>ERZ857951.116-NODE-116-length-103704-cov-9.683943_pt1 | contig 103704 bp, 100 predicted proteins | sample MGYA00519759_ERZ857951 | MGnify/ENA primary metagenome ERZ857951 (study PRJEB31778, sample SAMEA3449377) | human gut metagenome | biome: human gut; feature: human-associated habitat; material: faeces | place: United Kingdom | collected 2010/2012 ...
CCCAAACTAGGCATACAATCAATCAGGATATAATCATAATCCTTTTTCAAATCTGACAGATACAGCTTTAAAGTCTGCTCTCTGCTCATGGCATTTACTAGTGAGATTTCCATGCCCGATAGCTCGATATTAGTTGGAATAATGTCTACTCCTTCTTCATGGTGCAAAATGCCTTCATTATACACAAACGGTTCGTCTTGTAATATCTTCTTCATTTGTGTTTCCAATGTAATCGGAAGACTATCTGCATTTATCCAACCCAATGCAGTTGTTAAATCTCCCTGTGGATCAGCATCGACCAATAATACTTTTCGTCCCTGATGTGCAAGACCTATTCCCAGATTTAATGTTGTTGTGGTCTTGGCTGTTCCTCCCTTCTGATTTGTAAGGGCGATTACTTTACATTTTGTCATATGATTTCCTCCTTCCTTGAAAAATTTAATAGCCAATCTGTTTTACGAAACTGGCTATGTATAAAAATGAGCATGAAAAAAGCCGACTGACTTTCAATTTGAATCAATCGGCTATGTAATATATTCTATTTTACATTTTTCAAGATATTCAATTTCTCGAAAATCTTTTTCTTCACGAAAACGTTCCTGAATATTTCCAAATATTTTCTTATAAATTTCAGCAGACCCTTCTGTATATTCTTCAACTTTATGTGTTAATTTCTTTTTTACTTGCTCTTGAAATGTTTCTGATTGTCGTGGAAGCCATTCATTCATAATTTGAAATGCATTATATTTCTCCAGTCTATCAAAGCATACTCCCATTGTTTCTATGATTTCTTTTATCCGCATTTTCTCTTTTGAGGGAATAATAATATACCTCTTTTTTACACATTCACTAATTCTATATTCATTATATTCTACTGGAATAAGCTTACTTTTATACCAATATTCATGTGTAAGTGCAGCATCATCAACCAAACCATTTAAATATAACTGTTCCCATGAAATTAACTGTTCATCATTTTCATCAACAACTATCTTATAAACTTTAACATCTAGCGTATCTTCTTGAAAATACTTATATATCTCCAATGCACGCAAACATTGAATAATACTTGGTGCCAAACATATTCTATTTGTTTTAACTTCTTCCCCTATAGAAGTATCTCCTGGTATTCGTGGAATCAGTATTTCCTGTGTTGGCTTATTAAATAATGTTACATGATATAAAATCAATTCTATTCCCCTTTTTACTACTAAATGGTTCTTTATGCAAATAATCGAAAATCTGTGTCCTCATTATAATCTCTCTTTTTTAATATTTCAATTTATTATTTTCCACGATAGCTTATGAAAAGTTGGGGAATCTTACGCTATCATACATCAAAAGTTGGGTAAATATTGGGTAATTACACTACTCCCCAACAAAATAAAACAGGCAATCTCCGCCTACTTATTTCAGAAGAATGAGGCGAAGTTTCACACGTCAGTTGGGGAATTGAAATTCCCCAACTCACTCCCCAACTTTTACCCAATTCCGGGCATAAATGACGATAATTTACGATAAGTCAAAATTTATTCCCCAACACGCAAAAAAACCTTGAATCATCCCATTTTCATAGGAAATTCAAGGTTTTTCGTTGATTTACATGATAATAATACGGTTCAAATTCTTATGCGAACTGTAAGATTATGCGTTCATCTGTGCAGCAACTTCTGCAGCAAAATCTTCTTCCTTCTTCTCGATTCCTTCGCCTGTCTCGAAACGAACAAATCCTTTGATCTTGATGTTAGCGTTGTTAGCCTTAGCAACTTCATCTACATACTTAGAAACGATCTGCTTGCCATCTTCAGCCTTAACATATACCTGATCAAGAAGTACAACTTCTTTTAATTCCTTGTTGATACGTCCCTTGATCATGCCTTCGATAACCTTCTCAGGCTTCTGAGACTCCTTAGGATCGTTAGCGATCTGTGCACGAAGGATCTCTTCTTCGTGAGCAAGATATTCATCACTTACTTCAGATCTGTCTGTGTACTTAGGATTTAATGCTGCAACCTGCATAGCAAGATTTCTAGCCATTTCCTTTACAGCATCGTTGATAACGTCTGTCTCAACGTCAACAAGAACACCAATCTTACCACCCATGTGAACATAGTCAGCAACAAAACCGTTGTTCTCTTCTACCTGAGCGAAACGACGAATCTTTAAGTTCTCGCCGATAACAGCAATCTGGCTTGCAAGTTCTTCGTTTACAGTCTTTGTTGTATCAAGAGACCATGTCTCAGCCAGAAATCCTTCGATATCTGTAGCCTTTGTATCCATTGCCTGCGCAGCAACCTGTGCTACATAGTTCTGGAACTTCTCGTTCTTAGCAACGAAGTCTGTCTCAGAGTTTACTTCTACGGCGACTGCCTTCTTTGCATCATCAGATACCTTTAATGCAACGATACCTTCTGCTGCGATACGACCAGCCTTCTTCTCAGCCTTTGCAAGACCTTTCTTTGCAAGGTACTCTACTGCAGCGTCCATGTCGCCATCAGTCTCGCCAAGTGCCTTCTTACAATCCATCATACCTGCGCCTGTAAGTTCGCGCAGTTCCTTAACCATAGCTGCTGTAATAGCCATTGTCATGTCCTCCAAATAATAAAATTATGCTTCTTCGTTCTCTTCTACTTCTTCTGCGTTATCTACATCAACAGTTCCCTGCTTTGCTTCGATAACAGCATCAGCCATCTTACCAACGATAAGTTTTACGGCACGGATAGCATCGTCGTTACCCGGGATCACATAATCAAGTTCATCCGGATCACAGTTTGTATCTGCAATACCGATAAGTGGAATACCAAGTGCATGTGCTTCCTGTACGCAGATTCTTTCCTTCTTAGGGTCTACGATAAAGATAGCATCTGGGATTCTTCCCATATCCTTGATACCACCAAGGTTCTTCTGTAACTTCTCTAATTCCTTCTTGAGGTTTGTAACTTCCTTCTTAGGAAGAACATCAAATGTTCCATCTTCAGCCATTGCTTCGATCTCTTTTAATCTAGCAATTCTGCTCTCGATTGTCTTGAAGTTTGTAAGCATACCTCCAAGCCATCTCTCGTTTACATAGTACATACCGCAACGCTCAGCCTCCTGCTTGATCGCATCCTGTGCCTGCTTCTTTGTACCAACAAAAAGAATTGTTCCACCCTGCTCTGCAATATCAAATACTGCATCGTAAGCTTCATCTACTTTACCTACAGACTTCTGCAAGTCAATGATATAGATACCATTTCTCTCTGTGTAGATGTAAGGAGCCATTTTAGGGTTCCATCTTCTTGTCTGATGTCCGAAATGAACACCTGCCTCTAATAACTGCTTCATTGAAATAACACTCATTTTCTTACCTCCTGGTTATTTACTTCCACATAATTCATCTTGGTAAAAGACCCGTATTTTGGGCACCGATCTACCAATCCTTATGTGTGATTAATTTTGAGCCGTTGACAATTATATCACAGCCCCCATGGCATTGCAAGGACTTTTTCTACTGTGCCTGCTTGGTCGTCAGCAATTCTCCGATCTCAAGAAAAGTGGCTCCCTCCGGGATCTGATAGGTCCCCGGCAAAAGTTGATTGTCCAGATCCTGGTCTGAAAGATAGAGATCAAACGACTTGGCATTATCGACAAGTCCTACCTCCTGCAAATGCTGTGCGATCGTAGCCGATGTATCGCCGGATGCGATCGTAAATTCTATGACATTCTTTTGACCGCCATCTTCTGATGTCGTTGCATCATCCGTATTGCTGTCACTTGCATCGGCATCATCCTTTTGATCCTTTGCTGTCTTTGTATCTTTTTTATCTGCACTGTCGCTATCATCCGCCGGCATTTCCATGCCCAGTGCCTCTGCCTTTTGCATGATCTCATCATCCGAAAGCGTCGGCTTATAAACGGCAAATGCGATCGTAAAGATCAGGGTCGTCAGGATCACGCCAATTCCGGCTCCCCGTAAATAATATTTAAACCTCATGTGCCTGCTCCTCACCAAACAATCCCAAGACCAGTTTGACCTCGCCCAGACCTCTGCCCAACTGCTTGGCGATCTCCACCTCACTCATGCCTTCTTTATACATAGAAAGGATCTGTGCATTCTTCTTGGGTTCCGTCGTCTGTTCTTTTTCATCCTCTGTGACTACCTGTGAACGGAAAGCATCTTCTAAAGAAGTCTGCTTTTCTTCCTGCGACGCCATTTCTTCCTCTAAGGTCTCTGCCTCCGCGTCCATAGAAACACCGGTCACCTGCAACTTGTCATCCAGTGTCTCCTCCATCTGTGCGACCGCAGACTGCATCAGGGTCAGTTCCTTCATGAGTTCTGTCACCCGCTCCTGCTTGTCATTTAGCATATCGTACAAAAAGACGATCTCATCATGCGACTTGTTCATGGATGTAAGCACCGTATCCGAATACTCGCTGATGGCTAAGATCTTTTCATTGGTCTCCTTTTCTCCGCCACGCTCGATCTGTGCCACGGCATCCTCGACCTTATCCTGGATCTTTTCATCGATCTGTGCCGAAGCGTCCTGCATTCTGGCATCCAAGATCACTTTGATCTCCTGCTCGCTCATTTTCTTCATTTCTTCCAGATCTGCTTTCGATAACTTTTCCGAAACAAAAAAACTACCGATCAGGCAGACCATGCCAATCACGATCATGGCAATCTGTAACCCTGTCATTTCCTGTGCTCCTTATATCTTGATATCAAACGAAGGCTGTCCCGTCTTGATGCGCACGACACCATCGCTATCCATGTGTTTTTTCTTTCTGGCTCTCTTTCGCCCCTTGGCATCATAGCCTCTGCCATTGCCCTCGCCGTCTTCATAATTATACTCATGCTGCTGGGATTTTTCCATCTGTTGCACCATAGAACTGGCATTCTGCTCCTCGTGCATGACCGCGACCTGCACATTCTGCTGTTGCAGATTGGCTTTGTTGTCTTCATTCGCCTTTGCCTGAGAAACCTCATGCGTATTCTGAATCATTCCGTTGAAATCCACCGGTCGAATTGACATAAGACATCACTCCTTATTACATGTTGTTGATGACGATCTCGCCGTTTTTGCGTTCCAGACAACAGAAAGATCGTTTTTCCTGCATCACGCAGGAGGCATCTGAAATGCTGATCTGCGTTCCCGGATAAATATCCTTTTTGACCACCACTTTTGCATGCGTTCCCGTCATCATCTCACGCTGCAAGGCTTCGTATTCTGTCTGATTTGCCTCCAGTTGCCGCTTGGCTTCATTGACCGTCGCAAGGATCTGTGTAAAGTAGATTTTATGTTTTGCATCTAAAGGCTGACCTGTCTTGACATAGGCAACGTACTTTTCCATGACCGGGCGATATTTTTCCAAGGTCTTTTTGTCTTCTGCAATATCCTTTTGCAACTGGTTGAATCGTTCCTTTTTCTCCGGCGGCATACCGACCTCGATCACGGTATGTGCTCCCATGGAAGAACCGATGCTGTTTGCCTCGACCTTTCCACCGGCGCGGATCACACCGCCATTGATAAATCCTTTTTTTTCTGCCACAATGACATCTTCACCGGCAGAAACTTCACTATAGATAATGGAACCGGTCTCCACATAACCACCGGCAAAGACCTTGGCGTTTTCAATGTATTTGGTGATGACATTGCCTTTTGCCTCTAGCAGTCCGCGCTGCATCCCCTGGATACCGCACTGGACGATGATGTCACCACCTGCCTGTAACATGGCATCTTCCACACTGCCGTCAACCACAATATCGCCCCGCGAGGTCACGACAAATCCACCACGTACGCTTCCATGGATATGCACACTTCCGGCATAATTGATATCACCTGTAGAGGTATCTACATCCGCCTGCACTTCATACACATCCGATACAAAGACCTTGCCGCCCGTCAAAGATACATGTCCGGTCACATCGGAAAACAGATGCAGTCCGTCCTCGGAGATAGAAATATTTCTTCCGTATTCCAAGACTTTATTTTTGACCGATCTCGGCGGCAGCGCCTTGCCAAAGACATCCATGCCCGGCTCGCCCTCGTCCACCGGATGAAGTGTCGCCAGTTTGTCTCCCTTTTCGACCGCACAGATCGTATTTAAGGCATGATAATCGACCGAGCCATCCTCATTGTGCTTTGGTTTTAAGGATGGATTGATGTTAAAAAAGTATTCTATCTTTGCGTCATGTCCGTGGCGCGGCTGCTTGCCCTCTGCGACCACGATCTGTGTGCAATAGATGGGATTTGCCAGAAAATCTGCAATATTTTCCTGACAGATGCCAAAGCGTATCCCCATCCCCTTAAGATAAGCAAGAATATCCTGCTCATTTAAGGAAGCGCCGCCCTGTGACGGCGGATAAAAGGTTGCCGTGATCTTCATCTTATCCAAAGAGCAATGCATATGCATGGTCTCCGCAAACTCCAGTCCGTCTCCACTACCTACCGGCACCACGCAATCGCTTCCCATAGCGATTGCCTCCGCCAGTTCGCGCTCCCTGTAGCCGCTGATCCCATGATCGTCCAAAAAAGAAGCCAGTTCCTTATAAGAAACTGGCACACCTTCTGCTTTTGGCGCAAAGAGATGGCATACGGCTAATTGCTCTTTCCAAGTAATTCTAAAATACCCATTCCGTTGCTCCATAAAAGCCCCCTATTCAATATTTGTCAGGATCCCCAGATAATTGCCCATGCGCTTGCGCAGCTTTGCGATCGCTTTTGTATGTAATTGGGACACTCTGGACTCTGATACCTCAAGTACCATACTGATTTCCTTTAAGGTAAGATCCTCATAATAATACATCAACACAACTTTGCGTTCTTTTTCTGTCAAGGTCTCCAATGCCTCAGAAAGCATATGCTTTAATTCCTGCTTGGAGATCATTTCCTCCGGCTGGATGAAATGCGAATTGCGATGCGTATCCATCGCCGGTTCTGTGCCTTGCTCGACAAATTCGTTCAAAGACACCACATTGGTCACTTTTAACTGTGACTGCCAGTCTACAAGTTCATCCTCGGATAAGCCAAGTTCTGCGGCGATCTCCTCATCTGTAGCGGTCTTTCCGGTACGCATCTCCACCACCTTGACGGCTTCGTCGATCTTTTTTTGCTTTTGTCTTACCGTTCTCGGTATCCAATCCATCTTTCGAATCTGATCTAAGATAGATCCCCGGATACGCAGGCTGGCATAGGTCTCAAACTTTACATCCTTGCCAAGATCGAACTTGTCGATCGCATCGATCAAGCCAAAAACACCATAACTGACCAGATCGTCAAACTCCACGTTATTGCCCAGATACATGCTAAGACGTCCGGCAACGACTTTTACAAGCGGCGCATATTCGATTATAATCTGCTCTCTTATCTCCGGTGTGGGCTTTTTTTGAAAAGCTTCCCACAACTTCTCTTTGTCAACCGTCTTCATCTATGTGTCTGCCCCCGACGTTTATTCTTCTTCCTGGTCTGTCTTATCCTCCGAGTCTGCGCTATCATCCTCTGCCGCTTCCCCGGACTCGCTATCCTCTGTATCTTCTTCCATGACACGGAAGGAACGATCCAGAAGTACCTTGATCCCTGTACCGATCAATGCAAAACATATCACAGCAATGAACAGTCTTTTGGTATAAACAGAAAAGGATACATCCTGGATGGCAGAAACCAAACATGTGATTCCAGCCGCTAATAGAGTTATAATGATCGGAATCTGTTTTGTTTTCATAGGTCCTCCATCAGATGTATTTTTCCTGTCTACCGACAGACTTGATCAAGAACTGTCCTGTCTCACTGTATAATTCTACGGTCCGTCCAAAATTCAATCCGGTATCTTCCGCGATCAGCGGAATCCCCAGTGCCTTTAACTTGGCTCTGGATGCAATGGCATTTTTCTCTCCGATATTGGTTCCCGGCGAACTGGCATTGCTGAGTTCAAACATCTTGGCACCACCGGCGATCTTGGCTACTAATTTGCTGCGGTTTGCTCCCGCCTTTATCATATCATCGTATAACTTTTGTATTCCCGTATCGGCAAATTTGGCAATATTGGAATTATTTCTGATCTGTGTACTATCCGGTAACATGATATGTGCCAGTCCACTGATCTTTGTCGTCGGGTCATACAAGGCAATCCCGATACATGACCCAAGTCCAATGGTGGTAAGCACATCCGGCGACTTACAGATATTCAGATCTGCCATACCGACTTTTATAACTTGTCCCATAGACTCCCCCTATAATGGCAATCCAAGTGAAGATAAGATCTTCTCGTAGGATTCTTCTTCCGGCATCAAAATGAAATAGCCGTTGATCTGCAGTTCATCGCTGAACTCCGTCTTGATCATAAGGGCGTTGTCTCCAAACATACCAAACTGGATGGCTGGCACACTCAAGATGGCTGCTGCCATATCCACCGCTACGAAAGGTACGGTCGGTGTGATCGTAAGCCCGGTCAGACCGGACAAAGCAGAAAGATAAGATCCTGCTATGATGTTACCGACTTCTTTGACTGCGGACAGATCCATTTCGTCAAAATCTTCCATGTAATCATCCGGACGCATCATCAGACGATTGACAATATGATGTGCAGACTCCATGTCCATCAAAAACATCATGCTGCCATCAATATCACTGCCAACACCAAGCATGATGCCAACGATGACCTCGTCCTCTGCTCCAATCGATGTTCCGATCTCTTCCACCGGCAAAAACTGTACCTGTGGAACACTCATATCAATACGAAGTCCAAGCATATCAGCAACAGCGGTCGTTGCATTGCCTGCACCGATGTTACCGATCTCTGCTAAAACATCACGGTATTTTTCATTTACTTCCTGTAAACTAATCATGTATTCCTCCCGCTTTATGAAGCATCTACTTCATCTAAGATAGATGAGATTTCAAGGATAGAGATCAGTTCATCTCCATTCTTTCCAATGCCGTTGATGTACTGTGTCTTGTCTGACTGCGAGTTCTGTGTATTGCGGTCGATCTCATCCTCTGCAAGAGCAATGACTTCCTTGACCTCATCCACAACGATACCGACCAGTCCCTGCTCCTCTGTCTTTAAGATGATGATACGGGTAATGTCTGTAAAGACATCATCCTCCAGGTTCATCTTGCGACGCAGGCTCATCAGTGGAACGATCTCACCACGCAGGTTGATAACGCCGATATAATGTGCCGGAGCCTTTGGCACACGTGTGATCTTGCACATGCGCACGATATTATCTACATAGGAAATATCCAGACCATACTGCTCATTTCCGATGGATACAACTATATATTGTACGGTTTCTTTTTCTACAACATCTAATCCGTTTTCGTCTTTCATGTCCTTCTACCCCCTATTAAAAGATTGCGTTCACATCAATGATCAGTGCGACTTCGCCATCGCCAAGGATGGTAGCACCATTGATGATCTTATTGTTGTCAATACATTTGCCAAGTGACTTGATAACGATTTCCTGCTGTCCGATGAGATCATCTACGACAAGACCTGCGTAATTGTCGCCCTTGCGGACAATAACAACGGTCAAGTTGTCCGGCTCTTCCTCGGATGGTGCAGAGTCTAACATCTGATCCAGACGGATCAATGGAATGACCATGCCTCTCAAGTGGATCACTTCTTCTGCCTGCACATACTTGATATCGCTGACAGGAATATTCTCGATATTCTGGATAGATCCCAAAGCGATCGCATACTTCTCGTCTCTGACCTCAACCATGAGTGCCTGGATGATGGCAAGTGTAAGTGGCAGGCGGACAATAAAGGTTGTACCGGTTCCCTTGACACTCTTGACCGTAACATCACCGCCCAAAGCCTCGATATTGGATTTAACGACATCCAGTCCAACACCTCTGCCTGAGATGTCTGTGATCTTCTTTGCCATAGAAAAACTTGGCATAAAGAGGAAATCGATGATCTCTTTCTGGGTTAGATTTTCTGCCTGTTCCGGTGTGACAAGACCTCTTTCGATCGCCTTTTCCTTAACCTTTTCTGTATCAATACCGGCACCGTCATCCTTAACCTCAATGATGACATTGTTGCCTTCCTGAAATGCGTTTAAGATGATGCTTCCTGTCTCAGGCTTGCCTGCCTTCTTTCTTTCTTCCGGTGACTCGATACCATGATCTGCAGAATTACGGAGCAAATGCTGCAAAGGATCGCCGATCTGATCGACTACGGTTCGATCCAACTCTGTCTCTTCACCGGACATGTAAAGTTCCATTGGCTTGTTGAGTTTACGGCTCAAATCACGGATCATACGAGGGAACTTGTTGACAACGCTCTCGATTGGAACCATTCGCACTTTCATGACTGACTCATGCAGATTGGTCGTAATACGTTCCAGATACTCGATCTGATCATGGAAGGACTGGTTGTTGCCCTCGCCGTTTTGCTCGGAATCACTCAGAGATACCAGACTGTTCTTTGCGATGATAAGTTCGCTGACCTGATTCATCAGAGCGTCTAACTTTTCAATATCCACACGCACGGTTCTTGCTGTCACCGGCTTGTTGTTGTTTGCCTTAGCAGACTTGGCAGATGTCTTTGTTGCCTTGGCTGCCTTCGGTGCCTCAGCAGGCTTGCCCTCTGTCTTTGTCTCTTCCTGCTTGGTCTCCGGTGCTGCTTCCGGTTCTTCTTCCTGCATAAATTCTTCGTGGCTGGACTCCTTGGCATCCACACCCTCGATCTCGGAAACTGCCTTGATCGCATCTACGATCGGCTGTAATTCCTGACTGGATGCAACAACCAGACTGAAATCCAGATCAAACTTTTCATCCTCAATATCCTGTGAACTTGGGTTGTAAGCAAGAATCTCGCCGAAATCCTCTACTGCCTTAAATACCAAGAAAGCTCTTGCCGCCTTTAAGAGGCAGTCTTTTTGGATATGTACGGTAAATTCATAGATATGGAGTCCGGATTCCTGTGCTTCCTTGATCTTGCTATAGGTCACATCATCCACTTCCATATGAGAAAGTCCATCTGATGCAGCCTCTTCTTTGGCAGGTGCAGCCTTGGTCTCTACTGCTTCCTCTGCCGGTGCTGCTGTGGCACCGCCGTTTAAGTAATCATTTAACTGCTGGATCAGGGCTTCGTTGCCGTTGTCTCCCTCATCCGAAGTAGCCTTGACCGTCTCAAGGTATTCCTCGATCGCATCCAGACAACTGAATAAGATATCGATCAGGTTGCTGTTGACCTTGATATTGTCATTGCGGATCTCCTGAAATACATTTTCCATATCATGGGTGAGTCGCTGCATCTTCTTGAAGCCCATGGTTCCAGCCATACCCTTTAAAGAGTGTGCTGCACGGAAAATCTCATTGATGACGTCTTTATTCTCCGGCTCTTTTTCCAGGATCATAATATTGTCATTGAGTGCTTGAATATGACCATTTGTTTCGTCGATAAAAATGTCGAGATATTGACTTACATCCATCTTTTAATCCCCCAGTTTCTTAATAATTGCATCTGCTATTTGGTTTATAGGAACTACTTTATCACTCAGACCCTGTTGTTCGATGGATCTGGGCATGCCATAGACAACACATGTGTCCTGACTTTCTGAAATCACATAAATCTTCTTGTGCTTTTTGAGCATCTGGATCCCCTTGGTACCGTCTGCACCCATGCCTGTAAGGACAACGCAGAGGATCTCCTTGTAATCCGAATGGCAAAGGGACTCATACATAAGATCTGCACAAGGCTTGAGGCTGCCGATCGGCGGTTTGTCATTGAGGCTTACCATAGGGCGACCGCTTCTGTCCTTGCCGATCTCCATATGCTTGCCGCCGGGTGCAATGTAGACCCAGCCAGCCCTCAGTACCTCCTGATCCTCTGCCTGCTTGACATGGATGGCACTTGTCTGATCCAGTCGTCTGGCAAGAGAATCCGTAAATCCTGCCGGCATATGCTGTACCAAAACCAGCGGAACCGGAAGATCTGCCGGAAGCATAGGAATCAATACCTGCAATGCCTGCGGACCTCCTGTAGAACAAGCCAGAGCGATCAGGGTATCCTTCCGCATACCGGAAGATGTTGCGGTCGCATCCTTGTCCACATCCCAGTGCACTGTCGTATCTACGGAGCGATCCAGTTTCTGAGATACGCGCTGGGCCATCTCCCGTACACGCTTGGTAGCCTCATAAGGATCCACCGGCTGTGCATGCTTTGGTGCCGGCAGACCACGGGATGCATTGTGCAGTGAACGAAGGAGTTCACTTGCTACCTTATCTGTCATACCATGCAGGCGGTTCTCCCGATATACATAATCATAAGCCCCCAGGCTCATCGCCTGACGGATGGTCTGCATATCTTCCGCAATGGAAGACGTCAAAAAGATGACGCGTGGGCGGTTCTCCAAAGTCTGTAACTGTCGCATAAAGGTAAGTACATCCATGCGCGCCGACAGACCGATGACAACGATCGCATAGGCATTCTCTACTATTTTGTTGTAAGCATCTTGTGTGTTCATGCTCATCTCAGACACTTGAAAATCTTTGTCTGTATTGATTATATCACAGATTTTCCTTCTCATGAGTGCAGAGTCATCAACAATCAATACCTTTTGCATTATATTTCCTGTTCCTTCTTTCTGATCCTACGTTCTTCTTGAAAAACATAGCCGATCAACTGCTCTTTCATGCGTGGATCCTTAAAATAGAATTTCACACGATGCGTATATTTATCCTTGGCATCTGTCTGCTTGGAATCGATCACTTTTGCAACTACATCGATGTCCAAAGGTGTTTTTTTGTTCTCCTGCGGCAACTGGAATTCTAAAAGGAGATATTTTACATTTGCTAAAGAGTTGCTGGATGTAAACCTTGCGCCACCGCCGCTGATATCTAAGATGGTTCCGATGCCGCGTACCGTCATCTCATTGCCTGCGGCCATTTTTTCTCTCACGGCATCGATCGTGCCCTCCATAGCCGCCTCTTCCGTCACGCCCATAAAGATCATCGGCACCATACAGGTGATCCGATAGTATTCCCGGCGCTGAAATTTTTCCAAAGGACTGGTCAGTACGATCTTTAACAGATAAAAATGCTGTTTTTTGATATGATCTGTCACCGTCCCCTGCGCCTTGTAAAGTCCCATCGGTGCGGAGAAGATAAACTCATAGCGGATGTTCTTTGGCAAAAGCTGCAGCCTGCCGCCGACCATAGGCATTTGCAGTTCTATGCTGTCTTTTGTCACATCAAATATACTTGTATAATAGATGCCCTGTGCTGCGTCTACATCCTCTTTTTCCATCAACTGGGTAATGCGGATATCAACCTTGCAGCCCGGCATTAAGTCTTCCATTCTCATATGATACTCCCGAACGCTCCCTGTCTTTTAAGAACGCCCCATAAAATTATTAAATAATTGCGTGATACCCCAGCGGTAGCGGTTCTTGTCATCGCCGGTCAAAAGATTCTGAGCGATGATCTCAAATGCCTTGGTAGACTTTGCGTTTGGCGCGACCGTCGATACAGTCTTTTGGTTGCGCACCGCCTTTTCCAGGGACGGATCGACCGGTATCATGCCCAGATAATGCAATTTCCCATCCAGAAATTTTTCCACGACAGAATTTAATTTCTGATAAACGGCATTGCCTTCCGCCTCCGAGGTTACCTTATTGGCAACCAGATGCACATTGGTGCCATTGCGGATAAACTTTGGATTTTTGTAAAGTGCCTTCATCAGGGAGTAGGAATCAGTGATGGAACTTGGCTCAGGTGTCGTCACAAGGATCACTTCCGGACTAGCAAGCACAAACTCCAAGACACTGTCCGCCACACCTGCTCCGGTATCTATGATCAAAACATCACATAGATCATTTAAAAGCGACAGGCTATGCACCAGATAGGAGATCTGTTCTTTTGTCAGATTGTTGAGTCCGACAATGCCGGATCCACCCGAGATAAAACCAATATCCATAGGTCCTGTCGTGATGATCTCACGGATGCTTTTCCCGCCAAAGATCAGATCACTCAGATTGTATTTTGGTACCGTTCCAAACATGACCTCGACATTGGCGAGTCCAAAATCCGCGTCCAGGATAATGACACGCTGCCCCATCTTACGGAACATAATCGCCAGGTTTACCGCCATATTGGATTTGCCAACGCCCCCCTTGCCACTGGTGATCGTGATCACGCGGGCATTGCCAATATTATTTTGATTTTTTTGTTTGATAACATTTCTTAATTGTTCGGCCTGATCCATATTTATCTGCCTCCCAACAAGAGTTTTACCAGTTTTTGTGTATCGACGACCTCAATGTCATCCGGCACATTCTGGCCTGTTGTCACATAGGAAAGCTGCGCTCCCGTGTGCAACTTGATATTTAATATATTACCATATGCACTGGTTTCGTCCAACTTGGTAAAGATCAGATGGAAATCGCAGAATTCATCATAGATATCTGTGATCTCGATGAGGTCTTTGTACTTTGTGGTCGCACTTAAGACCAGATAGATCTGTCTTTCGTATTGTGCCGGAAGATTTTTCAGCAGACGTTTCATATCTTCTCTCTGCCCATCATTCTTGTGTGAAAATCCTGCGGTATCCACCAGTACCAGATCATAATCTGCAAATTTTTCGATCTCTTTTCCAATATCTTCCGGTGTATAGATAATGGATAAAGGAGTATCCAGGATATTGGCATAGGTGCGCAACTGCTCCGCCGCCGCGATACGATAGGTATCGGCGGTAAGAAGTGCCACCTTTTTTTCCTGCTCTACTTTAAAACGCGATGCGATCTTAGCAATGGTCGTTGTCTTGCCTACACCTGTCGGTCCGATAAAAAATACGACCTTGGGCTTGTTCTTGGTCAGCGAGATCACTTCCGGCTGTCCCAACTTTAAGATCATCTTCTGGTAGACACTGGAGATCAGATAGTCCAGCCCGTTGGTGCTGTGGGACACACGATCCAGATCATCCATGAACTGATTGATGTAGATCTCATCCACTTCATTATCCAATAAAACCTTATATAAGACTTTAAAGAACTGATGGCTCTGCTCGTCTCTCTCTGATCCTAAATCTTCTACAAATTCCACGGAAGAAAGCGGACGGAATTCCTCTGCCTTTGGTTCGGCTACCATTTGCGCCGCCTGTGATTCACGAAGCGGAGCGATCGGTTTGTGTCCGTTCTTTTCCATGACCTCGTTGACAGCGGCAAATGCCTCTTTTAATGCCATGGTATCACCGGACAAGTCTTTTTGAACCGGTTCTGCCTTTGCTGCACGCAGACTTGCCTTTGGTGTCTCCATACGATTGTTAGCCGTTTCCTGACTTTCCAGATCGCGTAGGGAGATCTCCTCATCTGCAACGGCATCAAAGCCATGGGATGCCGGTCTGGCTGACGGTGCCGGCGGTATGCTAAAGGAAGGCTGTGGCATGACATCATCTTCCAGTGCGGCTGTCACCTCGTACATGCTGCCCTTGAAAATGCCAAGAAAGCCCTTTTGCCGCACTTCCTTTACATTCATGATCACAACCGATGCGCCCATTTCCTCTTTTGCCAGAGCGATCGCTTCTTCTTTTGTTTTTCCCTGAAACTTTTTAATGGTCATCTTATCCTGTCACCATCCCCACTGATTGTAATTCAACATCGGAGTCGATCTCATTATATGAAACCACGATCAGATCCTTTACATAATCTTCTGTCATTTTCTTAAAATACATACGCACGATTGGTGATGTCACAACGATCGGTGTCTTGCCGGTCTCCTCGAACTTTGCGATCTCTGCCTGCAAAGAATCCATAATGGCACGGATGCGTTCCGGATCTAAGGTCAGATATGCTCCCTGCTCCGTCTGCTTGATGGATGCCATGATATCCTGCTCTACCTTTGGATCCAGCGTAATGCAGGAGGTCACTTCATTCGGCACAAAGTAACGGCTGGAGATTGCACGTTTTAAGCCCTGACGGACATATTCTGTCAGGACATCGGTATCTCTGGTTGTCGCTGCATGGTCAGCAAGCACTTCAAAAATAGAAAGCAGGTCGCGGATGGAAATCCCCTCTTTTAAGAGATTCTGCAGGACCTTCTGGATCTCGCCAAGACCCAGCAGTTTTGGTGTAAGTTCGTCCACCAGTGCCGGATTGCTCTCTTTGAGATTGTTGACCAGATTCTGCACATCCTGACGGCTCAAAAGTTCTGCGATGTGGCTGCGGATCACCTCTGTCAGATGTGTTGCAATGATAGACGGCGGATCGACTACGGTATAGCCCAGACTTTCCGCACGTTCTCTCTGGCTGTCTGTAATCCAGATTGCCGGCAGATGGAAGGACGGCTCAAAGGTCGGAATTCCGTTGATCTCCTCCTCTACAAAACCCGGATTCATCGCCATATAGTGGTCAAAAAGGATTTCGCCCTCTGCCACCTGAATACCTTTAATCTTGATGATATATTGATTCGGATTGAGTTGGATGTTATCGCGCAGACGGATGATCGGCACAACCGTACCAAGTTCCAGCGCGATCTGTCTTCGGATCATAACGACACGATCCAGAAGATCCCCGCCCTGATTGACATCCGCAAGCGGTATGATTCCATAGCCAAATTCCAGTTCAATCGGATCCACCTGCAAAAGGGAAACGACATTCTCCGGTCTGCGGATCTCCTCTGCCTCGGACTCCTCTGCCGCGACTTCTTCCTCGATGCTCTCCTCGCCGATACTCTTGGAGATCGAATAGCCGGAGATCAAAAATGCTGCACCAAAGGCACCGAACAAGACCGGGTTCAGCGGTGTTACCAGACCCAAAAAGATCATAGATGCACCAACAATATAAAGTACCTTTGGAATACCAAATAACTGTTTGATCAAAACGCCGCTGAAATCGGCTTCTTTGGATCCCTTGGTAACTAAGATACCGGTTGCCAATGAGATCAAAAGCGATGGAATCTGGGAGCAAAGTCCGTCACCGATCGTCAACAGACCATATTGCTGGATGGCACTCGTAAAATCCATACCACTTCGCATGACTCCCATTAAGGTTCCTCCGATCAGATTGATAAAAGTGATCAAAAGACCTGCTGTCGCATCTCCCTTGACATACTTTGTCGCACCATCCATAGAGCCAAAGAAGGAGGATTCATCCTGTAACTTCTGTCTTCTCTCGCGTGCTTCCTTTTCAGTAATGGCTCCGGTATTTAAGTCTGCATCGATCGCCATCTGTTTACCCGGCATAGCATCCAGCGTAAATCTGGCAGAAACCTCAGCAACACGTTCAGAACCCTTATTGATAACCATGAACTGCACAATGATAAGGACAATAAAGATGATGGCACCGATCACCAGATCGCCTCCACCAACGAACTGCCCGAACGTCTCAACGACATTTCCCGGCGAACCCGTACTTAGGATCAGACGGGTAGATGAAACGTTTAGGGAAATACGAAAGATCGTCGTAAACAAAAGCAGGGTCGGGAAAAAGGACATATCCAAAACTTCCCGCACAAACAAGACATTCATCAGAACGATCAATGCGACGGAAATATTGAGCGCCAGCATAACATCCAATAATATAGAAGGAATCGGAACAATGAAGAAAATAATTGCCGCCAATAGATATGCTGCAACGCCGATATCGGTTTTTTTAACACCGGATAGATCCATTCCGTTTCCTCCTTTCCATCGTATATCTCATCTCATCTTATCTTAAACTATTTATCTTTTACTGTAAACCAGCGCAAGGATCTCTGCCACTGCCTGATACAACTCCGGTGGAATCTGCTCTCCCACCTCGACCGTCGCATAAAGCGCTCTGGCAAGCGGTTTGTTTTCCATGATCTCCACACCGTTTTCCTTGGCGGTTTCTTTGATCTTTGCCGCCAGATAATCCTCACCTTTTGCGACCACCGTCGGTGCATTTTCAATCTCTGCATCATAGCGGATGGCTACCGCAATATGGGTCGGGTTGGTGATAACGACATCTGCCTTGGGAACATCCTGCATCATACGACGCTGGGATGCTTCACGCATCCTTTGCCTCTGCTGCCCCTTGATCTGCGGATCACCTTCGGTATTTTTATATTCATCCTTGACTTCCTGTTTGGTCATCTTCATGTCTTCGTTAAAACGATGGCGCTGGTAAATATAATCAGCCAGCCCTACCACCAGATAGCAAAGACTGATACGGAGTCCTGTATCTATGATGATATCGCCGATCAAAGAGATCGCCTGGTTGAGCGGTATCTCGTATAAGATGAATAAATTATTTGCCTGTCCCTTGATGCAGGTATATGCCACATAAAAGACCAGTACGATCTTTAGGATGGACATCAAAAGGTTAAAAAGCGAATCTTTGGAAAAAATACGCTTGAAGCCATTGACCGGATTAAACTTATCCAGTTTGGGCTCTAAAGGCTTGGTCGATACCTGCCAGCCGACCTGTACGATACTGATCACAATGGCAAACACAAAGCCTGCCGCCAAAAAAGGGGCTGCCAGACGGAGCAGCTGCAGATAGCCCTGGGTCAAAAGTCCGCTCGCCGCCTGTACAGTCATGCCATCCCGCTGGGTATCGACGACATCCGGTATCATCCCATAAAAGAGGTGAAAGACACTGATAAAGCCCTCACCCAGATAGGACACAAAGATACGCAGAGACAGGAATAAAGCGATCAGCATTGCCGCCGAGTTTAATTCCTGGCTTCGGGCAACCTTACCCTCTTCACGGGCATCTTTTAATTTTTTTGAAGTCGCCGGCTCTGTCTTTTCTCCGCCCGGTCCGTCCTGCGCGAACCATTGCAGGTCATAAGACAGAAGTAACACTTTGTCTTCCTTCAAGTTAATACATTCCTTCTATAAATGACACTGTCATGACTTTAATCTCTTTAAAAATAAAATTGGCAATGTCCGGTAATAAAAACGTCGTGATGAACAAAACTGCCAGACCAAGCAGGAGTTTCAACTGGACACCAACGGCGAACATATTCATCTGTGGTGCCACCTTTGCCATGATACCCAAGATACTGTTGAGAATCATCATGCAGGCAAAGACAGGCAAAACAATACGAAATCCAATGGCAAAAAGATCCGTACAATACTGCACCATGGAGGCAAGCAAGGAGTCCATCTGAAACTGCGCTCCTCCCAGCGGAAACAACTGAAACGAATCGATCAGCGCACGCAGGATATACTGATGCATATTGGAAACGATCAAAAGCAAGAGGATAAAGTAAGAATATAAATTTCCCGTGATACTGACCTGGCTGCCTGTCGTCGGGTCAAATACCATAGCCATGGAAAGCCCAATATCCATATCAATGATCGTACCTGCAAATAAAATAATGGAATTACAAATATATGCCGCGAAACCGATCAGCAATCCTGTAATTCCCTCTTTGAGCACCAATATGGCATAACCGACTTCCGAGGTGTATGCTGTATGTTCTACCGGAACGGCATAAAAAACAAGAATTGCCACAAATGCAGATAATCCGATCTTTACCCTCCCCGGTACTTCCTTCGCGCCAAAAAAAGGTGCTACAAACACAAAGCAGGAAATCCGTACCAATATCAGTAAAAAATATTCAAATGTACTTATATCAAATGTATATTGTAACATACCAAAACTAGCCTAAAAACGTGCTGAAGTTTGTCCACAATTCCGTCATGTAATCTGTCAATGTTGTCAATATAAAAGCACCAAAGATCAGCATTCCCAGGAATACGGCAACGATCTTTGGTACAAAGGTCAGCGTCTGTTCCTGAATGGAGGTAACGGTCTGAAAAATACTGACGATCAGACCGACGATCAAAGAGATCAAAAGCAGCGGTGCCGCACATATGATGATATTGTAGATCGCATCTCTGACAATATCCAATACCTGTCCTTCTGTCACAAAAATCACGCTCTCTTTCTATTTATCAGTAAAATGTCTTGACCAGTCCGCCAATGACAAGATTCCATCCATCTGCCAGCACAAATAAAAGTATCTTAAACGGCAGGGAGATGGTCGTCGGCGGCAGCATCATCATACCCATGGACATCAACACGGACGAAACGACCATGTCGATCACGATAAACGGGATATAGATCACAACACCGATAATAAAGGCTGCACGCAGTTCGCTTAAGATAAAACTCGGAACCAATACAACAAATGGGATATCATCATAATCTTCATAGGTCGTATCTGAGATCTCACAAAAGAGTTTGAGATCCTTTTCCTCCGTCTGTCCGTACATGAAATTACGGATCGGCTCCACGGCACGATCCAGTGCCTCTTCCTGTGTGATCTCTCCATTGTCCAGCGGTGTAATGGCATTTTCATTGATCTGCGTAAAGGTCGGCCACATGATAAAGAATGTCAAAAACAATGCCAGCCCGATCAAAATCTGGTTGGGTGGCGATGTCTGCGTACCGATCGCGGATCGAACAAAATGCAGGACAATGATGATCCTGGTAAAAGAGGTCAACATGATCAGTATGGACGGTGCTAAAGCCAGAATCGTTATGACCAGTAAAATACGCACATTTGCGGATAAAGATCCGGAATCTGAATCCAGGGTCAATGATACCCCGCCCTTGCCTGTGACCCAGTCACTGGAATTTGGTGCATTGTCCGTTGCTCCGTAGGAAGACGCATAGACTGTACTGCCACTGGCATACCAGACGCTGACACAGATGGCAAAGGTTGCCAGGATCAGACTAAAGATACAATATCCTTTTTTTAATTTGTTTTTCATATTCATGTCTACTTCTTCGGTAAATGTTCTTTGAACTTTTGTAAGGCATCGGCAAAATCGCCCTTAGCCGTCGGGATCGTCATATTCTGGGAAGGCATTTCTTTTAACTGCTCTCCGCTGAGTTGTCCCAAGACTGTGATCTCGTCCTTGCCGATGGCAATGACATAATAGGTGTCCTTGCCTGCCTGTATCAACTGTATGTACTTATTGGTCGTCAGTTTCAAGGTCTCAACAACCGAAAGGTTCTTGCTGATGCTCTGGCTTTTCTGGTAACCAGCAATCCATCGAGTCACATAGTAAGTCAATGCCAGAACGATTAAAAAACAAAAAAGTACAATGATCAGTTGAAAGATATTCTCACCTGTCGATGATAGTAAAATCATTCTTAACCAATAACCTTCTTTACGGCTTCAAGAACACGCTCTGCCTGGAACGGCTTTACGATAAAGTCCTTGGCACCTGACTGAATTGCCTCGATAACCATTGCCTGCTGACCCATTGCAGAACACATGATAACGCAGGCATTTGGATCCTTTGCACGGATTGCCTTTAAGGATTCGATACCATCCATCTCCGGCATGGTAATATCCATAAGCACCAGATCCGGCTTCAACTCCGTGTACTTGTCAACTGCTACCTTACCGTTTTCAGCTTCGCCTACAACGTTGTAACCATTCTTTGTCAAGATATCCTTGATCATCATTCTCATAAACGCAGCATCATCACTAATTAAAATATTTTTTGCCATCTCTTACTCTCCTTTTTATCTCTTATTTCATTATCTCGGTAATACGAATACCGAAAGATTCTTCAATGACTACTACTTCACCTTTTGCAACGTATTTACCATTGACCAATACGTCGATCGGTTCGCCGGCGATCTTGTTTAATTCTATGATCGTTCCCGGTGCAAAATCCAAAATATCCTGAATGGATTTGTGTGTCCTGCCTAACTCGACAGTCACTTCCAATGGAACGTCCATGATCAGATCTATATTTTCCGGCTGGTATGGTGCCTGATAATTGCCGGCAAAAGGTTGGAATTGTGCAGGCTGCACATTGACCTGCTGTTGTGGTGGATATGGTTGCTGCATATATGGCTGTTGCATATATGGCTGTTGCATATATGGCTGTCCGCCTGACGTTCCCATATCCGGCATTGGTTGCGGCGGTGGGGTCTGCCCTAGCATGGCTTGTTCCTGCATCTGCCCCTGCGCTTGCGGTGGGGTCTGTGGTGCCGCCTGTGGCTGTGATGCCGGTTCCGGCTGCGGTGTCGGCATGTCATCATCCACGGTCGATGCCGTATCGCTCTCCATATTCGACATGATGTTACTGCACATCTCCTTGGCAAGTGATACCGGATACAACTGCATAATCTCACTATCCACCAAATCACCAATCAGCATTTTAAAGGTAATCTTAACGAATCTTCCCTCCAGAAAATCTTCGATTTCTCCTCCATCGGTTGTATCCTGCAGATCCATCAAGGTTGAGGATGGTGGGCTGATATCAATCATGGTATTTAGCATGGATGACATCGATGTTGCAGAAGATCCCATCATCTGGTTCATAGCTTCACTGATTGCACTCAAATACAGCTCTGTAATCTCACCATCTGTGTTTGAGCCATCGCCTCCCATCATCAGATCCGTAATGATTTTTACGTCATTTTCCCGTAAGACTAAGATATTGCTTCCATCTAATCCTTTGGTATAAGCGATTCGTACCAAAACACATGGTTTTTCATATTTATCTACAATCTCATCCCACGTTCCCATGGAAACAACGGGCGTTGAAATTTCGACTTTTTTATTTACTAAGGAAAACAGTGTTGTCGCTGCCGTTCCCATGCTGATATTGGCAATCTCACCAATGGTATCAACTTCATCCGGTGTGAGTTCTTCACCTGCTGCCGCGTCAGACGTGTCAGCATCCGGTATCCCACCACTCAGGAGGGCGTTGATCTCTTCCTGGGATAATACGCCGTCACTCATTTATTCCTGCTCCTCTCTTATGACTGATGTTATTCTAACTGCATAATCTTCTCCGGTTGCGCCGGGAAGTGCAGTAAATTTCTTGATATCTCCGACATAGACATCCAATTCCTGATTGACCTTGGTATTCAGGCGGATGATGTCTCCCACCTGCAAACCCGAAAAATCGTTAACGGAGATCACGCTTTTGCCAAGGATCGCCTTGACCGGAACGATCGCTTTTGCGATCAAAGACTCGATGGTGTCTGCATACTCCATCTCCACCCGCTCCTGCATGTTGGAATACCAGAACTTGGTGTTTAACTTGTCCATGACAGGCTCTAGGGTAATATACGGAAGACAGATGTTCATAAAACCTTCCACATCCCCGATCTTGATGCTGATCGTCACAATCGCGATCATTTCCGATGGAGAAATGATCTGCGCAAACTGGGAGTTGGTCTCAATACGCTCCAAGCGCGGATGTACCTCCAAAACATTGGTCCAAGGCTCACGCAATAACTGTACGCAGGCAGTCATGATACGTTCAATGATCAGAAGTTCGATCTCGGAAAACTCTCGTACTTTATCAAGCGGTTCTCCCTCGCCTCCTAACATACGATCCACGATCGCATATCCCAACTTGGATGCCATTTCTACAATGATATTTCCCTCTAAGGGTTCAAAGTTGACAATACCAAGCAAGACCGGATTGGAAAGGGAATTGGAAAATTCCATATAGGTAACTGCCTCCGAATTCATCACCTCTACCTGTATGTTCTTGCGCAAGTAGACCGGAAGGTTGGTAGACAGTAATCTGCCATAATGTTCAAAAATAATCTCAAGGGTTCGTAAATGTTCTTTGGAAAACTTGGATGGTCTGGAGAAGTCATAGTTCTTGACCTGCTTCTCGCTGCTTGCCTTGATCTCTTCAGCATCTACTTCACCACTGCTCAGTGCCTGTAATAAGTTGTCTATTTCATTTTGGGAAAGTATATCGCTCAAGTATTCTCACCACCCACTGCAAATTTCTCCTTTTTACTGATATTGTGCCGTTGGGAATCCTACCGCTACAATAAAATCAGACCCAAACATCTTTTGAAGATCTTTCAAGATCTCATCCTGAACTGCTGACTGATTATTCTTGATCTCGTCTATCGTATATTGTGAAACAATGTTGTTGATGTCGCCCTTGATCAGATTGACCTTTTCTTCGACCTGTGGCTTAAGATCCTTATAATCACTGTTCTTGGTATCCATGGAGATAGATACGGTGAGCATAGCGAAATGATCCTTGCCGTCCCCATCCTGCTTAAGGTTGATGGTCTGTTCATCATCAATATTATAAACCTCGATCTGGTCGATCGGGATATTGGCGTTGCTGGTCGCACTGCCGGACTCCAGATCCAGATCAATGGCGCTGCATACCTTAGTGATCAGTTCATTTGCTTTTTGTGTCTCCGGCAAAATCGTGATCGTCAGGATCACGGTGAGTACCAAATTGACAACCACGAGTGCTAATGTAATAACAGTAATAAGATTTTTCTTCATGATTGACCTCTCTAATTATTTAAAGATTCTGAATTAAGCGAATTGTAGATCTTGATCTCTACCCTTCGGTTCTTTGCTCGTCCTTCTGCTGTCGAATTGTCTGCGATCGGCACGTAAGATCCTCTGCCGGATGACTTGATATGTGCCGGATCCAGTGTCGTATTGTCCCGGATATAATTTGCCACATTCAAGGCACGGTACATGGAAAGGATATCATTGTCACTATACTGCTCTCCTGCCGCCGGTGGCACATTATCCGTGTGGCCTTCGATCTCGATCAGATTATTGGTGTAGTTATTAAGGATCACGGCGATCTTTTCCATGACCGGAAGAACTTCCTCCCGGATAGTCGCCTCACCGGAATTAAAGAGCAGGGCTCCGTTTAAATTGATCAGCGTGTAGTATTCATTGAACTCTACATCCACCTGATTCTCAAGACCATAGGATTGCAAAAGACGGCTGACCTGTTCTGCCATCTGCTCACTTTCCGTAAGCCCGGCATTTTCCAGTGTCTCCTGCGCTTCTTCTGTCGTCACCGTCGTATCCGGATTCGTAACCGAATCATCCGGTTCCTCGTCTCCCTTAGGAAGGGCTGAGGATGAATTGAAATAAATATCAAACTTTTCCAGCATGCTCACACCGGAAGATATCAATTCGCCATCTCCGATCGTCGAACCGCCCGACGGTAAAATACTAAAGGTACTCTGCAAAGACTGCACGACCATTTCAAACTTTTCTGTATCGACTGTTGACATAGAAAACAGCAACACAAAGAAGCATAACAGCAAGTTCATCAGATCACTAAAGGTCGACATCCACGCCGGGGAACCTTTTGGCGGATCCTCCTGTTTTGGTTTTGCCATTATGCCTCACCTCCGTCTTCACTACCGGCATTATCTCGGTCAGATGGTGCTAGGAATGACTTGAGCTTTTCTTCGATAACACGAGGGTTCTCTCCTGCCTGAATAGATAAAAGACCTTCTACGGTAATCTCTCGCATCATGATTTCCATATCATTGTTCACTTTTAACTTTGCTGCTGTCGGACCTGCCAGCCAGTTTGCAATCAAGGAACCATACAATGTTGTCAAAAGTGCTACCGCCATATTCGGTCCGATTGAAGATGAATCTGTTAAGTTCTTCAACATATTTACCAGACCAATCAACGTACCAATCATACCCCAGGCTGGACCAAGTTCTGCCCATTTCTCCCAGAAACCAATAACCTTTTTATGTCTTGCTTCCAGATTAATCAAATCTGTTTCCAAAATACCACGCACAAGATCCGGATCCGTACCATCAACAACCAGATTGATACCTTTTTTCAAGAACTCATCATCCATATCGTGTGTCGCTTCTTCCAATGCCAAAAGGCCTTCTTTTCGAGATATATTGGATAAATTGATAATATTGGATATGACTTCCGATGCATCACCTACGGATGGTTCTTTCATCGCCAGTCCAATACTCTTTAGGCCGCTGATAAAATCTGCCAGCTTATGGGATGCCAGGGTACCCGCTAAAGAACCACCAATCGTAATAATAACAGATGGAAGATCCATAAAGTCTTCGACAATATTACCGCCGGACGACAAAATACCAAAGACAACCATGACCGCGCCTAAGATCAGACCGACTAACGATGCTATATCCAAACTATTCACCGCCTTACATATAAAATACTATATCTTGTGTTTTTCACACAAAAACCCATAGTTACACGTTTATTTAATCTTACTAAATTTTATCTATCTTGTCTACTTGTAATTCCATTTATTTATCATATTTCTACACAAATTGCGAAAATTTAAATAAAAAAAAGCCCACTTTATAGCAGGCTATTTTTTATACATTATCGTTTCAGATTAACCAGTTCTTCCAGCAATGTATCCGAAGTTGTAATAATTCGTGAATTTGCCTGGAAACCTCTCTGTGTCGTAATCATATCTGTAAACTGCTCAGAAAGATCAACATTAGACATTTCCAACTGTCCTGTTGTCATGCTGCCGCCATCTGCTGTAACCTCAACACCAATACCATCGAAATCACCGGAGTTTAATGTTGTTCCATAACAGTTATTACCAAGACTTTCCAGACCGGATGCATTTGCAAACTGCGCTACCGGAATCTGTCCCAAAAGAACAGTATTACCGTTATCATAAGAACCATAAATCTTTCCGGTTCCATCAATTGATACTCCTGTTAACTGTCCGAGTTTCTTACCCGTGCCGTCTGTTGCCTTATCCGCAGATCCCTTTTCAAATTCTGCGGTAGAACTTCCACCATTGTGCTGGTTTAAAAGATGGCTGAAGTCAATGGAAATATCCTCAAAGTTATCACCCAGAAGTGACATATTTAATGAAACAGATGTCGTTCCTGCGGAATCGATAAAACGGAAAGTTCCGTCGCTGGTATTAAACTGCAAAGTATAATTTGTCGTATCATAGGTCAGGTTCAACATACCGGTTGTCGTATCTACTGCCAGTGTTCCGGATGCTGCCGTATCTGCATCGATACCATAGATATCTGCAATGGAACGGAAGGTCTGGTTGCCGGCGCCATCCGTAAAGTTGTAGCCCAGTTCACCGCCTACGGTGACCGGTGCGCCGTCTGCACCTGTGACCATGGTATAGGTCGTACCATTTTCCGTATAGGTAATGCTTGCCGGATTGGTAGAGTTGTCCAAGGTATAATTCTTGCTTACGGAGAAGGATTTTACCGCTGTGGTGTCGTTACCGAAGATCTGGTCAAGGGCATCACTGCCGGCTGCGTCCACCCCCTGCTTATCCAGCCACTCAGCAAGGATATCATTGTTATCACTGTCATAAATATTGGTCAGTTCCACGGAATATGTACCGGCATCCGTATCAACTGCCTTGTATGCAAATTTTGCAGTATAAGAATATCCCAGATTATCAAAGAAGGATAAGGTACGGACATAACCTGCATCGCTGGTCACGTTGGTATCGTTCTTATCGATCAATCCGGAAACGTTTGCCTTTGTTGTTGCCTCAGGTGCGCTTGTCATATTATCTGCCTGCATGATACGAAGGGCAGATACGGTATCCTTGCGGATATCCCCTGTCAGAGGATCTACCTGCCAGCCCATAACGGTATAACCGGTTGATGTCATGGCAAGGTTTCCCGCACCATCTAAGTAGAAAGATCCTGCTCTTGTAAAGAGATTTTCTGTTCCATTATTTACGATAAAGAAATTGGTAGAACTTCCGTTGGTCAGGCGGATATCCATAGCATCGCCTGTGGACTGTGCTGCACCGGAAGAAGTGATGCTAACCTTTGTTGCTGCGGCAGAAACACCAAGACCTATCTGCATGGCATTTTTACCACCGGTCGTTGCCGTGGCTGCCGTAGCCCCTGATGTTGTCTGATACATAATATCAGCAAACGTCGTAGAAGACGCTTTAAAGCCAACTGTGTTGACATTTGAGATGTTATTACCAATAACATCCATCTTGGTCTGATGTGTTTTCAGTCCTGACACACCAGAATACAATGCTCTCATCATAATAAATGACCTCCTAATCGCTGTCTTGCCGTATCTGTCAGTCAACGGCATTAGCCTCCATAAGGTCCGGCTAAATAATTACAGCTCCGTCTATATTTGTAAATACATTTTCGTCAGACTCTGTCTGATCCATTGCGGTTACTACTGTCTGATTCGGGACATTTACAATAAATGCCAAAGAATCAACGATAACCAAGGATTCTTTTATTCCTTTTTCACTGGCTTTTGCCACTCCTGCTTCCAAGCGCTGGCTCTGGTCTGCGGATAAAGCGATATCTCTTTGTTCCAGGCGCATATTGGCATGCTTGGAAAACTTGAGTTCTGATGTCGACTCTGCCGTGCCACCCATCTGCTGTCGTAAGACATCTTCAAAGGAAAGTCCTGTGGTCTTTTCTTTTGTCTTATTATCCTGCGTCTTGAGATACTGACCGGTGACCTGCTCGATCGAGGTAAAGGAATTGTTGATCGGATTCATTTGCATCACGCTCCTTACTCTGTTGCAGTAGTTGTATCATCGGATGTGGTCGTATCATCTGTACTGTCCTTACCGGCTTCTGCTTCTGCATCTTTGAGTGCCTGTAAACGTTCTTCCAGTTTCTCCAGTGACTTGACCGTGTCAGCAGAAACAAATGATTTCTGTGAATCTGTCATTGCATCATAGAACTGTCTTGCTTCCTTGATCTTGTCCTCATCCGCTGTCGTAAGTGTGTAGACCGTCGGCAGTTTCTTGATCATATCGGCAAAAGTCTGTGCACTGAGCACGCCTTCATAATAATCGTCATCGCAAACACTATCCAGTTTATCAATACTGTATAATTTGTTGTTCACAGATAAGAACATCTTATTGTCTTCCGTCATCACATAATCTACTTTTCCGGAAATGTACTGATCGTCATCCAGTAAGATAACATACTTTCCGACCAGTGAGTTTGCCTCGATCGTAGACATCTGACTCTGTACGGACTGTACGGCTTCGATCTGCGAAAAAGATGCAAGTTCGGATACATACTCTGTATTGCTTGTCGGTTCCAGTGGATCCTGATACTGCATTTCAGCAACCAGTAACTTTAAAAACATCTCCTTGTCATAGGTGTTGGACTTGCTGTCCGTGTCTGTCTTTTTTGACTGACTTGCGCTGCTGTCGACCACTTTACCATCTTTAATCTCCTGTACAAGTGCCATAAATCTCCTCCTTTCTCATATTCCTATGCGGTGTAATTGACGGTGTTACCCTGATCCCGCATCATCTTTGTTACTAATTCTTCCTCTTGTGTCATGAGTCCATGTAGATCATCCAGATCATTCATATTCAGGTTTCTCATCTTTTTCGGACGTTGATTCTGTCCTTCCTGTCCCTGTTCCTGATTCTGCTGACCGGCTTCCAGATTTCTCTCAAATTCATGGGTTCCCACGGAAATCTCTACAGACTGTACCTTGGTCTGTGACTGGTTCATCTGCTCTTTTAACTGGAACATCTGATTTTCCAAGGCTTCCTTGACCTGCTCATTCTGTGTGTAGATATGAGCCCTGACCTGACCATTTTCCTCGGTCACTTCCATCAAGACCTTTCCCAGCCCCTCCGGGTGCAAAAGCATCTCAACCGTCGTCTTATCGCCATCCATCGTTGTGCGGCTTGCCTCAACGATCTGGTCGATGATGGACTGAACGGAAACGCTTTCTCCTGTAGGCAGTTCTACGGTCGGTTCCATGTGCGAGGCAAATTCCGTAATCGGACTTTCTGCCTGCATCGGTGTCAGATCCTGGGTCGGATGGATCTCAGTTTTTGTCTGCTGTTTTAAAAAAGCATCTGTGTCCTGATCTGTGGCATCTTCCTGCCCCTGATCGGTCTGCTTTTCGGTCGTCACATCCTTGGAACCTGCTGTTACAAGTTCGTCTGTCTCGTCCGTCTTAGTCGGTTCGATCGTTTCCTCTGTCGGGATCTCTACCTGCTCGGTCGCCTCTTCGGCTACCACCGTATCTTTGACGTCCTCTGTCTTTTGCATGGTTTCTTCTGTCACCTCTGTTGCCTTGGCAGATTCATACAGATTGTCTGTCGTTCCTGCTTCCTCCACATCGGTCGTTACCAGTTCTGCCATCTTCTGTAAGTCTTCCATAGATATTCCAAGATCTTCCTGCAGTCCACCAGCCAGATCATTCACTTTTAAAACGATCTGTGGGAAAGCATCGCTTACAAGAAGACTTGCGGAATCCTCACTGCCGGACAACTTTGTTACCAATGCTGCCAGATTCGACTGATCTGTCAAATCAAGAAATTGTAATCCCAGATCTTCCATGGCTTTTTCAATCTGCTCATCTGTCACATCCAATTCGTCCTTGATAGCATCTTTGACATCCTTTTCAAAAGCATCGGTCTTGTCTTTGACATCCTTTGTCTGGGCCATGCCTTTATCATCCTGCTTTGCAAGTGATACATCAGACCGCTTGTTCTCCATCTGCGGAGCACGTTCAATCTTACCGGCATTGCCTGCACTTTGTACTACCTGTGGTGCTATTGCAGAACTTTTTTGCATCTGCATCATCTGCCGGAAATCTCCACCGGATGCGTCTTTTGCACTCGTCTGCTTGGCATTTGCCACCGTAGCCGTCGGCATCAGGATATTTGCTATTCCTGTGCTTGTCATGGCATCTTCCTCCTTCCATATGCAGTTATCAATGTACCTGTCTCATAAGATGAGACTATATATTCTTAAGGCTCCATCAACTTGGTCACAGCCGCAGCCGTATCCGCATTCATGGCTCCCAGAATATCACCTCTGGATTGGGCATCCATAGCCCAAAGTATCTTGCCTACCAATGGCAGATCATCTGTCATTGTATCAAAAATAGCAGCTGCCTGTTTGGCTTTCATGGAAGAATACGTCGATGCATAAGACTTGATCTGTTCATCTTCCTGCAACTGTTCTACCACCTGCTTGTATATCTCTTCTGCCTTTTCCGGCTCGATACTCTCATAATATTCCTTATATGCACTTATATCGGGTGCATTGTCCGAAAAAACAACCTCTTGATAGAATTTTTCTTTTTCTTCTTCAAAAGCGGCTTCGTTTTCTTTATAGTTCTGCAGTTCCTGTGACTGCGCCTCTAAATCTGCCACATGGGCATCCGAGTCATCCTTGCTTGCCTTGACATCTGCCAGTTCCTTTTCCAGTTCCTTGATGTGTTTTACCGCATCCTCAACAGAATCATAGGCATAGGCTTCGTCCTCTTTTGCATATTCCTGCACATCCGGCAGGATCTTATTGATCACAGGTACATCCTTTAGAACCGGATATAAGACGGTCGAGCCAAAACCGCCGACATCCATCTTTACCAGCAATCCCAAGATCAAAAGCCACAATAATACGATAAAGACAGCCACAACGCCGATCAGGACTTTGCCGCCTAAGGTTTCTTCTTCCTCTTCGCCGTTTTCTTCTTTCTTTTCTTTCTTACGGGCGCGCTTTGCTTCCTTTGCCGCCTGTCTCTTTGCCTTCTTGTCTTCCTTTTCGTCTGCCATTCTTTTACTCCTGTTCTTCTTTGCTGTGATAGGTGTAACTTACCAGTTCATCCGTCATCTTGCCTTCTTCTGCCGCCAATTCTTCTTTGAAGGCTTCAAATGCTTTTTCCTTGAGGTTTTCATGGGTCTTTCTCTCTTTCATGACCTCATTCAAACGCTTTCTTGCCATCTCCAGATTTCGCTGTGCCGTGTGTACCGCGATCATCTGGTCGCGGATCATGGATTTAACGGAATCGCTTGCCCGCTTACAGGTCTGGATCTCTACGATGTCAAGTTTTGCACTTGTTAGTTCTTTTAATCTGGCTTCATAACCGGCTTTGCGGACAAAAAGTTTTTGCAGTTTTTCCTGTTCCTCCAAAAGCCTTGCATTGGCGATACCGTAAGCCACTTTTTCCTGTTCTTCCATCTTTTCTTTGATTTCCAGAATATTCTGCATGCGATATCTGAATTTTGCCATCTGCCGTCACTTCCTATATCTATGCACTCTCGCCGAACATCTGCTCCAGTGCGCCAACTACCTCGTCAAAATCAAACTTATCCTCTGTACTCTGGCAAAGGAAAGCATTGACCTGATCTATCTTTTCGATCGCATAATCGATATTGTTGTTGGATCCTGCCTTGTAAGCCCCGATATTAATCAGATCTTCCGCTTCCTGATAGGTTGCCATGACATTCTTTAATTTGCCCGCCATGGTCTTATGTTCCTTGGTCGCAATCGAACTCATGACACGGGAAATGCTTGCTAAGACATCGATCGCCGGATAATGGTTTTTCTGTGCCAGTTTTCTGGAAAGGACAATATGTCCGTCCAAAATACCACGCGCCGTATCCGTAATCGGTTCATTGAAATCATCGCCGTCAACAAGCACCGTATAAAGACCGGTGATCGATCCCTTATCGGAATTGCCAGCACGCTCTAAGAGTTTTGGCATCTCCGAATAAACGCTCGGCGGATAACCTCTTGTTACCGGCGGTTCTCCTGCCGCAAGACCGATTTCTCTTTGCGCCATGGAAAAACGGGTCAGCGAATCCATCATCAAAAGGACATCCTTGCCCTGGTCGCGGAAATATTCTGCGATCGCTGTTGCCGTCTTTGCCGCACATTTACGGATGGACGCCGGTTTGTCTGATGTCGCCACCACAACGACACTGCGCTTCATGCCTTCCGATCCCAAGTCCCTCTCGATGAACTCACGTACCTCACGGCCACGCTCGCCGATCAGGGCGATCACATTGATATCTGCCTTGGTGTTTCGTGCAAACATACCCATCAGGGTAGATTTTCCAACACCGGATCCTGCAAAGATACCGATTCTCTGTCCTTTGCCGACCGTGATCAGTCCGTCCACTGCCTTTACGCCCAGCGGCAATACCTGTGAAATGATCTCACGGTTCATAGGCTCCGGCGGCGTTGCGTCGACCGGATAATGCTGGGGCAGATAGAGGTCCTCTGCATCCGTCGGTCGTCCGATGCCGTCTAGGGTGTGCCCTAGAAGTTCGTCCCCGACCGGAATGGAAAGCGGTGCCTTGGTATTTTCAACAACCGCACCAATACCGATGCCATCGACACTGTCAAAGGGTGTCAGAAGCAGATGCTTATCACGAAATCCAACCACCTGTGCCATGACAGCCTGCGAACGGTCGCCTCCTACAAAAATACGGCATAGATCGTTCAACTTAGCATCCGGTCCGACAGACTCAATTGTGAGCCCCACCACTTTCGTGACGCGGCCCAGACAGTCAAAATATGTTTCATTTGTAAGTGCTAAATATTTGTTACGATCAATTTCCACCTTATATCTCCATTAACTAAGGGATTTTATATCCTTGATCAGATTGCGCATCTGGGTATCCATGCCACAATCAAAAAGTCCACCATCGGTCTCGATCATGCATTGTGTCTCATCCAAAAGCGGATCTAAGACAATATCTAAAGTCATGTCCTGCCCTACTTTTGCCTGTAACTCCTCTTTATGCGCACGTAAAAATTCCAGATTGGCTTCGCCGACACGGATCATAAACTCCTTACTGCCTTCTATGTTGGCAAGTGCCTGATCGACGGCATGCCAGATGATCTCTTTTTTATCTCCAAACTGCACCAGAAAAACTTTTTCTACCACATCACAGACCACATCCACCAACTCATGCTCCATGTTCTTTTGTTTCTGGTCGTAGTCCGCCTGCAACTGCTCTTTTTCTGCCTGCATCCGGCTTTCTAATTCCCGCTGTCTGGCAGCGGCTTCCTGTAAGCCCTGCTCATAGCCCTCTTTTTGTCCTTCGGCTTCGGCATGGGACCGCATGGCATCTGCCTGTTCTCCTGCCTCTGCCAGGATAGCATCTGCCTGCTCTCTCGCCTCAGAAAGAATGGCATCCGCCTCTTCTTTTGCCTGTGCGACATAGTCTATCTCCGACTCCGCTTCCTCTGCCTCCTCCGGCATCTGCTGGCCAAGACATTCTGTATCTTCGTCCAGTGACTCCCCGTCCATAGGCACAAAGGCATCCTCAGAATTCAGTGCCTGCATCTGACGTTTTTTTTCTTCGCGTCGTCTCTCCTCGATCTTTTCTCCGACCAGTTCATTGGAGTCGATGACGCAGGTCTTTTGTTCTTCCTGTGGTGCCATCTGCACACGATATAATATATTAGACAACGAGTTCGTCACCTCCACCTCTGGAGATTACGATCTCAGCAGAATCCTCTAACTTGCGGATAATACCAACGATCTTCTGCTGTGCTTCCTCGACATCCTTCATACGGACAGGACCCATGAATTCCATATCTTCCTTGATCATGGTAGCCATACGTGAAGACATATTCTTGAAGATTGCAGCCTGCACTTCTTCGTTGGCACCCTTTAGGGCAACACTCAGATCACTGTTATCCACATCACGCATAACACGCTGAATGGCTCTGTCGTCCAGAAGCAGGATATCTTCGAATACAAACATCTTCTTGCGGATCTCGTCGGCAAGTTCCGGTTCTTCGATCTCGAGGGACTCCATGATACGCTTTTCTGTACCACGGTCTACGGTATTTAAGATTGCTACGATGGCATCCACGCCACCCGCGATCGTGTAATCCTGATTGATGAGGGATGATAACTTTCGCTCCAAGACGCGCTCCACCTCCTTGATGACTTCCGGTGAAGTACGATCCATGGTCGCAATACGTTTTGCCACATCTGCCTGCTTGTCCGGATCCAAAGCACCCAAGATCATGGATGCCTGTCCCGGTGACAGGTAAGATAAGATCATGGCTATGGTCTGTGGATGTTCATCCTGGATAAAGTTGAGTACCTGTGAAGGCTCTGTCTTTCGTATAAACTCAAACGGTCTTACCTGCAAAGAAGCCGTCAACTTGGTGATGACACGTGTTGCCTCATCAGCACCCAGTGCCTTCTCCAAAAGTTCTTTGGCATAACCGATACCACCTTCTGCGATATACTGCTGTGCCAGACAGACCTGATAAAATTCGTTGATCACGTCCTCTTTTAATTTTGGAGATACACTCTGTGTATTGGCAATCTCTAAGGTAAGTTCTTCGATTTCATCTTCTTTTAAATGTTTAAAAATGTCCGCAGATTTTTCTGGTCCTAATGTGATCAATAAGATTGCCGCTTTTTGCACACCGGATAATTCTTCATTTGCCATAATTAACCCCAATCATCATTTAACCAGTTGCGGAGCAAGGATGCTACCGCCTCCGGATTTTCATCTACAAATTTTTCTATCAGAACTCTCGCCTCAGACTTTTCATTGAAACCGATATCATCCAACTGGTCTTCCTGTGCCTCCAATAAAGATTCCACGGTAACTTCCTCGGCAAGGGCTTCTTCCTGCTGTGGGCGCATACTTCTGAATACCACAAAAGCAAGCATTGCAAAGATCAGCACTGCCAAGATGATCTGTAAATAATCCGTCCAGTCTCTGCCACTGCCCTCAGAATACTGGAACATCGGGATCTCATAGGCAACAATGGAAATATTGTCGGTAGAGATACCGGTCGCTTTGGATACCATATCATAAAAATCCTGATCCACATCCGTCTTTACACGGTCAGAATTCTGTGCCACAAATTCATCGAAGGTCATATTATCAAGCGTTCCGTCTGCCTTTAACTTGTCCTCGTTGTAGATCACCCGGTTGGTTGCAACAACGGTCAGGGAAGAATTGTCCAGATCGATCGTTCCGACTGCCTTTTCCGTTGTCGTGATCGTCTCGCTCGGCAGATAGTCCTCTGTAATGTCCGAAGTCGTAGAGGAAGTGATCGTACCGTCTTCCAAGACATAGGTCGTATCATCATCATTGGTATCGGTACCCGGTGTACCGCCGGCACCCGAGGTCGATTCGGAAGTAGACTCGGTACGGCTGTCCAGATAGCCCTGTGTCTGTCCGTCGTCAACATAGTAATGATAGTCCTCAACCTTTTGCTGATCGAAATTCATATCCAGATTCATACCCACTTCTACATTGTCATAGACATTGGTACCCAAGATAACGCTCTTGACCGCACTTGTCACATTGGCTTCTGCCTTTTGCTGGACTGTCAGATTGGAAGATGCCTTTCCCGCAGTCGAGGATTCATCTCCGCCGGAGAAAAGCGTATTGCCGTCTCCATCAATGATCTCGATATTTTCAGTCGACTTGTTGCCCAAAGCCGTTGCCACATAACGGGCGATACCTGCCGCCTGCTCCTCGCTCATATCATCACTCAGTTGCAGATTGATGCTGGCGTATGCCTCCTCATCCTTGGAAAGGATGGTGCCGTCATCTGATGGCAGGGACAAGGTCACATATGCCTTGGATACATTGGAAATGGTCTCCAGATCATCCGCCATCTTTTCCTCTAAATATAACTGGTACTTTTTGTTCTTGTCCGCCTCAGTCGTACTAAAACTTCCATCGATGGCATCACTGATGCTGTAGCCGTCCGATGGGATGTCATTGCTTCCCAGGAGGATGGTCGCATTGGCACGGTCTTCCTGCTTGACCGTGTAGGTAAGACCGTCATCCGAAACTTCATAAGTGATACTGTTACTGTCTAAAAGATCCTTGACAGAAGATGCCTGTTTTGCCGAATCACAAGTGATCAGATTGACCATGGTCGGTCTTGTCATGACAAATCCCAAGATGGAAAATGCCACGGCAACGACAGCCGCGATACTGATAATCAGCGCCTTTTGTCTGGTGCTAAAATTCTTCCACCACTCCACTATTCGATTTAATATCTGTTGTATTCTCTCAGGCATGACTTACTTCCTTCTATTCTTTAGATCTGCATATTCATAATCGTATTGTAACCGGAAATGAACTGGTTACGGACCGCAACTGTATATTGCAGTGCCAGATTCGCCTTCCGCTCTGCGATCAAAAGATCGTGCACATTGTCCGATTCTCCCAAAGCAAAGGATACCGCCTCAGCAGAGGCATTGTTCTGCAGACTGTTGGTATCATCCACCATTTTCATGGCATTGCTCAAAATAGTGTCAAAACTGCCGTCCGTAGCCGAAGTCTGGTTTGCCTGCCGGACCGAAGATTGATTGTTGGTTGTCTTGTAAAGCCCGTTTAAGGCTGCTGCTGATGTAACGTCCATTGTTTTCTCCTAATGCATTATGACTGACCGATGTTAAGTCCCGCCTGTACCATAGACTTCATGGCATTAAAAGCGGTCGTGTTTGCCTCATAGGCGCGGCTGCTGTCGATCAGATTGGTCATCTCGGTTACCGTATTGACATTTGGATAAGAGACATAGCCATTCTCATCCGCATCCGGATGGGACGGATCATACTCCATGGTAAAATCAGTCTCATAATCCTCTGTCACGGAAGCGACCTTGACACCATTGCCCTGAAACTTCTTGGTATCAGATAAGATATCTGAAAACGACGGTGTGATCTCCTTTTCCTGAAAAGTGACGATCTTACGCCTGTAAGGCGTCCCGTCCTCGGTCCTTGTTGTATTTACATTTGCGATATTCTCTGCGATCGTATCCATACGGAAACGCTGTGCGCTCATGCCGGATGCGCAGATGTCAAATGATTGAAATAATCCCATGGTCTACCTCCTTATGGTGTCTGCATTGCCGTGTTCATGCGGGTAAATTCATTGCTGACCGCAGACGTCAATGTCTGATAGCGTAACTGTTCCGATGCCAGTTCCACATTTTCTGTATCAATATCTACATTGTTGCCATCCAAGCGGTAGGAATAAGACGCATAATCAGTATAAGTCCTGCCTTCCAACTTGTTTAAGGACACATTGTCCACGGCTTTTTGCAGGGTATCATACTTAGAACTTTTGAGTTCTCTCTTTAAGACATCTTCAAATGCAACATCCTGTCTCTTGTAGCCGGGCGTGTCAACATTAGCGATATTGTTGCCGATCACCGTCTCGCGCGTCCAACTGGCATCTGCTGCCCGATCTAGCACATTGATATAACTAAAGGCATTTGAATTGATCATGCTCCTACCTCCTTTTGGTACATACTTAGCCTAATCTTATTATATTATAAATTATATCTATGAAAACACAAGTGTTTTTTACATGATATTGTGTCATTTTCTAAAGGCCGACACAAGTATTTGTAAAAAAAGAAAAGGAACCTACGGTCGTCCATAAGTCCCTTTTACTATCATCCATCCTTGCTCTATGCAGTTTAACTATTGCGTCTGACCTTGTCCAACTCATCAAACACAGCATCATTTAATACCTTGATGTAGGTTCCCTTCATACCGGATGACCGGGATTCGATCACGCCGGCGCTCTCAAACTTGCGGAGTGCATTGACAATCACTGATCTTGTGATTCCTACACGATCTGCAATCTTGGAGGCTACCAGGATTCCTTCCTCTCCCTCCAGTTCATCAAAGATATGAATGATGGCTTCCAATTCAGAAAATGAAAGCGTACTGATCGCTGACTTCACGATCTGTATCTTGCGGTTCTCCTCTGCATTCTCTTCATTGACAGACCGCATCATTTCCAGTCCGACAACGGTCGTTCCATACTCGCATAAAATGATATCGTCGATATCATATGGCTTGTCATAACGATATACAAAAAGTGTTCCCAATCGCTCACCCGCAATATCCAGCGGTGCGATGATGGCAGAATAACGATTGATATCTGCCCCCTCAAAGCCCAGAGTCTGTAAGTTGACATTCTCCTTGGTGGATAAGATGCCAAGCAGACGCTCGTTCAACATCGGATCAATAAAACCGCCTACCTCATCAACAATGAGTTCGGTGATGTCCGGTGTAGACTTGCTGTGGCTGACACCTAAGACCTTGCCCTTTTTACTGATAACCAGGATACAGGAGTCCAGGATCTCGGTCAGGACCTGACAGATATCGTTAAATACTACTTTTGAGGAATTGTTGTTATGCAATAATTTGCCGATCTTCCTCGTCTTATCTAATAATTGAACGCTCATGTTCTTCCTCCTCGCGCAACATACTACATTTCCTAATAACTAAAGAGATTTTAGCACAATAGCATAACAATTACAAGAGTATTCTGAAAACTCCATATACTTATACGAATTGTGTCACACGAGAGAATATTTTAAATTAAGCCTCGTCTTTATCCGCCGTCTCGACATGCCGACATTCCTCATTGGCACATACGAGTTTGCTGCCCTTGCGTACCATATAGGAACCGCACTCCGGACATGGCTTTGCCACCGGACGTGCCCATGACATGAAATCACAGTTTGGATTGTCCTCACATCCGTAAAATCTTCTTCCCTTTTTGGACTTTTTCATAACGATGTCTTTGCCACACTTCGGACATGCCACACCGATCTTTTCCAGATACGGCTTGGTATTGCGGCAATCCGGGAATCCCGGGCAGGCTAAGAACTTGCCATGCGGTCCGTATTTTACAACCATATTTCTGCCACATTCCTCGCAGACAACATCCGTTACTTCATCCTCGATCTTGACCTTTTGTAACTGGCTTTCCGCGATCTCAACAGCTTCCTCCAGATCCGGATAGAAGTTGCTGATGACTGACTTCCAGTTGACGGTTCCCTCTTCTACCTCATCCAAAAGTCCTTCCATATTGGCGGTAAAGTGTTCATCCACGATGGACGGGAAAGATTCTTTCATAATGCCGTTGACCACTTCACCAAGTTCTGTCACAAAGATATTCTTTGCTTCCTTTGTGATATAGCGACGCTTCAAAAGGGTCGAAATGATCGGCGAATAAGTACTTGGTCGTCCAATGCCGAGTTCCTCTAAGGTGTGTACCAGCGATGCCTCTGTAAAATGTGGTGCCGGCTGGGTAAAATGCTGCTTTTCTTCAAAGGACGAAAATCCTAATTTTGTATCTTCATGTAATCCGTGCGCACTGAGTTTCTTGTCGTCCTTCTCCTCATCGGAAGCCGTATATACTAACATAAAGCCGTCAAAAACGCGCTTGGAATCTGCTACGGTAAAACGATAATCGCCTGCTGCGATCTTTACATTGACAGTCTCATAGACAGCACTGCTCATCTGGCTTGCCACAAAACGCTTCCAGATCAACTGGTAGAGACGGAACTGGTCTCTGGATAAGGAGTCCTTGATCTCGGACGGCAGTCTTGTGATATCGGAAGGACGGATCGCCTCATGGGCATCCTGTACTTTTGTCCCGTTTGCCTTTGCCTTGGCAGCCCCTTCCTGCAAATAATCCTCTCCATAATTCTGTGAGATAAAGTCAACCGCTGCGCTCTTTGCCTCGTCCGATACACGGGTGGAATCCGTACGCAGATAGGTGATCAGACCAACTGTGCCGTTGCCCTTGACGTCCACACCTTCGTATAACTGCTGGGCGATGCGCATGGTCTTCTGGATAGAAAAGTTCAGTGCCTTGGAAGCCTCCTGCTGTAAGGTAGAGGTCGTAAATGGCAGAGGTGCCTTTTTCTCTCGCTTGCCCGTCTTTACAGACTCTACCCGGTAACTTGCCGACTGCAGTTGGTCCATGATCTTGTCTAAGGACGCTTTGTCGCCGATATCCAGTTTGCCATTCTTGTCGCCATAGAACTTTGCCACAAATTGCTTCTTGGCATCCAGATTATCCAAAACGACATCTAAGGTATAATACTCCTGTGGGATAAATGCCTCGATCTCCGCCTCACGGTCGCAGATAATACGCAGTGCTACCGACTGCACACGTCCGGCTGAAAGCCCTCTTTTGACCTTTGCCCAAAGCAGGGGACTGATCTTGTAGCCCACCATACGGTCTAACATTCTTCTTGCCTGCTGTGCATCCACCAGATTCATATCGATCTGACGCGGATTCTTCAAAGAATTTTTGACCGCTGTCTTTGTGATCTCATTAAAGGTGATACGCTCTACATCTTTGCCCTCTAATTTCAAGGCTTTTGTCAAGTGCCAAGAAATGGCTTCTCCCTCGCGGTCCGGGTCAGTTGCCAGATAGATGCGGTCTGCTTTTTTTGCTTCTTTTCTAAGTCCTGCTAAAAGTTCCCCTTTTCCTCGGATCGTGATGTATTTTGGTTCATAGTCATTGGACGGGTCAAAGCCCAGTTGTGACTTTGGAAGATCTCTGACATGTCCATTGGATGCCATGACCTCATAATTTTTCCCCAAAAATTTCTTGATGGTTTTTACTTTTGCCGGTGATTCCACGATCACAAGATATTTTGCCATTACTCTCTCCTTATATGTAATCCGCTATCGTAAGCGGACGTATTGATTCTTAAAACATTCCTGTAACATCTTCTTGTCACACAAGCGCATGATGACAGACAATAGATACAGGAGTTCCAATCCACTCTCCGCAAGCACCGTCTCAATGCTTTTGGGATAGAAATCAAAGCAACTATACACCAACAATTCATCTTTTTCAAGGATAATTTCATTTGCCTCAAAGGCATTGCCACAGGTCAGATCGCTAAAATGTGACTCCTCGATTTCCTCAATAAAGCCACTCAGCGAGGTGATGATCCCCGCTCCCTGTGCGATCAGACGGTTGCATCCAGCACTCATGACATCCGTGATCCGCCCGGGGATCACATAGATATCCTTTCCCTGTTCCAAGGCAAAATCTGTCGTGATCAAAGACCCGCTCTTTTCCTTTGCCTCTACAACGACCACATATTTTGCGATTCCACTGATCAGGCGGTTGCGCGGCGGGAACTGCTTGGCGATCGGCTGGCTGCCCATGGCATATTCCGACAAAAGGCAGCCGTTTTCCATGATGCGTCCATACAGGCTTCTGTTTTCTGTCGGATAACACACATCCACGCCACAGCCGAAGACCGCCATGGTCTTTTGTCCCGCCTGCAGACAGCCCTCATGGGCATAGGCATCAATCCCTCTTGCCATACCGCTGATCACCACATAGCCCTGCTTTCCCAAAAGATACGCCAGTTCCTGCGCCATCTTTTTGCCATAGGCACTACAACGTCTGGCACCGACGATGGCAACGATCTTTTTTGTCTGCGGGATCTGTCCCTTGACATACATGCCATAGGGCGCATCAAAGACCTCTTTTAAATAGTAGGGATATTCCGTGTCCTCAAGTGTCACAAAAGATGCCCCTGTCTGTAAAAATGTCTGATATGCCGTGTCAAGATCTGCCTTTTTCCTTTCCCTTAAAAAGATGTCCGCCTGCCTGACATCTAAAAGTCCGTCCTGGCGCAGGCATTTTTCGGACAGATCATATATGGCATGTGCACTCTTGTATCTTTCTAATAGGTTGCGCTTTGTCCGGTTGCTCAAGCCCTGCAGACACATCCACCAATATTTATATTTCATATCCCACTCTCCCAATAATTCTTTTGAATTCCACGATAACAGACCGCCTCCTGCAAATGGCTGACCGTGATCTTCTCACTGCCCTCCATATCCGCTATAGTCCTTGCGACACGCAGAAGTTTGTGATAGGTTCTTGCCGTTAATGCCAACTGCTCAAAGACAAGTTCCATATAGGCTTCCTCCTCCGTGCCCAATGCACAATACTCCTCCATCTTTTCTGCCGGGATCTGGCTGTTGAAACGGATGGCTGTCCCTGCAAAACGTTCTCTTTGTAAGGCATGGATCCGACAGACCCTCTGGCGTATGGCAGCGGAAGACTCCTCACTATGATCGCTTTTTTGCAGATCATGAAAACCGACACCCGCCGCCTCCACGCACAGATCGATGCGGTCTAAGAGGGGCTGGCTGAGTTTGCTATGGTAGCGCAACAAAGATTGTCTGGAGCAATGACATTTTGCCAGATCCGGATAATAACCGCAGTTGCAGGGGTTCATGGCTGCCACAAGGACAAAATCCGCTGGAAAGCAATAATTTCCGCTGACGCGCGCCACACATACCTGCTTGTCCTCCAGCGGCTGACGCAGGACTTCCAGCGTACTCTTTTTAAACTCTGTTAATTCATCTAAAAAAAGGACACCGCCATGCGCTAAAGAGATCTCCCCCGGATGCACCATACTGCCGCCACCGATCAGCCCCTGTTCCGTGATCGTATGATGGGGACTGCGGAAAGGGCGTTTTTGTATCAGCTGATCCATCCCCTTTAGGGCACCACACACACTGTAGATCTTGGATACTTCTAATTGTTCTTCCTGACTCATGGGCGGCAGGATGGTCGGGATGCATTTGGCGATCATGGTCTTGCCTGCCCCTGGCGGTCCTACCATAAGCATATTGTGCATACCGGAAATGGCAACCTCGCAGGCTCTTTTTAAGAGTCTCTGCCCATGGATCTGGGCAAAATCATAGGCCTTTTCCATAGTCTCTTTCTTGATCTCTTCCTTATTTTCTTCCTTATCTACGCTAACCTCTGCATCCCCACGCAGACAGGCTAATACCTCCTGCAAATGGGACAGACCAATCACCTGCATGCCCGGCACCAAGGATGCCTCCTTGACATTTTCTTTGGCAACGATACAGGTCTTTAAGCCTGCCTCCTTGGCACAGATGACCATGGGAAGAACTCCATTTATCCCAATGATCCTCCCTTCCAAGGAGATCTCCCCCGCAAAAAACATATCCTCTAATATGTCCGTCGGAAATACCTCCATGGCAGCCAGCACCGCAACGGCAACCGGCAGATCAAATCCGGATCCAGACTTTCTTATATTTGCCGGTGCCAGGTTGACCGTGATCCGCTTAATGGGCAGTTCGTATTGACAATTTTTCAGGGCGGTGCGCACCCGCTCCTTGGACTCACGAACTTCTGACGCTAAAAGCCCCACCATTTCAAACATGGGCATACCATTGCTGATATCCGCCTCCACTGACACCAGACAGGCATCAATGCCGGACAAAACAGCCGTATGAACTACACTATACATAGACTCCTCCCTTTGTATTCTTCTCACTTGGAAAAACACCGCGAATCACGGTATAACGAAAAAAGATGAAATTATCATAACATAAATTTCACCTTTTTCAAGAAATAATTATGAATTTTTCAAAAGAGCCCCGCGTAATTTTTCCAAGGCTCTTTTTTCTATCCTCGATACATAAGAACGGGAAATCCCTAACTGTCCGGCGATCTCTTTTTGCGTCGCCGCACTTGGTCTGCCAATGCCATAGCGCTTGCAGATGATCTCCTGTTCTCTGGCGTTTAAGACCTGTGGCAGGATGTCACGCAGGCGAAGCAGATCATTTTGCTGATCCATCATGGCTGCGATATCCATAGGCTCCTGCTCTAAGATATCATACAAACTGATCTGGTTGCCTTCCTTATCGCTTCCGATCGGTTCAAAGAGGGAAACATCCTTTGCCTGTTTCTTACGCCCGCGGAAATACATCAGCAACTCATTATCGATGCACCTTGCTGCATAGGTGACCAGTTTGTATCCCTTGGCCCCGTCGTAGGTATCGACTGCTTTCAACAGTCCGATCGTCCCAATGGATACCAGATCCTCGGGATCTTCGCCCGAACCATAGTATTTCTTAGCGACATGTGCGACCAAACGCATATTGTGCTCGATCAGACTGGACTTTGCCGTCAGATCTCCATCCGCCATCTGTCGCAAAAGTTTTGCTTCCTCTTCTGTGCTCAGGGGGGATAAAAATGTTTTCATGTCGCCTCAGAAAATCATTTTTTATATTGTATGTACGCATCCCCCTGCAAGTGCCTTTCCACTCCAAAATTTAGCGGATCAATCCGGTTAAGCCAATCTTTTTATGCACCTTGCGCAAGGTCTTATTGGCAAAATATGCTGCTTTCGCATCATTTTCCTTGATACAGCCGTCAATGTAAGCCTTATCCTTTAAGAGTTCCTCATAACGCTTTTGCAGTGGTGCCAATTCATCTGCAACCGTCTCACCGACTGCCAGTTTGAAGTCTCCATAACCTTTTCCGGAAAATTCTGCACTGATCTCGTCATAGGTCTTTCCGGTAATGCAGCCGTAGATCTCCATCAGGTTGCTGATGCCCGGCTTGTCCTCTCCATAGCGGACTTCTGCCTCTGAATCAGTCACGGCACGTTTGAACTTTCGGATAATGGTGTCCTTGTCGTCCAAAAGCAAAATAGTCGCATTGACATTTTCATCGGACTTTGACATCTTCCTGGTCGGATCCTGCAAACTCATGACCTTGGCACTGTTCTGTCCAAAATATGCCTCAGGAATGGTAAATACCTCACCATATAAATTATTGAAACGTTCTGCAATATCCCTGGTGATTTCCAGATGCTGTTTCTGATCAACACCGACTGGTACAACATCTGCCTGATACAAAAGGATATCTGCTGCCATCAGTACCGGATAGGTATAAAGTCCGGCATTGATGTTGTCCGCATGTTTGGCTGCCTTATCCTTAAACTGGGTCATACGGTTCAACTCGCCCATATAGGTAAAGCAGTCCAGAACCCATGCCAACTGTGCATGTGCCGGCACATGGGACTGATAATAGATGCAGTTCTTCTCCGGATCAAGACCGGCTGCCACATAGAGGGCATATAATTTTCTGGCATTCTGACGAAATTCTGTCGGATTCTGACGTACCGTCAAAGAATGCAGATCCATGACACCATAAAAACATTCGTAATCATCGCAAAGGCTGACCCAGTTCTTGAGTGCTCCCAAGTAGTTGCCCAAAGTCAAAGTTCCTGTTGCCTGCATTCCACTGTATAATACCTTTTTCTCTTTTTCCATTTTGTCCTTCCTCTCTTTTCTATAAAATCTATGCATTATGCAAAACTTGATATCTCACATAAGAAAATGTTTCTTCCTCGCCCTTTTCTGCTAGCATGACAAGCAGTTTTTCCAATAATTCCGCTGTCTTTGGATGCATGATGTATTTATGGCATCCCTTCTTATAATACTCCAGTGCACTGGCATCCGTATAGGCATCTTTCATATAATTGCGGCTGGCAGCAATCCGGTCGACAAACATCTCAACGACATACTGTGTCGGCATTTCCATACCGACCATGCCTTCCCCGGGATTTAGGCTATAGTCGATCCAGTATTCAAAATGATGTTTGTTGCGTCCTTTGTGATGCAGCCATGCCATCGATACGCCTGTGGCTTCCCGCTCCGCATTGTTGGGACTGCGGTCGCCCTGATAGTAGCGGCAGCCGACTAAAAACTCGACCGGGGCATACTTGGACAGATCATGCAAAAGTCCCTGTTTATATAAACCTAATTTAAAACAATAGCCCATGACCAGATGTCTGTGATGGGTGATCGTCTTAAAGTGCTCTAACGCTTTCATTATACTCCTTTCCCTGCTCCGCGCAAGAAATCAAAATACTGATGGATTGCGGTGCCACCTCCACATGTCCCTGCTCCTCTAAAGCGACCGGCTCAAAGGTCTGCCCTATATGATCAGCCGTATTCATGACCTGCATCCAGCGTTTTTCCTGCGACAGACGCGGCAAGGCGATCCTTGCCCTTTCATAATGAAAATTATATGCCACATAGACATCTTCTGCTTCCCCTGCATAGGCTCCGGCATAAAGGATGCCAATGGCTTTTTGCTCATCCCCGACCTGCATGAGCCATGGTTCTGCACCATGATAAGACAGATCCGGCATGCCCAGATGCTTGTAATCGTTAAAACACATGGCATTTTCCTGTCGCAGCACGCGGTGTTCTTTTCGGAAAGCGATCAGATTTTTTACAAAAATGCCTAACGCCTTGGCATCCGAAGACCGGTTCTGATACTGTACCCAGCCAATGCGATTGTCCTGACAATAAGGATTGTTATTGCCCTCCTGGGAATTGAGGCACTCATCCCCGCCCACCAGAAGCGGTACTGCCTGTGATAAAAAGGTCATACATAATCCGTTTTTGACCTGTTGGAAGCGCATCTTCTGGATCTGTTTGTTCTTGGTCGCACCCTCTGCGCCGTAATTAAAACTACAATTAAAATTGTTGCCGTCTCGGTTTTCCTCGCCGTTGTCCCGGTTGTGCTTTTCCCCATAACTGTAGGAATCCAGCAGGGTAAAACCTGTCGTATTCGCCATATAATTGACAAATCCATAGGAGACATTCTGTCTGCGCAAATAATTGGTAAACTGCACCATAGACCCCTGCATGTGATTTTGTAATTGACGGCCTACATATTGAAAATCATCTTTATACAAAAAGATGTGTTTTTTCCCTTTTTGTTCCTGCAAGATCTCCTCCGGCAGGTTTTCGCAAAAGATCTTGGTATGACGGAAACGATAGGATCCTGCGATCCGCTTGATCGGGATATTACAGCCCAGCAGGTGGAAACCATCCACGCCATAATATCTTACCCAATACCAGAGACAATCCAGCATCATGTCCTGGGAAACCTCTGATGCAAATGCCATTTCCAGAATCACTTCCATGCCCGCTTCGTGGATCTTTTGGATCATAACCCGGCACCGCTCTACGGCATGTCGGCCGCCAAAATAGGATGCCTTTGGTGCAAAATAATAAGCATTGCCATAGCCCCAGTAATTGGTCTTATCCAATGTCTGCCACCGGGTGTGGCTGATTCCCTTTTCGTCCAGAAGCGTTTTCTTTTCACAAAAGACTTCTTCAAATTCGTAGATGGGCTGAAATTCTATGGATGTCACTCCAAGTCTCTGCAGATAAGGAAGTCCGGCGATCAGTCCGGCATCATTGCCCTTTTCGGATGCCTTATAGCCATGCTGCATGGTAAAGCCACGCATATGTAACTTATACATGACCATATCCCCCGCCTCAATAAAATGCCGGGGTGCTGCAATCTCCTGCCCACCGGATACAAAGCCGCCATATAGACCGTCATCTGCTCCGATGCGCGATGCATCCTTCCACTTTTCACGCCCTACAATGCTTCTGGCATAGGCATCAACAAAAAAGTGCTCCCCACACCGGATCCGATAACAGCAGCGTTCCCAATGCTTACCCAAGATCTCTACCGAATAGACCTGTCCGATCCGATATGCCTCGGACAAATCTATTGTTTGGATCAGTTTCTTGGATCTACGGTCATACAAACAGATGGCGCAAGGCTGGTCCTCTCTTACAAAAAAGGTAAACATCATGCCGTCTGCTGTTTCTTTTGTACCATAACTTTCAAAATCTCCGATTCTTATTTTCATATGCCCCTTCTTACGCTTGCTTAAAACTCTCAAAAATCTCTATTCATTATACTTGAAATGTTGCTTTTTTCCAAATCCTTTCGTATAATCTTGTTTGTTTCTATAAGATATCATACAAAAAACAAGAAAAGGAGACGGTTATGGCAAAAGACGAAGTTTTTCCGGTAGATGAAAATGATGATGATGTGGTAGTGACCATCGAAATGGATGACGGTTCTGAGGTGACCTGTGAGATCCTGACCATCTTTGATGTCAAGGATCAGGATTACATCGCCCTTCTTCCTTATGAGGAAAACGGCAAGGAAGTCACAGACGATACTGTTTATATCTATCGTTATCACGAAGCAGAAGATGGTACACCTGCCTTAGAAAATATCCAATCTGATGAGGAGTACGAGGCTGTGGAAGAACGCTTCGACGAACTCTTAGATGAGGCTGAATTTGACGACATGGACTAAGTTATGTCTGCACCTTTTCTATTTCCTTTAGGAAACGGGAAGGGTGCATTTTTTTGCCCTGTTCCTGCCGGATGGCAAGCAGATAGAGGTTTTCTTTTGCCCGGGTCATCCCCACATAAAAAAGTCTGCGCTCCTCCTCGATCTTTTCCCTGCTATCCGCCTTTTTGGACGGCAGGATGGTCTCGTTGCAATCTAAAATAAAAACCGTATCAAACTCTAAGCCCTTGGCTCCGTGCAGGGTGTATAGTCCTACCTTTCCCTCTTTATCCAGAGATTTCTCCTGATTGATGCGGTCTATGGCGTCTCTTTCTATCTCCCACTGCTCTATGATCTGCCCGGTCGTTTTCGCATTTTTTGCTGTCTCTTTTAATAGTCCAATGCTCTCCTGCCACTTTTGGTATTCCGCATCATCCCTCGCCTGCTTTTTAAGAAAAGCCTCATAGCCCAGCCTTTTGCAGATGAAGGTGATCGCCGCCGGACCGGACAGGCTGCGCAGGAAGTTGATGTCCCCTTCCAGTTTTTCTATTGTCCTCTGCATTCCGGGCTGATCCTGATAAAAATGCTTCCATGCCTCAAAGGTCGTCCATTCCCGCGTCACACTTGCCCGCTGTAAAAAACGATCCGGCCGATTCATGATGCGGAACAGATCCGGGCGGTGCAAAAGCGGGGAGCCCAAACGCAGATAGGCGATCAGGTCTAACATAACAAAGTGCTTGTAGGGATTTGGCACAGCATCCTTGACATAAAAAGGAATCTTTTCATCCTGCAATGCCTCGATGACGGATCCAATCTGGGCGTGATTGCGATATAAGACCGCCATATCTTCCCAGTTTTTCCCTCCTGTTCTCTGCTGCTTTAGTATTTGCACCAGGTATGCGGTCTCCGCCTTTTTATCCGCAAGCGACACGACCTCTAAATTGCCCTTCCCCTCCTTCTGTCCCAGGATCTCTTTTGTAAAACGAATTTCATTGTGGGAGATCAGGGCAAGGGATGCCTGTAAGATTCGGGCTTTGCACCGGTAATTATCCCGTAATTGTAAGATCTTTACCCCCGGATAATAGTTTTCAAAAGAAAACATGAGATCCGGTCTGGCACCGCGAAATCCATAAATGGACTGGTCATCATCCCCGACAGCAAAAAGGTTGTTGTCCGGCAGTGCTAAAAGACGGATGATCTCAAATTGCAGGGCATTCATATCCTGTACTTCATCCAGCAAAAGATAGGAAAAACGCTTCTGCCATTTGGAAAGGAAAGATGGATCTTTGTAAAGAAGTTCCCTGGTCTTTACCAAAAGGTCATCATAATCCAAAAGGTGATAAACCTCTTTTCTCGCTTCATAATGTTCATACAATTTTATGATCTTTTCATTGGGAAAATAGGGGGATGCATACTCGGCTAAAGCGACCATGGTATTTTTGATATAGGAGATCTCCTGTTCCATATGCATAAGATCGTCTTCTGCACAGGACATCTTCACCACATAAGCCGTCTCTTTTAAGATTGCCTGCTTGCTCTTATGATCCAGCAGGCGATATGTCCGAAAGCCCGGTTCCCGCCTGAGCATGCCGTAAAAAACAGAATGGAACGTTCCAAAGACGACCGGGTACTCCTGCCCCATCAGTCCTATGAAACGTTCCTTCATTTCCAGTGCTGCGGCCTTGGTAAAAGTGATCACAAGGATCTGTTCCGGTGGAACGCCTCCTTTTGTAATAAGATGTTGGATACGTCTGGTAAGCACATAGGTCTTGCCACTGCCCGGCCCGGCCAGGGTCAGACAGGGACCGCTACCATGACATACTGCTTCCTCTTGCGATGGACTCAGCATATAGACTCCTTACTACTCTTCTTTACTTTTCCTCAGACCTTATATAGATTTTAGATTTCTCTCTGCAACTTTTCGATCGCTACACGGATCCTTGCTAATGATTCCTCTTTGCCGATGACTTCCATGATCTCGGTTGCGCCACCCGGAGTCATCTGTTTGCCGGAAACCGCTGTACGGATCGGCCATAATACATAACCATTTTTGTAGCCCTTCTCCGCTACGAAATCACGGATGCATGCATAGATTGCATCATTGGAATAATCATCCAATGCTTCCAATACCGGAAGGATCTCCTGCAAGACCGTAAGGGAAGATTCCGGGCTTGTCTTCATTTTCTTGTGAGCGTACATGGAAATATCGTATTCCGGTACTGCCTCAAAGAAATCGATATGATCTGCGATATCCGGGAATACCTCGATCCTTGTCTTTACCATGGCTGCGATCTTCTTAAGATCATAGTCCTTGGTGATGACCTGACGGATATACGGCTCAGCCATCTCGTAGAACTTGTCAAAATCCATGGCTTTCAAATACTCGCCATTCATCCAGCGCAGTTTTACCGTATCAAAAACAGCCGGGGACTTGCTCATATGGTGATAATCAAATACCTTTACCAGTTCCTCTAAAGAGAAGATCTCCTGATTGTCTACCGGGCTCCAGCCCAAAAGTGCCACAAAGTTGATGATGGCTTCGGTCAAAAATCCCTGGTCTAAAAGATCCTCATAAGAAGAATGACCGCTTCGCTTGCTGAGTTTCTGATGTTCCTCATTGGTGATCAGCGGACAGTGCACATAGATTGGCACTTCCCAGCCAAATGCCTCATACAGGCGGTTATACTTCGGAGAAGATGATAAATATTCATTTCCGCGAACTACATGGGTGATCCCCATCAGATGATCGTCTACAACATTGGCAAAATTGTAGGTTGGATAGCCGTCCGACTTGATCAGGATCATGTCGTCCAATTCTGCATTGTCTACGGTAATGTCGCCATAGATCTCATCTTCAAAAGTGGTTGTGCCTGTTCTCGGGTTGTTCTGACGGATGACATATGGCTTACCGGCAGCCAGATTGGCCTCGATCTCTTCCTTTGATAATGACAGGCAATGCTTGTCATAAATGGAGATCTCTTTGCCTGCAACCGTCTGCTTTAAACTGTCTAATCTCTCCTGATCGCAGAAACAGTAATATGCTTCGCCCTTGTCGATCAGTTCCTTAGCATACTTTAAATAAATACCCTGTGCCTGACGTTCGCTCTGGACATATGGTCCAACGCCGCCATCCTTGTCCGGTCCCTCGTCATGGATCAGTCCGGTACTTTTCAAGGTACGATAGATGATATCTACCGCTCCCTCTACATATCTCTCCTGATCTGTATCTTCAATACGGAGAATAAAATCTCCGCCCTCATGCTTTGCGATCAAATATGCATATAATGCGGTACGAAGATTGCCCACATGCATGCGTCCTGTCGGACTCGGTGCAAATCTTGTTCTTACTTTGCTCATTTTAAAACCTTCCTCATCTAACAATTTCTATCTAATACATCATAGGAAAGTTGGCAGGTTTTGTCAAACAGGAGATGGCAAAACCTGCAATTTATTTTATCCGATCTGCACTTGGATCTCTGCGCTGAAATCTTCTCCGATACTTTCTGTCCATCTTTATAACTGATCGCTGTGAGTATTCCCGGATGGTATGGGAGTTCAAACAATACAGCATTTGGCATTTCCTGACTGCGTGTTACGCCATCGACTCTTTTTCGGGCAACCGCTTGTCCATTACATACCAGTTCTACTTCCTCTGCTTGGGAAAATACCAGCACTTCTACCATCTGCCCTTCTCTTACATCAAAATTCCAATTCTTTGATACTGCAAGAAATCCCCATGAACTAATGACCTCTCGCTTTCCATAAGTACTTGGATCATAGGAATACAGATAGGACAACAAAAACAATGCAAAGTGCTGTTTTATTTCTCGGTCTATCATTCACAACTGCTAAAAAAATACCGTGGTCTGTCTTTTCGAGATTATGTGCAGGAACTGCGCATGGAACAGGCACGCCATTATCTTTCTGAAACCAATATGCCCATACGTCAGATTGCCCTACTGTGCGGTTACGAAAATACAAACTTTTTCTATTACTTGTTTCATCGTACCTTTGGCATACATCCCATGGATTATCGTATGAGTTCACGCTATGATTCTGATCCAATCTAGCACCTTTTCTTAATTATTTCATATGCTAAAGAATGAATCATGCAGAAAGGATTTGCGAATGAAGCAAAGACAAAATCAAGATCATCCCTCCTGCCGTGCAAAGATGCATCCCGGCAGTCTGGAGAACTTCGCTGTTGCCATGGGCTACGTTCCCTGGCAATATCTGTCCAACTTGTACGAACCAGATAAGGCACTGAAGGTCGGTACCATCTTTCCGGAACTCAACAAACCATTTGACGGAAGGAGAATACGCTCATGATGCAAAATCGCAGTCAGGAACAACTGCTCTATTGGATCGACATGGTCAGCATGATGCTCGTGGATCTGACCGAGTATTTAGATACGCATCCTTTCGACGAGGCGGCAATGGATCATTTTAACCATTACCAGTCTCTCTATCAAAAGGCCCTAAAAGAATACGCTGAGGTCTACGAGCCACTGACACTGTCTACAGCACATCCGGAGAATATGTGGACTTGGGGACTGTCAAAAAATCCATGGGAAAGGAGTGCCAACTAATGTTTCAATACGAGAAAAGATTACAATATCCCATTCATATCAAGCAGACAAACCCGCAGGCTGCCGCCATCATCATCAGCCAGTATGGTGGTCCCGACGGCGAACTCGGAGCCTCCCTCCGTTATCTGTCCCAGCGATATACCATGCCTTATCGTGAGGTTGCGGGGCTTTTGACTGATATCGCGGTAGAAGAACTCGGCCATCTGGAAATGGTCTCCACCATCGTCTACCAGTTGACTGACGGTCTGTCCCCGGAGGAGATCAAGGCCAGCGGTTATGATAAATACTTTGTAGACCATACCTTAGGTGTCTATCCGCAGGCTGCCTCCGGCACACCATTTTCCGCAGATACCTTCCAATCGACCGGCGATACCATTGCCGATCTATACGAAGACATGGCGGCGGAGCAAAAAGCCCGCACCACCTATGATAATATTCTTCGTATGGTAAAAGATCCCGATATTGTAGATCCGATCCGCTTCCTGCGTGCCCGTGAGATCGTTCACTTCCAGCGTTTCGGTGAAGCCATGCGCATCGTCTGCGATCATCTGGACTCCAAAAACTACTATATGTTCAATCCGTCTTTCGACTCTTAATTGGTCTTGGCATCCTATGGAGGCTGCATATTGCCGCCTCCCTGAGCAGGACCGCCCTGTCCCATCTGTGGCATATCGCCATTCTGGCTCATATCACCCTGTGGTCCGCCACCCATATCGCCATTCATATCCTGTCCGCCCATAGGTCCGCCGCCCATGGTACCAACGCTTCCTCCGGCAGAGATCACCATAGAATCTACCGTAAAGGTCTGGTCTTCTGTGCCGTCCACAGTCACAGTGTAAGTCTCTCCACTGGTCCATGCCATATTTTGAAAATGATGTATTGTAAATGCCATATTTGGATAAAAGATCCACGAACCATTTTGGCATGGCATCTGAGATCTTTACTTCCATCAGATAATAGCCCAGTGTCAGCAAAAGTGTCGTGTTCTCGTCACTTTGCAGAGTCAGATTATCGGTGCGGCTGCGGATTGCCACATCAAAGGTAACGCGGAAATCCGGGTCGTCCTTTCCAAACATTGCCAGCCTGTCATAAGCGATATAGCGCTTTGGTCGGATCCCATAATGGGTAAAAAAGTAATCCACTTCCCGATAGATCTGACCGGTTTCTTTTGGCGCATCTCCTTCTTCCAGATACTTTTTGGCTTCTTCCCTAGATAAGGGGATCCGTCTTTTATTGACCAGTCCGTTATATTTTTTCTTGATCTCAAAAAAATAGGTAGAATCCTCTGCCATATAGACATCCAGTTCCTTTTTAAAGACCTCATATGTCTTTTGATCCAGCAGATATTTCTTTTCGTAACGGTTAAAGACTTTTTGGATCATATGCCCTACCTCCTTATCTGCTTTTATTCTAAAAAGGCAAAGTGATGACTATGTGAAGATGACCTGAAAACTAAAAGAAGTCTTACGACAACAGGTTTTCTGCTGTCATAAGACTTCTCATTTTCTGCTATTTTTCTACATCTGATAAAAATTCAGATTTTCACGGAGTTCCGGTGTGATCGTACCACCCTCGCGTTTATACTTTTCATATAAGCCTTGCAGGCGTTTGTAATTTCTGGCATTGTTTGTTTCCAATTTACCTATCGCATCCGCAAACATAGGATTGGTCTTTAGGTCTGCACGATATGCCTTGGAAAACGGACAATAGGTAAACATGATCTGGCGCACATAACGGTTGAGACGGAAGCCGCCCTTTGCCTCATATTTGATCCAGTTCTGATAATCCTTGACAAAGATCTCCCGGAAATTGTTCTTTGCCCTGGTCAAAGCCCCCTTGATCTGGTCTTTGGTCTCTGCGGACAATTCCCGGTTCTTGCGGTAGAACTGCAGATAATCATAGTAATCGCTTGTCAGCGACCGTTCGCGGATATCATTCCAGCGCACACCCTGGATCTTTCGGCACATCTCCCAGCGGTATCTGCCACAATTTTCTAAGATAGCCTCCTGTAGATCCACTGCGGTAAAGATCGGTATCATAAAGCGCGCCGGTGTATCGTTCCTGACACTTGCCGTCTCCTGCCACATCATGGCTCTGGTGCCGGCATTTGGCATGAGGATGACATCCGGCAGGATCTCCTCCATGACCATCTCATTTTTGATGAGATCACTTGTCCCGGTCCTTGGCAGCATCGGACGGTAAAAGAGGGAATAATCTATCTTTCGTACCGTGTTAAAGGCATCCTCGATCCGATCTGCCGTCACGACCATTTTATCTAAGCTGTTAAAGAGATCTTTTTCGCAAAGAACCGGTGAGAACATGGTGATATTACCATAGGTCACACGGTTGACGGATGTAAACATATTTTCCAGTTCATAGCGTGCCTTTGCCTTTTGATCCTGCTTTCTCCTTGCCACTTCCTCTTTTGTCCACTCGCCCCGGCGCAGACCATCATTGAGATAAGCCGTATAGTCCATATCAAACTCGTTCTTGGACGGCTCCTTTTCTCCCTCGTAGACTGCCCGCAGCCAACGGAAAATGGTAAAGACATGGTCGGAAGCACACATATCCAGATGGGCTGACAACTGGTAAAGTTCGCTGGTCTTGTCCTCGCCTAAAAAGCCCTGATCAATATAGGCAAAATTGAAAAACATCTCCATGACCGGCGTGATCTTTTTCCTGCCCTCCACTGCCTGTAAAAAGCAGTCCCAGTACAGTTCATAAAAGACTTTTCCCACCTGCTTGCGCAGACGATAGGCTGCCTCATCCTTATTGTCTGCATCTTTGACTTTTTCGTATGCCACAAAGAGTTCCTGCATTTCCTGATACTTGTCTCCCTCGTATCCGGCAAACTGCAAGATATACTCCAGATCTGTCTTGCACTCCTGGTCCACAGCCGTCTCTTTTTCTGTATTGGACGCATATTCTTTTGCACAGGAAACCAGCAGTTCCTCCTGAAAAATGCCCAGTTCCTTGGCATATCCCAACTGCTTTTCGATCAGTTTCTTGATCTCACCATCATCCCCGCCTCTTGCCTTTACTCCGCTTTGCAGTAAAAGGGAAGCATGAAAAAGATCGCTTCGTACTTGACTAAAGAGAGCATCCCGGTTGTTGCGCAGATAATTTGTCATCTCCCGGATACCTCTGGCGATTCGATGCATCTGGGCGGATGCCTCCATGATCGAGCCAATGCAGAGGTCCTCGTCCGTCTCCATAAGGTTCAGATATGCATCCAGTGCCCCACGGATCAGGCTGTTGCTATTGTTGATCTCCCAGTTTTCTGCCTTATGCTGCATCTCCAGTGGCGTGATATTTGCCACATCCAGAGATTGCTTTGCCTCGACCTTACTGCGGGCACACAAATAAACATACTCCTCATACAAAGTATCCGAAAGATTTTGAAACTGCCGGACCTTGTGATACATGTCCGCATAGGCACAGAACAACTGGTGCCTTTGCAAGAGGGCACTGCGCAAAAAGATCCTGCGCATCTTTGGCTCTGCCGCCAGAAACTGCTTGAGATCATTGACCCCCTCACAAGGAAAGACATAAAGTGTAACATCCGTACTGGCATAATAGTCACAGATAAACCAGTCCTGCTCCAAAATACCTATGATAGCATTTGGTCCCAGTGTCGTCTCCTCAAATTCGTGTCGTAAGGTAACATTTCCCTCCTGTACGATATACCAGGCACTTACCTTATCTTTTCTCTTTGCTACATTCTCCCCTGCTTTCAGATGAATGACTTCCATCCTCCGCTCCGTTCCAAAGTCCAAACCACAAACTACTCCTGCTTCAGACCGCACAATTTATCCACGGAGGAAATGATCTCTATGATCTCCGGTACATAATGTTCATGTTCCGTCATCAGACGATCAATCTCATTTCTCTCACTCTGCACGATCTTCCGGTTATCCTCGATGTGTCCCCTGATCTTTTGTCTTCGTTTTACCAGATTGTGTTTGATCTCCACCATCTCGTCTTCATCTATGAGTGCTTTGGTCTGATCCAGCCAGATCTTTCGATCATACAGATCGATCCTTTGTAAAAGTCGGATGAGGCGGCCGTTGAAATATTCCAGATCGTCATTGTTGCGCAGGAATTTTTCCTTTTCTTTGACAGCCGTCACATACTGTTCCCAAGTGTAATTGAGTTCGGTCGAATTGTGTACGCCGTACTTATCCTTTGTATATTCCACCGCTTTTGTCACATTGGCATATTTCATGCATACGACATTTAAGAGGTTGATCGCCTGATTTTCATTGCGGGTCGCCTGCCGCATCTGTTTTTGCAGATAAATGCTGCGGAAATAAATGATAAAGCCGCCCAGAGCACCCACGATAAAAAGTACCAAAAAGGCAACCGTCATATCCATCTTTGTCGCAAACTGTATGACAAATAAGAGGATCAAAAGCGTTGCATAAAGCAAAAATACTAAGAGAGATGCCCGCTTGATGATCTTGCGTTCCTGGGTAATGTCCTCGCGCTCGATCTCCCACTGGTTCTTCTGTGCCTCTAGGATATTTTTGTCCCGCCGCACCTTGTCCTGATAACGCTCGTTTTCCAACATCCGGTGGATGGTCTGCGGTACATCATCCTCATTCTGCTCCATCAAAAGGAACTGGCTGTCCGAAATATTGTAAGAGGCATTCTCATAAGCCTGACGCGCAGCATTCAACTGCTCGATATTGGATGCCGCTTCCCGGATTGCCTGTCTGGTCTCTTCCGGCAGCCCCTCAATGGTCTGGATATCCGTCAGATAGGAAGTGACAACACGGTATTCTGCCTTTTCTTCCTCGATCTCTTTGGTCAAGGCAATGATCTGCTCGCAGGAATCCAAAATGTAGTGTTCCAACTTCTTGGGATCATTCCAGTTGTCGATGGTCTCGATCTCCTGATATACCTTGGCAAAAGCCTCATCGATCTCCTGTTCTTTTTTTCGTTTCTTTCCAAAAAATAACATGCCTTTCTCCCAGTTGCTGTCTTTTTAAATGCGACACAAGTGATTGTAATCGCCTTTCCAACTGCTCAAAATAGATCCGATCACCTGTGATCTGCCCGTTTCGGTCGCAAGTGCCTTTTGTATTTTTTCATCGAAAGCATGGATCTCTTCGCGGGTACTGAGCATGGTGACTTCCTCGCAGATCTCATCTACCATATCCTGCGGGATAAAGTATTTGTCTACCAGTTCGTCGAAATGCTTCTGATCCTTGTTGCAGCGCAGTGCCGCCAGCATAGACCGGAGCGACTGCGTTTTGTGGTTGCGCTTGTAAGCCTCCTCAAAGCAGAGGGATGCCTCGCCAAAGAAAAACAACCTTCCGTAGGCAACGCCCAAGTTATGCCAGATATCTCCTTCAAAAGCGGTCGGTCCATGTGTGACCGCCGGGTCATCTAACATCTTTTCATATTCAAAAATAGCATCCACAATCTTATCTTTTTCCATCAGGCGGTCTGCCCGCATTTTCTGGCACTCTGTCGGACTCTTGTTCTCAAAAGACGCTATCGCCTGCAGCAGGTCACGGATCTCCACACTGGTCAGATAACCACTGTAATTTAGAATCTGTCCGATAAAAATATGCAACGGTGCCTGATTGGATAGGGTATCCAATAACTGCTTTTCCAGATCGCGTGCCCCCAGTTCCCCGCCGATCCACAGACAGAGTTCCTTGGATGCAAATTCTGCATTTAAAAGATAAACATTGTGTGCAATATAATAACTCAATTCTTCCAAAGAATAGACATTCAGCGCGCCATCCTCGATAAAATAAGGATTGGCTGCTATGGATTGTCTACATAAAATCAATTCACCCATCGGATGCCTCCTTATTCTTCCAGACAGACGGTATGCTCCCATGTACGGTTGGACGATGGTGCGATCTCCCCAAAGCCTAAGTCACGGATCGTGATCTTGATCTTACGGTCAGAGATCGGTTCTGCCGTAATACGAAGCCTGCTGGTCCTGCGTTCTCTTTCTACCATGTCCGTCAATTCCAAAAGTTCTACGTGAGCCTCCCTGCTCTCCGGCCGCTGGATCCAGACCTCGATCTCCGGTGTTCCGTCCAAAATGACCTCACATTCGCCCACCTCGTCAAACCAGGACTGTCCAGCTGTGATCAGAGTAAAAAACTGCATTTCATTGCCCACCAAGACCTTGAGGTAGAGATTTAACTTGAGTTCATTGTCTCCGATATAGACAAAAGGCCAATCCCGCTTCCCATCCTTGATAAAGCCTGCATAACAGGCGCCCTTGGAGTAAAGATTCTTTCCCACAAAGACCTTTCTGGTATGGCAAAGATACTGCAAAGATGCCTTCATCCAGTCTCCGTCAAAACCATCTCCGATCAGATAAACCGCCGAAACGACCTGTCCGTCGATCACATCCTGGGCGATCTTTTGAAACTCGCCGTCCTTTTGGTCTAAGAGTTTGCCATGATTTTTCTGATCTAAGTTGATGACCTGAGGTGTCGTATGCATATTACGCCGCAAGCGGCAGGACACCATATCCGACTCAGTATAGTCAAACATGACTACATCATGTAAAAAGGTCTCCGGTCCCTGGCTCAGTGCATAATAGTAAAAACTTTCCCTGCGGTCGATCAGAAGCAGTTTGTCTGTCTCGATCCCCAGTTTTACCATGATAGCCGAAAAGAGTTCCATGTATTCCACACTGACCTTGTCCAGACAGATGACAAGTTTTGTTAAAGGCATCATGGCTTGGGCGCTTCCTGCCAAAGAGAGGACACGCTTTAAAAAGATGGCAAGCAGATCACTCGCCGCGTACTTTTCATGCTCCAAAAAGACTTCTTCCCCAGTTCTCGCCTTATCAAGAAGATCTTCTACGCCAAGCGCTTCCCCGGATTTAACGCGCACTTTTGCTTCGCGTCCGAAGAACCACTGACCAACGCCCTTTTTCTTGGCAAGGGCGGTCGGGATCTGATAGGACTCGCTGCCCATGATCGTGCTGATCGTCTGTGGCTCTTTCATATGCTGTTGGTAAATGCTGATCATGGTATATTTTTCACTGATATCCATACCAAGATACAAGCCCACATTCTCCTGTTCCATAAGTGCCTCTTATACTGTCGTAAATAGTTCCTTTGTCACCTGATCCAAGCCCTGATACTGCTTCATCAGTTCCAACAACTGCCCGTCTTCATGATAGAGGTAGGCATTTTGCATGGCATTCAATAGATCGTAGCGATCCAGATTGCCCTCCTGCAGATCACTGGAAATGGTCAGGTCATCCGCACATACCGGCAGGTCTGCTACCGCATCTGCATACAGGGCATAATGAATGGTCTCTCCGAAAAAGACAACGAACTGCTTGACGAAGATTCCCTCGTACATCTCGATCATTTCTTCCGTGATCGGCTGCCCATCATCAAAACGATAGGTGATGGTGATCCGCTCTCCCGGATTGCCCCGGTATTCCACAAAATGTTTGTCATACAGATGATACTTGATGATCAGTTTATGATCGACATTCTTGTAGAACTGGAAATAGACATTCCGCAAGATGTAATACTGCAAGAGTTGATCCAAAAGGGCAAACTCTTTTTCATCCAAGGTATCCTTGCCGGATAGATATTTCATGTATGCCAGATTGCAACTTTCCTTTAACTCGATGCCTTTTGCAAAATAATAGGAAAGATAGTCAAACAACTTGTCTGGCACATGTTCCTTTGAGAGCATATATGCATGCGCCCAGTAATTCAGATAAGCCTCGATCAGCATGCGGTCTTTGCCACGCGCCAGATAGGAAGCATAAATAGCCGCCGTTTCCTCCATGCAGTTTTCCGCATACAAGGTCTGGAATAAAATATTTTCTTCCAGCGCCACCACGGACATTTCTTCTGCTTTTGCCGCCTGCCAGAGATAGATCATATCCGGGCTTGGTCCCACATAGTTTTCTGCCAGATAGGATACCGTTGCCGGTGAAGTCTGCTTCTGTCCCAATAAATAGCCACACAAAGAAAGTAAAAATTCATCTTCTGCAAATTCAGTCGTCAACAGCCTTTCGGTGCACATCTGTAAGAGCAGGCGGTCATCCACCTGCAATCCGTAATAGTCCTGCATGAGGGCATAGGCTCTCTCATAGTCCTGCCGCTGGATGAATAAGGAGATCACAAAACCTCTGGTCCTTGCATCCAACTGCCCAAAGTCCACATGCTTTGCAAAATGTTCTTCTAAGACTTCTTCCCTGCAATGATCCTGTAAAAAGCCAATAAATGCACTGTATTTTTCCTGTTTATAACGCTTGGAAACCAGCGAAGAATCCAAAAATACCTGCATGCGTTTTACATCATCCAAGGTGTAGTCTGCCGCTTCTTTTTTCTCCGCAAAATCCGCAAGGATAAAAGGAAGGGAAAGCGGTGACAAGTGTTCCAGCCTCTTGATAAAACGCTCCGGGTACATAAGCCTTTGTAGGGTGTATGCCTTGTGATCGCTGATCAGGGTGCCATTCCCCGTCTCAAGCAGTAACCGGTACTGTCCCGGCAGGATCGGAATACATGCCTGATGGTCTTGTACCGGGATCACGATCGGCATTTCATACTGCTCCTGATAGATAAATGCACGGGTGATGTCTGGATAAAGGCAGACCAGTTTTTTCATAAAGACCATGCCCGAGATCAGATGCGCCATCTCCTCATCGACTACGCCCATCTCCAGAACATTCTGATAGATGATCGCCAGATTGTCATTCATGCGATTGGCTTTCATCTGCTCGATCGCAAAAGTTTCGATGTTGCGCAGATACTGCTCATAAAGCCCCGGTGCCTTGCGTCTTTCCGAAATGATATTGGCATAAAGAAGTGCCTTCTTTTGATATGGCAGATTGCAACTATAGCGGAAGTACATAGTCACCATCTGCGGCAGTTCTTCCGTACTGTTGTCCGGCATGGAAAGCATATAAGCCTCATACAAGCCGCTCAGACGCAGATCCAGACGGATTGCCTCGCGATACCAGTCCAGATACTTTTCCTGAAACATCTGGTTGCGCAACAAATAAGACACCAGAACAGAAAAGGCTTCCTCGCTATGCTCCACCTCGTATGCCTTCTGTGCGATCAAGAAAATGTGCGGATCAAAATCTTTGACCTTTTCCATCACATGCAAGACCTGCATTGCCACATCTTTGGTAAAGGTCACATGTCTTGCTGCCCAGTATAAGATCTTGGTCGCATGCGCATCAAAGGCATGCAAAAGATAAGGATCCTGCACATACATGGCATATGCCTCAATATATAAAAACGGTGTATCGTTATCTGCTTCGATCCATTGTAAAATGGCTTTGAGTTTCCGCGCCGGATTTTCCATATATTCTTCTCGCAAAAAAGATAAAAACCAGAAGAGTCTGACATCCTCCGGGTGCTCTCGAAAGATAGTCTCGATCTCTTTTGTCAGGCGGTCGACATAGGACTTTTCCTGCTCGATCAGGGTGCAGAGATACAAAAGATATGCCCAGAGAACGCTCTGCTTGTCTGCGATCTCCCGCTTCATATCGGAAATGATCCAAAGTGCCTCCTGCCGCTTTTTGCCCACGATCAGGCACTGCGCCTTCATCAGGCGATACCATGCATTATTCGGGCGGCGCTCTAACAGTTCATCTAAGATCTGTACCGAGCCATCACACCACTCGCCTGTCGTGATCTGGCGGAAACGATACGCTTTGTAGGTATCCGTCAAATCTGCCAGACACTCTTTATCCCTGAGCCATGGAAATTCCTTTTTTTCATCTTCCTGATCAAAGGTCGCCATGATGTCAATGACACGCACCGTTCCCTTGCAGGAGAATGTGATCCGCGCACGGTTAATGCCCGCGTGCATGCGGTTCTTGTGTATATAATAATTGAGAAGCATGGTAGAACCAAGAAAATAGTCTGTCGTAATCAGATTTTTTTCCACAGTGACAAAAGGACTGTCACTCTCCACTGTGATCTCAATATATCCCCATGTATTCTTGGCAACCACTAAGGTCTCCTTGCGATTTTCGCTCACGCGGTAAAATTCTTCCTTGCGCTCGCGCACCGTAAAATCGACAGCATCTTTTAAGCCCACCGCCACTAAAAATTCTTCTAAATTGGCTGAAGACGGTAAAGCCTTACGATAGCCGGTATAGACCATGCGGACTGCCTTTTCCTGTCTTGCAATGAACTTTTCAAAAGCCTGCGAATAAAACAACTGCATGGCTTCTGCCCAATGTCCCTGTGCAAGACTTGCAAAATCGGATAAACTTGCGATCTCGCCTGTAGATGCATAGAGGCGGTCTGCCTCAAATTGCACATCAAAAGGAAGGCGACACTCCCTCTGGTTACATACAATGGTAAAATAACCGGTAAGCCTGTCCCCTTCTTGATAATCCTGACCCAGCACTTCAAAACGGATCGTTGCTTCCATCCCGTCAAACTGCGGCTTTACGATGCGCACATATGGATTGGAAGAATAGACGATTCCCCGGATAGAGACCTCATTGGTAGAGTGCATGAAAAACTCACCCTGTAAGCGTTCTCCCTGCCTGCCACGCACGGTAACTGTCTCCTCTGAAAATGCTATCTGCGGCCTTCTGTTGTCAAATTTATCTTCTGACATCCGCCAGATTCGTTTTCGCAAAATATGACACCCTTTTCCTGCCGTTTTGTCTTCTGTCGGTTGCAATTTTCGACGCAAAAAGACTATAATGAATTATAAACTATTTAAGAAGGACATGCAATAAACTTTGTCCTTTGCAGGAGGAAAGCATGCTTACACATAAAGACCATTTCCATGGCAGCGACTTAGAAAAAATAGAGCAGATCTACGGTATCCGCAAGGAAGATATTGTAAGTTTTTCAGCCAATGTCAATCCACTGGGTATCTCACCGAAGTTGCGGGAGCATCTGGCAAAACATATCGACTGTATCACGACCTATCCTGACCGGGAATATTCTTCCCTGCGTCAGTGCATGGCAGATTATGTCGGCACAGAAAAAGAAAACATCATTGTCGGCAACGGCTCTACCGAACTGATCTCCCTTTTTATACAGATCGAGCATCCAAAGAAAGCCATGATCTTAGGACCTACCTATTCCGAATATGAAAGAGAAGTTTCTCTCGGTGGAGGGACGACCGTCTACTACCCGCTCAAGGAGGAAAGCGGTTTTAAACTGGATACCACCCATTTTACCTCAAAACTAGATGATTCCATTGATCTTTTGATCCTCTGCAATCCAAACAATCCTACCTCCAGCTGCATTTCCTTGGATGATATGCGTACCATCCTAGATGTCTGCAAGGAGCATGGTATCTATGTCATGGTCGATGAGACCTATATCGAGTTCGTTGAAGATGTAGCTCATACCAGTGCCGTCTCACTGACTGCCTACTACAACAATATCATCATCCTGCGCGGCACCAGCAAATTCTTTGCTGCACCGGGTCTTCGTCTCGGCTATGCCATTACCGGCAACGAAGACCTGCTCCGTAATATGAACCAGCGCAAAAATCCATGGATGATCAATTCACTTGCTGCGATCGCCGGGGAACTCATGTTTCAGGATGACGAATATATACAGGCGACCAGAGATCTGATCAGCACGGAACGCGCCCGCTGTTATCAGACAATGCTAAATTCCAAGCGTTTCCATCCATACAAGCCGACTGCGAATTTTATGCTCATGCGCATTATGGATGAAGACTTAAACAGCGGTATCCTGTTTGACCGCGCCATCCGCGAAGGGCTTATGATCCGGGATTGCTCGACTTTCCCATTCTTAAATGACAAGTATATCCGCTTCTGCTTTATGGATCCTGCGGATAACGACCGGCTTTTGGATTGTCTCTTACGTTAGATCACTTATTTCATATGATGCAAAAAAGAGAAAGGCGAATGCAAAAGATGCAAACGCCTTTCTCTTTTATTCTGTTCTCATAAATTATTTATTCTGGAAGTATTCGTGAATACCCTTTGCAGCAGCCTTTCCTGCACCCATGGCAAGGATAACTGTTGCTGCGCCTGTCACGGCATCACCGCCTGCGTAAACAGCTTCTTTTGAAGTTGCGCCATCGTCCTCACAGATGATGCATCCTCTCTTATTCACATCAAGTCCTCTTGTCGTAGAAGAAATGAGTGGATTTGGAGAAGTACCAAGTGACATGATGACGGTATCTGCCTCGATCTCATACTCAGATCCAGGAATTTCCACCGGTCTTCTTCTTCCGGATTCATCCGGCTCACCCAGTTCCATCTTGATGACGCGAACGCCCTTGACACAACCGTTTTCATCTACTAAGATCTCGGTCGGATTCTGCAAAAGATCAAAGATAACGCCTTCCTCTTTTGCATGATGTACTTCTTCCACTCGTGCAGGAAGTTCTGCTTCACTACGACGGTAAACGATATGTACTTCTGCGCCCAGACGGAGTGCTGTTCTTGCAGCATCCATAGCAACGTTACCACCACCGACAACAACGACTTTCTTGCCGCGTGCGATCGGTGTATCATAACCTTCCTTAAATGCTTTCATCAGGTTATTTCTGGTAAGGAATTCATTGGCAGAGAATACGCCCTTTGCCTGCTCGCCCGGGATCCCCATAAATCTAGGAAGACCTGCACCGGAGCCGATAAAGACTGCCTCAAATCCTTCTTTTTCCATCAACTCATCAATCGTTACGGAACGACCGATGATAACATTTGTCTCGATCTTAACACCAAGAGACTTTACATTTTCTACTTCTGCGGCAACAACCTTGCTCTTCGGCAGACGGAACTCAGGAATACCGTAAACCAGTACACCACCTGCTTCGTGCAGTGCCTCAAAAATAGTAACATCATAGCCAAGTTTTGCCAGATCACCGGCACAGGTAAGTCCTGCAGGACCGGAGCCGATCACTGCGACCTTGTGACCATTCTTTTCGCTAGCGCCCTGTGGCTTGATGCCATTTTCTCTGGCCCAGTCAGCCGTGAAACGCTCCAGTTTTCCGATGGAAACGGCTTCGCCCTTGATTCCACGGATACACTTGCCTTCACACTGGCTCTCCTGTGGGCAGACACGTCCACAAACGGCTGGAAGTGCAGAAGACTCGCTGATCACTTCATATGCCTTTTCGATGTCGCCATCTTTTACAGCTGCGATGAAATCCGGGATCTGAATGGAAACCGGGCATCCCTTGATACACTGTGCATTCTTGCAGTTCAAGCAACGGGATGCTTCTTCCATAGCCTCTTCTTTATTGTATCCTAAACATACTTCTTCAAAGTTAGTGGCACGAACCTTTGGATCCTGCTCACTGACCGGAACTTTTACTAAAACATCACCCATTACTTGTCACCTCCACAATGTCCGCATCCGCCGTGGTGTGTATCACCTTCCTGTAAAGCAAGCATCGCGCGACCTTCTTCTGTCTTATACTGCTGCTGTCTGGACATAGCCTGATCAAAATCAACCAAGTGGCCGTCAAACTCCGGTCCGTCCACACATGCAAATTTTACCTGATCTCCAACAACCAGACGACAAGCACCGCACATTCCGGTACCGTCTACCATGATCGGGTTCATAGATACGATCGTCGGGATACCAAGTTCTTTGGTAAGTTTGCAGACGAATTTCATCATGATCATAGGTCCGATGGCTACACACCAGTTGAACTCCTGACCTTCGTCTACCAATGCCTGCAACTGATTGGTTCCCATTCCATGGAAGCCATAAGAACCGTCATCTGTTGTAACACAAAGTTGTGTGGCAACTTCACGCATTTCATCCACATAGAACAAAAGATCCTTGGTACGGGATCCCATGATCACGGTCGTTTCTACGCCATGCTCTTTCAGCCATTTTACCTGTGGATAGATCGGTGCGGTCCCCACGCCGCCCGCGATAAAGACGATCTTTTTCTTCTTTGTCTCCTCGAGGTTCTCCTCTACACACAGTTCTGACGGCTGTCCCAGCGGACCTACAAAGTCCATAAAGGCATCTCCCACAGCAAGGTGTGACATTCTCTCTGTGGATGCTCCTACGGTCTGGAATACGATCGTGATCGTACCAGCCTCTCTGTCATAATCGCAGATCGTCAGTGGAATTCTCTCTCCCACTTCATCGATCTTGGCGATGATGAACTGTCCCGGCAGACAATTATCTGCCACTCTCGGTGCCTTCACATCCATCAAGAAAATCTTGTCAGCAAGTTTTTCTTTTTTTACGATTGGATACATAGTCTTCCTCCCATTTTCTTATTTTCTATTTGATATGCCGATCCTTAGCGGATTTCTCGCCTCCTAAGTAGAATGCACAGCATATAAAATACGATTCTTCTGTTAAACCTGTGTTAAGCCTGTCTTTAACTAAAGTAAACCAACTCGTCCTGTGGTTTTTCTGCCGGTTTCATCTCGATCGGATAAAGGATCGGACCCTTGCCCTTATATTCTCTTGCAAATTCAACCTTGATACGTGCGGTAAGGTCGATCCAGGAGCGATGCTCCGGTGTATTTTCCATGCCGGTCTTGCACATCATGCCAAGGAAGGTAATGTCCTCCACGCAACAAGTCATGGCAAAACGTCCCGGCACGATAACGCCGCGCTTTAACTTACCATCCTTTGGATTGTAGACCAAACCTAAGAAATGCACTTTCTTGCCATCATATTTCTTTGGATTTTCCATACAGTCCATAAACCAGAGGGCATAATCTGCATCGGAAATCTCGATCACATCTGCATTGATGTCAAAAGGAAGTTCTTCCTCACGATCGTCGATCGTACCATCGGCTCTCTCATAAACGATCTGCGCCGGACGGTTGACTGCCTTGATATTGCCACGGAACTTGCTCTTTGGCGTGTTGTCATCACAGCGGTTGAAGATAACAACTTCTGCCTGAAAGAATTGCTCCATCATCATGGAACGCATATTTGCCATATACATCTCAAAAGTCGTTGCATCCACAGTAGCGAGGGACTGCACGATCACCCAATTCTTTGGAAACTCCATCTCATAGACTTCGCCTACGCCCCAGGTTCCATTGTATTCAACGAAAACGACATCCGGACGGTACTGGTCTGCAATTTCCTGTAAATGCTCTGTATTAAACTCTGCTTCTGTATCAATGGTTGCGACAGATGCGTTGATCGTCTTTAACTTTTCGGTGTCATACTCCACATCGCCGTCTTCACAGGCAATGATGAGAATACGGTCATCATCTTCAGCAAAGCCATTTTCAAATAGGGTTTCCTGGATCAAAGTGGTCTTACCACTATCCATAAAACCCGTGAAAAAATATACCGGTATTTCTGCCATAATCTTTCCTCTTTCTTATAATTCTATGTCCTATCAGAAGATAGGGTATCGCCATATTTAGGCGATACCGAAGAGTTCCTCTAACTGATGTTCGTCAATATCTGTACCGATAACTACCAGACGTCCTGTGTAATCCGGCTCACCGGTACGCAGTTCGTACTCGCCATCTACCAGATCAAAGTAGATCCATGTGCCGTCGGTAGACTGTACCATACCCTTGGAACGGATGACGGTTCCGTAGTCTTCTGTCTCAGCAAATGCCTTCAGAGCATTCTCGATCGTTGCACGTTCAAAAATGTGCGGTGTCTCCTTGCCCCAACTTGTGAATACATCCTCTGCATGATGATGGTGATGCTCATGATCGTGGTCATGACATCCGCAGGTGCAACCCTCGCCATGGTCGTGCTCATGGTCGTGATCGTGGTGATGCTCGTGTTCTTCGTGGTCATGATCATGGTGGTGTTCGTGTTCCTCATGATCATGATCATGGTGGTGTTCGTGTTCCTCGTGGTCATGCTCGTGCTCCTCGTGGTCATGATCATGATGATGCTCATGCTCATGCTCATGTGCCTCGTGTGCAGCTTCTGCCAGGGTCTTCATTTCAAGATTATCCTGTCCTTCGATAACCTTTAAGATCTGACTTCCCTGAATTTCATCCCAAGGTGTTGTAATAATCGCAGCTTTTGGATTGAGCTTTTGAATCTGTTTTACGCAAAACTCCAGCTGTTCCGGTGTAGCCTTCTGACTTCTGCTCAATACAACCGTTGTCGCATATTCAATCTGATTGTTAAAGAATTCTCCAAAGGCTTTCATCTGCTTCGATGCCTTTAATGCATTTACAACCGTAACAAGTGCGTTTACCTTAACATCATGTGTCTTTTCTAAATCAATCACAGACGCCATAACATCTGATAATTTGCCTACACCTGATGGCTCTATCAAAATACGGTCTGGTGAAAACTTGTCTAACACTTCCTGTAAATTCTTTGCAAAATCTCCTACCAATGAGCAGCAGATGCAGCCAGAGTTCATCTCTGAAATCTCAATACCGGAATCTTTTAAAAATCCACCATCAATACCAACTTCACCGAACTCATTCTCTATTAATACAAGTTTCTCACCAGTGTAAACTTCATCAATCATTTTCTTGATAAATGTTGTCTTACCTGCTCCTAAAAATCCAGAAATAATGTCAATTTTTGTCATAATTTCATCCTTCTTTCTCTTGACTTTCTGCTTATAAATATAGCAACATATATTATAGCATAAATCCATTTGTGTACAATGGTCGAAATTTTCCTTTTGTGGAAAAAATGATTATGCAAAAACCACAAAATATTTTTTTGAAATGGAGGTTATTTCTATGGATCCAAAGAGAGAACATCACAAAATATTAGCTGACCAGTTAATTAAAAATCTGGCAAAACGACACATGGAGGGATTTTACTGCGAAACACCAGAAGAGGCATGTAACCTCGCTTCTTCACTTATGAAACAAGGTTCTTCTGTATCCTGGGGTGGTACGATGACCATGAAAGAAATTGGTATGGACCAAGTGATTGCCAACCGTTCTGATTTGATTGTTTATGACCGTGCTAACGCAAATTCACAGGAAGAAATCGATGAAATCTATCGCAAAACTTTTTCTGCAGATAATTATATCATGAGCACAAATGCCATTTCCCTTGATGGACAGCTCGTAAACATTGATGGCACAGGAAATCGTGTTGCTGCGCTTATCTTCGGTCCAAAACAAGTCATTGTCATTGCCGGCATGAACAAAGTCTGCCGTGACTTAGATAGCGCTATGGTGCGCGCAAGAAATATCGCATCTCCACCAAACGCCCTTCGTTTTGATAAAAAAACGCCTTGTACCGCAAATGGAAGTTGCGGTGACTGCCTTTCTAATGATTGCATCTGTAATCAGATTGTAATCACCAGAAACAGTCGCGACGAAAACAGAATCAAAGTAATCCTTGTAGAAGGTGAATGGGGTTACTAAAATAACCCACAAATACCTGCCATTCCTGTTCTCACAGAAACGGCAGGCATCTTTTATCTGTATCCTAAATATTCTAAGAACCCTTCGCATCCAGCCACAATATCGCGATATGTTGCTTCGAAGTCTCCCGTATACCAGGGGTCCGCCACATCATCTGTTTCCTGCAAGCACTGATTTTTCTTATAATCTGCAAAAGAAAGGTTGAAATCCGTGAAGAGCAAATCAACATTTCCGATGCTTCTCCCAGAATGCGACTGCATCCCGCAGCCAGCCATCTGCCGCAGTATCTATCCCCAGGCCAAAGCCATGACCCAGCTTATCATACATGACGATATCGACATTTTCCTGCCCCAGCGCTTTCCTGATGTCCGGGATGATTTTCTCCACGGCCGCAAAACCGGTAGGGTCATCCCGCCCGACCCTGGAAAATACAGCAAGCCCCTTGTCCTTCTCGTGAACCTTAAGCTCCCAGTGCAGGCCATAGATGGGGAAGATGGCGGCGGGCCTTGGCAGATTATGTTTATGGCAGCAGTCCTTATAATCAGAAAATGCGTAGGCTGTCGTCATCAGGCCTCCAGCGGAGAACCCGAACATACCAAAGCCGTCCATCGTATAGCCGTACTCTGCCTGATGCCCTATCAGATACCTTACCGCCGGCAGCACATCCTTGGATGCCTCCTCGCCCTTGGCCTGCGGTTCGGTTTCATGCAGCTCCACATTCACACGGTAGACCAGCACAAACACACTGTATCCCCTCCTGTGCAGCTCCATGGCTGCCGGGATGCTCTCCAAATAAGAGGCTACGCCGTCAAACCCGCCGCCCGCAATCTGCACAGCCACGGGCTTCCCTGGCTTCCCCTGGAACAGGATCCCCTGTACCTTTCCCTTGTCGGGATCACGCCTTACCTCATCCTCCGCATAAAGCCCGCTGATGAAATGCACCTTTTTCAGCCCTTTCTGCTCCACGACATAGTTGAAACCATCCACGATGCTCTGCGCCTGTGCGGGCTGCCCGATAAGATTGCACAAACCATGGACGCTCATGCCTGACATGGCATATATTTCCTTTGGCGACCCGGTCTTCATAAAAAGCTCCGGCCTGCCCTCCCATACGGGATGCTGCAGGAAGAACGCCATCTTGTCATTGATCGTAGCCCTGCGGAACCCTCCCGCGTCATTGTAAAACTCCGATTCCTTTACCTTCGGCATATGCTTGACGCCTAAGATTGCCGGCCAGAACAGCCCTTTGTACTTACCCATGTTTTTTCCCTCCTTATCTATTTCAGAACGGTCTCGGAAACTCCATAAAGCCCGAATCTCCGCTCTTTTTGTACTTGTTACTTTTTTCGTTTCCTCCCATTTTCAGAGAAGGATTTTAAATTTTTTCAGCAATTTTTCAAAAAACTATTGACATTTCTCGTGAATTGTGCGTTTCTTTATCCTGTTTTTTCTGCTCATTTCTATGGGACTTACTCCACCCTCTCTTACTCTTTGGAAAGCTCAGGAAATAAAGCCTAAAATTACGGAGGTTCTTGTAAACCGCCTGCTTAACGGAAAAATTATTCATTTTAATTTCGAGGCTACCCTTCAACATCTCTTTTATTCCGTTGCTGTTCTTCCCTCCGTTCAATGCGGTCTGATTTCTTCTGAAAACCTTACGGTTTCCGGCGACGGTACCGCTGTCCATACTCATGCCAACCCGAGGGGACACCGTTTAAATCCTGACCCCGATAAACCATACAACCCGGATGTTCCTCGCCATTTTTCAGCCCCCGATGCCTCATGGGGATGGGACAGCGATATGGAAAAATACTATTACGGATATACCCTCTTTCAGCTGTCCTGCCATAACCATTCACTACACGTTGATATTCCACTCCTTTTGCGGTTTACCAGTGCCAAAAGACATGATTCTGTCAGTTTTCTGGTAGCTTTCCATGAATTTGAAAAACACATGCCCGACCTGCACATATCAAATATGTGCCTTGATTCTGCCATGGATAACTATCCAACATATAACCTGTTAAAAGATCGGCATATTCATGCTTTTATTGACCTTAACGCTAAGTGTGGTCGCCCGAAATCTATTCCGGATAACATTCATATTGATAAGGACGGAACTCCTATCTGCCAACAGGGAGAACGCATGGCTCCCAATGGCTATGACAAAGCCTGTGGTTGTCTTTTATGGCGATGTCCTTATGGTAAAAACCACTGTTCTAAATGTGAGCACCATAGTTGGGGGGCTTTTGACCCCAACATCTTTTAAAAAGGTCAAATGTTTTATAATTTTATAAAACACTTGACCTCTCAAAGTTCACTCTTCCTGTTCTTGAAAAAATTATTTCCGATGTGCCTCCCAGAATTCCACTGCCTCTTCAAGCCAATGAGGTACTATGGTATTGGAACCAATACCAAATCCATGTCCGAGATTATCGTAAATCCGTACAGACACATTGTCCTCACCCAACACGGATTTCAATTGCGGAAGTCTCTTCTCTACATTTCCGAATCCGTATTCGTCCTCGCGCCCTGCGATGGAAAATACCGCCAGTCCCTTATCCTGCTCAAGCGCTTTCACATTCCAGTCCAGACCATACATCGGGAAAATCACTTTTGGTCTCGGCAGTTTTACTTTGTGACAGCAGTCCTCGTAATTTGCGAAGGAATATGCCGTAGTCATCATGCCGCCTGCCGAGAAACCGAATATCGCATAGTCATCCATATCCACAGACAGTTCCTGCTCATGCTCCTTTAGATAACGGATTACCTGCACCAACTCCCTGACCGCTGCCTGCCCCTGTTTTTCCTGTTCCGTTTCTCCCAGCTGTTTGCCAATCGGGTAACTGATTACCAATACGGAGTACCCCAACTTGTGTAATTTCATTGCCACGGGATATCCCTCGCAATCCGTCACATTACTGATAAATCCACCTCCGGGAACGACCACCGCCAACGGTTTTCCTTGCTTTCCTTTGTAAAACATTCCGGTCAAATGAGACTGATATGGATTCTGTTCTATCATTTCCTTCGGGTTAATATCGGAAATCAACTGCGCCTCTCCACTTTCCACAAGCCGGGTCAGGTAATGAAAAGCCTCCAGTGCATTTTCCATCTGATCACTTCTGCCCTGCGCTTTTAGAAAATCTGCATATTTTGCCGGGGCAATCGCTTTTAACACGTTATCCTCAACATTAAAAAACATATGCTTATAGCCGCCAAACACCGGATGCTGCATAAAAAATGCCATTTTATCATCTTTTTCCGCTTTCCGGAATGTTCCGTCTGCCTGATAATAATCTTCCTTTTTTATATTCGGAAAACCGCCGATGCCAAACAGTGCCGGCAGAAACATCGCATTTTTCTTATAAACATACCCCACGAAGCCGACTGCCAAAATGAGCAGCACGAGTATTATCATTGCCAGAATTTTCATATGTTCTTTCACTCCTTATCTCTTGTCAGTTCCATCGCATTCTCCTTCAATATGTTACTTATTGCTGCGCGCTGCGATTGCCGTGTTCATTTCCTCTACTGCTTTTTTATCCAACGTATACTGTGTACCAAAAAGAATCGCCCCTGCGGAAGTCAGGATAATCGGAAGTATCAGTACGCAGAGGATAATTCCTGTATTGATACTCTCCGGCTGGACAGCCGAGCCGGTAACAAAACCTGTAGCTGCCAATACATACCCCGGAATCGCTCCTCCGATTCCCTGCGCCACTTTTGTAATAAAAGATGTAAACGATGCGATTGCCGCTTCTGCACGTTTTCCGGTTTTATACTGCACGTAAGTAGTATTATCTGCCTGTATACTGGTTGTCAGCGGTACTATACATCCGCCTGCCACACCTCCTGCCACTGTACTAATATAGATCAAAAGCATAGATCTCACATCAATCAAACGCAGTGCGGTAAACAGGATGGATACGACGATTGCCATTACATAAATCTTTTTCTTTCCAAACCGGTTTGCCAGAATTGGTCCAAGGAAAATTCCCACCAGAGCAGTTATCATTGAAACAAGTGACACCCCTGACATAAGCGTCATATCACCCATTATATATGTGTAAAAATAAGCGCCGGCTCCTCCTGCTATATTACTGCCCACCCCGGCTACCAGTGCCATTACAAACATTGCCCAGACAGGTTTATACCGCATAAACTGTAACAATTCCCTGAATGTATAACTTTCTTCTTTTTTTCCTTCAAAAGCTACTCTTTCCTTTACACAAAGAGCCCCTGCAATAGATAAAACCAACACCATGGCCATGGAACCGAAAATTAACACGTAATAGTTCTGTAACGTTCCTTCCGCCACAAGAATCGGTGCTGCCACAGCCAGTACCGCGCCACCTATCATTGTTCCCAACGCGTTGAAAAGTGACAAACTGTTTCTCTCCTTGTCATCCGCGCTCATGACCGGGAGCAGACTGTTCTTGGAGATATCCATAATATCAAACGTCCAGCCCAGCAGCAGATACGTCACATACACAATCACATATTTTCCGACCGGAATCCAGACTGCGCCAAACCACAGTAAAATATAATTTATAACACAGATGATTGTTCCCAGAATAATCATAGGGCGAAATTTTCCCATTTTTGTGACTGGAAATTTGTCCAGCAAATATCCCATAATCGGGTCGCTGATTCCATCCACCACCTTGGATATTAAAAACAGGGTCGCCAGTGCTGCCGGTTCCAGACCAACCACAGTCGTATAGTAAATCATAAAGAATCCTGACAATAATCCCATCAGTGGAATATTTCCCGCACATACCATGAATAAGCCCATTTTTTCCACGATACTAACCTTTTGTTCTTTACTCTTCCCACTCATTTGTTCTCTCCTCCTTAAAATTGTGATAATGCTGTATTCAACATCTCTGCCTGTCCTTCATCCATCGGTCCGGAAAACATCTCCGCCACCTGCCGAAACGACAATCCATAGACCGCATCCGGTATCATATCCACCTCGGTCATCGTCGACAAAAATGCCCGTATCTGCGGATGGTTCAGCAAATCCTCCAGCTTTGACTCCACGCTGTATATTTTCTTTAACTTCTCAGTTGCCTCATATACGACTTCATAGTTTCCTGCAGTGATATAACAAATACCGTTCACCACTGTTGCGAATAGTGGATTTGTCTTATCTTCAAACAGAATCTCCGGAGCATGCGGCAATCGCACCTCGCCTTCTCCACCAAACGGAATCGTAATTTTGATTCTAATCCTGTTATCCTCCATAATTTCCCAGCCGCACTCATACCGTCCGCTTGCCGAGTCATACACGGTCTTTACCTGTCTCAGGTCATAATGGACATTCGGACAAATTGCAACCCTTCTGCCTCCCGGAGATTCTTCCAAAAGATGGATTCCTCCCACATGGCGGAACATCCATTCCAGAATCGCCCCGTAAGAATAATGGTTGAGACTGTTCATTCCGGTACTGGATATCTTACCGTCTTCATCCAGTGAATTCCATCGCTCCCAGACTGTGGTGGCTCCCAGTTTCACTTCGTGCAGCCACCCCGGATACTCCTCGTTCAAAAGCAGGCGGTAGGCGGTATCCGTCATTCCGTTATCGGTCAACACATTACACAAAAGAGAGGTTCCCACAAATCCGGTATTCAATTTGTTTCTGCTCTCGCGGAAAAGTTTCTTTAACATCTCTCTGGTCAGCTCTTCGTCCTCTGACAAATGATATTTCAAAGCCAGCAGAAGTCCCGTCTGTGTCTTTACCGCGCATCTTCCGGTCGGGGTAAAATATTCTTCTTTTACCACACGCCATTGTTTTTCGGCGATTTCCCGATATTGTTTTTCCTCTTCCTTTCGCCCGAGAACCGCCGCTGCCTTCGCTGTAAGCTCCGCGCTTGCCGCATAATAAATATCCGCAATATAGCCTTCATCGGTCGCTCCGTATACATTTCCCGCCGCGGCTCCCACCCGGTCAAGCGCCAGCCAGTCTCCGTAATGGAAGGAATGTCTCCATCCGTGGTGCTCTCCGTCCACCTTACGGATATAGTCCACCCAAGCCTTCATACTGTCAAACTGCTGTTCCAATATGGCAGCATCCCCGCTGAACAGATAGATATTCCACGGAACGATACAGGCCGCATCGCCCCATGCACAGGAACATTTCGACGGACCGAAGGTCGGCACCACCTCCGGAACCATCCCTCCGGCAATCAGCTGTTCCTTATACAAATCGTACAGATATTTTCTGTAAAATGCATAGGTATCCGCCAGATAACATGCCGTACCCGAAAACACCTGTGTGTCGCCTGTCCATCCCATGCGCTCATCTCTCTGCGGACAGTCTGTCGGCACATCTAAGAAGTTATCCTTCATGCCCCATTCCACATTGGAAATCAACTGATTTACCAGTTCATTTCCTGTCTGTATACTGCCGGTACCTTCGTAATCACTGTAGAGTGTCATTCCCGTAAAATCTTCACAGGAGAGATTGGTTACCCCGCTGATTTTTACATACCGGTATCCGTAAAATGTAAAATGTGGGATAATGTCTTTTTCTTCTCCGTCAGAGATATACACATATTCTGATAAAGCGGTTCTTAAGTTTTCGTTATAAAAGCATCCGTCCTGCAGGATTTCGCCTGTCTGGATTCTGATCTCCTTACCTTTCGGCTCATGGACATGTAGTTTGAAAATCCCGGTAATCTCCTGTCCCAAGTCAAACACCCACTCATCCTTCGGGGTGTGGATCAGTTCCTTCGGTGTGAACTGCTCATGCGCTGTCACCGGCAGGGACAGCCGCTCCGTCAGATGACCCTTCGGTGCATCTGCAAGCTGCGCGCTGACAGGTGCGACAGGTTCCAGCGTATCATCCCGTTTCTCTCCGTCATAAATATTGGAAAAAAACAGATTGCTTCTTGTCACTTCCCATGTGTCATCCGTGCCGATTATCTCTTGTGTGCCATCCTCATATTCCAGATGCACCTCTGCCAGCAGTTTCCACTCGTCGCCGTAAAATCCTTTCTGTTCTGTCTGATTGAACCCGAACCTCCCTTTGTACCAGCCATTCCCCAAAAGAACGGACAACACACCTTCGCGCTGCATCTGCGCGGTCACATCATACGTCTGATACTGTAACCACTGATTGTAGTTATTGCAGTACGGGGTCAGATACTCCTCACCGATTTTTGCGGATTGAGGAATGTCTGTTTGGTCTTTGTCTCCATCCGTAAAATATGCCTCATAAAGACCCAGTCCACAGATATAAAGACGGGCTTTTTTCACCTTCTTCCGGAGAGTGATCTGCTTTGAAAAAATCGGATGGCGCGCCTCCCTGCTGTCGCAGGTAATCCATTTCCCCGCCCATGGCTCGTCCCTCTTTGCCGTCTCAAAGAACTGTACTTCGGACTCCAGCACTTCGTCTGCGTCCGTAGTAACGATTACCTTCCAGTAATATCTGGTACAAGGCTCCAGATTCATCTCCGCTTTTACAGCCAGACTGTCGAGTTTTGCCTCCCCGGTGTCCCAAAGAACATCCGCGAAGGTTTCATCCTTTGCCACAAGGATTCTGGCACATCTCTGGTTCTTTCCCCTGCAGTCTCTGACCTTCCACGAAAAAACCACCGGATTCAGTAAAAATCCCACCGGATTCGTGATATGATTTGTTTTTGCTGCGTAAATCTGATTCATATTGCCGTTTTCCAAGCTCCTTCCTTTTTTCATTGTGTCCACTGTAATTTGAGTATAATGGATTTCCCAAATAAAATCATTTACGGTATTTGATCATTTTACCTACCAAACTTAAGATTTATATTGATACATCCGCAAATGTTTTCTATAATGATAAAAATGCAAAGTGCCAAAGAGCATACCTTTGCATTTGCATGAAAGCCATGACTTTGAAACCTGAAAAACATGCGAAGGTAGCCGATGAAGGCGGATTTTTAAATATTTTTAAAAATATGGGAGGATATACCAATGTTGACGGATTCCGGACTGGATACTTATCTGCGAAAACACACTGCACAGGAAGAACAGAATCTCTTGGGAGCTACCAATGATTATCCCGGTATCGAGACAATCACTACGGCGTCGGGGGAACTCTGCTACTGTTTCACGCCTACCCCGCTCAGTATGCAGATGGCGCTCTCGGAGAACAAGGTTCTGGCCAATTACCAAAATTTTGCAGTCATCAAGCAGGACCGCTTTGAGACGGTTCCCCTGCATATTCACGAATGGCTGGAGCTTTGCTATGTCTATTCTGGTAGCTGTACATTTACGCTCAATGACGTATCCCTCACTTTATCTGCCGGAGAGATTCTTTTAATCAGCCCGAATACGCCTCACCGCACGACAAAATGTAATGAAGAAGATATTATGATTAATTTTTTGATTACCAAAAAATATTTAAACAACTTCTTTGAGAAACTCGCAAAAAAGAATTTTATCACGCAATTTCTCCTTGAGGCGCTCAACAGCCAGTCCCGACGGGATAACTATATCCTGTTTTCCGCCCAAAAAAGAAACCGGCTGACATTATTTGCCAACCAGTTTCTGTGTGAATTCTACTCGCCCTCCGTTACGTCCGTCGCCATCCTTGACGCACAGATGACTTTATTGATTTGCGAGTTAATCAATTACTTCCAGCACAACATGGCGCTGGCAAGCCTCTCTTCCTCCAACCATATTTACTCCATCCTGCGTTATATAGAAACCAACTGCGCAGACTGTACGCTGGAATCGACCGCGGCTTTCTTCCATATGCATCCGAACTATCTCTCTTCGTATATCAAAAAGCATACAAACTATACATATAAACAACTCATCCAGAACCAGCGGTTATCACAGGCCGCCATGCTGCTGCGTACCACCACGCTGCCGACCTGCGACATCAGCATTGCCGTGGGATATGAGAATACTGGGTTCTTCTTCAAAAAATTTGAAGAAAAATACGGATGCACGCCAAAGGAATACCGCTGCCGGCAAACCATGTGATTCGCCATTGTCCGGATTATAACTTATTGATGTCGCTCTGTGTCACCATCACAATCTCATTTTCACAAAGCAATTCCGCGATTTTCGCTCTTTCCATCTCATCGGATTTCAGCCGCAGCACCATAAGCGCCTTGTTTCCGATAATGTAATTGAGTGAATACATGTACTCAATCGAAATATTATTTTCTTCGATAACCGCAAGCGCTTTGTCAAGACCTGCCGGCTGGTTCGGCACCGCAATACAGATGACATGATTCGTTTTTGCCATTAACAGTGCCTGACACCACTGTGGTCAACTTAATCCACAAAGCTTGATTTTAAAGGGCACTGAAAAAGTCTGATTCTAAAAAAAGAATTATCTGTACCCTAAATATTCCAAGAGGCCTTCACACCCCGCCACAATATCGCGATATGTTGCTTCAAAGTCTCCCGTATACCATGGATCTGCCACATCATTTGCTTCCTTTAAACACTGATTATTCTTATAATCTGCAAAAGAAAGCATTTTATAAATTTTTTCACCGTTCACTGCATTCCCTGCAATCCGCTTCATATTACGGATATTTGCAGAATCCATTCCAATCAGATAGTCATAATACTCGTAATCCTTTTGTGTCATCTGACGTGCGCGATGGGGCACAACTGGGATTCCCACCTGCGCAAGTTTCGCGCGCGTACCATAATGTGGTGCATTGCCTATCTCTTCTCGGCTGGTAGCCGCCGAATCTATTTCAAATTGTGATACTACGCCAAGCTTGTCTACCATGTCGGTAAAAACACTCTCGGCCATTGTGCTGCGGCAGATGTTGCCGTGGCAAATGAATAAAACTCTAATCATAATTTTCTCCTGTTCTAAAATGCCCTGTATTGCCGTGTTTTGCAAGGTTTTATCGGCTTTTCCGGGCATCGTATTTTTCTTGTTTATAACTACACTTTTTGCAAAACAACGCAAAACGGAGCAAATCAATACCTTTTGTAGTAGTCAAATCGTAGTCAGTTAAGGGGGTTCAGACTACTGATGGGGGTGTGCATTATTTAACGAAAAGGGTGTAGCAATTTAATCCCACTTTACTGCATTATTTATTTTCACTTTCCAACATTGCACGCATTGTTTCTGATTTATCATCATGAAATTTGTATGGCTTAAACCTACAATAATTGTAATATCTTATATCTACCCAATTATATATATAGTTTATCAAATCCTGTTTTATTGCATCAAAGGATTTCCAAAAATCAGCTTTATCATATTCTCTCCCCAATGTTAATTTTGCCGCATAAAATTCAAAGCTATAATCCCCAAGAATTTTTCGTAATCCCTCATCATATATCCCATTAATATTTAAAATGTATTGCTGACTATCTATTTGTTTAAGGGATTTTTCAATCCCCTCTATGCTATCCATCAGTTGTTCAGTAAAGAACTGCATTAATTCCGCTTGTCTGTTATCATCACATTCTGCAAATTTGCTTTTTGTTATCTCATACCATTCAATCCAAGTATGTTTTTCCTGACAATAATCTTCGTCTTTAAAAGCAACGCTACACAAACGTGCCCAAGTTTCAACATACCAGCTTATTTGAAATTTTAAATCCATATACACTGCATCATATACACTAGTAGCTTTATCGTTTTGTTCTTTAATATTTCCAATTTCAATTAGCAGCGCAACAATTGTAGATGCCACGCACCCAAATGCCAAGTTCTTAACTATATCCGAAATAAGACTATCAGTATTGTCATTACATATAACTGCAATAATCATTATTAATACAGATATTCCACCAATTAAACCATACATTTTCCAATTCATTTTATACGGACTATTAATATGTCTTTTCAATTTCTATTTCCTCTCTATTTATTTTATTGCATTTTTAACAAACCTTTTTCTCGTTTTCTACAACATTCTGTGATATCACCCTCTTATAAATACTTCTTGAATGCCTTCTTCATCTTCATGCAGACATCCATAATATAATCAAACTGCTGTGACCATGTGGCACGATTATCAAACGTCACTTCTTTTTCAATAATAATACGACTTGCCTTTCTTTCCGGCAGTTCTCTCCAATCAAGTACCAATTCCATCACTGATTCAATCTCATCTTTATGTAAAAGCAAATTTCTGAAAAGTTCCTTATCATCATTTATGTACAATTCAACATCAATCGCATTTCTTTTTTGGATTTGAGATACTGCGATATGACAGGCTGATGAGCCAATACTGAAATCCATCCAATGATCTGTCGTTGGTTTTCTCTTATTAAATGCTTTGTTAAATTCTGCGTTCTGAAAGGCATAATCATTGAACGCCTGCCAATATTCCAGTCTCTGCTGCTGTGTTGGATTTGTAGCAGTTGTCTTCTTAATCTCCTTCGTCCAATCATTTGGTCTTTCCACTACTGTAAATGATGGAGCAATATCAGAATCTCCTATCTGGAACAACTTTATTTCACATAAGAAGAATCCAATCTTGTCATCCGTATGGTTATTAAGCCACTCAACTGCTGCCTTGTGTTCCTCTCGTGCGTGTTTTACTACCCAAATAACCACGTCTGCGTCTTTCCCGGATGCATAAGTAATCAATTTGCCAAGATGGTCATGATCCGTGTCTTCTAATTGATTTTCAATGATAATCTTTCTGTCGGTGCCTGTTTCAGATGCATAAATATCAACATTGAAATCTCCAACAGATGATTCTGTCTCATCAACTGTAATATCAAGACCAACAGCATCTGCAAGCAGGTCAACATTCTCTGCTACCCAAGGGGTAAAATTCAATGCCTCATGCGGCCATATACTTCTCAAATCAGTTATTTCCTTTAATGTACCCAAGTTTATCATTATGCCTTTTATCCCTCCAAATCAAAAAGCACCCAGAACTCGCCCGGATGCTAACAATAGTCTATAATATCAATACGGGATGAATTCTCTGTTTTACAATGCTTTACCTTTCAAAAATAAATATTAAATGATTAAATTTTATTATAGCATCCAAGTTCTTCGTTTACCAGCCAAAAAGACACCCAAGCCGTATAGCCTGAGTGTCCTCAAAATCTCTTCCTTATTATACTATCATACCACCTTGAACATATTCTGTTTCAAAGGTTTATCATCCATATCCGAAATCCCCATCTCTTTTCTAGCATTTTCCAATCCTTGCATCTTCTGAAGTTCCTTTTCTGCATCCTCAAGTCCTACATGGGTATACACATTGAGCGTCACAGATATATCCGAATGCCCCATCAAATACTGCAGTGTTTTAGGATTCATGCCGGACTTTGCCATATTGGAACAATATGTATGTCTGCAAACATGAGGAGTAATATTTGGCATCTGAACCTTATAAATTTCATTATACCTACTGACCATATGATTGAATCTGTGTTCCCAATGCATGGCTACAAGTGGCATTCCATCCTTGTCCAGAAAAAGGAATCCCGTGTAACCGTCTACCACTTTTTCAACCTTATAATCTGGTCTATCCTCAATAATTGCTCGAAACATCTCTGTCACTTCATTTGTCATTGGAATAATCCTTGTTCCGGCATTTGTTTTTGTTGGCTCAATTACATACTCTCTTTTGGAAGTTCTTTGCAGCTGATGATCAATATTGATGGTTCTTTTCTCTAAATCAATATCCCTCATCGTAAGTCCACAAAATTTCGAAATTCTCATACCAGTGTGAAAAAGAATATAAATCACTTCATAATATTTACAATAAACCACATCATCATGTATAAATTTCAAGAACCTTCGCATCTGGTCTTTTGTAATTGCTTCCCGTGTGACAGCATCATTAACTACCACCCCTGCTAATTCGAACTGGAAGGGATTTTTCATAAGGACATCATCATCTACTGCCATCTGAAAAGCTGGTCTTACAACACCTCTGATAGAATGGATAGAACTATATCCTCTGCCATCATCCTGTAACTTAATCAGCCATGTTTTAGCATCTGACAATTTGATTGTATCAATTCGCCTTGCTCCAAAATCTTCTTTTTTAATCACATTGATCCGCTCATTCCACAGCTCTATGGAAGCACACGCTGTTGCATCCGGTCTTTGTGCATAGATCAAAAGCTGTTTCCGGAACGGATACTTATACAGCCTTGCCGCTGTGGTGAGGTATTTCATCCATTCCTCACGATTTTTGACAACCTCGGCTGCTGTCTCTTTTGCCAGGGCCGATATAAAATCATATTTTCTCACGCAATTCTCCTTTCTTCTTCAGATAACAGAAAAAGCAGCCTATGCAGACTGCTTTTTCTATATATCGTGTTGTTATTGATTTACTCTGTATTCACTTTTTCATCTTTGCTTATGTCAACCTTACATGTCATTTGCATTTTTTATTATAGAATTTAAATTTAATTCCTTGTATCTCACTCTTTTCAAAGCGATTCCTGCATCTATCTCTTTTACTACTTGACCATAAATATACTCATTTGCCTTTTTTTCAAATATGGGATCAAATACTTTCTTTGGTAATTCCCATTTCATATTTGCATACTCCATAATAACGTTCTTTGTTACCAGTGGAATATTGGCATACTTTTTTTCACTTTTTTGGCAAAAATCATATATTTCTTTTACACTCTCCGCATTCTCAATAGCTTCTTTAACCGTCAAAAGACTAACTATCGGATACTCATCAGAAATACAAACATCTGTTCCTGTATATAAATATGAAACTATCAATCCATTAATTCTATTAATCTTACAGTCTGATTTTAGCAAATACATTACTTCTTCACTGTTTTCTTTTATTGCATAAAGTTGATCTTTCATTTTTTTCTGTGCTTTTCTCAACTCACTATCCAAATTACGCTTTTCAGAATATGACTCTGGAAGATAAAAATGCTTAAATTCTATATACAAAGCATTTCCAATGGAATCAGAAATAAGTAAATCAAGTTCTCTCTTATTTTTTGTACCAGGAATTTTTAATTCAAAATTTGCTATTCTTTTTACCTTCTTTAATCGTCTATCCATCCATGACTCAACTTCTGGAATACAACGTTCTTTAATTTTATCTTTAATATTTAAAAATCGTTTATTGTCATGTCTCCTCAAATAGTTTAAAAACTGAGTATCAACAGAATTATTAAAAAGTAATAAAAATGGATTGCCGAACATACATCCGTCTTTTGTCCTAACTATTGGTGCATCAGCCAAACTTGCTTTTGGATAATTTCCATTTCCTAATGGTTTATAAATACAGTCCTCAAGCGCTTGTTCATAAAATCCATCATTATCAGTCGGAATCATCGTTCGTATTTGCGTTGCTCCTATCTTTGAAAAACAAATCAATAGTTCTGTCCATCTTAATGAACGCACTTTAAAATCTGCATCATATAATAGAATATATCGTTTAGCAGCTGTAAGCATTAAATAATCTCTTAAACCACCACCCTCTATAGCAGAATAAGGTTCATAATCAACATTCCATACATTCTCATTCCAATAGCTATCAAACAACTCAAGAATTATTCTCTGACGTTGTATTATATCAGCTTTGGCAGTTCTACCACATCCATATTGTAAAATGTAATGAAGAGGTTTTCGTAACAAATAATATTCATATTGTTGCATACTTTCTCTATATAATTCTTCTTCATTCACAATAATTTTACCATCGCCTTTTAAAAAGAAGGCTTTATTATTATGTGCTTTAGGAAAAATATCACACAATTCAGCATATTTATATGCTTCCATTAATAAGCTATATGCATATCCATATAGTAAATTATCCACTTCATAAATAAAAATGTCTTCTTCTTGTAAATACTTATATGCCAAATGTGTTAAATAATTTAGAGCAAACACTAAATGTCTTTCTGTATATTCTGATGAACTAAAAAAACTTCCTGTTTCAATCACAGCATCAACATATGCACAATTACAGTGAAAAATAAAAGAATATCTTGGAATTTCTTTGTTTAACAATTGAGGAATCCAAGCATCTACCAATTTTTCCAGTTCATTATAATCTATTTGTTCTTTTCTCATTCAATAACCTCTCCATGTTTGTAGAATTTCATCTAACTTAAATTCCAATTATCAGACGGTACATTATCTCTTACAACTATACCACTACTACTTTTATTTTCCCATACTTACTTTCTTCTGCGGAAATTCCATCTTAAATTTATACTGGAATCCCTTGATTTCTTTACCGTCCTTCGTATAGGAAAACTCCTCTATGTTCTGCGGAATAAGATACGCATCATAGCTGCCTTTCTTGCCCTTCAGACCTTTTACAAGCATCTTTTTCCCTTGAAGCAGGCTCTTGACCTGTGCATCTGAAAGTGTTACTCCAAGTGCCTTTCCGACATTCATACCGCATTTTCCGGTACAGTACGCTCCGAATTTCCCCTTGACTACATCAGCACCACATTTCGGGCATTTTCCTAACACTTCCTGTCCACCCTTGCCTGGGCCAAACATGGCTTTCTGCTTACTACTTACGCTGTGATAGGTCTTTACAAGATCAGTTGTCCCATTGATACCCACAAGCCAGTCTGCTTCCTGTCTGCATAGTGCTGAATGATACAGATTGTCCTGTGCATATCCTCATCAAGAGTTGCAAGTACCGCATCCGTCCCCTCCGTAAGAGGAAGATTATTGATTACGTTTCCCGTAAAGGTAGCAAAACGATTTGTGATACTTCCGATATAAAGTTCCACACCAATCTTGGAATTTTTCTGATAGAACTCATTACTCAGAACATTACGCTGCTTCTTCCCGTCATAAATAATAGGGAGTTTTCCTGCATCACAGATTCCAAGAATATGGATTCCCTGCCTACTTGGACAGAATTCTGTATAAGAATTATGCCTATCAAGAAGTTTCTGTAATAGCGGGTCTGTCATTTCTTTATGGTCGATATCCAGAAAATACATATCTTCCGGCACTTTAAATCCCATGCCGGAGGCGCCACTTTTCTGCAAGGCAGCATACGCTTCATCATAGGTTGTCAGCGTGTCTTTGTATTTTTCATCCGTACCTGTTGCTCCGCCATAAGCAGAAAACGGAACCTTGGTCATCTTTCCATTTTTGCTCGACCTAAAATTCCACAAAAGCCATATCTTTTTCTGCTTTAAATCTTCTATCGTAATCTCACTCACGCTCTCACCTCCTCCCGACATAATAAGTACAGCCACTAATCGTTAACTGCATTTTTCAGTAGCCACTCCCGGTATGCCTCAATGGGTATCAGAATTCTTGTTCCAACTCTGATAGTTGGAAAACCCGGTGTTTTCACAAGTTCATATGCTTTGGGAAGGCTGATTTCCATTTGTGCTGCAAGCTCCTTCACACTCATCGTTGTTTTTTCCATTACACATTCCTCCATTTCATTTTTTGCAATAAAATACCACCAGTCTTCTGGTGGCTATCTTAATACCAATGTTGCTGTTTCTCTTGAAACAATTTGTTTTACGGCATTATAGGCAGTCAAATCTGTAACTCCATGCCCGTTCTTCTTATCAAGAATTTCTTCCCTTTGCTTGAGTTTCCGATTTGCCTGCTGTCGCATTCTGTTTTTAATTGCAAACACCCCCTCTTCGAGACATAGAGCAACCCCGTCATTCCGGGAAACATACCAATGACATCCGCAATGTCTATTTCTAACATTATGTGAGATTTTATATTTTATTTATATCACATTAGGTTATCTATGTCAACACATAATCTTACATAAAGTAATATAAATATTTATAATGTAAAAAAATATATTGTAGTTTCTAACATTTTGTGATATCATTCTCACATAGGAGGTGCATTTTATGTTTGCGGAAAGACTTAAAACAACAAGAAAACAGAATGGCTACACACAGGTAAACCTTGCAGAAAAATTGAAAGTTTCCAAAGGGACTGTAGCAATGTGGGAAACCGGAAAACGAACCCCGGATTTTGAAACACTTATCGCTTTATCTGAATTATTTGATGTAAGTACCGATTACCTTCTCGGAAAATCCGATGATAACTCATCTATAAAACTTACCGATGAAGATATAGAACAACTTGGAAGATGGGAAGTAGAAAGCATATTTTCTGAAACATTCAAAATGTACCTATCTCTTGATTCCTTCGGAAAATCCACAGTGGAGAATCTCATTAAATCAGAGCGTCTTCGCTGCCATGAACAAGGCACTCTTGAAGATACTTCTAAAATCAGATTCAGCATTGCCATTGGGAAATAACATAAAAACGAACTAAGGCTGGAAGTCACAACACTTCCAGCCTTTCTATTATAAAAGACATAAAAAAAACACAATTTTTTCATATTAAAAACAGCAAAAACCGATACCTTTTCGCAAAACTTCTTATCCAGTATTGCCTTGTATCATGGCGTTCTGCGCATTAAAACACCATTTTGCATATCCCCCCTGCTTAATTCTGCGAAAATTTGTGTTTGAGAGGGCGCCGGTCTCCTGCTTAAATGATTGTAGAGATTTCTATTCCCCCCTATTGATAAATCCTCGATACAATCGCGTCTATTCTATCTATGTATCCAGTAATATCCTTCTGTCCGTGCCCTTCTTTACACTCTCTAGCTATAGCAATGTGATCATAATTATTCTTATCAAAAGTTGGAATGTATAGCTTATCAAGAACATGCGCTGAAATACTCGTAGGATTCATATAGCTCTTTACACAATTTGCAACTAGTGTTGAACTAAGAATTCCGCACAAATAATACGCCTCATCTTCATCATCAAAACTTACATACATGATTTTCTCATTTGGCAAAATCATTTTATTGCCAAGATACTTATCATCAACATTACTTATGACGGCACATACAAATTCAGAGGCAATATATTTCCAAATCACTTTGTATTTAGAGAAAGTGTATTCTCCGATTCTAAGAATAGCTTGAAATTCTTGCTGTTGTATCTCTTTTTCCCATCCAGCAAATCCTTTTCTTCCATCTAAATCCTCTTTAAAATATTTTAAATAGTTAAAGGTTTCTGGAACTTCTTCTTGAAGAACGCTCTGAGCAACAGGCCACATTTTTGTTTCGGAAGTATGCGGACATAACAAATATGTATCATATGTAATATTCCATTTTCGTACATTACTTCCCTTTAGCATCGGAAAAACATAATTAGGCTCAATCAATTTTGTTACCTTTTCTGATTTTCTCTTTGCTCGCTCAACAATATTGGAGATTTCTATTTTATCTCCATCTTTTTTATTAACATTCAACCAATAAACAGCATTTGCTCCACCAGTAAATACTCCAGTTCGTGCCTTATAATCATTCTTGCCTAAAACCTTACTCATCGACTCCAGTTCATTTTCATCTGCCGTCAACCAGATTGAAGTCAAATCATCTTCTACAGCCGGCATTGCCTTTTGTCTGATTAATGTCATTTGGGATTTTACTTCTCGCAATTCTGAATATCCACTAAATGCAAGTTTTCTTAAATCGGCTCTTTTTTCCCATAAAATGTATGGAACGGGATAACTTGTATCTTCACCCTTTTTCAAGTAGACAAGGGCTGTACTATTAGTAGCATTATCAAAAGCTCTAATTTTAGATAAATCATCTGCTCTAAGTACTTTTATTCCACATTCATCTTTTAATTTAAAATTTCTAAATCCAACTCCATTCTGCGCTGATTTGAATACACCTTGTCTTATAACAAAAGCTAATATTCCTTCATTCTTAAGAAGCTTATCCATTACTATATAAGTGATTAACACAGATATGTCTTCTTTTGAAAAGCTTAAATCTCTACCTTTTGCACTAAACAAATTATAGTCAAGCCATAAATGTTGAGAGCCACGTCTATACTCTTCTGGCATATACTCCCAATTGACCCACGGAGGATTTCCAATTATCACATCTTTCTTTCCCTGTGAAAAAACCTTTGCTCTATCCATAGACATATACTTAATAATTTCTTCTTGGGGCTCATCTGATGAAATAAAATCAAATACCGGTTCTTCTACTACTGGTTCTTCGAATTTTACAATATCTGCGTTATAAACTGGAAGTTCAATCTCCTTGTTTCTGTCCAACAAATCAATTACAGATAACAAGTAATTTGTCTTTGCTGTCAAGACCGCTAATGGATTTATATCTATACCACTTACACTTGCAATGATTTCATCAAGGGTACAACCTGCTTTTCTTTTTTCATAAATTGTCTTAAAAAGAAATGTGCCAGACCCACAGGTCGGGTCAATAAAATTTTGGTTAATGTTTACCCCTTCAAAACTCAACACCGTATTAAGAGTCTCTTCTGCCAACCAATCCGGAGTATAATACTCGCCTAATGCATGTCTCAGTTCTTTGGGAATAACAGCTTCATACATCTGTTTGATATAATCATAATTATTGTTTTTGGCGAAATCTGACAATGAAATAAGACTTCTGTAACTTGTTACTGATTCTTCTATTTTTTCTAATACAGAAGCAAATCCATTCTTGAGTTCAAAAATCGGCCATGAATACCAATCTGGATAGCAATAGTTTTTGATTCCATATTCAGCCGCAAATCTACCTAATATAATATCTTCTGCTGAAGTCTTGTTCCCTTCTTCAGACAAAATTTCTTTCATCATTGTTTTAATAAGTAAACTGAAATAAGTTTGAATTGCGTAAAATAATATCTGCGCCTGCTCTGCAGTGTTCTGTGCATCTGGCTCAATACCATATCTACTTAGAATCTCTTCAACATCCAATTTGTTATTACTAGATAGATTCGCTTCAACATCACCATATACATATTTGAACTCTTTTTTCCAACCTTCAACAATTTTCATAGTATTCACTGTCGGATTATTGAGATTTTTGTATATATCTAGTATAATATTATTGGATTTTTGTCTCAAATTTGAATGAGCATTCTTCAAATCCGCGCAAATCAAATATAAATCCAGCATTTCTTAAGGCCTCCTTGTACAGCAACTGATATAAGTGTACATGATAAGTCTGTGATTTGCAAGCGAAAGGAGCTAAAAATGAATAAAATCGAAGAATTCTGGTACTGTGTAGCCCCTCAAGATGACATACCATTACCAGATGACACACGAACAGAACAAGAGGAATCTTACAATGAATTAATTGCCTTGTTATCCAAGTACAAAGATATTCACGTTTCAAACCCTCACTTAACCACTCAACAAATTGTAAAAAACATAATTCTTGACAAACCTGATTCTATTTCAACCTTTAGAAAACTAATTGATATTTCAGACAAGAGATTGTATTTAGATTTGACATATGCTATTAATTTTTACGATGAAGAGATAAGGTTGGTTGAAACCAATCGTGAGTCTTTGGTTAAACATAGCACAGCATACTTTATTAATTACCTACAAAGAAATATTAACAAAGCTTTGTTTGCTGATGTTGTATCACAATATTTCTGCGATCGTGGATTAGCAGATTCCTTAGAAGCTTTCAGTTCTCTTTCTAATGTGCAACTCACATCTATTTTTAATAATCTTATCATAAATCGCGAAACGCTTCATAGAGATGCTAAATTACGTGGTCACGGGGTTGAACAGGCTTTTGCTAAAATCTTCAAAGAATGTGGTGTCACAATTTATCCAGTTAATAAAGCTGATGCACCAATGGCTGAACATGATCCAAACGTTGATTTATCTACAATGGAGATTATTACCAGAAATGCAAAAGATGATAATTGTCATAGTTTTGATTTAATTATCAAATCAGCTGATGATTCGATTCGTATACTTATTCAATCACTTATTCACACATCCGATCCTGGCCAGTACGGAGTAAATAAGTCTGATGAAACCATTAGCATTTATCGTAGAATATGTGCATACAATAACAACCTAAATTCCAATAAAAAGGTGTATCTATTAGGTTCCGTCGATGGTGTGGGATTTAGCGAAAATCCAAATGGGACAATTGTAAAAATGCTAGATGCATTTGATGATTTTTTCCAAATGCATACTCTTTTTAAGATACCTATATTCCTTCAAAAAATCGGAATGATTAACAATGTAAAAGGTATTGCTTTTGACTCTGAATATTTTAATGACAATGCCATTCAACATTTTGTAGATACTTATCTTACACCTGCCGGTATTATTAATATGACCAATCAAGATTTTTCCGGTTTTCGTTCAATCAAGGCAGGAAAGGCTACAGTAATATTCAAGTAACTAAATAAGCCACAATCCCGGTAGTCTCCCTACCAACGATTGTGGCTTTTTGTTCAAAGTTTTGTATGTGTGCCACCGCTTAGTAGTCCCTTACTACTAACCACACCTTTGACTTTATCCCAATTCCATCCATGAGCCTTAGTAGTCGAAAACGTAGTATTTTCAATGCTTTCCGCCATATTCTGCCCTGTGTTGCCCCACTTTGCGAAGATATGCATTATCATAAAACTGGAGTGCCGTAGCAGATGAATAAAACTCTAATCATAAATTTCTCCTGTCCTAAAATGCCAAGAAATGCCGTGTTTTGCGTTGGTTTATCGACTTTCCTGGGCATCGTATTTTTCTTCTCTAAAACTACACTTTTTGCAAAATAATGCAAAATGGAGCAAATAAAATATTTAAAATGAATTTCTAAATATATCCGCCATATCTGATTTGATGTGGCGGATATTTACTAAATCAATAAAAATTATCGAAAAAATCACATATGAAAAAAGGATTTGCAAACATGAATTTCCGCACCACTACATTTGCCATATTAACATTTCGCATAGCGTATATTTTTCTTCTTTTTACAAAAGAAGTATCTCCACTCATCACAGTTTTCAGCGAATCTTTCCGCATGGAACGAACCACGAGAAAGGCAACGAGTGCTAACGAAATCAGTAGAAATACAAAACCAAACACAACAGCTTCCTTTGAAACAAAAAACTCTACTGTATTTTCTCCTTCTGCTAACGTATGGTCCGCAACAGAAAGACCATTCCCTGCTCCACTGATTCCTTTTCCACCAAATACACCGCTAAATTTCTGATACATAAGGCTTAAAACACCATTTCCTAAAAGACATCCTAACGGATATCCAATGAAAAATAACGTCCAAAGTTCCAAAAGTAAGGTGCCACCAATCTGCGCTTCACTGATACCTAATGTCTGTAATATTCCGTACTCAGAAGTTCTCTTCGATACAGAAATACTGAATACGCTGTAAACTACGAAAAGACTGAACAGACATAACAGGAAAATCATTCCGTTGTAAGCCAGATTGTAGTCGCTCTGCAATTTCAAAACGATATAAGTGAAGTTTCCTTCTTCTTCAAACAGACCAAATTTCACGATTTCAGAAATGCTGCTTGGTGCTTCTCCGCCAAGATACTGTATTACTTCATCATTTTCTGCTACCGATTCAGAAGATAATTTATGTTCCTGTAAAAAAGCATCCAACTGTTTATATAACTTCTCATCTTCATTAAAACTGAGATATAAAAACGTCTGGCTTCCTCGACCTTTAAAAGAATCACTTACAAAAACTTCCATTTCACTGGAACTTGCCGCCCATTCGCTTTTCAGAACACCAGTAACAATATACTCTTTTTCACCAATGCGAAGGGAATCTCCTAAATTCCCTGAAAATCCAAGATTACTAAGCACAAATCCATCCGCTGCAATTTCATTTTCTTTCTCAGGGAATGTTCCTTCCAACAAGTCTCTGTGTGCCATTTGACGATAAGTTTCATCGGCATGGATAAAACAGATCATAAATTCTTCTGCCACAACGTCACGGATTTCCATTTTTCCACACTGTTCCAGCGTATATCCTTTTCCTTTCTCACCGCTTTCTACAGAATTAAAAAGTTCCTTATCCGTTTCAATATAATAATGCCAGTCTCCGTAAATAGTTTTGCTGTTCGCCAGATCACTTTTCTGACTGCTGTAAATCAAAGAAGAAATCCCGGAAAGCAATGATGCTGTTAATAAAATACTCGCAAAAATTGCAAATGTCTGGCTCTTGTAATACCGCATATATTTCCATGCCAGCTTTAACATACGACATCACCGCCTTTTGCCGGAAATCTTCTCTTTCCTGTAACAATCTGACCATCTTCAATATGAATTACTCTGTCGCAAGTCTGTGCAATGGCTTCATTATGCGTTACCATGAGAATCGTCTGATTGTACTTACGACAACTCGTTTTTAATAACCCCATAACCTCAATGGTTGTGGCTGAGTCCAAATTACCTGTCGGTTCATCGCAAAGCAGGATACTCGGTTTATTTGCCAAAGCTCTGGCGATTGCAACTCTTTGCTGCTGACCGCCGGATAATTCGTTTGGATATTTCTTGCGTTTCTCCCAAATGCCCAGTTCCCGCAACAATTCTTCGATATATTTGCGGTTAATATGTTTTCCACAGTCAAATGTAACCGGCAATGCCACGTTATCATACACATTCAACACAGGCATTAAACTATAATTCTGGAATACAAACCCTATATTTCTTCTACGGAAAATCGTCAGTTCTTTTCTTGAAAGAGAACCAATCTCTTTATTCTTTATAAAAATCTGTCCACTTGTCGGATTATCCAGACCACCGATTAAATTAAGACAAGTAGATTTGCCCTATCCTGTCAAGTAATATCCAAAAAAAATTGTCGATTTTTGCAATTAAAAGAAACCATTCTTATCGCTTCTTCTGTACTGGAAAAGAATTTTTCCTTTCCAACTCCTGTCCTTGCATTTCCATCTTTTTTATGAAGATGTGCTGCTGACTGTCAGTTTCATATTGAATTGCCACACCAAGATCTTTTTTCATAAATGCAGCAACTCCCATATCCGCAAGAACCTCCTGCCCTTCTTTCTCCTGAAAGCTGATTTTAGGGAAAGCCTCGGATAATTTTTCTGTAATATACAGTTCCATTTTTTCCAAACTCTCAAATGGCATAGCCTGTACTCTTTGTAATATCTCCTGCAAACGTTCCTCTCTCATAATACATCTGCAATGATCTACACCAAATACCATAGCAAGGCTGTGTCCGCAATCCCAGGATACATGAATCTGTCCGGCATCATCTACAAACTGTACGGTTCCTAAATCACCGGGACTCAGTTTTACATACGGATCAGCCTCCATATCTTCCAACTCTACCCGACACCCCGGTGGGTACATATTTCTTAACACAATTCTTTCCGCATTACTTATCACTGTTTTCTTCCTTTCTCCAATCCGGCTACCGTCCCAAAGATTTCTCTGGAACATTTCCCTCCAATAAATGCTCTCTTTCTTTATTCCATTCCAGCACCTTTTCCATAGCAGCTTCCAACTGATCTTCTACCGGTTCTCTTGTATAGGTTCTATATTCCTGAAAATATTCTTCCAAAGTGTTCTGCTGTATCTCCAGTTCCTCTTTATCATAACAATCCGGCTCTTCCAGTTCCTTCAACTCCTGCAAGATTTCCCAGCATTCCAAAACTCTGTCTATCTCCCGCATTTCAAGCAGATAAGATAAAAATGTTTCCTCTGGCATAATACTGAAATAGCACCGATCAAACCATTGCTCAATATACATGCGTTCATCAGAACCATTGGTATGTGTACCACAAATCAAATCTGCAACAAAGTTTTCAAACAGTTCACCAATTGATAGCCCAACTTTTCCAGACTTCCTACAGAGCTCTTCTACCTCATCTTGATACAACCTGATAGAAATAATTCGCTTCAGGCTTTTTTCATAGGGTTCTATATCTTCCCCTGTCTCGCAGAAATGCAGATATGTATCCGTATAAATGTTTTCCATATCGCAAAATCTCCGGCTCATTGCCACATAATCCTTACTTTCCCGGTCCCATTCCAGTCGGTAATGATGTTCCCTTGCATGTTCCTCTAAATCTTTCCGTATAATATTTCTGGTTGCTTCCGGCAACTCTGCAATAAAAATGCTTGTATCTGGAACTGCTAATACTCTTTCTTTTACCACATTTGTCCTCCCTGTTTGTAAACATTCCTTGCCGCCGGCTGGTTTCCCAATACGTCCATATAGAGGATAATTCCCTGCGGGTCCAGATGTACGGTCATAAATTTCTGTATTTCCTGTAACAGAGCATGATCGGAAAATCCAGCCTGACAACCAATAAAATCCCTGATCTTTTCTACAATGTCCGGTTTACGGAACTCCTGTAACACCAAAATCGGAATCGTGTGCTGCCCTCCCATAGCATCATAGGGCAACGCTTTCCGTAATTCGTCTAAGAGATGCCGGTAATAATCAACTACCACCTGGTCTGTTTTCCACGCTTTTTCCTCACAATCCCGGAGTAAAAAATCATACTCTTTTTTTGCCTGTTCCATTTCTTTCAGGATTTCTACTGCCTCCACAGAGCAATACCCTTTCTCTTCTATCAGCTCCATCAGTTCTTCCATAGAATATGTTTCAAGATACATGGCTCCTCCCCCATCTTCTTTGCCTAATTTTTTCCTAATACAAAGAAGAGGAAGACACCGCAGCGTTTTCCTCCTCTTTTATGAAATCTTTTTCTCTACCGGAATCCAGGACAATAAGCTTTCCCGGTTCTTTCTTATCCTACTGCTTCCAGAAATTCGTCCCTGTATTTCCATACAATTTCAATATGTTCCGGATCATAAAAATTTATGACTTCAATCAGCTCATGCAGAACTTCATAAGATAGCTCTTCCAATCCCTTATATTTTACAAAAAGTTGCAGTCCCTCTGATTTCTCCTTTTGTTTTTCCTCCTCCCCCTTTAAAATTTTTGCTTCTATCTCCTGTATCTTTTGCTGATAAGCTGCTGTCTTCTCCATACAAGTTTGTTTTCGTGCCAAGTAATCCTTCAGGGAAATCTGTTCTTCTGCATATTGTTCATATAATTCCATTTTCTCCTGTTTACAAAGCGCCAACTTCTTTTCATATTGCTTTTTCCGATATCGGAGTTTCGGAATATTCAAAGTCTGATTGGCTTTCTTTAACTGCTTTATGGTATCCTCTGCAAGGGCTGCCTGCTGTCTTATCATAATTAGCACCAGTTCTTCCAACTCTTTCTGCTTATATTTCTTTGGATAACAGGAAGTATTGGGGGCTGTCGTAACACTTTTACAATAAATCGGCTTTTCTTTGTATTCTGTCCGTATCCGCATTTTCCGACCACAATGCCCGCAGCGGATCAAGCCTGCAAAAATATTCTCCGAAGACGGTGTAGACCCATGATATTGTTTGTCCTTCTGTACCATGTCCTGGACCTTCTGAAGCTCCTGCTCCGTTACAATCGCTTCGTGTCCTCCTTTTACGCAAATCCAATCCTCTCTTGAAATATATCGGTACTCTCTTTTTGACGGAACCCTGGTTTCTGTTTTCCCTCTTACCGTCAGTCCTGCATAAACCGGATTAAACAAAATCAGCTTTACTAAATTTCCGTCCCAGAATTTCACAGATTTCTTTGCTTCCGGCGCCCAGCCTTTCCTTTGAAGATATACGGTAGGTGTTTCAACTTCTTTTTTATTCAGGTCCCTGGCAATGTCTGCATAGGTCTTTCCTTCCAACCTTTGGTCGAAAATCCCCCTTACAACGGAAGCTGCCTCCGTATCCAGATGAAGTTTTGTATGAACACCGTCATGGAAGCAATATCCGTATGTTGGGATTGAACCATGATATTGTCCCATTTCAGCCTGTTTCCTCATAACTTTTTTGATATTGTCGGAACAAATCTGGGGATAAATCCCATTGATCAGGTTCTTAAATTTAATCTCCGTATCCTTTCTTTCGGAAGGTTTCTGGCTGCTGTCATAAAAATCATTGATTGAAATGAAACGCACCCCAAGGAACGGAAATATTTTTTCGATATAGTTTTGTGTTTCTATGGTATCCCTTCCCAGGCGGCTCAAATCTTTGACAATGATACAGATCCGTTTTCTCCTGGTAATCAGCCCCATCATGCGCTTAAATTCCGGGCGGTCAAACGTTGTACCGCTGTAACCGTCATCTACAAAGAAGAAAAGCTTTGCCCCTGCAAACTCCGGCTGGTTTTCTACAAAGTGCTGAATTAAAAGCCTTTGATTTTTAATGCTGTTGCTTTCCTCCATTTTTTCTTTATCATCTCTGGAAAGACGCAGATAAGCAAAAATAAAATCACACTGCATACGGAAGACCTCCTTCCATATTGTCCAGTTCTTTTTCCAGCTCCTTTTCAAATAAATCCCCAAACCAGAACACGATTTCCACATAGTCTTTGGAATATACCGTAATCTTTTCAATAAAGCGGTCCGCAATTCCTTTCTCTATCTTCTGAAATCTTTGGTACTTTAGAAGTTCCTCTGTCCAATCCATTCTTGCCTTCACCTGATCTAACAGGTGCTGTCCACGAAGCTGTATCTGCTTCATATTCTGCCTGGCTGCTTGCTGTTCTTCCTGATAGATTGATTTAATCTCCTGATATTCCTTGCAGTCCAACAGCCCGGTAGCATAATGCTCAAACAAGGTTTCCAGTTTTCTTCCATATTTCTCATACTTCTGTCTGGCATTTTTTATTTTTTCTGCTACCTCCTGCTCCAGCTTTTGATAAAACTCTGCACCATAGGTTTTCTTACTTTCTACAGCAAGCTGGATCTGGTAGCGGAGTGCTGCCTTGACTGCCTGATTGATGTAGATTTCATTCACCGTCCGGAAACATTCCGTATGATCGGTAAGGGAAAAGGAAGGGCATTTATAAACCATATATTTGTGTTTCTCATTGCCTCCGCTCCTGCTCCTTCCAAGACGTCTTCCGCAATGCCCGCAGAAAATCCTTCCCTTAAAAGGGCCATCTGCCCCCTGTTTTTCTTTTGGGTTTGCAGCCCAGTTATCCAACGTATCTTTCCAGCGTTCCTTTGCAATTTCCTGTGCTTTCTCATAAATCGCCCGTTCCACAACTGCTTCCCAGGCATTTTCACACACTTCCCACTGCTCTTTTGGTATCATCTGAAGAGGAATATTCTGCGCAAGCATCTGTTTTGTTTTTCCATAAACAGCAGCACCAATGTAAACGGGGTTCTGTAAAATCTTCCTGATACCGTCTGATCTCCATAACCGCCTTTTCTCCGGCTCCTTTCCCTGCTTCCTTTTCTGATAGCTGTCCTCCGGTCCTAATACCTTTCTGCCATTCAGTTCCCTTGCAATATCATAGCTTGACATTTCTTCAAACACATACCAGTAAAAAATCTGCCGGATTATTTCTGCTTCCTCTGGTTCCGACACCAGCTTCTTGCTGTTTTCCTCTGCCCTTTGATATCCATAAGGAGGTCTGGAACCCCAAAACTCTCCCCGTTCCCTGGACAGCCGGTGTGCCTGTACCAGTTTCTCTGAAACTTCCCTGGCATAATAATCATTCATAAAGTGCTTCAAAATATTGGTGGTCCGGTCTTCTACACAAGCCGGGTTTGCACTGTCATATTCGTCCATAACGGAAACAAACCGGATATTTAAGGTTGGGAAAATCACATCAATCAAATCTACAGCATCTAAGGCGTCCCGTCCAAACCGGGCAAAATCCTTTACAATGATGCAGTCAACCTTTTTATTTGCCACATCTTCCATCAACTCTTCAAATGCGTCCCTTTGGAACGTTGTACCTGTTACACCATTATCTGCATAGACTTTTACCACCAGCATTTCCGGGTGTTTCTTTGCGTAGTCTTCACAGATCTGTTTTTGGATATAAATGGAATCCCTTCTGCCATGCCCTCCGTCCTTTTCGGAAAGCCTTACATAAATATAGGTTCTCAGATACTTAACTTCTGGCTTGCTGCTTTGTCTTCTCTGTCCTCTTTTGCTTACCTTAGGCACTTGCTTCCGCCCCCTTTCCTTTCAGGAAGGCTTCCACACGCCGGTCCGGCTTTGCCCTGTTTACCGTTTCCAGCAGTCCCAATACCTTTTCAAATTCATCTTCAAACCAAAAATGAATGATAATGCGCTTCTGCTCATATACCTCAATCCGTTTGACCAGGTTTACCAGCATTAAGCGGTCCACTTCCGTCCAGTCCCGGTATTCCAGAAAATATTCCAGCCACTCCTGCTGTTTTTCAAGGGTTTCCCGCAGGTTTCGGATTTCCCGTTGCTGGCACTCCATTGCCTGCCGGATTTCCTCTAAAGACTGGTCATACTTTGCTTTGAAGGTTTCAAATTCTGTCCTGTCCAGGATTTCTTCTGCAAAACTGTCATACAGTTTTACTTTAATGTTTAAGATCCTCTGGCTCTCTTTTTCCAGCATCTCCAGTTTTTTGTCTTCTTCCAAAAGCCGCTGTCTTGGGATTGAGGCAGTTTTTACATACGCCAATATCTCCTTCAGTTCCACCAGAACAGAAATATAATGCAGGATTGCTTCTGTCACAGCCCCTACCAGTTTTTTCTCACTGATACTATGGGAACTGCACTGCTTTTCATAAAGGGAAGTCGAACATACATAATAGTGGTGGACTTTATCCGGGCTTTTCAGCACCATGCTTTCTTTACAGTCCCCGCATTTTACCAGGCCGGAAAGAAGCGCCAGCCCCTTTGCCCCTCTCATGGTATCCATTTTCATCAGGTTGCCCACCACTTCATATTGGTGTCTGTTGATAACCGGCTCAAAGGCATTTTCATACCGTATCCACTCAGCTTCCTCTTTGTGGATCACAACCTTTACTTTATGGTTTGGCGTTGTGGTTTTTCCCTGTATCAGCACTCCGGTGTAGCGTTCATCAAGAAGGATACGACGCACCATAGTTGGCATCCAGACCGGTTTTTCCGTCAGACGGAACCCTGTCTTTAATTTCTGTTTTAAATATACCTGCTTATACCGAAGAGGCGTCAAGATCCCACGCCGGTTTAATTCTTCGGATATATCCGTTAGGCTGCAGCCCTGCATTTTCATGTGGTAAATATCCCGTACAACAGAAGCTGCCACTTCGTCCATAACTAGCTTATGTTTATCCTCTTCTGATTTCAGATAACCATAAAAAGCAAAAGGCGCTACACACTGCCCGGCCGTCATTTTGACATACAAATGAGAGCGCACACTTTTGGAGGTATCCGCAGGATAAAGGTCATTGATTAAACTTTTAAATCTCAGGGTAAGGAAATCACGATTTGGCGTGAGGCTGTCATAATTGTCATTGACAAGGATCAGGCGCACACCCATTTTCGGCAGGATACGTTCCACATACTGTAAAACACCGGAAAAATCCCTTCCATAACGGGAAAGATCTTTGACAATGATACAGTCTGCTTCCCCCTCTTCCAGCATACGCAGCATTTCCTGAAAACCAGGGCGGTTAAAGTTTGTGCCGGTATATCCATCATCTACACATTCTTTTACCACCTGAATTTCAGGGTGGCTCTTTAAGAAGCTATGGATTAGTATCCTCTGGTTTGATATGCTGTCGCTTTCCCTGTTATCACCATCTTCATCAGAAAGGCGCAGGTAAACAACCGCACGATAGATTTTTTTAAGTATTTGATTTTTCATTGTATTCGCTCCTATCATTTAGATTCGTCAGCCGATTCCCTAAATGATAGAGGCTACTGGGTCCTTGCCATCATCCTACCATAGTCCAGAAGGTTTGTCCACCCTGTAATCTGCCAACAATCCGCTTTCTTCCCTATCCCTGTCGTGGCTTTACCATTTCATCTGCACAAGGCTTTGCATGGCTTCCTCTATGGTACGGTTGGTAGAAGCAAACCCAATCTTTATGGTGATCCCCTTATATTTCAGAAAATAAGGGTTCTTTCCGGACTCCAGGATTTCCCGGACCTTCTCCGGTTTGCTCTTTTTTACATCAATCTTCAGTTTCTCTACATCTTGTATCTCTTTCGGGTCAATGTCCTCAAACGTCATTTCCCGCATCTTCAGCAGTTCTTCCCGCGAGAGCATTATATCCCTTCCCTGGTACAGCAACTGCACAGATACGCATCTAAGTCCTGCTCAAATTGTTCCTGTTTCTCCCAGGTGTGCATTAAATACTGTTTCAATCTGGCATAATCTAAAATCCCATAACCGATACAGTCTATCTGCACCTGGAAAGACTGGAGCAGTTCCATAGTCTGTAAAATTTCTTCCGGACAATAGGATAACCTGCTAAGCCCGGATACCACAATCACATCAATCATGCCTTTTCCTGCAAGCACTGCCAGCCTCTGCCAGTTTTCTTTTTCTATGAAATCATTACACCCTACACCTTCCAGGATCGTAACTACATGGTATGTCTGCTGTTCACAGTAATGCAGGCTTTTTTCTTTTTCATAATACAAAAGCCCGGCACATGGAATGGGAATATCCAGATACACTGCCGCCCGCTGGGGACTGTTCCTATTTTCTATCTCTTTTTTTCCTTTGCAGATCCATGCAGGGAATAACATTCCTCCCTGAAAGACCTCTTTATCTTCTGAAAACAGTTTTTGTAACATCTCTCTATTCATTGCTCTGCCTCCTCTTTCTTTGGCTCCTGTTTTCATTCCAGGGCTATAAAGAAACCGGCGTTTCCCCATAGCCCTAAAATGAACCCATTTTACACACCATACCGGCAGGGCTTTCCCTGCCAGCATGTTTTTTATTTTCTCACCCCGGTGTGAACGGGAGCATGTAGGACCGGCCCGGCTGGCCGCCTGACACCCTGCAGCACCCTTTCCCGCTGCAGCATGTCCCAGACGCTACCCTGGTTGCAGTGTTTTATGCAAAGGTATCATTATCATTCGGCTTTCAGACTGCCTGCCACCCACAGCCTATGTCCGGGCGCTGCTCACACTTTTCCTTCATCTTCTACGATTCCTTGTTTGATCCGCTTCTTTTCTGCCTTACCTGCTGCCACTGCGGACAAGTGTATCTTCGCACAGCTCATGACCCTGCATCATACAAAATAGAATGTGCCGAAATGTTTTGTGTCCTTTAAGATATTTCTATAGATTAGCGTCAGAAATGACACGTTTGTTTTAAAAAAAATATCACCATACTGATATTCAGTTTTCAAGGTTCTTCCCGGCTGAAAACATCAGCCTGCCAAAAGACACCATAACCCTGATGTGTTTTGGCAGACTGTTTTCGGTCTGCATTTCTCTTTATTTTTTTAACCGGATAATCATATCTGCCCAAAATTCCGTATATGCCTGCCGCATCAACTCCAAAAGCCGGTCTTCAGTAATTCCCGTAATCACGTTCTCTTCTTTCTTTTCCGGTTTTGGTTCCGGTACTTCCAGTGCTTCCTCCCGTATCTTCATTGTAAGCATGGATAAGGAAGGGGAATTGGCACAGTTGATAAAACCGATATAATGGTTCACCACATCATAATCACCTCTGCAGCTTCGGACAATATCAAACGCATGGCGGATTGCCCGTTCTACCCGCTGCCCTGTCGTACCATGTTGCTGGGCCACCTTAAAATACAGATATGTCGTTTTAATCTTGCTGTCTTCTTCCAGAAGCAAAACACCGTCTACGATATAACCAAATCCTTTTACATTGGCAGGCATTCCCATTTTAAATAATACTGCTTCCACCTTTTCTCTTGATAACATTTCCCTTTTCCTCCCTATCTGTATTCTCACTTCCTGCTGTCTTGCTGATATTTCTTTAGCCCTTTCTTAATTCCCTCTATGGAATAAATCAAAAGGCTAGTTTCCCTTTCATCACAATCCTGTACCAGATACCAGATTTTTTCTTTCAGCATCATATCTTTTTTCGCTGTCCCCATGTGTATAAAGTGTTCTTTTATGGGAATATCCATAGCTTCCAACAGCCGGATATAGGTTTTCATACCCATAGCTCTGGCATGTGTTTCGATTTTGGCCAGATGGGATACAGAAATATCCGCTTTCTCTGCAAGCTGCTCCTGAGTCAGTCCCCTGGATTCCCGCAAGGCTTTTATAGCATCTGCTACAATATAAAGTTCATTCTGCATTCTTTTATCTCCTCGTTGATTACAGGCTCTATTATAATTACAAATCCTTTCCCTGGTAATGGACTATGGAGGCAAGATTTCCCAGTTTCATTACCATTTGTTTCCTTTTTTGGTTTTAGAGATTTATTATATCTGAACGAGTTGAAAACGATTTTTGCACCATTTACGAAAAAGCACTGCATTATCTCTTCATTTAGGCATAAAAAAGGAGAGAACGTCACATATCGACTCCTCTCCTATAGCTTCTATTCATCTAAGATATTTGCCAATACATAGGCTTACTTGTTTTTTTCTTTCCAGGAACCTCCGTATCTCTTCCACACTATCTAATATGGGAATGGACGGGGCAGACGGGCTGCATACTGGATCTTGACTGGACATTTCCAGTGCGTTAATAAATGCTTCTGCCTTTTTGGGGTCTTCAATCACAAGCTCTGTAAGGATACTTGATGTAGCCATATAGAAAGCACCTCTTTTCTCTCATATCTTAAAAAATTCTTTCGTAAGAAGATCCTGCAGTATTTTCTATACGCCAAGACCTGTACGCTCCATTTTTATTTATGTAATAAAGTTTGATCCAGCATGTTTTTAATTTCATCTGGAAGACCGTCTATCGTTGCATTTTCATCTAAAAACAATAAATTTGTATATTTTTTCGCATCATTCGGCGCTGAAAAAATATGAGTTACTGTATATGCTGTTCTACTTTTAGAAAAGCAATCTTCATCTCGCAGCGATTCTACTACAAAGCAATCGCCCTTTTGCTGCCCATTATCATCATACTCTTTATTTAAGCATAGAGTAAAATTAAGATCTGTTGTGCCAAAC
>ERZ857951.117-NODE-117-length-103413-cov-4.398692_pt1 | contig 103413 bp, 107 predicted proteins | sample MGYA00519759_ERZ857951 | MGnify/ENA primary metagenome ERZ857951 (study PRJEB31778, sample SAMEA3449377) | human gut metagenome | biome: human gut; feature: human-associated habitat; material: faeces | place: United Kingdom | collected 2010/2012 ...
TAAATTGTCCTTTCGCCCTCTGCCTGCGTCAGGCTCGCCCCGTGCGACGGTCGGGTTTGAATATGCTCCCTCCGCCCAGGACTCGCCTTGCTTTAGCCGCAGGCGAACTTGTGAGCCGTACGGATAACGGCGGCAATTGGTTACGCAAAATGTGATCCGGGGAAATTGCAGTCGCTATCCGTAGTGATGCTGTCTTGATCCGCAATACGGCTGCGCCGTGAACGGCTCAAGCAAGCCGCCGGCGCGGCAGCGGCCAGCGCCCTTGGCAGAGAACAAAAATCCTCATTTAGAAACAGCCCCTGGCAAACGTGCGACCATGACTGAAAAAAGTTTCCATATTATCACCTTCGGCTGCCAGATGAACGTGCACGATTCCCTGTGGCTCGCGCGCGCCCTCACAGCGCGCGGTTTCACGGAAGCGCCGCTGGAAGAGGCCGGGGTGGTGGTGGTCAATACCTGCTCGGTGCGCGAAAAACCGGAACAAAAGGTCATGAGCGCGCTGGGGCGGATACGCCAGGTCACGGGCGGCAATTCCGGCGTGCTGGTGGCCGTGGCCGGCTGCGTGGCCCAGCAACTGGGCACGGCCTTTTTCGAACGTGAAAGCCAGGTGCGCCTGGTGGCGGGCAGCGACGGCATCAGCGGCGCACCCGCGGCCATTGAGCGCCTGCTGGCCGAACCGGATCTGCGCCTTTCCCTGCTGGACTTCACCAGCCATTACGTGGAGCGCGAGCCAGGCGCGGACGGCCCCTCCGGCCCGGTGGCCTACGTGAACATCATGCAGGGCTGCGACAATTTCTGCGCCTACTGCATCGTGCCCTTCACCCGAGGCCGCCAGAAATCACGCGCCACCCCGGCCATTCTGGACGAATGCCGGACCCGCCTGGACCAGGGCGCGCGCGAAATCACCCTGCTGGGCCAGAACGTCAACGCCTTCGGGCACGACAAGAGCGGCGACGGCGTGAGCTTTGCTCAACTGCTGGCCCAAGTGGCCGCCCTGCCCGGCCTGGAACGCCTGCGCTTCGTGACTCCGCACCCCAAGGACATGGGTCTGGAGGACGTGGCCGCCTTCGCGGAACTGGCCCCGCTCTGCCCGCGTCTGCACCTGCCCCTCCAGGCCGGTTCCGACGCGGTACTCACGCGCATGCGGCGCAGATACGACCGGCGCGGCTTTCTGGAACTGGTGGACAGCCTGCGCAACGCCCGGCCGGACCTGGCTCTTTCCACGGATCTGATTGTGGGCTTTCCCGGCGAGAGCGAGGAAGATTTTCAGGCGACTCTGGAGATGATGGAAGCCTGCGGCTTCATGTCCAGCTTTTCCTTCTGTTACTCGGACCGCCCCGGTGCGCGGGCCGCGCTTTTCCCGGACAAAATTCCGCCTGAAGTCCAGCAGGAGCGTCTGCTGCGCCTTCAGGCCCTGCAGGATCGGCTCAGCCAGCGCTGGCTGGACGCCCGCGTGGACCGGGAAACCTGCCTGCTCATCGAGGGCAGAAGCCGCAAGGATGGCCCGGACGGGGAAAGCAGCTGGCAGGGGCGCGATCCCTACGGCGCGTTGGTCCATGTGGCCCTGCCGCCGGAGGCGGACCATACCGGGCGCATGGTGCCGGTGCGCATCATCGAGGCCAAGAAGCACAGCCTCATGGCCCGACGGGCGGGTGATATATGGTAGAAATGCGCGTATTCGGCCTGACCATTGATCCCCAGACCAAAACGCCCATCGTCATCCTGCGGGAGATGGACGGGGATGTGGTGCTGCCCATCTGGGTAGGAGCCATGGAGGCCATGGCCGTTTCCCTGGTGCTCAACAACGAGCGTCTGCCCCGCCCCCTGACCCACGACCTGCTGCTGATGAGCATCAGCGCGCTCAAGGCCGAGTTGGTCAACGTGGAAATCACAGACCTGAAGGACGGCGTCTACTACGCCCTGCTGGTGCTGCGCGGCCCCGAAGGCCGGGTGCGCGTGGACTGCCGCCCCTCGGACGCCATTGCCCTGGCCCTGCGGGCGGGTGCGTCCATCCTGGTCAATCCGGATGTGCTGCGCCGCTCGGCTGAAGCCCAGAGCAAAGCTGAAGAGCGCCTGCGCGAGGAGAGCCCGCCGGTCCAGCCCGCCGACGCGGCCACGGACATGGTGCGCAAGGCCGGCGCGCGCAAAGAGGTGGACATGCTCAACGGCCTGTTGAGCCGCCACGGCAGCCTGCCCGGAGAGGATGACACTACCGAGGACCAGAAATTCCGCGACCTTCTGCGCTCCCTGGACCCTGTTTCCCGCCGTAAAATGTAAGGCCGCCCCCTCCCGCCGCTGCCGCCGCTTTCCGCGCATCCTTTCCGGCTCGCCAGGCCGCGCTTCTCAATGCCGCCGGAGCATATCCGGCGCGTCCCGCCTCAGAAAAAACTTACTTGCCCGGCAGGCCGCGCCACATGCCTTCAGCCCATCAATACTAGACTCAGGACTCATTAATTACCAATCATTTTGTATCAGTGTATTTATAACACCCGAGGTGAGTCATGAGTACACTGTTTTATCTTTCCACTGAGCAGATTGCGCGTATCAAACCCTATTTCCCTCTGTCACACAGGGTGCCCAGAGTTGATGACGAGTGTATCGTCAGTGGGATTGTCCACGTCATCAAGAACGGCCTGCAATGGAAAAATGCCTCACGTGAGCATGGGGCACACAAAACTCTCTGCAACCGTTTTATCTGATGGAGCCGATTGGGTATTTCAACAAAATTTTTGCGGAACTCGTTGAGAAAAATGGCCCTACAACACGTTTGATGATTGATGCCACCCACCTCAAAGCGCACAGAACAGCGGCGATCCTGCTGAAAAAAGGGCTCTTTCCCGTTGTATCAGACGCACAAAAGGTGGCCTGAATCAAAACTCCATGCCGTTTGCAATGCCTCCGGCCAGCCTATAGCGCTCCATCTGACCGGCGGCCAGGTGAGTGATTACAAAGGCGCTGCTGTCTTGTTCGACTCTCTGCCCCAAACCAGGGAACTGTTGGCAGATCGGGGCTATGATGCTGACTGGTTTCGCAAGGCCTTGCTCAGCAAAGGAATCGCTCCGTGCATTCCGGGCAGGCGTAGCCGGAAAGAGTCAGTCTCGTATGATAAAGGGCTTTATAAGCAACGACATAAGATAGAAATCATGCTTGGCAGACTCAAAGACTGGCGCAGAATTGCCACACGCTATGATCTGTGTGTCACACCTTGTTTCAGAAAAATAATTTTAGAAAAAAATGTTGTAATCAAAGAGATAAAATGTCTTTCTCCATAACGCAAATGTCCACAAATTTTTTTTCCAAATAGCGCTATCGCCTGCCTTTTAGAGTCAAAACTAACATCAACTCCACATATACTTGCTGTATATTTGCCTTTTAAAGAAAAAAAACGAGGCAATTTTTTCTTGCCATACTGATGGTAAATGTATAAGGACATTTCATAATATGGACTATAGTCCTCACCAATTCCAAGCGATTCTTTCCACTCCTCCAGAATTTTTCCTGCCTCATGAGGGCGGCCATGATTGATGAGCAATAAAGAATAGCAGAAAAATATTTTAGGAGAAGTAACTGTTCCATTGACCAGTTCAAGCAAAGGAAAGATTGCGGTTTTGTCTACGGCCTGAGTGTACAGGGCTTCCATTTCCTGCGAGCTGATTGTCTTATCATGCAAAAACTCCACGACCCTCTGGACCTGGCTTTCGCTGGCATCACGGCGAAACGTAACTACAAGCAACCAGAATAAGGCAAATCTGTTTTCCATATTTTTATTAGCGCAATGCCATAAAAGTCTCCAAAGGCAGTTATGTGGGGTATAGGCTAAAAGGCTTCGGATACTGCTTTCAATTCCAGGCAGCAGATAGCGGTCCTGGCCTTGCGCCAAAACCGGCATTATCCGGAGAGCGTATCGCAAAAAGGCGAGGGCGATCTTTTTGTTGTCGCCCAACATTTCCCGGCTCCAAATATAATACTGGCTAGCAATCCCTTGTGTCGTCAATCCGGATCGCTCACTGAAAAGCCACAACCACTCCTTGACTGTTGTATAAGGAGTATTTCCTTTATCAAACAGGACCCACTCGGATTGAACGCGGTCAGCGAGTATGTCATCAATGTGTTCAGACAAATACTCATAACATTTTCCAGCAAAAGGAATTTCAGCATTACGCAGAGATGCTATTTTTCCTTTCCAAAACTCCTTCTTCTCCAGCGCATCACCGATGGCTTCAATTACTTGCTGGCCAGAGTATGCCGTGTATCCAGTTGCGCCGATGCTGAAACGCTCAGGCCCAGGGGCATCCAGACTGAGGACAATGGTTGGACACAATGTGGCAAATGGAAAATTGAATTCTACGGCAGAATAATCCGTAATGAAAATATCAGCTCCAACGAGGTAACGCTTATTATCCGCCCCTGTATCAAAAATAAAATTCGGCAGATCACCAAAGCGGCCATAGAGCTCTTGAAACAAAAAATGTCCACGGTCTTCTTTATAAGGACGTAAAACAAAGGTCCAGTCCGGATAAGCGGCGAAGAATTTCTCCACTAGTTCACTCCACCGATTCATGGCTAACGAAGCCTTTGCCTGATCCTGCCCGATAGAGTACCAGAGGGACCCGGGGTAAAATGCCGCGAGCCTATATGGCCCAAGTTCAGCCTCGCCACGGGCTTGAATGAGCAAATCGAGCTTCGGGTAGCCACAGGGAATCATGGAGAGCGAGGGCATACGATGAATTTTAATTTTGTTCGGCAGGAAAGAATAGTTGTAACTTCCACTGCGAGTATTGGGCGTAACAATGTAATCAGCCCAAAAATTGCCAGCATGCGGGTTAGGAATGTGAATATTATGTGGCATAAGGAGCACTTTGCCAGAAAAGGCCTGGGGAGGCTTTCCGCGCATGCAATAATCATGTGAAATCAAAAGACTTATAAAGGAGCAGTGGGCAAGTAGAGTAATATCTTCAAATACAAAAAACATGTCCCGAGATGACTTCAAGTATTGGCTCACAACAGCTTCAAGTGCATCTTCACGTAGTAAAAAAATACATTGATATCCCTTCTCACAGAGCTTCACATACAGATTAATCAAGACATCAACAGTGGGGCGCGGTTCTGTTGTTGCCCAAAGGGCTATAACGGCATTTTCTCCTAACCGTGCCCCCAAGGACGCACACTTTAGAGGGGTATCGATAGTCTGAAAATAATATTTTCTCATGATGAGGGCAATATTTATTATAGTTGCTATTGAGTAACGGATAGTTCCATACAAAAACTCTTGTACTGTTCAACAACGTCCTTTGCTGGACCATCTGCCATGATGACTCCGTCATCAAGCCAAATAGCCCTGGAAAATTTGTTCGCAATATCAATCACGGAATGGCTGACAAATATCACTGTATCGCACCTTTTCAAACGCTGATCCAGCGTGGCGTAGCATTTGTAGGTAAACAACAGATCCCCAACGGCAAGTACTTCATCAACGAGAAGTATGTCCGGCCTCGCCTGAGTAGATACAGCAAAATTGAAACGGGCCAACATGCCGCTTGAAAAAGTTTTAATCGGATTATGGATGGCATGCTCCAACTCAGCGAAAGCCGCGATTTGAGGTATCAAAGTCTCTGCCTCTTTCCTGGTCATGTTTTGCTGGAGCATCAACAGAATGACGGCGTTATCCCATGCAGAACATTCAGGAAAGACCCCTCCGCCAAATGAGAGCAGAGAGACGCTCAACCCGCAATTTGTCACGGTTCCAAAATCAGGTGGAAAAATTCCAGCGAGAACACGAAGTAAGGAAGTTTTTCCAGCCCCGTTTCTACCAATAATCCCCACGGACTCACCCTGATGAACAGTAAAAGAAATATTTTTCAAAACATGCTTTTTACTATGGGGTTTAAAGAAATGGCGTCGTGAATAGTAAACATTAACCTGATCAAGGATGAGCGCGAGAGGAGTCTCTTTCATAGTTGAGTAATGATTTTGGGATACTGTTTATCAAAATGGGATAGAAATGCGTACCCTACAAACGCAAAGGCAGTGGAAACAATGAAGAGCCAAGCGAACTGATGCCAATCAATCTCGCCTCTCAATAAGCATCCCCTATAGGCATCAAGAAATCTTGCCAAGGGATTGGCATAGAAAATAGAGAGATACTGGGGCGGTAAAACAGTTTCCGGCTGAAAAAAGACTCCCGACCCCCAGTACAGTACCATAATGATTTTCGGATAGAGTTGGGTTAAATCCGGGAAAAAAGGACCTGCGGCAGCCAAAATCATGCACACGCCAAAAGTAAATAAGCTATATAAGAAAGTATAAGGAATGATCATTAACCATGATAACTGCATTCTTTCTTGCATCACTAACAAAAAAATACATAAAAAAACCAACAAAATAATATACTTCAGTAACGCAACAAACATATGCGCCAGCGGAAAGATGTATTTTGGTAATAGCACGGACAGCATGACGGATTCATTATTAATAAGCAGTTCCGGAGCTGAGTAGGTGGAAAGAATAAAGAGACGGCATGTAAAAAGTCCGACAATTAGTTGAGGCGCATAGCCAGGTCCGCTGTAGTTGAAAATAAAGCTAAAAATCACAAAAAAAATAGCCACTTCTAATAGGGGATCCGCCAGTAGCCATACATACCGCAAGTAGGTTCTACTGCCCTCAGTAACAAGAAGTACTTTCGCTCTAAAAAAAGCAATAAAAAAGTGACGCTTTTCGATAGGCATCATACGCTTGTATCCTTCGGACAAGAAAAAGCCGCTAATGTTTCCGCCGTTGCCTGTAAAAAGGCATATCCGTATTTCCTGTCCGGTTCGAGATGCGCGCCTTCGGCCCATTCATTCCAAGCATTGATGAACACGAACTGTTCTTGCGGGCCGTTAAATTCCCATGTATATCGCAGAGCGTTTTCCAGCCATCGCGCATACACGGCGGGTTCCGCGTGGTGAAAAATAAAGGCGTGGTCACGTTTGCGGGCAGTGTTGTCCCAAGAGGGAAACACCGTCTTGAACGTGGTGTACACTGACGGTTTCATATATTCCTTCCCATCAACAAGAGCCTGCATCTCATGAACGGAGCCGCAAAAAGCCTTGTTCACGAAGTCGAGTCCTTGCGCATGTGGTATGGCTCCGCATAGATGCGGAGGGAACTCAACTCCGGCGTCAAAGCCCCAGTCTCGCGGATCATCATAGAAGTCGTGGGACAGCGCCATAACCAGATATAAATCGCCAAAACCGTGGTCACATGCCCTGGCACGCATATTTTTTATTAAGGTAAGTGCCCTATCCCTTTTCCATAAATGAGGCCGGTAGACAAGCAGCATAGGGCGTCCGTCGACCGTGATGTAACGTGGGTCGCGGATGAAAGGCAGCAGATCGTCGATGAATCGGGCGTCATCTTCCGGCCGCAGATTCTGGCCGATAAGTAGATCGTCTTCGGACCCATCCCACCGCCTCGACCACGGCTCATTGGCCCAGCAAAGGCAAAAGGACATATCCAATTCTTTGCGTCTGAGAAAATCAAAAAGGGGGCGTTCCATGAGACGTTTGCCGGAAAACCAGTAATAGTGGAAACAAAATCCCTGAATACCGTAAAGTTTTGCTAGTTCAACCTGTCGCTCCATAACCTCAGGCACGCGCAAGTCGTAAAAGCCCAGGTCAATGGGTAAATGTGGCTGGTAATGCCCGACGAACTGTGGCATTGCTTTGGTCACATTGGTCCACTCTGTAAAACCTCGGCCCCACCATGCATCGTTTTCTGCAAAAGGATGAAATTGCGGCAAGTAAAACGCGATAGTCTTGGGGCAAACTGGAGACGTTTCCAGCGTACATGCTGCGATATCAACAAAATCGGATGAATCCCCATCCTGGATGGATAAAATCTGTTCTACATAAAGGTGATGTGTATCTTCGCCTTTCGCAGTCCGGATGAGGCGGTTTAATATTCGCATAGCATTCCGCATTTTTTTCAAAAAATTCCACAACGTGCGCGGCATGCGTTGCCGGAACCAAGGTTTGAGATGGAGCACGAAATATCTGTACTTATCGGCCAAGGATAGGCGCCGGTGAGGCAGGACTCCATTTTGACCTTCGGCCTCATGCGGAACGCTCCGGCGAAAAGACGCGATACGTCGTTCCTCTGCCGCAGTGAAGGTGTCCAGTTGGCACAGGTTATGTTGTTCAAGCACAGCTTGAGCAAATTCGGACTGTGTTGCTTCAAAAACATACTGCAATACATAGGCATGAGGATTACTCGCAATACATTCTACTACCCCTGGTGGCAGAACGTATTGGGGGATGAGAGAGTGCAGGCCCGGCAAATCCCATATAGTCCTGGTGGCGGACAAGATTTTCAGACCCAATGCAGCCGTCAAAGAGACTATGGATTCCCGGGTAAAGAAGCGGACGTGGGTTTTGTCCAGTATTCCATAATTCATGTATGTAAATTTATTGACCAATAATTGCGTGACTATGCTGCCGTGGGAGACATTCGGCAACGAGATGATTACCCGTCCCTCTTTCCCAAGAAAAGGAAGAAAGCGCCGTAACACCTGTTCCGGCTGGCTTAGATGCTCAAGCACATCGCCAAAGACAATTCTGTCGAAAGGTCCGGCGATGTGCTGCGGAAGCGTCTTAAAAACATTGAGATCAGCCTGTTCAATATGCTTGTAGGCTCCAGTTTTGCATGCAACAGCGATACTCTCCTGATCATATTCAATTCCATAAACAATACATCTTTTGTGGTGAAATAGGTAACTCCCAAGATCCCCACAAGCGCAACCGATATCAAGGACGCGTGATCCATCTGGAATTTTGGCAAGTATCTGAATATGAGATGCATTGTCATCTAGATTTTTTATATTTTGTTTATATATAAGATTGTTTTTTTCAATCATGAAAATAATTTCCCCATTAAAAATATTTTATACATCGTAAAATGTTATACATTTAACTTCAACTAATCAAAAATATCATACAGTTATCCGGCGTTTTTCAAGCCCATGAATCTGCGGATCAGCAATCTAAAAAAAGCATATATAATTCCCATACAGACAAACGGAACTGCTTCAGGTTTATGCTTGCATGTTACTAGGAATCTATTGCGAGCAAGTAAAAAAAGTCTCCACCATGGCCGGCGTAAGCAAGACATTCCAATACTGCCACCCTCTTTGTGGAAGATCCTGGCATCGGGCGCATAGGCCAAGTCAAATTTCCCCGTAGCGCTCCAACTCCAGTCCTGCTCTTCACAATATAAAAAAAAACGCTCATCCATCGGGCCCACTGTTTCCACAAAAGCCCTGCTAGCCATAACGGATGCGCCATAAATAAAATTGAGTTCTCTTTCCACATCCTGCGAAGGCGTTTGCAACGCTTTATTTGCCAGCAAATTGTGACCATTCATCCGCGAAAGGAAAAACCAGGGATCCGTGTACCCTCCCGCACGGCACTGCACTATGTCTGGAGCAGTAAGGTAACAAATTAGTCCTCCCACGAGTCCTGGCCGCCTGCAGGCGCAAAGTCGTTTGTAAAGTGCACCACATGCGCCCGGGTCGACGATGGTATCATTATTGAGTATCCAAAAGGCGTCTGCCTCAGCTTCAAGCCCTAGGCGCAAACCAATATTATTGCCTCCGGCATAACCGGTGTTGGCGGCATTCTTTATTAAAAATAATTTTGGAAAGAGTGTACGATTCTTTGAAACCACGCAGATGCCAGCTTCAGCCGGAGTCGTGACGAAGAGAGAAAGAGGCTTATACGTTCTACGAGGCAATATCTTAGGATATTCGGGAATGGGCTGACTGAGATTGCCCGATGCCCAACAAATGACTTTTTCAACAGAATCGTTGGTAGAACAGTTGTCTATAACAAAAACATACTGCGGAATGATATATGACTGCAAAATACTTTCAAGACACAAAATTGTATCTTTCCAATTATTGTACTGAACAACAATCGCAGCAATTTTTACTATTTTACTCATAGCAAGATATTTTACAAAGAGTGATATCTCCAAATAACAAAAAGCAACCGTGGCAAAAAAACTACCAGGGATGCTTGTAAATAATTAAGAAACGATTGAAAAAAACTAGAGAGAGAGAGAGAGAGAGAGAGAGAGAGAATGCGCCATCTACTTACATCCTTGAGGAATGTTCTCTAGGAGCCGCTTCTAGAAACTTCATTGCAGCCAGCATGATTAAGGCGTTAGGGTATGGCTCCTAGCAGAGATTTAATAACTTGGCAATCTCGGCAGGGCTGACGGTTTAACTCCCTTAAGCTAGACTCAGGACTCGTTAATTGCCAATCATTTTGTATCAGTGTATTTATAACACCCGAGGTGAGTCATGAGTACACTGTTTTATCTTTCCACTGAGCAGATTGCGCGTATCAAACCCTATTTCCCTCTGTCACACAGGGTGCCCAGAGTTGATGACGAGTGTATCGTCAGTGGGATTGTCCACGTCATCAAGAACGGCCTGCAATGGAAAAATGCCTCACGTGAGCATGGGGCACACAAAACTCTCTGCAACCGTTTTATCTGATGGAGCCGATTGGGTATTTCAACAAAATTTTTGCGGAACTCGTTGAGAAAAATGGCCCTACAACACGTTTGATGATTGATGCCACCCACCTCAAAGCGCACAGAACAGCGGCGATCCTGCTGAAAAAAGGGCTCTTTCCCGTTGTATCAGACGCACAAAAGGTGGCCTGAATCAAAACTCCATGCCGTTTGCAATGCCTCCGGCCAGCCTATAGCGCTCCATCTGACCGGCGGCCAGGTGAGTGATTACAAAGGCGCTGCTGTCTTGTTCGACTCTCTGCCCCAAACCAGGGAACTGTTGGCAGATCGGGGCTATGATGCTGACTGGTTTCGCAAGGCCTTGCTCAGCAAAGGAATCGCTCCGTGCATTCCGGGCAGGCGTAGCCGGAAAGAGTCAGTCTCGTATGATAAAGGGCTTTATAAGCAACGACATAAGATAGAAATCATGCTTGGCAGACTCAAAGACTGGCGCAGAATTGCCACGCGCTATGATCGGTGTGCCACACCTTCTTCTTCGCCATTTGCATCGCAGCCATTGTCATTTTTTATCTTTAGTGAGTCCTGAACCTAGGTTTTTTCTAGAAAATTTCAAATATTAATACATTGATATAATTATTTATTTTTTAATTTATCACACTCCCGCCCCATAGCCGCCCCTAAAGATTTTATCCTGATATTCCGATAGACACGGCATACCACGGATGGAAAAAGCTATGTTGGACTACCGCCGTTTTAAAGAAATCAACGACCTCTTCGCCTCCGGCCAGCCGGAAAAAGCCCGCCGCCTGCTCATGGAGATGCAGTCCCGCTGCATCGCCCTGCGCGATGAAATGAGCATGCTCAAAATCCGGCTGCAAACCCTTGAGGATATTCTCTACCTCTCCCAAAATCTCTATGAGGAAAACGGTTTTTACTGGTTGCGCACCGCCGGGGTCAAACAGGGACCGTTCTGCCCGCACTGTTATGAAAGCGAAGGCGGCCTGATCCGCCTGGAAAAACAGAGAAAAGGCCTGAGCTGCCCCTACTGCAATGCCGATTACAAGAGCCGCATCAATATCATGGCTGAAGCTGGCGAGCCTTTTACCGGCCGCCAGGCCCGAATACTTCCCTTCGCCAAATAGAGCATGTAACGCTTGAAGTGCTCGTTTGCGGCGAGCAAAGCCGGTTTATCCGCGTTTCGCGGCAAGAAGCCGTAGACAAACTTGCGGAGCCGAAGCCCCGCGAGAACAGGCGGCGAAAAAGCCGGGTCCGGCACTTGCCGGACGACAAAAGCGGCTATACTATATGTATAAGGTAAAGGCCACGGCGGCCGATGCGGCGCCGTGGCCTTTCGTGTATGCAAGGAAGACCCCATGACCAGCCGAAACAGCAGCCTGCCCGGCGTTCTTCTGCTCAGCGAAAGCGAGGCTCTCGCCGCTCTGGACAGACGCGCCCTGCGCGACGCGGGCGTGGCCCGGATCCGGGTCATGACCTCGGGCATCCAGGCGGCCCGCATTCTGGCGGGCCTGGCCACGGACAGCCAGGGCTTCCAGCCGGACATCATCGTTTGCGGCCAAAAACTGGCGGATATGGACGGTGAACAATTCTGCGCCATTCTGCGTCTGCATCCCCGCCTGCTGGCCGTGCCCATCCTGCTGATCTTGCCCAATGACAGCGAAGTGGAGCAGCTCAGAACCCTGGGCTGCGGCGCCAGCGCACTGCTGGGCAGGCCCTATTCGGTGACTTCGCTCAAGGAGCAGCTGGTCACGCTCGCCGCCTCGCAGCCCCGCCTGACGCAATTGCAGCAAGCCGCGCGCTATACCGACACCAAGGCCTTTGACGCGGCCGTGGCGACCTACGGCATACTGCTCAAGCCCGTACGCCAGCCCGAGGATTATTTCCGCGTGGGCATGCAGTGCCTCCAGCAGAACCGCTGGAACAACGCCATCAATGCCTTTCAACGGGCTTTGCGCAACGCCCAGATCAAGGGTGAGGCGGAGCTGGGCATGGCCGTGGCCTGGAAAGGCAAGGGCGACCTTTCGCGCTTCCGCGCCTGGCTGGCCAAGGCGGCCGCCACTTTCGTGCGCGCCCGCCGCTGGCACCGCGCCCGCGCCGCTTACGCCCGCCTGCTCCAGGAAGATTCTACGGCCAAAAGCCCCTTCCTCAGCCAAGCCCGGCAGCTCATGCGCCAAGGCCTGTACGACGAGGCCGCCGACACCTTGGCCCAGGGTTTCGAAGTGACGCCCAAGGCCCAGGTCTGCGACAAGATCGCCCAGACCTGCCTGGCCGCAGACGAGCCCGAGCGCATGCTGCGGGATCTGGAGGCCAGTCTGGGGCGCGCCATGGGCGCGCGGGGCAACCGCCTGAGCGACGACATTCGCGACAGCCTGGAAGCCCTGGTCCGCGAGCAGGAAAACCGCCGCCGCCAGGCCGCGGCGGAACGGCAGTGGAAAGTGTCGCGCCTGCTGGCCGGGCAGAAGGAAGACGCGGAGGAAACAGAAGCCGCGCCCGCTCCGGAAGCCACGGCGGAAAGCGAAACAAAACCGGTAACCGAGGCACAGGTGGAGACGCCGGAAACAGAGACGCCGGAACAGGCGGCGCCCAAATCTCCGGCAGCGGGCCGGGCGCGCACCAGCCGGATTATTGCCACCAGCGTCATGCCGCCGGAGGAAGGCGCTTCCCGCCCCGCCCTGGATCTGGGCCAGGACGAACTTCCGCCTCCCGGCGGTGCCCGGCCCGGAGCAGGAGCGAACGGACGCGGCGCGAACCGTTCCGGTTCGCCGGATCAGACCGGGATTCTGTCTCCCCTCAGTGAAGCCGAGGCCACCAGCGGGCTCTTCACGGGCCGCCCCAGACTCAATGAATTCCTTTCGGTCATGAAGCTGACCTGGAAGCTGGCCCGCCGCGACAAGAAGTAAAGCTCAACTCCAGGGGCTATTTCTAAATCAGGATTTTCGTTCTCCGCCAAGGGCGCAAGCCGTTGCCGCGCCGGCGGCTTGCTTGAGCCGTTCACGGCGCAGCCGTATTACGGATCAAGACAGCATCACTACGGATAGCGACAGCAATTTCCCCGGATCACATTTTGCGTAACCAATTGCTGCCGTTATCCGTAGGGCTCACAAGTTCGCCTGCGGCCAAAGCAAGGCGAGTCCTGGGCTGAGGGAACATATTCAAACAGATCCGGCCTTCGCACGGGGCGAGCCTGACGCAGGCAGAGGGCGAAAGGACAATTTAAAAACGCCCCTAGCGGCGCACGCGCGCCCGAATGGCCGCATCCCCCAGATGGTGCAGAAAACGCACCCGCCAGAGATAGCAGCAGGCCCCGAAGCTCAGCGCCGTAATGTAGGCGATCCAGAAACCCGCCGGGCCCATGGCCGGAACGATCCAGTTCGTGCGGGCCAGGGTAAAGCCCAGGGGCAGGCCGATGACCCAGTAGGCCAGAAAGCAGATCACGCTGATGATCCGCGTGTCGTTATAGCCGCGCAGGACGCCCAGAGCCACGGTTTGCAGGCCGTCCACCACCTGATAGCAGGCCGCGTAGAATAAAAGATGCGCGGCCAGGGCCGTAACCACGGGATCATCGTTGTAAATCCGCACAATGCCGTAACGGAAGGCCACCGTGCAGACGGCGATAGCCAGAGCGAACAGCACGCTCAGGCCCAGGGCCGTGCGCGCGGCCACCCGGGCCTGCTCCATTTTGTCCGCGCCCAGGCAGTGTCCCACCCGGATGGTGGCGGTCATGCCCAGCGCCAGAGGAAACATGAACATCAGGGTGCTGAAGTTGGTGGCGATCTGATGCCCGGCCACGGCCACCGTGCCCAGTGGGGCCAGCAGGATGGCTGTCACGGCAAAAAGCGAGACTTCAAAGAACAACGCCAGAGCGCTGGGCAGGCCGATGCGCAGGATACGGAGAATCAAGGCCGGGTCGAAACGCGGATAGTCCGGGGCGGAACCGTCCCTTTGGCGCGCGGCGCGCCGGGAAAACAGAGGCGCGTAGATGGGGTGCAGATCCCGATACTGCGGGTCGCGGCGCAGATAGTAGAACATGGCCAGGGCCATGAACCAGTAACAGAGCGCCGTGGCCACGCCGCAGCCCACCGCGCCCAGGGCGGGCAGGCCGAATTTGCCGTAAATCAGCACATAGTTGCAGGGCACGTTGAAGGTCAGACCCAGCATGCCGATGATCATGGCCGGGCGCGTGCGCGAAAAGCCCTCCAGGAAGCTGCGCTGGTTGACGAAAAGCATGAAGCCCGGCATGCCCCAGAGAATGGCCCGCAGATAGCCCCCGGCCAGGCGGGCCAGCTCCGGCTCCAGACCGAAGGCGGCCATGTGCCAGGACACGGCGTAAAACAGACTCATGAACAGCACGCTGATGCCGCAGGTGAGCCAGATGCCCTGGCGCAGCAGATGCGCCGCGCCGTTGCGGTCCCCCGCGCCCACCATCTGGGCGGTCAGGGGCGGCAGCGCGAACAGGCTGCCCAGGCCCAAAAGGGAAAGCGGCGCCCAGATGGAACCGGCCACGGCCACGGCGGCCATATCCTCGGCGCTGGCCTGGCCGGTCATGGCCGTGTCCGCGAAGTTCATGCCCACCTGGGAAAGCTGGGCGATAAAGATGGGCAGACCGATGGCGTAGAAACGCCGGGCCTCGGTCCAGGAAAAAAAGCGTCGGCTCATATGCGGGGCCTCTGAAAGAATAAAGTGTACTTTCCGGCCGGCGCTCCGGCCAGTCGGCGGCAATGCGCCGCGGTCCGCGCCTGCCGTAAAAAAATCGGGCGAGATCCACAGGGCTCCACAGGACGATGACGAGCATTGCCTTGTCAGGCCATATGGGTGGGCGGTTTGTCCGAAGGCGCTTTGCGGGACAAATTCCGGGGCCGTCTCCCAAAAGACGGATCAGAGCAGTGCAAGTGTCAAATACTCTGGGCTCAGCTCTCCCTGCAAGAAAACAGCCAGGCACGGCCCAAGAGGCAAAAGACGCTCTCAGGAGAAGCCCCCTGGGGCTGTTAACACTATAGAATTTTTGTTCGCCTACAAGGCGAGATAAACCCGCTTTAAGGGAGTGTACTCTTGCCTCAGTCGTTGCAGCGAAGCTGCTTACGAATGAGGACAGAGCGATCTGGTACTCGACCGAAAAAGCAGGGGAATCTGACGCAGCAGGCGGGCAAAAATGCATAGCGTCAACAGATCCTAACGCAAAAACAACCCCTCATCGGGAATCCGTCGCCCTTCCAGGGCGGCGGCGCGGCCCACCAACAGTTCAATGGCTTTCCGGCCCGCCTCGCCGAGATCAAGGCTGTAGTCCGTGACAAAGGTTTCGATATGGGCCCGGGTCACGGCGTCGTCCAATTCCTGGGCGTGGGAGCGGATAAAATCCCGCGAGGCCGCGGGATGGGCGCGGGCGTAGCGCAGGCTTCCGGCTATAGCCGTCTGCACGGCTTTGGCGGTTGCCGGAGGCACGTCGCGACGCACGGCAATGGCTCCCAGCGGCAGCGGCATGTGGAACGCGCCTTCCCACCATTCCCCCAGATCCAGAATCCTGGTCAGGCCCATGCGTTGATAGGTGAAACGCCCCTCGTGGATGATCACGCCCAGGTCCGCGTCGCCGCGCGCCACGGCGGGCATGACTTCGCTGAAAAGCATCTCCCGGCGCGGCCCCTGAAAACCGCCGTGCAGGGTGAGCAGCAGGTTGGCTGTGGTCAGCAGGCCGGGCACGGCCACCCGCGCCGTGGCCCAGGCTTCCGGCGGCAGCGCTTCGCGGGCCACCACCAGCGGGCCGCAGCCCCAGCCCAGGGCCGCGCCCGAGGCCAGCAGGGCGTAGTCGTCCATGATCCGCGCGGCCGCGCCCAGAGACATCTTGGTCACGTCCAGTTCCTTGCGCCGGGCCAGGCCGTTGAGTTCCTCCACATCGGCCAGATGCGGCCTGAAGGCCACGGGCGCGGGCACCAGGCCGTGCAGCAGGGCATGGAAAATAAAAGTGTCGTTGGGACAGGGCGAAAGGCCCAGGGAGAGCGTTTCAGACATAGGGGCGGACATTTTTTTCCTCACATTGACAGCGCACGCCGGGCGGGCTTAGTCTTGCCGACGGCCGTTTTGGCCGCCACTCCAGCGTACAGGACTTGCACATGCTTGACGCCGCACACTACGCCGCACTGGGCCTTTCGTCCATCCATGAAAAAGTGCTGGCCGGCCAGCGTCTGAGTTTCGACGACGGCCTGGCCCTGTTCAGCTGTCCGGACATCACCGCCGTGGGGGCCCTCGCCCTGCACGTACGCCGCCGCCTGCACGGCGACGCGGCCTTTTACGTGGTCAACCGGCAGATCAACTATACCAACGTCTGCGTCAACGGCTGCACGTTCTGCGCCTTCCGCCGCGACGAGGACAGCGAGCCCGGCGCGTTCCGCCTGAGCAAAGAGGATATCCTGGAGCGGCTGCGCGCGGCCCGGCAAGGCTCCCTGCACCTGGACGAGCTGCACATCGTGGGCGGCTGTCATCCCAAACTGCGCCTGGGCTGGTTTGAGGACGTGCTGCGCACGGTGCGGGAAGTCTACCCCGACCTGCCGCTCAAGGCCTTCACGCCCGTGGAAATCGAGCATTTCGCCAGGCTGGAGGGCATCAGCAGTCTGGAAGTGCTCCAGCGCCTCAAGGCCGTCGGTCTGGTCATGATGCCCGGCGGCGGCGCGGAAATTTTCGACGAGGAACTGCGCCCGCAAATCTGCCCGCACAAGGCCGACGCCAAGGCCTGGCTGCGCATTTCCGGCGAGGCGCACGGCCTGGGCATCAAGACCAACTGCACCATGCTTTACGGCCATCTGGAAAATCACGCCCAGCGCGTGGACCATCTCTGCCGTTTGCGCGAACAGCAGGACAAAAGCGGCGGCTTCACCTGTTTCATCCCCCTGCCCTTCCTCACTGAAAACAGCCGCCTCAAGTTGCCCGAGGACCGGCTGGGGCCCCAGCGCGGGCTGGACCAGCTGCGCACCGTGGCCGTGTCCCGGCTGATGCTGGACAACATTCCGCACCTCAAGGCCTACTGGATCATGATGGGGCCCAAACTGGCCCAGACCGCGCTCTGGTACGGGGCCGACGATCTGGACGGCACCATCGTGGAGGAGCGCATCGGGCATATGGCCGGGGCCGAATCCGCCCAAGGGCTGACCATCCCGGAGCTGGAAGACATGATCCGCCAGTCGGGCTTCAGGCCGGTGCGGCGTAACGCCGTTTTTGAAACCATGTTGCCGGACGCCCCCGGCGAAAGCAGACACGCGGAGGCGCGCTCATGAATTTCGCTCCCGCCCACAGCCCTTTTGAGGAAAACGCGCCCGAATTCGCGGACGTCCGCGAGGCGGCCGCACTGGCCGCCGCCGGCCAACGCCTGGACCGCGCCGCCGCCGAAGCCCTCTACTACAAGGCCAGCCTGCACACCCTCGCCGCTCTGGCCCACGCCATGCGCCTGCGCCTGCACCCCGAGCCGGTGGTGACCTATGTGGGCGACCGCAATATCAACTATTCCAATGTCTGTGTCTGCGGCTGCCGTTTCTGCGCCTTTTTCCGTCCCCCGGAAAGCGGCGAAGGCTATGTCATCAGTCGGGAGGAACTGGCCGAAAAGGTGGAGGAAACCTTGCGCCTGGGCGGCACCCAGATTCTGCTCCAGGGCGGGCACCATCCGGACCTGCCTCTGGAATGGTATGAAGACCTGCTGCGCTGGCTGCGCGAAACCTGGCCGGAACTGCACATTCACGCCTTTTCGCCGCCGGAGATCTTTTTCTGGTCCGAAAAATTCGGCCTGACCGTGCCTGAAGTGCTTCGCCGCCTCAAGGCAGCCGGGCTGCACTCCCTGCCCGGCGGCGGCGCGGAAATACTGCATAACGAAGTGCGGGCGCGGGTTTCGCCCAACAAATGCACGGCCGACCAGTGGCTGATGGTCATGGAAGAAGCCCACAAACTGGGCATGCGCACCACGGCCACCATGATGTTCGGCCATGAGGAGGAACCCTCCCACCGGCTGGACCACCTCTTTGCCGTGCGCGCCAGCCAGGACCGCACCCACGGCTTCACGGCCTTCATCCCCTGGACCTTCCAGCCCGCGCACACCCGCATCCACTGCGCGTCCCTGCCCGCTCCCGCCTATCTGCGGCTGCTGGCCGTTTCGCGCCTGGTGCTGGACAACGTGCCCAATATCCAGTCCTCCTGGGTGACCATGGGGCCGCAGGTGGCGCAGCTGGCGCTCTTCTACGGGGCCAATGATTTCGGCTCGCTGATGATCGAGGAGAACGTGGTGGCCGCTGCGGGCGTGTCCTACCGCCTGAGTCGCGGGGAAATCCACAAAATCATCCGCGCGGCGGGCTTCACGCCCGTGCAGCGCACCATGAACTACACGCCTGTGCGGCCTCAGCCCGAGGTTTAACCATGAGCACTCCCCACGTCCTGCGCATGGGCCGCATCAGCTATCTGAACGTGCTGCCCGTGTATCATCCCCTGGAAGCGGGCATCCTGCCCCACGACTTCGAGCTGGTCTCCGGGCCGCCCGCCCTGCTCAATGAGATGATGTCACGGGGCGAACTGCACGTCTCGTCTTGTTCCTGCTTCGAGTATGCCCGGCGGCCCGAGCGTTACTATCTGGTGGGGGATCTCTCCATCGGCTCGCGCGGCCCGGTCATGAGCGTGCTGCTGCTCTCGCGCCTGCCTGTTGAAGAGCTGGGCGGGCACGAGATTCTGATCAGCGGCGAAAGCCACACCTCCGTGGCCCTGCTGCGTTTGCTCATGCGCGACCGCTACAAGCTCGACGTGCGCTTTTCCACCGGGCCGGTCACTCCGGCCCTGCGCTCGGACAACCCGCCCACGGCCTTTCTGGCCATCGGCGACGAAGCCCTGCGCCTGCGCAACCATCCGGACTATCCCTACCGCCTGGATCTGGCCGAAGCCTGGCGTGACTGGACAGGCCTGCCCTTCATTTTCGGGCTCTGGGTGGTCAGCCGGGAAGCCGCGGAACAGGGCCTGTTCAGCAGCGACCCCGGCGCCCTGCTACGCCGGGGGCGGGACTGGGGCCTGTCCCACATGGATGTGATTCTGGATCTCACCGGCCTGGGCTGCCCGTTGTCGCGCGAGGAACTGCGCATCTATTACCGCGACGGCCTAGTCTACAGCCTGGGCGAAGAGGAATTGCAGGGCCTGCGACTCTTTTACAAAAAACTCGCATCCGCGGACATGATCCCCGCCGCGCCGCCCCTCCGTTTTTTCAGCATGTAACATTGCGACCGCCATGACAAAGAAGCCGGGAGCGCTGATATGCGTCCCGGCTTCTTGTCGTACAGACCGCGTCTCCGCGTCCGTCGTCTTGCTTTTGGCGTCTACTTCATGGCATCGACAATGGCCTTGGCGCTGACCTGTCCCAGCACCTTGCCGTCCACCACCACTGCGGGCAGGCTTTTGACGCCGTAATAGCGGCAGAGCTGAACCGTCTGGTACATGTTCACATTGCCCGCATTATAACAGTATTTGGCCACCGCCAGTTCATCCTTGGCGGGCACGGGCGGGCGCAGTTTGGACAGGTACCCGTAATGAATGGGATAGTCCGTAGCCGTGGCCGTGGCGTCGTATTCATTGGTAAAGGGCTTCACGCCGCCGGAACGCTTTTGCGCCGCCTTGACTGCGTTCCAGCGTTCAAGGGCGTAGCTCAGGTAGGGCATGGCCTGGCCGGGCCGGGAATAGGAAACCCAGATGGCAAGGCCCATCAGGTCCGTGCCGTAATTTTCCCGGCTGTTGCCGAACACGGCGATCTTACACTGCTTGGGCGATAAAGAGCGGCTGGCCTCAACCACCGCATGCCAGACCTTTTCGCTCTGGGGCGCGGAAAAATCGAGCAGGACCAGGACTTCATGAGGGGCCTTGGGATCGCCGAAAACCACGGGATAGAGTTCCTGACGCCAGTGCCCGCGGTAAGCGGCCTCGCCCTCGATGCTCTGAGTGTGCGCGCCCATCTTGCCGAGCATCTGCGAGGCTTCGGCGGACATCAGGCGGGTGTTGGGCAGGCGGTCATGCATATACGGGTTGAAGGCATTGGCCCCGCCGCCCGGCGTTCCCGGCGCAAGGACGGCTTCCGTTTCCGCGCCGGGGGCGGGATCGCCCGATGCGGCGGTTCCGCCGGTTCCGGCCGCGCCGCAACCGGCCAGCAACAAACCCAGAAGCACTGTGGACACAAGAAGTCCGCGCATGATTCACCTCTTTGCTTAGAAAAATGACACAAACGCGCCGTCCGGCCCTGCCGGGGCGCGGTTCCGGATCAGATTAACTTTGAGATTTTACAATCTCAAAGTTTTGAAGACGCCCGCTTCGGCATTCAACAGCGCAAATAAATTGCGCTTATGCCTCGCGGCGGCCGTCTGCTCATGCAGTCGCCGGAGCAATTTCACTTTGAAATTGTTCCGGATCACGCTTCAGATCCGGCTGCTCCGTTGTCTGCCGCCGCGTCGAAAGAACGCGCGGCGTCCTCAAGATGGCGCAGCCAGATTTCGGCAAATCCGGCATATTCCGCCGTGCCCTTGAGCACCGGCACACATTGGCGGCCGTCGGCCTCAATGCGCGAACGCCAGGATTGCGCCTGTTCCCCGGCCATGTCCTGCAGGGCATGACGGCCCACCACCGAAAGCAGGGGCATAAGCCAGACCCGTTCCGACGTAAGTCGGGGCAAAATATCTTCCAGCACCACCGCGCCGTTCATGGTGCCCACATGCACGCGCGGGTCCAGGGCGCTCACGGCCTGTGCCAGGTCCCCATAACGGGCCACAGCCGCGTGCCGGGCTCCGTGCCCCATGAGCACCACATCCTCTCCGGGCGCGCGTTCCGGCGGCAGATGGCGCGTCAGGGCCAGAGCCGCCTGTGCCACATCCTCCGGCTCGGCCAGCAAAGGCGCGCCCACCCGGCAGACAAGGCCTTCTTGCGCGGCCACCTCATCCACGGCGGCGCAGACCTCGGCATGCTCGCGCCCGGGAATGGTCTGGAGCGGCTGCACGGCCACTTCGGTAAATTTTTCAAAACACAGCCGCCGCAAGGCCTTGAGCACGGAATCGCTTTTCTGCCTGGCTTTGGCCAGGCGTTCGCGCAGCAACAGCGAGGTATAGGCCCAGCGCACCGGCAGGCCGGGAAAACGCGCGCGCACGCGGGCGTCAAAATTTTTCAGGGCGCTCTGGCCCTGGGCGCTGCTCGCGCCGAAAGCCACCAGAAGAATTGCGCGTTTCATACCGCTGTGTTGTACGTCACTTGCCCAGGTCAGGCAAGGCGACTCGTGCCGCAACAGCGCCGTCCGCCGGAAACTCTCAGATATTGACCCGGCTCCCCCAACAAGGCTACAGTGCCCGCAACATGGTTACTCCGCCCGTTCCGTCGCGCCGTCAGGCCCCGGGGGCGGGAGAAGCCGGGGAGGTTCAGATGGCTAAGGCCTTGGTTCTGGGGGGCGCTACCGGTCTTTTGGGTCAGGCGCTCACACGCGTGCTCACGGAACGCGGCTGGCAGGTGGAAACCCTGGGCCGCGCCGACGGCAATCTGCTGGAGATGCCCTTTCTTGAGGAACGCCTGGCCAAGGCGGACGCGGACGCGGTGTTCAACGCCGTGGCCTGGACGCAGGTGGACGACGCCGAGGACCATCCCGAGGACGCCCTGCTCATGAACCGCACCCTGCCCGACGCTCTGGCCCGCGTGCTCAAGGCGCTGGGGCGGGGACATCTGGTGCATTTCAGCACGGATTTCGTCTTTTCCGGCCCGCATCAGACCCCCTGGCGCGAGGACGACGCGCCGCATCCGGCCGGGGTCTACGGCCGCACCAAACTGGCCGGCGAGGAAGCCGTGCTGCGCGTGCTGCCCGAACGAAGCTGCGTGGTGCGCACGGCATGGCTGTTCGGACCGGGCCGCAAAAATTTTGTGGACACCATTCTGGCGGCCTGCCAGAAACGCGACGCCATCAGCGTGGTGCACGACCAATTCGGTTCGCCCACCTACAGTCTGGATCTGGCCCAATGGAGCGCAAGCCTGGCGGAAAAGGAGGCCACGGGCATCTGGCACGCGGTCAACAGCGGCCAGGCCAGCTGGTGCGAACTGGCCTGCGAGGCTATTGCCCTGACCGCCGGACCCTGCCGTCTGGAGCCCATCGCCAGTTCCCAATGGCCCCAGAAGGCGCAGCGCCCGGTCTATTCCGTGCTGGACACCAGCAAGCTCAGCGAATTTCTGGGCAAAAAGCCACGCCCCTGGCCCCAAGCCCTGCGCGATTTTCTGTTCAGCGAATACGTGCCCGGCGCGCACGCCGACAAAGAGGGCACGCATTGAGCCGCAAACGTCCTTCCGGCGCCTGCGCCGCATGGAGGCGGCGACTGGCCGCCCCGGCGGTTCTGGCTACACTGGTCTGCCTGATGTGGGGTCTTTGGGCCACGCCGCTTTCAGCCCGCCCGCAAAATCTGCGGCAACTGTCCGAGATCACCAATAAACTGACCGAAACCAGCGTCAGTTACGGGGCCATTCCCGCGCTCTACCGCCCGCGCTACGACCGCGTGCAGGACGCGGATCTGAACATGAGCCAGGAGGATGTGGTCTTTGTGGTCATGCTGCCGGGCGGGCCGCGCATTTATCCGCAGCGCTTCATGGTCTGGCATCAGGTGGTCAACGAACTTATCGACGATGTGGCCTATGCCGTCACCTACTGCCCGATCACCGGCACGCTGATGGCCTACAACGCCTCCATGAACGGTCTGAACCTGATTTTTGATCTGGAGGGCCGCCTCTACGACGGCAACAGCGTGCTCATTGACCGTAATTCCGGCAGCCTCTGGCTCCAGGAGACGGGCATGGCCTTTGACGGACCGCTGCTGGGCCGGGGCATGCCCACCATTCCCGTGTTCTGGACGACCTGGGGCGCGGCGCGCCGGGTCTACCCCGACGCCCCGGTGCTGGCCCAGCCGCGCGGCAGCCGCCCCTACGGCCGCGATCCTTACGGGAGTTATCTCAAAAAAAACACATACTACAACAACGATATCCTGGTCTATCCGGTGCAGCGTCTGGACCGGCGTTTTGCCCGCAAAACGCCCATGCTCTGTCTGGAATACGAAAATTTTCTGTTGGCTGTCGATATCGCCTACGTCAAAAAGAAAGGCGCGGTGAACTTTTTTCTGGGACCGTCGGCCCTGCTGGCCGTGCATGATCCCCAACTGAACGTGGTCCGCATCTATAACCGCCAGATCTGGGCCGAGCCCTTTCTCTTCGTAAGCCAGTACGGCCGCCTTATGGACATCAATACGCGCAGCGTCTGGGATCCGGCCACGGGCAAGGCCCTGGACGGCAATATGCGGGGCGCGTCCATGAAGCAGTATTTCGGCGGCTATTCCATGTGGTTCGCCTGGTACAGCCTGAACCCGGAAACCCTTGTGATTCCCGGCCCCGGCGAAGTGCCCGCCGATCTGCTTTCGCTCACCCCGCCGGGCGTGGATGATCCGGCCGGGAAGACGCCTGCTCCACCGGGTCCATAGTCATGGCTGATGTACTGGTGGGCATTACCATGCGTGTGCTCCGCGATCCCGCAAGCGGAGAGTCCCGCGACGCTTTGGCGCAGGACTGGGCGCATTTTTTCAACGCCCTTTTTCCGGGGCGTCCCTGGCTGATGCTGCCCAATACGGGCGAGGCCTGCCCGGCACTTGCCCAAGATCTGGGCGTCAACGCCCTGGTACTTTCCGGCGGCGACGACATCGGCATGACGCCCCTCAGAGACGCTACAGAAACAGCCCTGCTGCGCTGGGCCGCTTCCCGTAATCTGCCTGTACTCGGCATTTGCCGGGGTTTGCAGATGCTTCAGCATTTTTTCTGCGGCCAGCTCGTTCCCTTGGCCGCAGAACGGCACCTCCGTATCCGGCACACCATTAATTGGACGGGCCGGGGTATAGGGCTGGATCGGCAGGAAGTCAATTCCTACCATCAATATGGCCTCCTGCCAGCGCGGTTGGCCTCCCCGCTGGAGCCTCTGGCCTTCTGCGCCGAAGACGGCAGTGTGGAAGCCGCTCGTGCCCGCGAACTGCCCTGGATCGGCATCATGTGGCATCCGGAACGCGAAGCAATACCGCACCCTAAGGATTTAGAACTTTTTCGGCGGCATTTTCACTTTTCTCCAAGCGCTTGATGCTTTGTACCCGTATCTATAGCTAATAGTTGGTATATTTTTTGCTTTCTCCAGACAAACATGCGGAGAGATGCCTATGTGTCAATCTTTTGGAACTAAAGCGGAGACTCTATCATGCCTGGCAGATCTGGGTTTTCCTGTGCCACCCAGCTATTTTTTTGAAGCCCGCCAATGGCGCATCGACCCCTGTCAGGTACTGCGCAGCATCCAGAACCGCTTTCCTTCCGGCAGTCTGGCTGTGCGCTCCTCAGCCCGTTGCGAGGATGGCGGCGACCAGTCCATGGCCGGGGCTTTTCAAAGCGTGCTGCATATACCCGCACAGAATACGTCGCAATTGGGCCAAGCCATTGAAAACGTGATTTCCGTCTTCCGCGACGAACGGGACCAGGTGCTGGTACAGCCCATGGTCGGCAAAGTCGCCATGTGTGGCGTAGCCATGACCCGCGCCCTGGAAGACGGATCCCCGTATTATGTACTCAATTACGACGACGTTTCCGGCCGCACCGACACGGTCACCGGAGGTCAGGGCGTAAGCAAGACGGTTTGCATCTACAAGGGCGTCAAAGATGAACATTTCGATTCTCCGCGCCTGCGCCGTGTTCTGGACATGTTGCGCGGACTTGAACGCCATTATGGTGAAACGCCTCTGGATGTGGAATTCGTCGTGGACAGTGCCGACAACGTGCATCTTTTGCAAGTGCGGCGCATCTGCGCCGCTAAGCGTTGGCGCGCCAACGCGGGTCAGGGCATCTCTCGCCGCATCCGCCACGTGGAAGCCTACGTCAACGAGATTATGCGCCCCAGGCCGGAAATTTTTGGTCGACGGACTCTGCTCGGCATTATGCCGGACTGGAACCCTGCGGAAATCATCGGCGTGACTCCGCGTCCCCTAGCCATGAGTCTGTATCGCACCTTGATTACCAGCCGAATCTGGAGCCTGGCACGGACGCGCATGGGCTACCGCGAATTACCCCCCACGGAGCTGATGCTCTCCCTGGCGGGGAGGCCCTATATTGATGTGCGAGCCAGTTTCAATTCTTTTTTGCCCGCTGGCCTGCCCGCTTCCGTTTGTGAACGGCTGGTCAACGCCTGGTTGGACAGGCTGGACGCCAATCCCGCTCTGCATGACAAGGTGGAGTTCGAAGTGTCGCACACTGTGCTGGACTTGGACTTTGACCGAAGTTTCGATGCGCGCTATCCGGGCCTGCTCTCTCCCAGCCAAAAGCTGGCCTATAAAGGAGCCTTGCGCCGCCTGACCAATGCCGCCCTGTGTGCGAAGGGGGTGCCGGGCAGTCTGGAAAGTGCACTGACCGCCGCGCACACCTTGGAGCGCAAACAGAGGCAGCTCATGCCGCCGCGCCCCACGGCTCGATCCGGCTTTGCCCTGGCGTCCACCCTCTCGCCTCTGCTGGAGGAATGCCGCGAACTGGGTACTCTGCCATTTTCCATTGCCGCACGGCATGCCTTTATGGCCGAATCCCTGTTGCGCTCGGCCGTGAGGCGCGGTGCGCTGAGTGCGGAACGCCTGCAGGAATTTAAAGTTTGTCTGCGTACTGTTTCTGGCGAGCTCTCGCGTGACTTCCGCGCCGCCTGCCGGGACGGAGACGCCCGCCAATCCTTCTTGGCCCGCTACGGACATTTACGCCCAGGAACATACGACATTATGACTCCTTGCTACGCGCAGCGAGAGGATCTTTTTGCCATTGCCGATCTGCCGGAAGGAGGACGAAACAAAACCCGTTTCAATCTGCGCGCCGAGGAGAGCAAGGCCCTGGCCGCCCTGCTGGATGAGGCAGGACTTGACTGCGCGCCCGAAGGCCTGTTGGCATATGCCCGCGCGGCCATTGCCGGGCGAGAATGGATCAAGTTTGTATTCAGTCGCCACATATGCGCTGTACTGGAAAATCTGGCGGCCTGGGGTGCGACGCTCAATCTCTCGCGCGAACAGGTTTCCATGCTCAATGTGGACATGGTGATCAACGGGCTTTATGCCCCCCTGCCTAACGAAGCACGGAAATATTATCTCAAACTTATTGAAGCCCAGCGGCAGGGTTATGAGCTGGCGCGCTCCTTCCGGCTCGCGCACCTGATCCGCTCCCCGCGCGACGTCTACGTCGCGGCCCAACAGCGCAGTATGCCCAATTTCATCACCTCACAACGTCTGGAAGCCCCCCTGGTTCATCTGACGGACAGCGGCGCGGACCATGAGTTGCGCGGGGCCATTGTCTGCATCGAAAGCGCGGACCCCGGCTATGACTGGCTGTTCACGCGCGGCATTGCCGGTCTGGTCACCTGCTACGGCGGCGCCAATTCGCACATGGCCATCCGCTGTGCCGAGTATAACCTGCCGGCGGCCATCGGTTGCGGCGGTATTTTGTTCGAACGCATGTGCAGGAGCCGCCAAGGCTTGCTGGACTGCGCCAGCAAGGTACTCATACCCCTGCACACGGAGGACTAGCATGATCGCCCTGATTCTGGCCGCCGGACGCGGTTCGCGCCTGCGCGAGCTCACAGCGGACAAACCCAAGTGTCTGGTGGAACTGGCGGGCAAACCTCTGTTGCGCTGGCAGTATGATGCCTTGCGCCAAGCCGGAACCGAACGCATTCTTGTGGTGCGTGGCTATCTGGCCCAGCGCCTGACGCCCGCCGCCATCGGCCTTGAACCGGATGCATTTGAAAATGTTGAAAATCCGTGCTGGGCAAAGAGCAATATGCTCTCCTCCCTGCTTTGTGCCGCGACTTGGCTGGACGAGGCCTTTGGTCGGGGGGAAGACAACGTGGTCATCAGCTATTCCGATATCGTGTACCCGGCGGAGCATATCCGCGCGCTGGCGACCGCCCCGGAAGACATGGCCATCACCTACGACGAATGCTGGGAAGAACTCTGGCGGCTGCGCTTCGGCGACCCCCTGCTGGATGCGGAAACTTTTTGCCAGAAGGACGGCCTGTTGCGCGACATCGGGGGCAAGCCGGAAAGTATGGCGAATATTCAGGGTCAGTACATGGGCCTGATGCTGTTGCGCCCTCATGGCTGGGAACGGCTCAAGAAAATCTGCGCGGAACTGGGGGACGCTGTGCCCCGCATGGACCTGACCGGTTTTTTACAGCATCTGCTCAGCCGCAACATACGTATCGGCGTCGTGCCGGTGCGGGGCCATTGGTGCGAAGTGGACAGTCAGGAGGATATGCGCTGTTATCAACAAGCCATGAATGCGGGCAACTGGACGCATGACTGGCGCCCCCCCATCACTCACTAACAGGAACCGGACTATGGAACACGGAGATTTTACGAGCCTGGCGGATAAGTATGCCCGCTATCGTCCCGCTTATGCGCCTTTTGTGTTGGACGCCTTTCTGGCCTTGGCCTGTAGAAACTGGCAGAGCACCGCCCATTGCGCTGATGTCGGGGCGGGCACCGGCATCTGGTCGCGCCAAGTAGCGGCGCGCGGCATACGGGTCAGCGCCGTGGAGCCCAATGACGCCATGCGTGAGGCCGGAGAGAAGCAGAGTGTTGGCCTGAATATCGTTTGGAGCAAGGGCAGCGCCGAAAATACAGGTTTGCCCGCCGCTTCCTGCGACATGGTCTGCATGGCCTCCTCATTCCACTGGCCGAACTTTGATGCGGCAGTCAGGGAATTCAGCCGCATCCTCAAGCCGGGCGGCCTGTTCATGGCGCTCTGGAACACACGGTGCTACGAATCCAATCCCCTGCTGGCGGAAATAGAAGGCTTTCTGCATAAGCTTGTGCCGGACATGAAACGGGTGTCTTCCGGGCGTTCCGAATTTTGCGACAATCTGGCTGAACGCCTGCGCCGGAGAAAAGAATTTTCGGACGTGCTCTATCTGGAAGGCCACCATACCGAACTGCAAAGTCCAGAACACTATATCGGCCTGTGGGAATCGGTCAACGATGTGCGTGTGCAGGCTGGAGAAGAGCGCTTTGCCCGCTTCATCGAACACATCAGGCATGTCACCCGAAATGTGTCGGCGATTGAAGCCGAATACCGCACTCGCGCCTGGATCGCACGGCGCAGAGATTAGCAAAGGAATCACAATGGCATCTTCCGGAAGTCCCCCCGGGGGCCGCGTCATCTGGATCACCGGCCTGTCCGGAGCGGGCAAAAGTACCCTGGCCCGCGCGCTCATGCCGTATCTGCCGGGGGCCGTGCTGCTGGATGGCGACGAATTGCGCGCCGTCCTCGGCACACCCCATACCGGCTTTGATCGGCAAAGCCGTCTGGCTTTAGCTATGATTTATGCCCGCTTCTGCAAGTTGTTAGCTGATCAGGGGCAGACCGTGGTCATTGCCACCATTTCCCTGTTCCATGAAGTGCACGCCTGGAACCGTGCACACATGCCGGGCTATCTGGAAGTCTTTCTGGACGCGCCCGAAGCCGCGCGCCGGGCACGCGACCCCAAGGGGCTCTATGCGGCGGCGGATCAGGGCCAAGTGGCGCAGATGGCCGGTCAGGACACGGCTGTAGATCTGCCCGAAATACCACATTTAATCTTGAATACAGCAGCGGTTGCGCTCGACCAATGTCTGGACAGACTTTTGCAGGAAATCAGGAGCGCATGAGCCTCCACAAGACGCAGTCGTCCGGCAAAATGGACACATCTTCATCTGCCGTTATGGCGTGTCTCTGTGCGGTGGTTATATAGTTTTTATGCAACCTTAATGTCGGAACCGGCTCAAAAAGCAGTTTCCTGGTGCAGCCGCAGCAAAACCGCCCCGCCGCCCAGCAGGGGCCGACGTTCCGACACGCGCAGGCCCGCCCGCTGGACGCAGCCTTCAAGACCGCCCTGCTTTAGAAAAGACGCAAACGCCGCGCCGCCGCGCCTACTTGGCCACAGGTCAGGCCAGAAGCCCAGCAAGGCGCGCGCCAGCAGACAGGCGGGCAGTTCCAGATTGCGCTCCGGCGGTTTGAAATCCGCCGCCAGCACTTCCCGCCCTGTCCGGGCGGCCAGGTTCAGCAGGGCCGCGCCCTCATCCAGAGGCAAGTACCACAGAGCGAATGCCAGGCGGATGTACGCCGCGCTTCCCGGAACCGCGGCCTGCAACCATGCCTTGGAAGGATTGAGCGGCCCGCTCGTCGGCATGTCCAGCGCCGCCTTTGGCCAGGGCACGCGCGCGGCAAGAAAATTTCGGGGAAAGCGGGGCGGCATGGAGAGAGTGTCAGTCACGCTCACGGGCTCCGTCAAGCCGCTTCAGCAGGGCCACGCGCACGGGGCCATAGGTCGCGTTTTGCGGCAGGCCTTCCAGAAGCCGCCGAGCATGGCCGTCCTCCACAAACTGACGGCGGCTGGCCGCGAAGTGCATGTCGAAAAACCAGGTGCCGAGCAGCACGCGAAAGTCATTGACGCTGCGCAGATCGGCATAGGCCGCCACCTGTCCCGCCAGGGCCGCGCGCAACACCGCCTCTCCGGCCAAGGCGGGATCATCCGGCAGATTCAGGACCACGGTGGGACTGTACGGGCCGGGACCGCCCAGATGCTCGTCCATGATCCGCAGAATATCCAGCTTGTCCGCGTCGCGCACCACATGGGCGGCCAGTTCCGTTTCGCGCGGCAGATGCGCGGGCAGGGAAAAGCGGTTGTGCAGGCCCACGGCGGCCAGCACGATCTTGCGCGTGGCGTTGTCTTCCCCGGCCAGACGCGCCTCGCGCTTGAGGATTTTCACGCCCAGCAAGCCGTGATTGCAGGATTCCCTGTCCCGGAAGGTATGATAGAGCAGATACTGCTCAAAGCGGGCCACGTCGTGATACAACGCGGCCAGCAGGCAGGCACGGGTCAGGGCGGCGTCAAAGCCTTCGCTGGCCGTTACGCGGCGGGCGTTGTCCAGTACGGCCATGGTGTGCCTGAGCTTGAGATCCATGGGCGCGGGGTCGCCCTGTTCCTTGGCGCGCTCTCGCGCGGCATAGGCCGCGAACCACTGTTCATGCGGGCTGATATCCGGATTCATGGCCTTGGATGTACGCCGGGGCGGCCCGCAAGGCAAGTCCGGGCCGGAAACCCAGTGTACTGGCGGCTTCAGGCCGCGTTGACGGTACCTGGGATTATTTTTAGCCTTACAGATTCTCCACTCAGCAGGAGGCCGCCATGCTCTATGCTCACAGCCTTCCGGATCAACCTGTTTCCCTCTGGCAGAGCCTTGAACAACATCTGCGGAAAAGCGCACAACGGGCCGAAACATTCGGACGCGCATTCGGCGCGGGCGATTGGGCCGCATTGGCCGCCCGGCTGCACGATCTGGGCAAGGCTTCGCCAGAGTTTCAGGCCTATATCAGCGGACAAGGCGGACGCCGCCGCATCGACCATTCCACCGCCGGGGCGCGCCTGCTCCTGCGGCATTGGAAGACTCGGGGAAAGGAAGGGGAACACATGGCCCTCTGGCTGGCCTATTGCATAGCCGGGCACCACGGCGGCCTGCCGGACCTGGGCGACGGGGCCTCGGATGCGGGCAGCCTGCGCTCCCGTCTGGACCCGTCCTATGCCGTTCCCGACTATTCCGCCGGATTGGATCTGGCGACGCCCGCTGACATTCCCCAACCGGGCGCTCTGCCCTTTCCCTTTCGCCTTTCCAGAGAACATGCCGCATTCAGCGTCAGTTTTTTCGTGCGCATGCTTTTTTCCTGTCTCACGGACGCGGATTTTCTGGATACGGAACATTTTTACGCTCCGGAGAATCGTCAGCAGCGTGACCGCTGGCCCTCTCTGGATACGCTATGCGAGCGGCTGCATGATTTTTTGTCCGCCCAAGGCTTTCTGCTCGCGACGTCTGGCGACAGCCCCATTGTAGCGGCCAGAAAAGAGATCCTTCAGCATTGTCTGAATGCCGCCGCGCTGCCGCCCGGCGCATTCACCCTCACGGTGCCCACCGGCGGCGGCAAAACGCTTTCCTCGCTGGCTTTCGCCCTGGAGCACGCCCGGCGGCATCATCTGGACAGAATCATTCTGGCGGCTCCCTACACCAGCATCATTGAACAGAATGCGCGGGTGCTGCGCGACGCCCTGGGCGCGGACGCCGTACTTGAACACCACAGCAACTATGTCCATCCCGTTGAGCAGGCGGCAGCGGACCAGACCGGGGAAAGCGACGCCCTCCAGGGGGCTGCCGCCCTGCCTTTCAGACTGGCCGCCGAAAACTGGGCTGCGCCGGTTATCGTCACCACGGCGGTGCAGTTCTTCGAATCTCTGTTTTCCAGCCGTCCTTCCCGCTGCCGCAAGCTGCACAATATGGCCCGCAGTGTGGTTATTCTGGATGAAGCGCAGATGCTGCCCGTTCCTTTGCTGGAGCCTTCGGTGCTGGCGCTGCGGGAGCTGACGGAGCATTATGGCGCAAGCCTTGTGCTCTGCACCGCCACCCAACCGGCGTTGTGCCGGGACGGCCCCCTGAAAAACGGCTTTGCAAAGAACAGCCTGCGCGAACTGATCCCCGCCCCACGGATGGCGGAGCTTTTCAAGACCTTCACGGCGCACCGGCGCCTGGCCATCAGCCAGCCGGGCAAACTGAGTGATGAAGAGCTGGGCCGCCGCCTGCTGCGGGAACATCAGGTTCTCTGCATCGTCAACAGCCGCGCCCAGGCCCGCGCGGCCTATGAAAGTCTGGAGCGGGACGATGACGCCCACTTTCATTTGAGCGCGCGCATGACTCCCCGCCACCGGCTGCTCGTGCTGGACACCATACGTCAGCGTCTGCGCCGGGGCCTGCCCTGCCGGGTGGCCAGCACATCCCTCATCGAATGCGGGGTGGATATCAGCTTCCCCTGCGTATACCGGGTCCGGTGCGGGCTGGACTCCGTGGCCCAGGCAGCGGGCCGCTGTAACCGCTCCGGTGAACTGCCCTCCGGCAGTCTGCATGTCTACACGCCGGAACGGCCCGTCTCCCGCGCGCAAGCCGATCTCTATCTGCGCGCCCGTTTTTTCAGTCAGGTGGCGGAAAAACATGCGGATATCCTCGCTCCGGAAGCTGTGGAAGCCTATTTCAGCGAACTTTACGGCTTCGCGGATCTGGATGCAAAACATCTGCTGAAAACACTGCGCGAAAAAAACAGGCGCTTTGCCGTTCCTCACATCTTTGATTTCCGCACCATGGATGCTCTCTATCAGCTTATCCCGGAGGACAGGGTGCCGGTCATAGTCACGCACGGCGTAAACGACGGCGGCGATCTGGCGGAAAAAAGCCACGCGCTTGTACGTCGCCTGGAAACGGAATACCCGCCCGGCCGTCTGACTCTGCGTTTGCTGCAGGGCTTCAGCGTACAGGTATACCCATATGAGCTTGAACGGCTGCGCGCGGCAGGCAATCTGGAAAGGCTGCACGGCTGTTTTGACGTGCTGCGCAACGGCGCGGGTTATGATCCGAAACTGGGTCTTCTGGTGGACGATCCCACCCGCCAGACTCCGGAGGATTGCCTGTTTTAATTTTATAAGCTCATTAATTAAATTATAGCATATACTTTATACAAAATTCTTGTTACAGGTTTCTAACTTGAGGGAGTTCTTCTGCCGGCGTCCTCAGGAAGAGAGGCGGCCTGTATACAGGCCACCTCCGTAACAAAGGAGGAAGGCAGGGGGCGGCGCAACGTGACGTGTAAACAGCGCCTGTGAAAGCTGGTCGGCGCATCAGTACGCGCCGTGGATTGAAATAATTATTGGGCTTAGAGCAATTTCACGGTGAAATTGCTCCGGCGGCTGCGTGAGCAGACGCCCGCCACGAGCTTCAGCCGTTGGCGGCTTGCCGCCTTGCCTTAAATGAGGGCTGAGCCTAGACAGCGGCCATCCGCGCACCTGCGCGCGGGCATTTCTGAAACGAGCAACGCCGGAACCCGGCATGTTCAGGAGGTACGCATGGCCTACGGCATAGCACTGCATGTCTGGGGTGAATATGCATTATTCACACGACCGGAGACAAAATCAGAGCGCATGTCTTACGAGGTTATAACACCGTCAGCGGCACGCGGCATTCTTGAAGCGATTCACTGGAAGCCGGCCATACGCTGGTTTATTGACAAACTGCATATTCTGAATCCTGTCTGTTTTGATTCCATACGCCGTAACGAGCTGGCCTGCAAAGGTTCGGCGCAAAATGCGTTACAAGCCATGAAAAAATCCGGTCCGCTGCATATCGCCGTTGAAGACGTGCGCCAGCAGCGGGCCGCGCTGGTGTTGCGCCGGGTGGCCTATGTGATCGAAGCTCATTTTAAACTTACGGACAAGGCCGGGCCGAGCGACAACGAGGGCAAGCATCTGGACATTTTCAACCGCCGTGCCAGAACCGGACAGTGTTTTCACCGTCCCTGCCTGGGCTGTCGGGAATTTCCCGCCCATTTTTCCCTGCTGGAGGGCTGCCTGCCGCCTTCGCAACTGACCGACGACGCGCCCCGCGATCTGGGCTGGATGCTCTATGACCTGGATTTCGCCCGCAATATGCAACCCATTTTCTACCGGCCCCGCCTGGTGGGCGGCGTCATTGACGTGGCGGACTGCCTGCGCAGATCCGGGGAGGCACGGCCATGATTTTAAGTCAACTGGCGGCCTTTTATCAACGCATGCTTGAAGAGACGGATGCGGAACTGCCCCGTCCGGGCTATAGCCGCGAGCTGATCGGCTTTGTGCTGGTGCTCACTCCCGAGGGCGAGTTGCGGCACATTCTGCCCCGCCTGGACGACAAGGGCAAAGCCCGGCCCATGCTGGTGCCCTCGCCGCGAAAACAGCCCGGCTCCGGCATCAGCCCCAATCTTTTCTGGGACAATACCGGCTACCTGCTGGGAGTGGACAACAAGGGCAAAGCCGAGCGCAGCGCCAAAACCTTTGCCGCCTTCCGACAGGCCCACGCGGCACTGGCCCGTGACACCGGCAATGCCCGGCTTGAGGCCGTGGCCGCCTTTCTGGAAGCCTGGCGTCCCGAGATGTTCGCCGGTCTGGACATCGGTGACCTTATTCTGGGCAAAAACGGTATATTTCAGATTGAAGGAGATCAGGGCTTTTTACATGAACAACCGGACATCCGCGGCATCTGGGAAGAGCAGCGCCGCCCCTCCGGGGAGAAAGGCCTGACCGGCGTCTGTCTGGCGACAGGAAAAAGCGCGCCCATCGCCCGCATTCATCCGCCTATCAAAGGCGTCAGCGGAGCCAACCCCACCGGCGCGGCCCTGGTTTCCTTTAACTGCGACGCCTTTGAATCCTACGGAAAAAACCAGAGTTACAACGCCCCCGTAAGCAGCGAGGCCGCCGAGTCTTATACCGCGGCGCTGAACTTTCTGTTGCAAAAGGACAGTGGGCACTGCCTGCGTCTGGGCTCCACCAGTCTCGTTTTTTGGACGGAGCAGCCCGGCCCGGCGGAAAAAATCTTTGCCTCCTGCCTGCTCTACGAGGACGGCGAGGCAGTGGAATGCGGCGCTGATACGGCTGAAGACAGGGAACTGCTGGGCAGGGCGCGCGCTGTCCTGCGCGCCGCGCGTGACGGGAAAAAACCGGCGGACAGCGATCTGGCGGCCCTGCGTGAGGCGGAAACGCGCTTTTTCCTGCTGGGCCTGAAGCCCAACCAGGCCCGCCTGGGCGTCAATCTGTGGCAAATCTCCTCGTTCGGGCAACTGCTGAACAACCTCGGCCGCCATTACCGCGATCTGGCCCTCGCGCCGCAGTATGCGGGCGATCCTCCCTTGCCGCCGCTCTGGATGCTGCTGCGGGAGCTGGCCCCGCAGGGCAAAACGGAAAATATTCCGGCCAGCCTGGGCGACGCCCTGTCCCGCGCGGTTCTCTCAGGCGGCCGCTACCCTGAAAATCTGCCGGCGATTGTCTTGCAACGCATCCGCGCGGACAAGAAGATTTCCTATTTGCGCACGGCGCTGCTCAAAGCCTTTCTGCTGCGCAACCATCCCTCACAAGGAGCCTGGACCATGGAACTTGACGACAACCGCAAAGACACTCCCTACCTGCTGGGCAGGCTTTTCGCCCTGCTGGAAAAAACGCAAAGCGACGCTGTGGGCGCGGTAGGCGCCTCCATCAAAGATCGCTACATCGGCGCCGCTTCCGCTACGCCGCTTCTGGTCTTCCCGCAACTGCTGCGCCTGGCCCAGCACCATATCGGCAAGGCGGGCTACGGCAAATATAACGAAGACAAAATAGCCGGGGTCATGCGGGGCATCGACGTTTTCCCGCCCCACCTGACCCTGCCGGAACAGGGAGATTTCTTTATCGGCTATTACCACCAGCGCGTCGCCAATTATCAGAAAAAGGAAAAGGAGTAAGTCATGTCCGCTCTTGCCAACCGTTATGAATTCGTGCTGCTGTTTGACGTGGAAAACGGCAACCCCAACGGCGATCCGGACGCGGGCAATCTGCCCCGCATTGACCCGGAAACCGGCTGCGGCCTGGTCACGGACGTCTGTCTGAAGCGCAAGATCCGCAATTACGTGGAACTGGCCAAAAACGGGGAGAAAGGCTTCAATATCTACATCCAGGAAAAGGCCGTACTCAACCAGCGCCATGAACAGGCCTACAAGGCTTGTGCCCTTGAGCCGGACAAAAACGGCAAACGCCTGCCCAAGAAAGCGGAAGACGCCGCCCGCGTGACGGCCTGGATGTGCGCCAATTTTTACGACGTGCGCGCCTTCGGGGCCGTCATGAGCACGGAAATCAATTGTGGGCAGGTGCGCGGCCCGGTACAACTGGCCTTTGCCCGCAGCGTGGAGCCCATTGTGCCGCAGGAGGTCAGCATTACCCGCATGGCCGTCACCAATGAGAAGGATCTGGAAAAAGAGCGCACCATGGGCCGTAAAGCCATTGTGCCCTACGGCCTCTATAGGGCCGAAGGCTATATCTCCGCGCCGTTTGCGGAAAAAACCGGGTTTGACGAAAATGATCTCGAACTTCTCTGGGAAGCGCTGCGCACCATGTTTGAGCATGATCACTCCGCCGCGCGCGGAAAAATGAGTTCACGCAAACTCCTTGTCTTCAAACATGCCAACCGGCTGGGCAACATGCCCGCACATGCGCTTTTCGAGCGCGTCACGGTAACGCGCAAGGGTTCCGGGACTGTTGCTGGTCCGGCCAGAGCTTTCAGCGATTACGACGTTCAGGTGCGGCGCGACGGTCTGGAGTCTGTCGAGATTCTGGAAAAATTGTAGGAAATGGAGTGCCCGCCCATGGACGAAGCGGACTTTGTGCCACTTTCCGCATTGCAGCATTATGCCTATTGCCCACGTCAGTGCGCGCTGATCCACCTGGAACAGATCTGGGAAGAAAACAGCCACACCGCCGAAGGCCGGCTCATGCACGAACGCGCTCACAGCGGGGAAAGCACGGCGCGCGGCCAGGTGCGTCTTGTGACGGATCTGCCGCTGCGCTCCGCCAGTCTGGGCGTCAGCGGCAAGGCGGATGTGGTGGAATTCAGGCGTTGCGGAAACACCTGGCAGCCCTATCCCGTAGAATATAAAAAAGGCTCGCCGCACGGACACGCGGAAGCCGACGCCGTGCAGGTCTGCGCACAGGCTCTCTGTCTTGAGGAAATGCTGTCAGTGGAGATCCCCGAAGCGGCGATCTTTTACGGAAGCCCTCGGCGCCGAAGCGTTGTGCCTCTCACTCCGGACTTGCGCCGAAAAAGCGCGGCCATTGCTCTGGCCGTACATGAACTTTTCCGTAACGGCAAAACGCCGCTCCCGGAAGAACGGGGCCATTGCGCGGCCTGCTCCCTTCAAAATGCCTGCATGCCCGCATGTGTGGAAAAACCCGCGCTGGCCGCGCACTATCTTGAATCCCTGTGGAGTGAGCCATGAAACGCCACCTCAACACGCTTTTTGTGACAACGCAAAACACCTGGCTGTCCAAGGACGGCGAGTGCGTCAGCCTGCGCGCGGAAGGCCGGGAACTGGGCAAAATCCCCATCCACACCATCGGGGCGCTGGTCTGCTTCGGACAGGTCACTTGCAGTTCCTTTTTGCTCGGCCATTGCGCCCGGAACGGCGTCGCCGTGTCCTGGCTCACGGAAAACGGGCGCTTCATGGCCTCAATGCACGGGCCTACCACGGGCAACGTGCTGCTGCGGCGCGAGCAGTACCGCAAAACGGACAGCACGGAGGGGGCGGTTCCTTTGGCCCGCGCCTTCATCACCGGTAAGATTGTCAATTGCCGCACGGTGTTGCGGCGAGCGGCCAGAGAACATCCCGAGAACCACGCCGACGGCGGCCTGGCCCGAGTCTGCGAAAGTCTCACATCCTGTCTGCAACGTCTGCCCCAGGCGCGGTCGCTTGAAGAAATCCGTGGCCTGGAGGGCGAGGCCGCCGGAATGTACTTCAGTGTTTTTGACCGCCTCGTCTCCGTCAAAGCGAAAGGCATACACTTTGCCGGACGCAGCCGCCGTCCGCCGCTGGATGAGATCAATTGCCTGCTCTCCTTTTTATACACGCTGCTGGCGGCGGACCTGCGCGGGGCCATTGAAAGCGTCGGCCTTGATCCCGCAGTGGGCTTTCTGCATCGGGACAGGCCGGGCCGGCCGAGTCTCGCTCTGGATATGATGGAAGAATTCCGCCCTGTTCTGGCGGACAGGCTGGCGCTGACGCTGGTCAACAGAGGTCAGATCCGGGCGAAGGATTTTGAGCAAACCGCGTCCGGAGCGGTCCTCCTGAAGGAAAAAGCCCGCAAGGAAGTGCTGGTGGCCTACCAGGAGCGCAAACGCGAAGAGGTGCTGCATCCTTTTCTGAACGAACGCATGACCGCAGGCCTGCTCTGGCATATGCAGGCGCGCCTGTTGGCCCGGTATATCCGGGGCGAGATGGACGCCTATCCACCCTTTGTCATCAGGTGACGCATGCTTGTTCTGGTGAGCTACGACGTCAATACGGAAGATGCGGCGGGGCGGCGGCGGTTGCGGCGCATCGCCCGGCATTGCGGAAATTGGGGACAGCGCGTGCAGTTCTCTGTCTTTGAATGCGTTGTGGACCCGGCGCAGTGGAAAAGGCTGCGCGCGGCGCTGCTCAATGAGATGAATCAGGAAAAGGACAGCCTGCGCTTTTATTTCCTCGGCAGTGCGTGGCGGGGCAAGATAGAGCACCTAGGTGCAAAGCCGGGCTACGACCCAGAAGGCCCACTTATTTTCTGATGCGGGAACCTCAAGCTGACGGCTTTTCCCCGGCTGGTTCTCGATATGTATATTATCTTGAAATATAACATGAAAGTTTGTCGTTGTGCAAAAAAAATGAGCGTTCCTGACAGAATGCCTCCAAGATGCCCGATATCAGGCCCGTAAATCCTTTAGCCTCGCAGGCCAACGCCTGTCACAGTCGCCTCCCGTGCGGAGGCGTGGATTGAAACCTTGAAAACCTCTTTCATGCTTCCGGCGACGCGGGTCGCCTCCCGTGCGGAGGCGTGGATTGAAACACAAGTCACTTGCAAGCGCCGCAAATTTACCAAGAGTCGCCTCCCGTGCGGAGGCGTGGATTGAAACTGCTTCGGCCAGTCTAGCCAGCAATGTGTCGCGTGTCGCCTCCCGTGCGGAGGCGTGGATTGAAACTGATCCCGTCTGACCGACGCCAAGGACTTTCCGCCGTCGCCTCCCGTGCGGAGGCGTGGATTGAAACACAAAAAGCAGCATCTCTGCCCATTCCGTCCAGATGGTCGCCTCCCGTGCGGAGGCGTGGATTGAAACCCCGGATGTTTGTCATGATGAAGTCGTAGCGCTGGCGTCGCCTCCCGTGCGGAGGCGTGGATTGAAACTTGCGTGCGTTTGCGGCTTCACGCGCTCTGCCACGTCGCCTCCCGTGCGGAGGCGTGGATTGAAACTGATCGTAGTTCCTGAATCAAAGCTTCATTTTCGCGAGTCGCCTCCCGTGCGGAGGCGTGGATTGAAACCAGTGGGTACGCGGCGTGGCGGCCGAGCGCAACGCGTCGCCTCCCGTGCGGAGGCGTGGATTGAAACAGGCATGGGCTTCCTCCTCTCGGCGACTGGCCACGTCGCCTCCCGTGCGGAGGCGTGGATTGAAACATGACATGGCGGTTGAGCTCTTCCACACGTTGCGCGTCGCCTCCCGTGCGGAGGCGTGGATTGAAACGTTCCCGCCCTGCTCCGCCTTACAGCCCGGCCCCGGTCGCCTCCCGTGCGGAGGCGTGGATTGAAACTTTTGCCCTCTCACCCCGGCAGCCCATGCTGCCTGTCGCCTCCCGTGCGGAGGCGTGGATTGAAACAAACCATCAGGCCCACCAGTAATAAAGTCTTCAAGTCGCCTCCCGTGCGGAGGCGTGGATTGAAACTCTGATGGCCCGCTTTGAAGCGTGGCGCATGGAGGGTCGCCTCCCTGCGGAGGCATTGGCTGAAACAGCTTGCCGGAGACAGTGGCTCAAGCCGTGGGGGGTCCGCTCCGCCTTGAGCCCCGCTCCGCCATTTGCTATAGACAGAGCGCACCCCTTCTTTCAGGAGCCTCCCATGTCCGATTTCGTCCATCTGCATTGCCATACCGAATACAGCCTGCTGGACGGCGCCATCCGCATCAAGGATCTCTGCGCCCGCGCCAAGGATTACGGCATGCCCGCCTGCGCCATCACCGACCACGGCAACATGTTCGGCGCGGCCTATTTCTACGCGGCCTGCAAGGATTTCGGCATCAAGCCCATTTTCGGCTGCGAGGTTTACGTCTGCCACGATCATACGGACAAGACCTCGGAACTGGCGCGCCGCCGTCACCACCTGATCCTCCTGGCCCAGAACGAGCAAGGCTATCATAATCTGGTCAAGCTGGTCAGCCACGGCTTTCTGGACGGTTTTTACTACAAGCCGCGCGTGGACAAGGAGCTGCTGCGCCGCTACGCCGAGGGCCTCACCTGCCTTTCGGCCTGCATCGCGGGCGAAATTCCCCGCGCCATCCTGGCCAAGGACATGGACAAGGCCTTGAGCCTGACCAGGGAATACGCGGACATCTATCCCGGCCGCTTCTACCTGGAATTGCAGTCCAACGGTCTGGCCGAACAGGAAGTCGTCAACAACGCCCTGCTGGAGATCGCGGAGACCGCCAACCTGCCCCTGGTGGCCACCAACGACTGCCACTATCTCAACGCCGACGACGCGGATGCCCATGAGGTTCTGCTCTGCATCCAGACCCAGACCACCATGGACGACCCCAAGCGCATGCGCTTTGAAACGCGCGAGCTCTACTACAAGTCCATCGAGGAGATGGAAAAGCCTTTCGCCCATGTGCCGGAGGCCCTCGCCAATACCATGCGCATCGCGGAATCCTGCAATGTGGAGCTGGATTTCGGCCACCACTACTTCCCGGTCTACCAGCTGCCCGAAGGGGCCAGCATGGAGTCCGAATTCCGCCGCCTGGCCGAAGAGGGCCTGGAAAGGCGCCTGGAAAAGCACCCGGATCGCGAAAATATTGATCCGGCGCGCTACCGCGAGCGCCTGCAATACGAGCTCGGCGTCATTCTGGAAATGGGCTTTCCCGGCTATTTCCTCATCGTGCAGGAATTCATCAACTGGGCCAAGAACCACGGCATCCCGGTGGGGCCGGGGCGCGGCTCGGCGGCCGGTTCCCTGGTGGCCTGGTCCCTGCGCATCACCAACCTGGACCCCCTGCCCTACAATCTGCTGTTTGAACGCTTTCTGAACAACGAACGTGTCTCCCTGCCCGATATCGACGTGGACTTCTGCGAACGCCGCCGTGGCGACGTGATCCGCCACATGGTGGACACCTACGGCGAGGGCTCGGTGGCCCAGATCACCACCTTCGGCACCATGAAGGCCAAGGGCGTGGTGCGCGACGTGGGCCGCGCCCTCGGCATGACCTTCGCGGAGACGGACCGCATCGCCAAGCTGGTGCCCGACGACCTCAAAATGACCATCAAGAAGGCTCTGGACCTGGAGCCGGACCTGAGGAAACTCTATGAGGAGGACCAGCAGGTCCGGCATCTGCTGGACACGGCCCGCCGCCTGGAAGGCCTGGCCCGGCACGCCTCCACCCACGCCGCCGGGCTGGTGGTCTCTGACAAGCCCATGGAGGAATACCTGCCCCTCTATCTGGGCAAACGCGGCGAACTTGTGACCCAGTTCGACGGCCCCATGACCGAAAAGGCCGGGCTGGTCAAATTCGACTTTCTGGGCCTGAAGACCATGACCCTGATCCAGGACACCCTGGACAACATCAGCCTGCAGGGCCAGACCCCGCCGGATCTGGACAACCTGCCGCTCACGGACGCCGAGACCTACGAACTTTACGCGCGCGGCGACACGGACGGCGTCTTTCAGGTGGAAAGTTCGGGCATGCGCCAGTATCTGCGCATGCTCAGGCCCACCTGCTTCGAGGACGTCATCGCCATGCTGGCCCTTTACCGGCCCGGCCCGCTGGGTTCGGGCATGGTGGACGAATTCATCAAGCGCAAACACGGCCAGGTGCCGGTGGTCTATCCGCATGACTCGCTCACCGAATGCCTGCGCGATACCTACGGGGTCATCGTCTACCAGGAACAGGTCATGCAGATCGCCCAGATTATCGCCAGCTACACGCTGGGCGGGGCCGACCTGCTGCGCCGGGCCATGGGCAAGAAAAAAGCCGAAGCCATGGCCAAGGAGCGCGTAACCTTTGTGGCCGGGGCGGAAAAGAACGGCATCGCCAAGGAAAAAGCCAACGAAATCTTTGACTTGATGGAAAAATTCGCCGAATACGGCTTCAACAAGTCGCATTCGGCGGCCTATGCCCTGATCTCCTACTTCACGGCCTATCTCAAGGTGCACTATAAGGTGGAGTTCATGGCCGCCCTGCTCACCTCGGAAATGGGCAACCAGGACAAGCTGCTCAAATACGTCTCCTGCTGCAAGGACATGGGCATCGACGTGGTCCAGCCCTCGGTGAACCAGAGCCAGCGGGAATTCACGGCCCACGGCGGCCAGGTGGTCTTCGGCCTGGGCGGCATCAAGAACGTGGGCGACGAAGCCATTCGCGAAATTGTGGAGGCCCGCAAAGAAGGCGGCGACTACATTTCCCTGCTGGATCTCTGCTGCCGGGTCAATCTGCGCAAGGTCACCAAGCGCGTGCTGGAATCCCTGATCAAGGGCGGGGCCTGCGACTGCTTCAATGTTTCCAGAGCGGGCATGCTGGCCGCCCTGGAAATTGTGGTGGCCCGCGCCCAGAAAAAGGCCAAAGACAAGAGCTCCAACCAGGTTTCCCTGCTGGCCATGGCCCCGGTGGTGGAGGCCGCGCCCCAGCCCGGCGTGGGCCTGGACTGCCCGGAAGCCATGCTGCCGGAAATGGAGGACGACCTGAAACTGCGGGCCGAAAAGGAAGCTCTGGGCTTCTTCCTCACCAGCCACCCCCTGCAGCCTTACAGCCGCGAGATACGCCGCCTGCGTCTGACCACTCTGGAGGACGCGCGCGAGCTCTTCCCCGGCGCGGAAATCAACTGTGCCGTGCTGGTGACCACCATCAAGGAAGTGCTCACCAAGTCCAAGGGTGAGCGCATGGCCTTTGTGGGCGTGGAGGATCTCACCGGCCACGCGGAAGTGACTTTTTTCCCGCGCTCCTATGCCGAGGCCCGGGAGCTGATCCGGGCTGAGCAGCCCCTCTGTCTGACGGCTCGCCTGGACAGCCAGGGCGACGCCGCCCAGGATGCGGATGAGGAAAATACCGAGGACGCCCCGCGCGAACTCAAGCTCCTGGGCCAGAGCGTGCGGTCCCTGGCAGAAGCCTGCGGCCAGAGCGACACGCCGGTCTGCGTGCAGATTCCGGCGCACCGCCTGGGCCGTGAGGACATGCTGGCCCTGAAAAACATTCTGGAAACCTACCCCGGCCCGGTGGAAGCCGAAGCCCTGGTCTGCCTGGACGGCTGCCAGTGCCATCTGCGCCTGGACAAGGCGCTCAAGGTGCGGCCCGGGCCGGAGCTGGACAAGGCCCTGGCCGCCTGGGCTTCATAGGCTCCGACTCTTCTGAAAGGCAACGCCTGCCCGCAGTTGTGGGCAGGCGTTTTATTTTCAGCCGCTCCTGAATCCCTTCGGACGGTGTGCCGGTATGGCTCAGGGCCGATAGATGGTAAAGCCGTTTTTACCACGCTGTTTGGTATGGTACAGCGCACTGTCCGCATTCTTGTACAACGTTTCAAACTCCGTACCCGCCTCCGGCACCATGGCCACGCCGATGCTGGTGGAAATGGAGCAGGTGGTTACGCCGTCCGTAAAGTCATGGCGTAAATCCACCACCAGATCCCGGGCCTTTTTCTCCCCCCATTCCCGTGACGGCGCGGGAGCGAACACCACAAATTCATCTCCGCCGATCCTGCCGACGATGTCGGTATTCCGGAATTCGTTTTTGAGCATTTCCGCAAAACCCGCGATGACCATATCGCCGGCGGCATGCCCGCAGGTATCATTCACATTCTTGAAGTTATCGATATCAAGAATGAAAAAAGCGAAGAGCTTGTCGGGATGCTGCAGAAGGCCTCGCTGAATATGCTCTTGTGTGGCCACCTTGTTGTATAACCCGGTCAGGGAATCGCTCTCCATTTTTTCAACCAGATGCTGTTCATGTTCTTTTTCCTTATCCACATTCTGACGGTACACGAACATGCGCACCGAATCGTCATCATCCCAATAAAAAATACGGGCCGTAATACGCATCCAGTAATAACTCCGTCCCGCGTCATTGGAAATCATAAAATCATAGCGCAGGCATTCCCTGCCCGCCTGATAAGCCCGCAAGATATTGTCCGGGCTGAACGTATCGAGATAGCTCCGGCGATATTCGGTTTTTATATGTTTCCGGGCGATAATCCGCAGGGCTTCGTTATACGGCGTGCTCCTCGGCACGCCCAGACTTTCGAAATAGACTTCGGTAGCCTCGCTGGCCGCGCGGTTATGGGTGATGTCAATCTCATAAATATTTTCATACAGCTTTCCGGTTTCAGCCTGAAAAACCGAGCTGCGTCTTTTCTCTTGCTCCACTGCCAAGTTGACGATCCGCACATTATACTTGCGGAGAATATATGTAATAACGAACAAGACAGGGACTACAACCCCAAAAACAACCATAACACCTGTAAAAAACTGCTGTCTTGTCTGTTCCGTCAAGACAGATGCATCATTGTCGACAATCAAATACCATTCTAAATTCTGCACATATTGTACAACAAGATAGCCTTTTCGTTCTTCTTTACCATACCAAAAATATTGGTATTTTTCTTTTTCAGAGATAATCCGCTCTCGCAAGCAACTGAAGTCGCAGAAAGAAAATAAATCCGTCTGTTGATAACCTGTCTGATCCGAAGAAACTTCAATCATTCCATCTCCATTGACCAAATAGGATTTGACGCCGAATTTAGTTTCGTATTGCTTGAATATTTCCTGCAAATAATCGACATGGAAGCCGACTCCCACAACTCCGATTGTCTTTCCAGCCTGATCTGTAATCTTACAGTTAATAAAAATCACTATTTCATTATGGGCTGCTTCATCGTTGTCAATATTCAATGCGTAATCCGCAGGATTTTTTAAAAAAGAATAATACCATACGTTTTCTGGATTATCCGGCGTCAGGATCCGATTGATACCGTTAAAGTTGTAATAGCGGTTCGTTCCAGTGGACACCAGAAACACGGAATCATAATGATATTTATTTTTGTAGGCCAAAAGATAACTCTGAAGCGTTTGTATAAATATTCCTTCGTCCGCCATTTGTTCTTCAGCAATAAGGAAGTTCTTCAGCAGATTGTCATTGGCCATTGTCAATGAGATATTGATAGGTTTTGCAAAAATTGAATCTATCTGATGGTAGATGCCCTCTGCCGTCAGCAGGGCAATATGCTCCATATCCTGCTTAAAAATTTTTCTATCGTATTGATAATTATAAATCGATATGAGAATAAATCCTGAAAGAATTAGTATAAAAATAAGAAGATTTGTTCTTAGCAAAACATGCCTTTTCATATCCCCCCCATATCAGCAGGAGTCCCCTTTTGCGCGGACACGACGTACCGCCCCATGACCTGCCCCCCCAATATCCGCTCATATCCTTGATTCCCTATCACGTTCAGGATATCTGCGGACGATGTAAATTTTGTTTTTTACACTATAAATTTTACTCTGTGTATCACTCTCGTTCCATCGTAGGCAGGTGTATATCTTCCATAGACAGTAAGACATAGACAAAGAGATGGCGTTATTGTGCGGGTACAGCACGGCGACGCCATGTGCCCCCGCGTACATGGCTTTTACTTTCCCTTGAATGACGCCATGTCCACCTGCATTATGACGCAGGCAGTGAACAGTGCCCTGTATTTCCTTTTTGACGGAATATGGCAGATGCCATTTGCGCTGCTGTCAGCGCCTGAAGCGGAAAAGAGTGGAGAAAACCGGAAGGATGGCGATGTCTGGCGGGATTCGGGAAAATATATGCCGGTCACTTGCCAAAGGCGCTTGGGAGACAAAAATATGCGGCTCAACGATAAATCAGTGACAGGCTATATTTCATAATTACAATCATTGTACACCATATTTCAGACAATATCGCTATAATTCATGCACTCCTGAATCGCTGCCACAACGACGTGTGGACATACCGAAAACCGGTCTATTCCACCGGCGGCGAATACGGGAATGAATCCGGAAAACGCATGACCGCGTTTCTCCACAGTCTCCCGAGTCTGGCGGATTTTCTCGCGTCAACCCACCCCCAGACTCAGCAGTACTCCGGAAAAAACAAGGTCCGTGAAAATGACGGACGTCAGCAGCGGATGCAGCCAGGCGGGCCCGTGCAACAACACACGCGCCATAAAGTGCCCTGCGAATTTCCCGCTCCAGCTCCTGTACTCCTGAACCTGGGCCGCGAACATGGTTCCCGGGCCGCCGTCACCCGCCCCATAATTGAAATCATCATAGACCCAGGGCGTCATGGCGCAAAAAAAGCCATCACCGCCGTGATACCTATGGCGGCCCCCAACACAGGGACATATCCAGACTTCACAGGAGCCTCCTCATTGCATCCGCACCATTGCCTCAAGGCCGGGGGCAGGCCAATTTATATATAAAACTTTTAATGTATCAATGTGTTTCATAAAGTTTCATGGCAATCTGCGGCAATGAAAGAACTGCTGGCGGCATTGGGGGATCTTGTAGCGCTGGAGCGCCTGAACAGGGACAAGCTGGCCGAAAAGATCACTGAGCCGCCCTAACATGATTTCGGCCTTCAGCGGACGCCGGGCTATGCCGGACACGGCCCTCCCCAGATTGCGGGCCGCCCTGTCCCTGGATGAGCGCTATCGCCTTGATCCGGCGCGGATCCATTGCCTGCAGGCACGTGCCGGGCATTACGACTCCGCTTCCATCACGGCGGTGGCCAACCGTTTCGCAACGCTTCCACTGCGCATTCGCTGGCTGGTGCGCGGCGTGGGGGAACTGGGATATGAGGGCCTGGCCCTGATTGGGAAGACGCCGCCCAGGCCCTGCTTCTGCTTCGCAATGACGATGCCGTGCTTGTGGAGGCAATGCTGTCTGCCCAGGGAGGGCCGGCGCCCGAAGAGAGGGAAATTTCCCTGAAGGATTTTTCCAGAATCACACAGGGAGAAATTTCTCCCCACGCGGCAAGGGAGCTTCTGGACAGGCGGACTGAAGTGTGGACATGGGCGCGGGTGCGCGACCATGCGGAACAGCGCGGCCTCTCGCCCCGGGATGTGGTGGAGGCCATTGCGGCATGGAGGCGGATACGGCCTTTTGACAAAAAACGGCCACTTGATATGTTATAAGCCTAACGCGCGCTGTGCAAACCATCCTGTGGAAAAAGCATGTCCTTTACATCCTGGCTGCAACGCATGTTCAGCCCCCCCTCCACCGGCGATCCCGATCTGGAGGATGAAATTTCCGGCTTTGAATGGAACCAGAACGTCCGCATCGTTCTGGCGATTCTTGTTGTCTTTATTTCGGCCCTGGTGGTCTGGTGGATTGTCTCATGACAGTACGGCATTGCTGGCGCCTTACGGTGCGCGACGAATTTTCCGCAGGGCATGCCCTGCGCCACTATCAGGGCAAGTGCGAACGCCTGCACGGTCACAACTTCGGCGTGGAGCTCTGTGTGGAGGGCCGCGATCTTACGCCGGGCACCGAACTGCTGCTTGATTTCAAGGTTCTGAAAACCGCGCTCAAGGATGCGCTGCGCGAGCTGGACCACTGCGTGCTCAACGACACGCCGCCCTTTGACCGCATCAACCCCTCCTCGGAAAATCTTTCCCGCCACATCTGGCGGAACGTGGCCGCCCGTCTGGCCGAAAGCCCGGACCCGCAGGCCCGCGCCGTGCGTCTGGTCAGCGTGAGCGTGTCGGAAAAGGGCAGCCAGAGCGCCACATATCTGGAGTGGGCCGAGGGTGACCCTCCGGTCCGCTGATGCCATGCCCCAGGCCCTCTGCCTCCTGCACGCCAACTGCCAGGGCGACGCCCTGCGCCCCCTGCTGGAAACCGCCCCGGCGTTCGCCCGGCATTTCCACATCCGGCAATATCTAAACTACACCCGCCAAAGCATCGCCGAAGCGGATCTGGAACAATGCGCGCTCTTTCTGTATCAGCGTCTGGCCCCGCGCTGGGGTACTCTGTCCACGGAGCAGATGCTGCCGCGCCTGCCCGCCGCCTGCCCGCGTATTGAAATTCCCAACCTTTTTTTCAAGGGCTACTGGCCGTTCTGGACCAATGCGGCACAGGGCATCGACTTTGCCGACAGCCTGCTGGAACGCTTGCTGTCTCAGGGCCTTGCGCCCGAAGAAGCCCTGAACCTCTATCTGCGCGGCGATCCGGCCCTGTTGGGCGATGTGGCCGCCGTGGCCGAAGCATCCCTGGCGCGGGAGGAAGGCAAGGAGGCGGATGCTCTTATTCGTTGCGCCCCCCTCGTGCGTGAACGCTGGCGTGAGGAACAGCTCTTCATCACCGTCAACCATCCGGGCAGAAGCCTGCTTTTTCATGTGGCGGACAGCCTGTTGCGCCTGCTGGGCCTGGGCGGCCTGCCGGAAGAAACACGCCGCGCCTACATCCATCCGCAGGAAGATTTCTGGCTGCCCATTCACCCCGCGCTGGGACCGTTGCTGGGCCTGCCCTTTGCCCACCGCGACCGGCGATACCCGGCCTTCGCCGCCCGGCTTACCCATCGGGAATATACTTCCTGCTATCTGGCCTGCCGCCGCCACGGGGTGGACGACCTGCTGACCCTGCTGCGCAACCTGCCGCCCGGATGCGCCAAGCGGACGGCCTGAGGCCCCGGTCGCGCCCCGTGTCAGCCATGCCCGCCGCCCGCCCGCCGCATCCGCATGCTCCGCTTCGGGCGGCGCTCTGCCTGTTTCTGCTCGCTCTGCTCCAGCTTCATGCCTGCGCCGGAGGCGATTCCCGGCAGGCGGCCCGCGCGTTGGGCGCGTCCCGAGGCTTTGCCGAAACGCTCTATCCCACGCCGTATTTTATCCTCTACGGCCAGTTCCGGCCCGGCACCGGGGATGTGCTGCGCGTCTACATCGAGGGCGACGGCCATGCCTGGCAAAGCCGCACCCGGCCTTCCGCCGACCCCACGCCGCATAATCCCGTGGGTCTGCGCCTGGCCCTGGCCGACCCCTCGCCCGCGCCTCTGCTCTATCTGGCCCGGCCCTGCCAGTACGCGCGGGGCGAGGTCCTGCGCCACTGCGCCACGCGCTACTGGACTTCCGCCCGCCTGAGCGAGGAGGTCATCAGCAGCCTGGATGCCGCCGTCAGTGCGGCAAAGGCCCACAGCGGCGCGCGACACGTGGCGCTGGTGGGCTTTTCCGGCGGAGGCGGCGCGGCAGCCCTGCTGGCGGCCCGGAGGCGGGACGTGGTTTTTCTGGGCAGCGTGGCGGGCAATCTGCATCTCTCGGCCTGGACCGTCCTGCACAGGCTGAGCCCGCTTTCGGAATCGTTGGAGCCCTTTGCCGTGGCCCCGGCCCTGCACGGCCTGCCCCAGCGCCATCTGAGCAGCCGGGGCGACAAGGCCATGCCGCCGGAACTCAGCGCGGGCTTCTGCCGCGCCGCCCGGCAGCCCGAAAGCTGCCGCGTGGTTGAAGGCATCCCCCACAGCGGTCCCTGGACCCAAGCCTGGGACTACACATACTGACGCCTTGCTCCTTGGCCCGCCATTCCGTAAACTGAGCGCCGGTTCACAATCCATATGCGGACCGTTTCCCATGGACAGGCGCAAACGCCCATACCAGCACTATTGCAAGGAGATTTTCATGAAGGTTCTTTTGATCAACGGCAGTCCGCACCCCAAGGGCTGTACCTATACGGCCCTGTCAACGGTGGCGAAGCAGCTGGAAAAACACGGCCTTTCCACCCAAATGCTCCACATCGGGCATAAAGCCGTGCGCGGCTGCATCGCCTGCGGCAAATGCGCGGAGACCGGGCGCTGTATTTTTACGGACGATCCCGTCAATGAGGGTATTGACCTGTTGCGCGAGTCCGACGCCCTGGTGGTGGGTTCGCCGGTCTATTACGCCGGGCCCAACGCCACCCTGTGCGCCTTTCTGGACCGGGTGTTCTACATGAAATCCGCGCCGTACGCCTTTAAGCCCGCGGCTGCCGTGGTCAGCTGCCGCCGGGGCGGGGCCAGCGCCTCTTTCGACCGGTTGAACAAATACTTCACCATCGCCCGCATGCCCGTGGTCTCTTCCCAATACTGGAACTCCATCCACGGCAATACGGCGGAGCAGGCTCTCCAGGACAAGGAAGGCCTCCAGATCATGCGCACTTTAGGCGACAACATGGCCTGGCTGGTCAAATGCATTGCCGCGGGCAAGGCCGCCGGGATCGACCATCCCACGCCGGAACCCTGGGAAGCCACCAACTTCATTCGCTGAGCGCCTTTTTCTCAAGAAACGTCAACGCGCCTCATCCGGCCGGATGGGGCGCGTTGACGCGCTCAGAACAGCTCTCCGCTTTTCAGAGACAGTCCCTGGAGCAGATTAACTCAAAAGTTAAACCGCTCTAGGGTCTGTTAACACTATAGAATTTTTGTTCGCCTGCAAGGAAGATAAACCTGCTTTGAGGGAGTGTACTCTTCTGGTACTCGACCGAAAAAGCAGGTGAAATCTGACGCGGCAGGAGGGCAAAAAGGCATAGCGTTAACAGGCCCTAAGGTTGATGAGGCATCAACGCCTTATACGGCCCGCGCATTTTATAGATGAAATCCGCCTGCCGCACGTCGCCGCTGACGATGAGCACCAGCAGCAGTTTGGAAATCGGGTCTTCACGCACCACGCTGTAGCCCTTGATGCCCTTCTGTTCAAAGCTGAACTGCAACTGGCCGTCGCGGGCCACGGGCTTGCTGCCTTTCAGGCGCTGGGAACCGGCTTCAGCCGCTTTTTCGGCGTCGCCCGGCTTGGCGGGCCCCACAATGATGGCCGCCGAGGTTTTATGGTCCTTCTGGCCCAGCAACACCTGCACCGCGTCATTCTGTTTCGTGGGGCCGTTGACCACTACCCAGTCCGGCGGCAGATCCAGGCTGTAATACTTGGTGGTCAGCGGCGCCGCGGAAATCCGCCCGGCAAAAGCGGGCAGCAGCAGGGCCAGCAAAAGGACGACACGCGCGACTATTTTCATGACAACTCCCTGTTCGTATTCGTAACCACACGCGGCAATACGCGCATCAGCGTTATGACAAAAACCGCTTCGCGGCCTCCGCGCCGCCACCTGCCGCGCGGCCCGCGAAAAACTTGCCCCCTTCCGGCAAGCCTTGTACCATGCACAGCCAGATTCACGAGGCATAATTATGAACAAAACTACTCTTCCGACCTTTCGGGCCAAGCTCTACTCCTACCGTTTCGAGTTGCTCATGGCCTCACTTCTCTGCGTGTTTGTACTGAATATCTTCTTCCCAGACAACATTTACGGCGGCATGGCCCAGGCCGTGTACCTGCCCTTCCAGCTCCTGGCCGCTACAGTGCTGTTTGAATCCAAACGCAATCTCCTGCGCCTGGTGCTGCTTTTCGCCGTGCTGCTGGTGATCTGCCGGGCTCTGGATCTTTTTTTCATCAAAAATATCCAGAACGAGCTGCTGCTGCTCTATATCTGCTTTTTCGGCAGCGTCATGCTGGAAGTCTTCCGGCAGATCTACCGCGCCCATCTCATCACGACCAAGATCGTCTACGCCGCTGTCTGCGGCCTGCTGCTCATCGGCTATTGCGGCTTCTACATCTTCCTGACCATTGAATTCCACGAACCCGGCTCCTTCAACGGCCTGGGCCAGGGCGTGCAGGCCATGAACGACTTGTTCTACTTCAGCTACGTCACCATTCTGACCGTGGGCTACGGCGACATTACCCCACACACCTGGATCGCCAAAAACGCCACGGTGCTGGTGGCTTTCACGGCCTACATCTATTCCCTGGTGGTCATCGCCACCATCGTGGGCGAGGCAACGCGCTCCAAAAAGAAAAACGGCAACGGGGAAACGGGAAATTCCTGATCCGCGCCCTGCCGACCGTACTTCAGGAGGACAGCAGAGCACAGCGCCGGACGCGGTCTCCCAGCCGGTGATGCTCTACCGGCCGAGCGAAGCCGACCCTGCGCGCTTTTGCGGCCCGCTTACGTCCGGCGCTTGAACATCCACACGGCCACGCCCACGGTGGCCATGCTGATCAGGGTGATCTTGCCCAGGCTCAAGGCCGCCGCCGCAAAGGTGATGTCCTTCAGAAAGACGCCCTGGCTGATGACCGTAAAGTGCCGCAGGGGGTTGAGCTGGCTGGCGTGCTGCAAAAAGACCGGCATGTTGATGATGGGCGTCACCGCGCCGGAAATCAGAATGCAGGGCACGCCCACGGTGAAGGCCCCCAGAAAGGCCTGCTGCTGGGTGGAGGACAGGGAGGAGACCATCAGCCCGACCCCGCCCGAAGCCACGGCGAAGATCAGCATGGCGAGGTAGAGCAGGGCCACGGAGCCCGTGAAGGGCACGCCGAAGCCGAAGACCGTGATCAGCAGAAAGATGGTGCCGTGGACCAGGCCCACAATGCAGCCCGGCACCAGCTTGGCCAGGGCGATTTCCGTGGGCGTGGCCGGAGAAACCAGAAGCTGGTCAAAGGTGCCCACCTCCCGCTCGCGCGCCACGGACAGGCCCGTGACCACCAGGCCCAGCATAAGGCTGAGCATGCCGATGAGATTGGGCAGAAAAAACCACTGAAATTCCAGGTTGGGGTTGAACCAGCAGCGCATCCGCACGTCCAGGCGGGGCGCGCTGGCCGCCGCCGTGGCCGCGGCCCGGCCCAGCGGCGTGTCCCCAGCCATGCCCTCGATGATCCGGTTGAGGTAATAGGCCGCGATCTGGGCCGCGTTGGAGCGCCGCCCGTCCAGAATCACCTGTGCCTGGGCGGATTCGCCCCTGTCCACTCGGCGGGAAAATTCCTGGTCAAACACCAGAATGAAGAGCGCCCGCTGCCCTTCCAGTACGGGCCGGATGCTCTCCTCCGCCGGGAGAAAACGCACGCTGCGGAAGGTGGGCGAGCCCTCCAGGCGGTGGACGATCTCGCGGCTCCAACGCCCGTTGTCGTGATCCAGCACGGCCACGTCCACATTGCGCACCTCCATGGTGGCGGCCCAGCCGAAAATCACGATCTGCATCAGAGGCGGCACGATGATCAGGACGCGCGAAACGCGGTTGCAGAGCAGGACCAGCAGTTCCTTGCGCACGATGGTGACCACGCGCCGCCAGTTCAGCCGGGGAAGCTCGAAAAAAGCCATATTCAGACATCCAGACGTTTGACGAGATTTTTATACACCAGGCCCAGCAGTACGGCGGCCAGCAGGCCCATGAACAGCAGGCTCGGCCCGAAGATGCTCCAGACGTCGCCGGTCAGAAAGATGGTCCGCAGGCAGGTGTTGAAATAGCTGGCGGGCAGCAGTTTGGTGATAGCCTGGAGAATGGGCGGCATGCTGTTGATGTCGAAAACAAAGCCCGAAAGCAGCAGGGCCGGGAGAAAGCCGGAAAACAGCCCGGCCTCGGCCGCCACCAGTTGGCCGCGCAGGCTCACGGAAATAAACAGGCCCTGGCCCAGAGCGCTGAGCATGAACACCGAGGACAGAAGCAGCAAGGCCCAGAGCGAACCCCGGAAAGGCACGGCGAACAACGTCACCGCGGCCACAGCGCAGAGCGCCATGCTGAACATGCCCATGCAGAAATAGGGGATCAGCTTGCCCAGCAGCAACTGCATGCGGCTCACGGGCGTGGCGAACATGGCCTCCATGGTGCCCCGCTCCCATTCGCGGGCAAAGACCAGGGAGGTCAGCAGGGTGCCGATGAGGGTCATGATGACGGTAATGGCTCCCGGCACCAGGAACTGCACGCTCTTGGCCGTGGGATTGTACCAGAAACGCGTTTCCAGATTGACGGGCGGCTCCAGGGCCGTGCCGCCGGGCAGGGAGGTGCGTTGCCAGTTGGAGATCAGGCCCTGGCTGTAGCTCTGGATGAACTGGGCCGTGTTCGGCTCGGAGCCGTCCACCAGAAGCTGCAGGCTGCCCGCGCCGCCGCGCGCCAGCTCCTGGTCGAAATCCTGGCGGATGACCAGAATGCCCAGCACGTCCGAATCGCGCATCAGGCGCGCGCCCTGCTCCATGTTGCCCACGGGACGGGTTTCAAACCAAGGCGAGTGGGCGAAATCCGCCGCCAGCGTCAGGGAACGGCTGCCGCCGCTCTGGTCCAGCACTGCCAGACGCAGAATGCCCGCGTCCAGCGTGATGCCGAAACCGAACAGCAGCAGAAAGATCAGCGGCAGCACCCCGGCCACCAGGTAGGATGAGGGATCGCGCGCGATCTGCTGAAATTCCTTGCTCATCAGGGCCATAAGCTGGCGCAGCCAGAGATTCCGCTTCATGCTTTTACCGCGCCTCTCCACCGGCCTGTTCACGCCTCCCGTCCGCGCCCCCATCTTGCACTCCGCCACGGGCGGAATGCCTGCCCTTTCTTGTGGTAGACCGAATCGCCGCCGTCTTCAAGAGGCTGTGCGGCCCCGACCGCAATAAGCCGGGGCCGCCCCATAACCGAATCCGGGACAGAAGCATTCGTCACTCCCCGTCCGCCGCCAGCGCCTTGAGCGCGCGATAGTCGGTCTTGCCCGTGCCCAGCACCGGGACGGCCTCGAGCCGCAACACGCGCCGCACGACATACAGGGCGGACAGCCCGGACTCGCGCAGGGCCGCATTGGCCTCCTCACGGGTGAAGGGCACGGCGCTGCACAGCACGATTTCCGGCAGGCCGTCGCGCTCCACGCTTTCCACGGCCAGAGCCGGACCGCTCTCACCGGCCAGATGCGGCGTTGCGGCGTCGCGCCGGGCCTGATAGTCCAGCAGGGCATTTTCCATCTGCGGCAGGGAAATCATTTCTCCACCGAGCTTCACAAAACGGCCCAGGCGCCCGGCAAAGGTCAGACGCCCTTGGGCGTCGGCCCGGACGAGATCGCCGGTGCGGTACCAGCGCAGGCCCTCAAACGCCACAAAGGGATCAGGCGGCGTCTGCCCCGGTCCGGCCAGATACCCCGCAAAGACATTGGGGCCGCGCACCAGCAGCATGCCCGCCTCGCCCCCGGCCACCCGGCGCAGGGGGCCTTGGGTGCTGACCAGGGCCACTTCCACCGAAGGCAGGGGCAGGCCGATGCTGCCGGGCACGGGATCTTCAGGGCGGTTGACGCTGACGGCCGGAGCGCATTCGGTGACGCCGTAGCCTTCGCACAAAACCCCGCCGCTCTGCGCCGCAAAGGCGTCATAAATCCGTTGCGGGCAGGCTTCCGCACCCACAAAGCCCAGACGCAGCGAGGCCAGATCGCCGGGCGCGGCCTGTTGCAGCATGCCGTCCAGAAAAGTGGGCGGAGCCACGGTGAGCGTGGGCCGCCAGCGGCGGCAGATACGGTTGAGGCGGGCCGCCTCCGTGGGATTGGGGTGAAAAACCACGGGCAGGCCGAAGCACAGCGGCAAGGCGATATTGCCGGTGAGCCCCAGGGAATGGAAAGGCGGCAGCATGCCCAGCATACGATCCTGCCCGGTCACGGAAAGCACCGCGGCGATGTCCCGGCAATTGGCCAGAATATTGGCATGGCTCAGGGGCACGCCCTTGGGCGCGGTCTCGGAACCGGAGGTGAACAGCACGGCCGCCGTTTCGGCCATGCGGCCCGGCATGGCCGCCCGCTCCCAGCCCAGCAGGGCCAGACGGCCGCGCACCAAGGCCGCGAGCTTGAGCCCCCAGGGCATGGCGGCGGCCGCGTCCTCCAGGCAGAGCCACGTCGCGCCCGCCCGCGCCGCCGCATGGGCGTCAAAGCCCTGCCCATCCAGACGCTCCAGCAGTTGCCGGGCCGTGAGAATGGTCCGGACTTCCGCCAGCCGCGCGCAATGGCTGAAGTTGGCCGGGCCGGTGGTCCAGTTGAACATCACCGGCGTCTTTCCGGCCAGCAGCACGGCCAGCCAGCTCATGGCCGCCGCTCCGGAAGCGGGCAGCATCACGCCCACGCGCTCCTGCCCGGCGCAACGGCGGCGCAGCAGCAAGGCCAGAGCCAGGGCACGCGTCCAGAACTCGCGCCAGCTCACAGCGCCGCCAGCGTCGGCCAGGATCAGGCTCGTGGGGCTGCGCCGGGCCTGGCGCAGAATCGCCAGGGGCAGATGCGGGGCGTCGGGCACGTCCAGACGCCGGGCCGGAGTATGGGAAGCGTCCGCAGCCCAGCCTTCGGGCGCGGGGGCCGCGTCCTCGCCGTCCTCCAGCAGCCCGGCGGCGGCCAGCGCGCAATCCCCGGCAGTGAGCAGCAGGTCCAGGCGGCTCACGCTGTGCCCGGCCACGTCCTCCAGCTTCAGGCTCAACTCGGTCAGGGCCAGGCTGTCGATGCCCAGATCCGCCGCCAGCCGCGTTTCAGGCGTCAGGGAGGCCGGGTCCGCCTCCACGGCGGCGCTGTCCGCCAGGATGGCATAGACCTGTTCACGCACGACCCTGTCCACGCTGTGAAGCGCGTCCGCCGGATTCCGGACGGAACCGTCTTCCGTTTCCACGCGCGGCAGGGGCCGGGGCGCGTCGCCCTGCCAGAAATAATAGGGCACGGCCCTGGCTTCTTCCGGTTCCGCGTCGTACCAGGCCTCCAAGGTCCGGTTCAGGGCCGGAGCTCCGGCTTCGGCGGGGGGCAGGTCCCGTAGTTCATGCAGGCTGATGCGCACCTCGCGCCGGGGCATGAAGAAAAGCAGATTGCAGAGCAGACGCCGCGCGCCGCGCGCGAGACCGCGCAGCATGTCGGGATGCTTCCCCGCGGCATGGCTGAACGAGGAGCCCCAGAGGCCCCGGCTGCGCACCAGCACCACACGGCAGTGGGGAACCTGCTGCAACAGCCAGTGCGCCCCGCTGTTGGCGCCGAGATGCTCCTGTCCGTCACGGCTGAGGACGCCCGCCGGGTAAAACAGCAGATTGTCGCCGGCCTTGAGCGCCTCGGCGCAACGCGTGAGGGCCTCCAGCACGGCTCCGCGCGCAGTGCGGCCCTGGGCCCGCAGATCGGGCAGGGGCACGGGCCGGGCCAGGGGTGCGATGCGGCGCACCAGGGGGCGGCTGATCTGCCACTCGTCGGCCAGGGGCCGGGGGCGGAAGGCGATCAAATGGCTGTAAACCAGCACGGGGTCCATAAGAGCCGGATGGTTGGGCATGAACAGAATGGGCCGGTCGTCGTTGGCGGCGCTCACAGCTTCCAGACCGTCCACGCGCACACGGTAGCGCAGGGACAACAGCCCGCGCAGCAGGGCGGCCAGAATGTCCAGGGCCCGGCCGCCGGTATTGCGCTTTTCAGAGCCGGACGCGGGCGGCATGCCGCCCCGCTCCGCCGTTTCCGGTTCGCCGGAAGGCTCGCTGCCATCGGGAGCGGGCAGGGAACGCAGCCCCCAGGCCAGGCAGACGGCCGCCGCCAGAGCCATGCCGCCCAGGATCATGTGCCCCGTGGAGGGCGCAAAGAATTCCAGGCCCCAGTACACGGCGCTGGCCAGAAGAATGCCGGAAAACACCAGGCAGTTGTCCGTGCCGAGCACGCGGCCCTTTTCCTCGGGAGCCGGGCGCACCTGAATGAAGCTGGACACGGGGATCAGATACAGGCCGCCGCACATGCCCGCCGCGCCGTACATCAGCAGCAGGCTCCAGAAGCGCGTGCCCTGGGGCAGCTGCGGCGCGAAGCCCGCCGCCAGCAGGGCGCAGCCGATGCCGCAGCAGGAAGGCACGAGCCAGCGCCGCCAGCTCCGGGGCGTGCCGCGCGCGGCCAGCAGCGAACCGGCGCAGATGCCCAGCATCAGAGCCGTGGGCAACAGGCTGGTGACGGTTTTGCTGAAGCCCAGCTCACGCACGCCCAGGGCGTTGATTTCCAACAGCACCAGAGTGGAAATAAAGTAGAAAAAGGCATCGGCCGCGATAACCAGGGCCAGAGCCCGGTCCCGCCGCAGCCGCAGAAAATCGTTCAGGGAATCCCAGGTCCCCAGCCAGGGGAAAGGCGGGCGCTCACGGCAGGGCACGGCCGGACGGTACGGAACCAGGGCCGCCCCGGCAAGGCCCAGCACGGCCACCAGCACCACGCCCACGGCCACCAGCCAGCGCCCGAAAGGAATCAGGGTATCCACCCACTGCCTGTCCAGGGCCGCTCCGGCCAGCATCACGCCCAGCAAAATGGACGCCGTGGTGAAGAGCTTGAACAGCTGAATAAACCATTGTCGATATCGATATCAGGTGATATATAACCATCTATTCCGGCTTGGCCGTAGGCAAACGCCGTCTGTAAAAAACACTGCGACGCATTTCGGACGGACACTTTTCGGGCACCAATTAGTTTACCAGGGCACCAAACGGGCACCAGATGGCAGAGCGAACTCCTACGCGATATGATGGCGTCCTCACCACGCAGAGCGCACGCCGAAGGTTCCATGGCAAGCCGGATATTGGTTTTGTCATAGACTACCGCGATGCCCAGGGCAAGCGGCATCGGCAAGTCGTCGGATGGACCAGCGAGGGTATGACGGCACTGCTCGCTCACGAGCTGCGCATCAAGCTGATATCGCGTGTCCGTTCCGAACGCTCCACCTTGCCTGCAGCCGCTCTTACTGCGCCGCCGTGCCCTACTCTTTCGGCCGCATGGGAGACATACAGGCGCGATTGGATGGACGCCCAGGGCAAAAAATCCAGCTCTTCGGAAACATTGATCCGTGGCCCGCTGGCGCCGCTTCTGCATCTGCAGTTGTCCCGTATCACTCCGCGAGAACTGGATCTGCTCATGGCGCGTATGCGCAGGAGCGGCTATTCGGCGCAGACCATACGCCACGCTGTGGGCCTGATCCGGCGCATTATGCGCCGGATGGCGGCATGGAAGATGTATGACGGCCCAATGCCGTTCGCCCAAATCCAGCTGCCCAAAGAGGACAACCGCCGAGAGCGTTACCTGACCCCGGAAGAAGCCCGAGCTCTGCTGAACAACTTGGCAAAACGCAGCCGCCAAGTATGGTGCATAGCCCTCATTTCGTTGCATTGCGGGCTCAGATTTGGCGAGATTGCCGCTTTGCGCTGGCGTGATGTGCGATCCCATGATGGAACCCTGTTTATTGGGCGCAGTAAATCCGGACAGGCGCGCCACGCGGTTATGACAGATGATGTCAGGGCCGCGCTGAGCAGCCTGACGCCCGGCCCAATGGATGCGCTTATTTTTCCGTCCCTTACGGGCGGGATCAGGGCCCAGATTTCGAGCTCTTTTCAGCGGGCCGTAAACGATCTTGGACTCAATGGGCCACCCGACGCCCGCGAGCGCGACAGACGTCTCAGAGTGGTATTCCACACATTGCGGCATACCTATGCCAGCTGGCTCGCATTGTCCGGAGAACATGAACTGGCCCTGGCAGAGTTGCTGGGGCACAGCTCCACGGCCATGACGCGGCGCTATACGCATCTCATGGAAAATGCCCGTCGAGCCACGGCGGACAAAATCAGTGCCTTGTTCCATGATTCCCCTCCAAAAGACGGTCCGCCATAGCGTTCAGATCAACGCTTTCAGATGTCTCGCGTCCCTGCGCGGTCAGCCACGCTTCCACGTCCTTACGTGCATAAAGGACGCTCCGTCCTGATTTGCGAAAGCGTGGGCCACGTTTCAGATAGCGCCATTGTCGCAAGGTCTCGGGCTTGACTCTCAGGATCTCGGCGCATTCTTTCTCCGTGAAGTCCATACGACGAAATTGAGCGCCTGTTTCCTTTAGTGCGATGACTACGCCGCGACGCACGCTGGACTCTATGATCTCGTGCATCTCATCTTTGCTCAATATAATTACCTGACTCATACATCCTCTCTATGCGTGAAGCAGTTGGCATCGTTGGGGGTGATGTGAGAGGCGCGGAGGTTCGGGCGCGGATCCATATCTCCATCCAATACACTAGCGATAGCCTTTTGCATTGCTTCGCATTCTTTTTTCCCGATAGAGGAGGTGATCCCGGAGACAAACAGCGCAGTGCACTCATGCGGTCCATAAAAGACGGACATGCCAGCATCATCAGGATTCCCAAAGGCAAACCCCACAGACAATATTTCTATTTTATTTTTGGCCGTCAGTTCTTCAGGCATTTCTGATTCTCCATATGCTTAAAAGTGACCACCCAGACCCACGGGTTTACGTCCCAGCCAAGGCTGCGCGCGGCGTAGAGGGAGTCCCATGTAGCCGCGAAAGCCTCTCTAGGGGTGTCGTAGCGCCAATCTAGGCCGTCCATCGTCCAGGTGGCATGCGCGATATCATCTCCTACTTTACGGACTTCATACGCTCCCTCCGCAATGGCTTCATCGTTGGTGATATCCTGCACCCGTTCAACGCGAACATCGGTGATCTCAAGGGTGATGCGGGATAAGATGCGGGGCATGTGGATGGAGGGCGTCCAGCGCTGTTTTTTTCCTTCGCTGTCTTTGTCACACAGGGTGATCCCGTCAGCCTTATACAGGGCCTTTGGCTCGGGCCACGTTTCTGAGGGGTAATATTTATAAAATGTTTCCTTGACCCACAGACGGTCACCGGGATGGCCGTAGGGGCAAAATAATGAGCCTTGTTGTGTTTTGGAGGGAATTCGCCGCGTCTGCGTCTTCTGCCCGGCCAGGACCGCTCTGACCATCTCGCCGTTGAAGAGTATCGGGCGCTCTTTCATGCTTCCTCCACGGCCTTGCGGGCGGCTTCGCGCCATTGTTCAGCGGTCATGCTTAGCTCCCTCATTTTGCTCCGGTTCTATCGGGATAAAAGTGACTTTGTTGTTCTTTGCGTCGATAATGATGGGGCGTTCTATTCCAGGGGCAAAGCGCAACATTCGGCCATCATCATAGATATAGGTGTGGACTTCTCTGTTCTTTGGATTATCCTCAATTCCATTTTGATATCCACTTGCATAGCCTGTTTTCCAAACAAAATAGCACAGCATAGCAAAAGCGAGACAGCAGAACAGAAATCCAAAGAATTTCGTTTGCATAAATTCATCAAACGTCATGTTCGGCCTCCATTTTTTTGAAAACGACGCTGCAACCGTCCTTCCGCTCCCACAGGCTCCCGTCCTGGAGCACCGCAGGATATGGCATGCAACGCGCCGCATGGCTCCCTTTCTGGCATTCAGGTCGCCAGTCGCAGAAGCGACAACAATTTTTGTTACTGTCCTTAGGGCAAGCGTCAGTTTTGAGAACAGCGAGATAGCCGGGAGGAGCGTCACTTGCGTCAAGAATGGAGAGGCCCGGCAGACTGAATTGATGGGCTACATCGCTCATGCTTTCACCTCCGGCACCTCATTCCACTCCCGCCCGTCGATCAGGCGGCCAGCGAGGATTAGTCTCCATAATAGATTGTAAGGCCATAGGCTTTGGCCGCTTCATGTTCTATCTTGCAGCCGCGAGCGTTCTCCCATCCCTTGCAGAAGTAAGCCGCGTCGCACAGGCTCATATTCTCCAGGGACTTGGCAAGGAAGCACAGCGGAATCTGGACGACGCCGCGCTCTTCCATTTTCTCCTTGGAATACCATTCGTCGGTGAATAGTGTGTTGATGACCTCATAGCCCTTTTCTTGAAGCGCCTTGATAGCGCGCTCCCTGGTGACGACAATTTCCTCTTCCGTTTTCCCGGCCATAGGCTGAGACAGCATTGCTTTCATGTTCTCTCCTTTCTGCGTTCTGCACGGCTCAGTTATTGGTTAATGGCAGGCCCCGGATTCGCACCGGGCGGCTTCAACGTGGTGTCAGGTCACATGCGTGCTTGTCGTGCCCGTGCCCTCAGCGTTCGCGCGGTTCGCCCGCGCCGCGCCTGCGCAGTTCAGCCACGCCGTCCCAGAGGGCCAGTACGGCGACAATCGCCAGGAGTATGGCTGTAAGCATCAGCGCCCCCCTTTGAGCGCCAGCGCAAGGCCGGGCAAAAGCGCCAGCAGCTGGCGATGGGTGGCCTCAATAACGGCCCGTTGCCCCAGAATGCGGATAGTGTAGCGCGCCGCCCGTGGCGCTGCCTTGACAGGTCTGTCCTGCCTGAAATAGTGTCTGGACATCGACTCCCCTCCATTTTGGAGATGGCCCCCGGCGCTGCAGCAACAGTTCCGGGGGCGTTTTTATTGCTCTGTGGTCGAAAATTCCCCGCCAGCCATCACCAGGCGGTCCAGCATACGCGCGCCCAGGCGCACCACGTCCTCCACGCTGCGGCGGATCTGCCGGGCCTCGGCCGGGCTGATCACATCGTCGGCAATGGAGGCCTGCCCGCGCTTGGCCACCGCGCCGGTGCGCGCGAACAGGTCAGCCAGATCCGCAAGCAGATTGCCGGGCGTCAGGGCCGTAGGCTGGTGGTCGCCGCTTTGCCCGGCGCGCACCCGCACCCAGCGCGGCAAAAGATCATTGTTCAATACCGCGCAGAACCGGGGCAGTGACGGCACGCCCGGCCAATAGTCGTCATGCGGGTTGAGCATGCGATAGCCGTTGCGTTCAGGCCACTTCATGCGCGCGCAGACTTCCGTATCGCTCATGCCGGACATGGCCACCGCCAAGCGCATGACCGCCGGAAGGGACAATTCGGCCAGCTCTTTGTCGCTGATATAATCGCACATGTTAGACCCCGGCCTCTATTTCTCGCTTGTTTGCCGCCGCCGATTTACAGTCGTAGGCAACAGACGTGCCCAGGTCCACATGCAGACCGGGCAAATTGGGTACCTTGGGCGCGGGCAGCAGATCCTCAGGCCAGCCCAGTTCGCGCAGCTTCCTGTAAGGCTCGACACGACATGAACCCCGCACGAAAATGGCCCGCACTCCGTGCCCGGACATACCCATGCCTTCGGCAAGGGCTGCCCAAGTGATATTGTTCTCTTTCATAAATGCGCGCACGGCAGAATATTTTTCATGTTGCATAAGATGACATCTCCTTTTACGATAAAAAAACAAAAAATTGCCGTTTGTTTTTTACTCTATGGGTAAAATTATTGGAGGAATAGGTAAAATGTCAACGAGAAAAACTATAAATAATAAAAAATATTCGGAACTATTTATTATAATAAGACAATTTTTTATACAAAAATTTCCAGAATTCGGACACAAACCGTCAATGAAAAAAATCGCGGATACCTTGGGTGTGCCCTGGCACCGCGTCCGGGACTGGGCCTACGGCTCAAAGCCCGGCACGTCGGATATCCTGCTGCTAGCCGACACCCTGGGCCTGAGTATGCGCTGGCTGCTGGGCGGGGACGGCGACCCGCAGCCCCTGCCGCCGCAAAAAGCAATCCTGGTGCCTGGGGCCGCCATCGGCGCGGCGCGGCTGGCGTTGCCGGGAGGCGGCGAGGCCGGGCTTGCGCCCGCGCTGCCCGAAGACACGGCCGGATCTGAAGCCGCGTCCTCATGGCCGGAAACGGCGGCGCGCTGCGCCATTCTGGAAGATGATCTGCGTCTGGAACGGGAGGAAATGCGCCGCAAGGACGCGGAATTGCGGGATCTGCACCGCGAACATCAGCGAGTACTGCGCGAAAACGCGGATTTGCGCGAGCGCGTGGCCCGGCTGGAAGCCCAGAGCTTTAAGACGGGCGTTACAGGACTATCTGCGGCGGATAACCCAGCGGCTTGAACCGAAAAATTGAAGGCCTGACCTGAATGAGGCATGGCGCAAAAAAATTCCGGCAAAGAGAAATAAAGCATAAAGGGCCGGGCCCTCAAGGGTCCGGCCCGTTTAATTCAGGCGGCTTTGGCTTTGCGGCCGGAGGCAGTATCCGGCGCTGCGGCCGGAACAGCAGCGGCAAGCGGGCTCAGCGCGGCTGCCACAGGCGCGGCTCCGCGTGACGTGGACGCCTGCCGGGCCAGGATAATTGTCCACCACCATTTGGCCAGAAAGATATCCGGGGTCATGGGCCAGAGAAGAGTGGAGAAAGCGAACATCTTACTGCTCCTTGAAGGTATGTATATTGGCCTGACGTCCCTCTCGCGGCGCTTCCCCGGCCTCCGTGTCCGGCCCTTGCGGGGCGTAGCTGGCCGCCAGGATGGCCACGAGCTGGGTGGCCAAGCGTTCTATTTTTTCCAGGCTCGCCGGGCTGCCCTGGGGCAGGGCCCGACGGAACATGGGCGGTACCTTGCCGCGCACCTCGGGCAGGCCCAGCACCCAGGGAAAGGCCTCAGTCACGGCCGCCCCCAGCAGTTGGTTGGCATTGGCGTAACTCTGCTGCAACGGCGCGGCATTCTGCCGCAGGCGCTCCAGCAGCCCGCTCATGGGATCACTGGGCGTCGGCATCGGCTGCTCCTTCGGCTTCGGCACCGGTCATGCCGCCTGCACTACCCTGGTTGACCCTGATCTGGGCCATCTTGCGGGTCCAGCTTGTGTCCGGCTGGGGCTCCGCGGCCGCCGTGCTGCCCATGATGGCGTTGAGCAGCCGCTGGGCCCGGTTCATGGCGTAAGATCCGCCTGATTCCTGGCGGCGCTCGTAAATCACCAACTCGCGCGGGTCCACCTTGACCGGATCCGTATTGTAATCTGCCAGCTTGAAGCAGAGATACTGCTTTTCCGGCACCGGAAAGCCGCCCGCCTGCTGCGCGGTCATGGCCGGCAGCACGGCGTCCACGATGGCCAGATACTTCACGCCCATCTCCCCGAGGTTCACGGGCTCGCAATTGCTGCTCGGCCGGACCAGCATAGCCCGGTAATTGGGCATCACCTGCGGCCGGGCCGGGTTGCCGGGATCATACACCAGATTATATATATTGCCGTCCAGTTCCAGCTGGTTCGGAAAGTGGAACTCCGGCTGTTGCGGCATCATGCCCTGACTCATATCGGCATCCTCCGTTCGTTTATTGTTCCTTGCCCATACGGTCCAGCAGATGGGCGTACATCTGGATCAGGGCCGCGCCCGTGTGTTTCATTTCGCGCAGCACGTCGCTGAGCCCCTTCTGGCCGGATTTGTATTGTTCAATGGCCCTCATCAGCTCCTTGGCTTCCATGCTGTAGATGCCGCTGTAGTCGCCTTTTTCGAGATACGGAGGCCAGGTGCCCGGAGGCATGGCGATCACTTCCAGGGTGGACTGAAAGATCTCGGGCAAGTGCTTCAGAAAGTCCTTACCGCTGACGCCCTCTTTGAGCAATTTTTTCAATCCGGCAAGGAAGGGTTCATCTTCGTCGTCATCGTCGTCCTTATGCCCCTTTCCGGCGCGTTTTTCACCCTTTCCGTGTTCTTCCCCGCCGTCCTTTTTCTCCAGGGCCGCTTTCAGGCGCTTGACCTCACGCTTGAGATCATGCACGTGGTCCTCGGCTTCCTCGGCCTCTTCCAGGCGGTGCTTCAGCTGCCTTACCTTACGACGCAGGGCTTCCGTTTCGCCGCCGTCCCCACGCTCGTGGCTGCTGTACGAACCACGCCGGGAACCTGAATCCCCGTCATCGTCGTCATGATGGCCATGACGCATTTCCGGGCCCTCGTCGCCTTCGCCGCGGATGAAGCGTCCGGTGCGTCTGCTGCGACGACGGCGCGCTTCCACGTCGCCGCTGTCGGGCAGGAATTCTTCAGATCGAACCATGCCGCGCCCCTGGCGGTCCTCATAGTCCCGGGGCGGCACCAGAAAGCCCATTTCGCGGCTCTGCGGCACCTGGTCGGGCATATACATGGCGTAGCCGCCGCGGTCATAACCGTGCGGTTGCGGATAGTTGTCGGGCGTCATGCCCGGATGCGGCTGGTAGGCCACCGCATTGGTCATGGATTGCATACCGCGTTGGCCGCCCTCATGTCCGCGCTGGTCCCGATCTTCATGGCCACGCTCTCGCTGCTCCGTTCCATCGCCTTTGCTTTTTCCGTTGCCCCCGGCAACGGCCAGTCTCCATCCCATATCATTACTCCTTATGAGTTGGGCGGGACCCGGTAATCCCTTACGGGCGGGTCCCGCCGTCGGCGGAGGATGCCGAATTTACGCGGCGGCGCTGGCCGTGGGGGTAGTGCGGCCGGAGATGACAGTCATATGGCCGATGATGTTGGCCATGGCCGCGTTGAGGTCATTGCGGCACTGCTGGCTGGTGCTCGCGGCCAGGCCCGTGTTGAACTGCTGGGCCTTGAGCTGGGCGATTTCGGCGTCCTTGGCCGCGCTTTCGCGCAGCAGACGCTCCCGGTCCAGCTGGGCGATCAAGGCTCGGGTTTCCTGGCCCTGTCGGTCGATGGTTGCGCGGGTGGCGCAGCCTTCGGCCAGCAGCACTTCGCGGGTCTGGCAGCCCTGACGCTCAATATTGCTGTTGGTGACGCAGCAGCAATTGTCGATGCTGGACTGCAGCTCAAAGGCATTGCGCATGCCCTGGACTTCGGCGGCATGCGAGGCATTGAGCTGGAAAATGGTATTGTCTTTTTGCTGGATCTGGCCGTTAAGGCCCGTGGTCAGGACCGCGGCCTCAGTACGGCACTGGCCTTGGCCCAGCGTGGCACCCAGGCGTTCAATGCCGGCATTGATGCCGCCGAAACCCTGGCACAGGCCCTGACCCAGCTGGGTGGTCTGGATAAGCTGATCGCGCCCGATGCTGTTCACGTCCGTGCGCATGGTGGTCAGCGTGTCCATAATATACTGATCGCCGCAACCGCTGTTGCAGCAGCCGTTGTTGCCCCAGCGGTTGTTGCCGCCCCAGGCCGAACCGACTGCACCGCCGACCGCGCCGCCGATCAGCGCGCCGCCCCAGTTGCCCCAGCCGTCGTTACAATTGTTGCCGCCGTTCAGGTCATAAGTGGGTGTCAAGCCATCCATAATACAGTACCTCCAAAGTTTTTGATCCGGCGGAATGCCGGGCTTTGGAGGTACTGTGCCACGTCATGGGATACGACGTGATCTATAGAGCGCCTATGATGGGGCATGGATGGAACAAACCGCGCGTTTTGCGACTTTGCGCAACTCTCCTGCAGGGGTGGTCAACAAAAAACGCGCCCTGCAATCTGGGCTTGTACACTCCCAGATGCTTAATCTCGACGATTCCAAGGGATGGCCTTCGGTGCTGGTGGGTATGGTGTATTCGCATTTCAGGGTTTGCAGCCTGCATGCCGGACAATACTGTTTGGGCTTGGCCATGGTCTCTTCCTGGCTTGCCCCGGTCCGTATCCTGTTCTATGTGTAGGTGCCCGCTCATAACGGGCACAAACAGGCGGACACTTCACATGGCGTAGCCGCGCCATGTGGGGCCGTGGCGGGATGTGACCGCATCCCGTCGGCGGGGGCGCCTCACGCCCCCGCCATCTGCCATAACGACTGCATCATGCCGTCAGATCATGCGATCCTCCTTGGCGGCCTGTGCCTCCAATCGTGCAGCAATCTGCCGCAATTCCTCGCGTAAAGCCTGTGCTTGGGCCTCCAGCTCTTCGAGCTTTGCCACGTCCTCCGGGTCGGGTGCTCCCCCTTTGACCGAGGCCAGAGCCACGGCACGCGCCGGGCGTCCGGACTGAGCGTCAATGGACTGGAGTTCGGCCTTGATCTCCACCTCACGGACGGAGTCGATTTCCTGCCGAGTGGGCGCTGGTTTTTCCGGACGCTCTGTCACCGCGCCCTCAGGCAGCGGGCCGAGTTCCTCAGTGTAACGCGGAGGACTTTGCCAGTCGTCGCCTTCTGCGGGCTGCCAGTAGGGCGTGCCGCCGATTTTGGTACCCTTGGAGTCCATGTGCTGGCGGTGATCCTCCACTACCTCCCAAGCGCTGCCCGTCCAGCGGGCCGCGTGTCCGGTCGGGATATCGGTAGGCGGGGCCACGGGTGTGGCCCCAGCGCAGATGGTCAGCTCTTTGCCGCCTACAACCTGGGCGGGCCGGGAGCCGGTCAGAGTGCCGGTGCGCAAATCGAAAGTGTACATGATGGCGCTCATAGTATCTCCTTGGATGGTTGAGGGTTATTGTTTTGCACTTCGCCTTTCCGAAATTGGGTGCTGGGCCAGGAGCGGGAAGCGGGCGGTTACAACGCGCCGGGGTTGCCAGAGATCGCAGGTGCATTTCGGCAGTTGTCCTATAGCGGCTTTACAGCCTCCGGTAGTTTTTATGATGCGGGTAACGGCACAACAACAAATATCGGCGGCGCGGGCGGTTACACCCTGACGACATTTGGTTTTAAGGCATCCCGATCCAACGCTACTTACGGCACATCTGCCACTGTCATGCCGCCTAGTATTAATGTCCCCATGATCCTCTACTTGGGCCGTCCGAGGTAAAGGATAATGGGCTGCCAGATGTGGGGAGGCACATTCATGGGGCCAGTGGGGACGGCATTGGAAAGCATAAATTTAGGGCTAGGATTGTTGCCCGTGGGAAAGCCCGTGCCATAAGAAACATTAATTTTTAGATTGGGGTCAGGCCTCCAAGCACCATCACCGTATAAGAACCATGCGCCACCGCCTGAAGGGAAAACACCGAAGTGACCTTCAACGTTCCGAATTTCATCTCTATGCCACGCCCCCGCGCCTTCCGCTGCTCCCAGCACCCAAGCTCGGAAAAACTGGCCGCCATGGAGAGGAAGGTATAATCCCGTGGGGTTAGCGCTGTTCGGGCGATACTTGCCGAGGTTGGCCGCCTGCTCTTCAGTATCGGCATCCCAAGGCATAACAAGGCCGGTAAACCCGCCTTGCTCATAGACCTCACCGAACTCCGGCCAGTCTTCAAATTCGATGAAGGAGCCGTCCGGCCAAGCATGGTTTGCAGGAAGTGTGGCGGAACGCCAGAACTTCGGGCAGCCGATGGAGAGCTTGCGAAGAAGCTCCTGCTCCTCCAGCTCCGCTTGCAGCCTTTCGGATAAATTGAGCAATCCGGAGATGATATCCAGATTGGCACCGTCCGGCCGGATGACGCCCGGTTTGTCCTTTTCCGCAAGAGGGACGGAGACGACGCCCTGCGCAGTGACATCCAAGTTGTCTCCGACTTGCATCAGACCAAGGTTGCCTTTGGAGGCGACAGGCTGTTTTTTAGCCCGCAACGGGCCGGGGATTTCCTCCCAGTAGGTCAGCGCCTCCGTACTCACCAGACGCAGGACGATGCCATACTGCGTATCCAAGGCCACATCTTTGCCGTCCACGGTTTGGATGCCGGTAGCGTCCGCACTGTTTCGCAAAGTCACAACCCGCTCGCTGTCGGCGGCGACCAGATGTAACAGCATGCCAGCATGCAGATCGCCGGACGTGATGGCTGTCAGATCGTCCGCAGGTGCGCCTCCCTCGGTATCCACTCGTACGAAGGCACTGGATGGGCTGATGACATTGTCCAATATGGACAGTTTTTTTTCACCCTGTGCGCCGGGCAAGTGCAAAATATCCGCCTGGTTCTGTGCCCATTTGTCCACGTCAATGGCGCGCGTGCGGTTGGCGGCACTCTCGCGCCAGGCGTAAAGTTCATTTCCATGATACATCTCTCGTTGCGTGGCCATAGCTTCTCCTCAATACCCCTTGATTACGGCGTCAATTCGCACCGCCGTGTAGTTGTCGTTACGGTCTATGCCCACTACCAGCGGGCCTTCCAACAGATAACCGGCTTCATCGCGCTGACCGCCGTTTTTATCCAGGGTCAGAGGATGCACAGCCGTGAGTCCTTCTGCCGCCTCCATGCCGTAGGTCACGGTTGTGATCACGCGGAATACTCCCGCCGGAATGGGCAGGCGCGCTCCTGAGGCCGGTATCAGCAGGCTGTCCACTTTCGCTTCCTGATCCTTCACGTCCAGAATCGCCCGGATGTCGTCCACAATGGCCGGAAATTCACCTGGGCGGAAAGTAATACGGATATCCAGCCACTCACCGCCCGGCGTGACGTAGTCCGAAGGCATGGCCTGCCACTGGCCTGAGACAACAACCGGAAAAACAAGGCTGTCGGCGTCTGCCGGAAAAACAAAGGCCTCGGGCGTATCCGGAAAAACATATGGAATGACGTAATGCCGAAACTCAATGGACTGCATGCCGCCGGTTATCAGGTCCGCCTGGACAAGCACGCGGGCGCCCGCGGCACTCCGCGGCACGTCCAGCCTGAAGGAATACGACATGGGCGCACCATTAGCCGTGGGGAACACCGGCAGACGCCCTTCATCCGCGAAAACATAGGCCTGCGGATCAGTGGGGAAGATATACGTACTGTCCGAGGCATACAGCCGGTCAAGCTGCCCCACCGCGCCGGAAACAATCTCGCCCGGCCAGCCTTCGGCTTTTTGGGAGTATTCCAGCACTACGTTTTCCGGCAGAATGTCGCCGAAGTCGATGAGCAGATCGCGCGGGGCGGACGTGAGGCCCAGCTCGTCCACAGTGCGCACGAACACGCGTCGGGCGTTGCCTGCCCAGGGGCGCAGATCGAACATGGCGTCCGAAGTATAGGGATGCGTCACGGGCAATGCCATATCCAGGCTGTCGGTAGGATCAAAAGCCACCAGAAATTCAAAGCCCACCACGTCAAGGGGTCTGTTTTCCAGACGAATACGTGCCGTATATCCGTCCAGATAGACCATATCCGGCGCGGGCGGCGGCGTGGTGCGGCCTATGACCACATGCCCGGAAACTATTGCCCAGTCGCTGGACCAGCCGATGCTGTTGACCGCGCGCACGCGTACATCATAACTGATGCCGTTGGTCTGCTTCACGCCGTCCGTAACGGTGAAGCCTTCCAGCACGCCGTCGATGTAACAGGAGACGCCGCCCACGGTCAGCGCGGCCGCGTTCTGCCACGCACCGTCCTCGGCGCCATGCCGGCGGAACTGGACCTGGGCTGACCGGCTGTCGTCCGTGAACTGCCACTCCAGGTAAATGCGCGGCTGACTTCCGCCGCCGGGCAGTGCGGCCAGTGCCCATTCGTCAGAGCGGATGGACAGAATGCGGGGCGTCTTGGCCTTGCGCAAAGGCCCGGTGCCCGGCAGGGTAATGGACGGCGTGTAGTCCGGGATGGGTCCACCGTCGTTTTCATAAAGCTCGTCGATGTAATCAACGAAGCTCACCGTGGCCGTGAGGTTGTCGCCCGGCCTGATGCCCGTAACCAGGCACATGCGTCCCACATCCCCGGCCGTGCCCACCATGACAATGTCATTGCGCCGGATCAGCAGGATGGGATTGCCGTCATCATCCACCCGGCCCGACAGGGGGGGCGGCAAGGGCTCTTCCAGCCTCAGGGTACGGCCGTCTTCACTGGTCCCCGCCACGGTCCACTCGCTGCCGTCTATCAGGCGCACCACCGCGCCGTAGCGCTCACCGGGCGTAAGCTGCAGTTCCGTATCCCAGGTCAGGGACGTCATGTCGCCGTTGTCGTCCAGGGTCCAGCCTTTCACGGCGCCCGTGCCGATGCCGTACAGCACTTCAGGCCGCACCACGCGCACTTTCTGGCCCTTGCGCAGGCGCAGATATTCCAGGGGCATGGTCGCGCTGTATTGCTCGATCAACAGCAGGGCTTCATTGAGATGCCATTGCCCCTTGATGGCCGCCTGCGCCGGATTGGTGGTGCCGAACAGCTCAATTTTTTCGAACAGCGTGGCATTCTCGGCGTTGTAGCCCGGTGCGTAGACAGTCAGCTCATCCTGCTCGTAGCGTTGTTCCTCGTTGATAAAGCTGATGCGCAGGCCGTGGATCGGATCTTTGTAACTGCGGGAGGAGCTAAAATCCCGCGAATTGCGCACCGTCACATGCCCGGCGGGCTGCCCCGGCTGCTTGCGTTGCCAGACCACGCCCCACTTGCCGTCAATGAGGCAGGGCGAGCCGCGTCCGGCCGCCGCGATATCGGCCAGGGCGTCCCAAACCTTGGTTTGCGTGTCGTATACGGCATCGAAGTAATAGCCGTACTCGGCGCACCATTCGCTCCAGGCCTGGATGCTTTCAAAATGGATTTCAGCATCGGGCCGGGGCCGGAAGTTGGCCCTACCCCGCAGCACATCCAGATAGGCCGCCGCCGGACTGCGCGTGGGCCGTTCAATCCAGGTCTGGCTTTCCTTGTCCCAGTCCGGCAGTTCCGCCGTGGCGATCAGCGTGAACAGCGGCAGGGAATTTTGAATCTGGTTGGTGGCCTTGATGCGCATGCCCACCATTGCCAGGGGAATGTCCCCCACATAGGGTTTCTTGGTGGTGTCCGCGGCGCGGATGGCGCTGATATACAACGCATCCACAGTGCGGCTGCTGTTCGAGTCCCGCCCTGTCGGCCGCCATTGGATATCGTAGCCCGTATCGCTGAAAGGCACGCTCAGACTTACGCCCTTGCGCACGGCCTTATCCGGAACCGCGCCATACCCGGAAAGCGTGATCTGGCTGTAGACCGTGGAAACGCTCCCTTCGCTGAACGTAAGGGACAGCGGGCCTGCCTGCTCCACGGTAATGCCCGCTTCCTGCGCTGCCTCGCCCAGTTCGAACGATGTTATTGCCGCCGCGCTGATGACTATCGTGCAGATCAGCGTGGCCGTGGAGGGCAATGAGGGGTTGCTGACCTGGGCCGAGCCGTGCCAGCCGTTGCTGTCTCTGTAGGGCGTGCCGTTTTTGGCGCTGAACTGCGCCTGGCAGAGCGTGCCGTAGCTGTCGAGGTACAGGTAGCAGGTGGCCGTAAAGCTCACCGCCGGAATCACGGCGCTGCGGTAACCTTCGTCATACGAAACGTAATAGCTGTAGCTGTACTGGGGCAAAATCGCCTGAGGAAAGCCCACGGTCTGGGCCTTGACGGTCTGGGACGCGCCCTGCCACTCCCCGGCGGGTTCCGTGAGCCCCGCCTTTTTGCGGTAGCGGTACTCCACGCTGCGGCTGATGGGATAGCGATTGGCATTGTCGTCCATGCCGAACAGGCCCTGGGGGGCCTGCACGTCAAAACCGATTCTGTCCACGCCCGGCTCAGTGGAGCGCGTCACCCACCAGGCGTCCGGCGCAAGCTGGTTGCCCACGCTGTCGGAGGTCAGCAGTTGGATGGACAGGGGGGTCTGATAAACAACTGTGGGCAAAATGTCCGGCACCGCGTCGCCGGGCCTGCCGTTGCAGATTTGGATGCTCACGTCCTGGTAGAGATCCAGGGCCGTGTCTCCCAGTTGCATGCCCTCCATGGACAGCGGGCCGAAGCCGACCACCCCGAGAAAGTAGAAGTATTCGTCCGCGCCGATCAGCTCCGTGTAATCGTCCACAATGCGGGTCAGCGGCACCAGATGCCGCCCGTAGACCTTGCGCACCGGCGCGCCGAAACTCATGCTGTTGGACGAGGCATTCAGGCTGTAGGTGGGCGAAGCGCTGCGCTGGTCCAGGGACGGACTGCTCAGCGACGGCGGCCGCACCGGAGCGATAAGGTCCGCAAGGAGGGAAATGCCGACGGTGGCCCCCAGACCCAATAGTGCATTACCAAATCCTGCCCAGAATCCGGTAGCCCCAAATGGAGCCCATATGGTGAGGGCAATGCCCACCACCGCCCCCACAATTTTCAGCAGGGTGTTAAAAAAATCCCCGCCGCCGAAAGGCCGGATGATGAATTCCAGCTCATCGCCGTCCGCCAGATGCAGGCAGCCCCAGAACTCACGCGGTATCTTGATCCCGTTGAGCCAGAGCGCGCCGCCGCCCCGCAACATGCGCGGCACGCGCGCCAGATCGCAGACAGCGCCCACCGCCCGCTCCAGGTTGATCAGGGCCGGTACACGGCCCGCCCATCGCTTGTGCGGGGCCAGACAGTTGGGAATGGCGCTGACCCGTGCAAAGCCCGGCAGGGCCGGGAGCATGGGAGCAACTACGGCGGGAACAAGGCTCAGACGTTCAGACTCGGGCACGCCAGTACCCCCCGAATTGGCGGCGCAGATCCGGACGCTGCCGCCAGTCTTCGCAGATGCTGCCGCCGTCATCCTCGATATGCAGGATGATTGACGGCAGCTCCACCAGCAGTCCCACATGCCAGAGCGCGCCGCCCAGAAAAAAACCGGCCACGTCAAAGACGCGCTCCTGACCCGCCCCCACCGGCTCAAACGCGTCCAGGTGCCGCTCAAAGGCCCGGCAGCGCTCCCGGCAGGAAGCGGCACGCGCGTCCGGGTCATCCTCCCACGAGGGCAGCAAGATGCCCGCCTCGTTGCGCAGCGCCAGACGCACGAGCCCCCAGCAGTCAATGCCGCCATGCAGCTCGCGGCCGCCTATCTTCCAGGGCAGGCCCACGTATCTGTCCAGCCAGCAGTCCGGCCTCATGCATGCACCCCCGGAAACCATTTCTTGTCAAAGGTCATGCCGGGAAAACCGCCGTCCTCCTGCATATCCACGCCGATATTGCCCTGTATCGTGGCCCCGCCTATATCATTCCGGATCATGTAAAAACCCGGATAATCCGCCCTGATCAGGTTCGGCTCCCTGGCGCTGGCCTGATACATGCGCACCGCTATTTTGCTGCGGAAGGAACGCAGCAACACAACAAGCTCGTTGCTGCGCCAGACGGTCAGGCTGGCCGTGGGGCCGCCCTCCTCTTCCTGCGACGGCGGCGTGAAGCTCATGGGCAGGAAGATGAAGTCCTCCTCCGGCTGTCCTTCCCTGCCCAGATTGGAGCGCACCCCGTAAAAAGGGCACCCTTCCGCATCCGTGCCCAGCCGTGTGACGTTGGAGGAACACAGCCGCATGATGCCGTCATATTCCGGATGGGTCAGCTCGAACAAAAAGATGGGGTAGTCGTCGCTCTCCCGGTCGATGTACATGGAAAGATCGAGGGAAACAGGCGTCCGCATGCTCACGGCAATATCTCCCAGACCATGCTCACGCTGCGCCGGAACGGCCCGTTGCCCTTGGCCGTAAAATCCATTTCCGAGTCCGGGTCAAAGCGTACCTCCAGCAGATCGCCGCTGTCCGGGTCCTGATAGTCAAAGGGCAGCACGCCCTTGTCCAGGCCCTGACTCCAGAATCTTTTGAAAATGCGCCATTGCTCCAGGGTCATCAGGAAGTCCATGCTCAATTTGCGTCCGGCCGCGCCCTTGGGGCGGGTCATGGCCGGTCCCTCATCGCCCTTGAAGCTCCAGCGCGCGGAGGGCTGCTGCGCCTGCCAGGGGGATTCAATGGGCTCCCGCGGCAGTTCCAGAGGCCAGACAATCTTTGCCATGAGCAACACCCTTTAATACTTGATAGGCTTTTTTGAGGCCCCGAACTGGTTGCGCAGCACCTTGTTGGTGTAGCCACCGCGCCGGGCCGTATCACGCGCAACCTCCTTGAGCATCATGATTTTCAGATCAATGCCGCCGTCGCTGTTGTGCCGCTGGTTGGTTTCCACCTCGGCACCGGCCTGGTTGATGACAGTGATGTTGACTACCGGGGCGGCGTTCCGGGCCGTGTTCCTGCCTGTGTCCACGGGCAGGACGCGCGGCACGGGCGCGGCGGCGATGGCCCGCATCTGGCCGGGCGTGAGCACGGATTCGTCCTTGCGGATGATGGCCGGAAGTTCCGTGGCCGGGTCATAATAACGGCCCTTGTGGAAGCGCGGGGCGCGCGCGAAGAGCATGCGCGGCACGGGCCGGTAAAAGGAGGACTCCCAGCCCATGCCGCCCCCATGTTTCACCTTAGCGCCCCCCCAAGAACTCGTATTCAGGTCTGCGCTGGTAAATCCGGGAAGTGTTATGGAACTGCTGAACAGGTCACCCAACAGTCCGGCCAGTCCACCGCCTATCTGAGCCACGCTCGCCTTCAGGGCCAGCTCCGTAAGCATCTGGCCGATGCTCTGGAAAAAGGAGGCGAAATCCTGTTCACCCTTCCAGAGCACGCTGGTCAGTGTGCTGGAAACGCCGTTAAGGCCCTGTGTGGCGACCTGCTCGAAGCCCGTGGCGTAGTCCGTGGCGTCCGCGTAATAGTCGCGCCAGGCGCGCTTCATGCCCGAAATGGGATCACGGGCCAACTCCTCTTGACGGCGCGCGTACCACTGGTCCAGCAGTGCGCGGTCTGTCACGTGTTTACTGTAAAGCCGGTATTCCTCCTCCAGGGCTGCGCGCTCCAGATCGTAATGACTGGTCAGCGTCTTGCGCGCGTCCTCCAGAAAATCCTTGTTGATCTGCTCGTCACGCTGCCGGGACTGGAGCTTGATTTTATCCCGCTCGGCGGCCACGCGACGCTCATATTCTAGCGGATTTTCGCGCGCCACGGTCTGCCATTTGCTGCTAGCCTGCTTCTTGGCCAGAGCCGCCTCGGCCTTGGCGGCCTCCATCTCGGTCTTGTCCAGGCTGCCCCCCGCCGCGTCCAAGCTCTCACGCAGGGATGCCACCTCGGCTAAAAGCTGCTCGGTCTCGCTCCGGAAGGAATCAACAGTCTTTTGGGTTTTTTCCGCAACTTTCTGCCCGGCGGTTTTGGGGGCTTTAAATTGTTTCTCTAGCTTTTCACGTTTGCGATTATATTCGGTCGTAACAGCAATACGATCATTTAGAAGCTTGCTATAATCCACACCCTGCCGTTTATATACTTCTATACTGGCATTAATAGCTGAAAGCGTGTCTTCATATTCTTTTTTTAAATTATCTTGCTGTATTCTCTGTGATTTTTTTAGATAATTATTAACAGCTGTACGTCCTTTAGACAACACATTTTCAGCTTCTTTTGAAGCATCATTGAGTGCTTTACTATATTCTGCAATTTCCTTTCTCCCTTGGCGAAATTTCTCACGCTGTTTTTCAGTGTAAACAGCCCTTGTACTTCCTCCTCCCCAAGAATCATAATCGACCTCCAGGCCTTCCGGGATGATGCGCGCAGCGCGCATCTGAGTGTCAGTGAGATCTTCTTCCCTTCTTTTTTTTGTTACGGCGTTCTGTTGCTCCAGTGCTGCCGTAATCTTGCGTATCATGGCAATCACAGGGCCGCTGTCCGTGACATTTGCCTTGAACAGCGTCCATTCGGTACTCATTCGGTTAATAGCCTGCTGAGCGCCTTCCGCCGCCTTTTCCGCCGAAGCTCCAAACTCATCACGCAGGGCACGCCCAAATCGCGGCAGAAAATCCTCTGCCAGCAATTTTCCGTCGGCCATGAATTTATCCAGCTCCGCCGTGCTCATACCCATGGCTTTGGCGGCAAGTTGAAATGCGCCTGGCAACTGTTCGCCTAACTGTTGCCGCATTTCTTCAGCCTGGACCTTGCCCTTGGACATCATCTGACCTAAGGCAACAAAAACGCGCTCCACCTGTTGCTGAGAAAGACTAAGTGATGTCGCAGCGGCACCAACCCCTTCTACAATACTGTTTATTTCACCAGAAATATTGGTTCCACGCGCAGCTGCATACAATGTTTTGGCACTTTCTGCTGTGGTGAGGTACTCAAGTCCTAATTTTTTTGTGGTTTGATATAAAAATTCTTGTTGTTCAGCGGCAGCATGAGAAGAACCGGTTATGGTCTGATACGCCTTGTCTAGACGGTCAAGTTCAATACTGGCGTCAAGACTGGCTTTACCAATATTATATAGAGTAGATGCCGCGCCTACGCCGCTGCCCACGGCCAACATCTTGTTGAATCCACCCGCGAAACTGTCGATCTGGCGCTTGAATCCGGACATCTCCAGAGTTATTTTTTTAAGAACCGGGGAAACCTTATCCTTTGCTTTAATGTCTATCGTCGTGTCGGCCATGGGGAGTCCTCGAACTAAAAGTGGTGGGATACATGTTTGCCATCAGCCTACACCCCATTACCGGGTAAAAGGCAAGAAAAAAGAGCCGAAGTTGTAAAATTTACAACTTCGGCTCTCATTTTTAGATGTTTGTATCTTTTTTACCCGGTCGCCGTGCCCGTCGATACGGAAAACTCCAACCCCAGGGCCGCCATGACGGACAGGACTTGAGCCACTGTGACGGCCCGGGCCTCTCCGCATTCCAGCATGTCCACATCCCGGGCCGTCACCTGGGCCAGTTCGGCCAGGCGCTCCGGACTCAGCCCCAAGGATGTGCGCCGTTGCCGCGCCAGCCGCCCCAGATCCAGGCCCATGTCCATGGCCCGCAGTTCCACGGCGATTCTTTCACGAGACCGGAGGATCGCGGGGGATTTCATACAAACCGCCTTGCAGGAAAATAAGGCCCCCTGTCGTCAGGGGGCCATGCTTTACGATTTCAGGGATTTTAATGTTCCCTACTCAGGGAGTCGCCAATCAAAGCAAAAAACCGTGCGGCTGTCATTTACTCCTGCCGCCCGTGCTTCCGCGCATACCACAAGGCATAAAGGCATCCTCCGCCGATCACCACAGCCGTGACAATATAAAAAAGCGTGCTGTACATTATTGTGACCTCCACAATTTATAGCCTGTGTAGGCCATAACCAGACCGCAGCCGAACACGTACAGGCTGCCGTCAATAAATGCTACCGCGATGCACGCGGAACCGGCCATTGCCAGAATATTTGACCAATATTGCATATGCCTGCCTTACTTCACAGATAACCATTTCAGGACTGGCTGTCCACAGCCGCGTTCTTGCCGGAAATCTTTTTGCGCCACTCGGCCCTGAGCCGAATGCCGGAAAAGAGGATGACCGGATTACGCCGGATCACGCGGAGACCGGGTACCTTTTGCAGTTCCATGGCCAGCCGCTTCATGGTGATGAATTCCGCCGCTTCCGTGCCCAGGGCTTCCGGCGCCCAGAGCTTGAAGGCCAGCCAGAATTTCTGCGTGCCGGTTTTAAACGGCCCGCGCTCGCACGTTTCACGCACGAAACGCGCCACATGGTAAAAGTCCTCGCAGCGGGCGTCCGGGTCATTCATGAACATCCGGCAGCAGGCAATGAAGGAGTCCCTCAGCTCGTCCACCCCGCCCAGGCCCGTGAGCCGGGCCATCTGCAGGGAATAAGAAAGGCAGCGCTCCCGCAGTTTGCGGTTCATGCCCAGCACGTCCGGCGGCAAATCATCCAGGGCCAGGACAGCTTTGCCCGGCAGCGCCTTATGCTCGCCCGGCAGCCTGTACGTCCCGCTCTTGCGCAGCGTGGGCAGCACTTCTGACCGCACCCACCTGGAAAAAACCCTAGCCGCGGGCTTGTGGCTGCGGAATACCAGAGAGTACAGACCGGATTCGGAGATGGCATTTATTTCGTGAGGAATTCCGGCACGCGGATTACCCTTACTATTGGTTAGGGTAATTTTCTCGTCCTCATCTAACCCATAAAGAGCCTTGGTAACATTTTCCAATTCCAGTACCCGGCAAACATCCTTGGCCACAAACCAGGGGTTGCCGTTTTCATCGTGATGGACCCGAACCATATTGTCTTCAAACGCGAAGATAGTGAGATCGCTTTGCATAGATCCTCCTGAATATTTGCTCCAATCTCACTCATGCTGCAGCTAGAGTATGACTCCAGCATATAGCACATTTTTTTTTAATGTACATATATTTTGCAATGTTAGAGATTATTAGCCTTTTTTGTAAAACTCTAATGGGCAAATATTCTATGAAATCAGGGGAGTAATTGCATTTTTTAGCATTGCTAGGGATTTTAGGAGATGAATACCGCTAATAATCCCTAACAATACCTACTTATGCGCTTCTACAGCTTGATCGAGAATATCTTCAGACACCTGATTGGCAATGCTTTCCAGCCCGTCCAGCGCGGCCTGCACTACTTCGGCCAAGTCGGCCAGTTCTTCGCCGGAAAGCCCGCCATCGCTCTGACTTGCCAGATGCAGCAGGCATTGCATCAGACGCAGTTGGGAGCGTGAACGCCACAATTGGTCGGAGGGGGAAAGATGGGAAGAAGACATGTAAACTCCTGGCGTTTTTTTGATTAGAGCTTGCGAAACGCAAAAAGCTCCGGGTGCTCAAAACTGACGCCAGTCAGCGGGCTAATTCCCCTTTCGGGTCTTGTATTTCGCCCACACCCGGAGCGTTGCTCCGTGATTACCCCTCAGAGGATAGACCTCGGGCACAAAAAAACCACGAAAGGCGGTCGTGGCACCGCTGGCGTTTTAAGGTGTTTTGAGCACCTATGTAAGACTTGTCCCAAAAACTCCTCCGCGTCAAGGTTGTTAAAGCACATTTTCCCTTATAGTCTCTGCTTCAGGCGGGGCTACAGAAATCCCCAAAGCGCCACTTTTTAAAAAATCAATGAAGGCAGTTTTAAAAGCAATGCCAACATCTTTTTTAGAAGCTTGAATTTCCTCATTTAAACCTGTTGAGCTCATAAATTTAATATCAGAATAAAGAAATATCGGTATTTGTCTATTATTTTTGAACCTCTTATCAGGGCCACCATTTTTATTTGTGTATAGCCACGTATATTCTATAATTGTTCCATCTTCTGGTCTATAATCTGCTTCAATGAAATGCTGATTATCAGCTTTGATCAATAACGCATCATAGCTCATAGCAGCAACAATATTTTTTTCACAGATAAATAGCTTATCAGGAAAAAAATAAAGATGTTGCTTTCCTACAGGAAAATTTGGCACTGAAACATTTGTCTTGATAAAATTTGGAGCACCGTATCCTATTTTTATCGGAGTACGTTTAACAACAAGAGATGCACCTGCATGATATTTCTTCAAACTTCCAGAAGATGCTTCTTCAGAAATGTGCCAAATTTTTATGCATGATGATAATTTTGAAAATCCGTCATAAAAATCTTGTATGCATTTTTCTGTATTTTCATCAATATCATAAAGAATAAATACTTTTTTTCTATGCTGATCTATTAATATATATATAAAAATTGACAATATTAGACCGATTATGCATCCAATCAACCCACCAAATGATAATAAAATGCAAATAGGCCAAATAGGCCACCTCTTTATTTTCATGTTAATTTCTTCAATAATATCTTTTGATGTTGCATCAGTCAAAAATTCTGTATTTTCACTTTCAATTTCTCTAAAATATAGACCATCATCTATTTTTGGGGATGGTATACAATGTGATTTATCTACGGGATGATGCCTTTGAGTTGGCCGTTTATGGCCCAAAGAAGCACGATAATATAATCCTTCTCTGCCCATATGAACATAGCTTCCTCGAGGTCCCGTACCCATGCGGAAACCTTTAATCCCAACAGATAACCCTACACCAGATTTGGAAAAATTGATCCTAACTCCACCTAAACTAACTGATTTTTTTAGATAAAATCCCATCTCGTTCCCCCCTAATTTCCTCACCGCATATAGCGGCGGGAATATCGCAAGTATAAATTACGGCTTAACGCGCCGTTGCTTGCGCCACTGCCACGGGGGCACGGCGGCTTCATCGGCCCAGAGTCCCCGGCGGGCGCTCCGGGCCGACTTTTCCAGCCTGGCCCATTCCCGGCAGAACTTTGCCCGGCAATATCGTTTAAACAACCAGGCGTGGCCGCTTTCCAGCATGCGGGCGTTGACGTTCTTCCCCTTCCGGATCAGCAGGGCCACCACCCGGTTGTACCTGTCCTGCCCCAGCGGCACCACTTCCACCAGGGATTCCGGGGGCAAAATACGGGCCAAAGCCTCGCGTGATTCCGGACCACCGGCTTGCCCCAGTTCAGGCGCGTCAATGCCGTAAAGACGGATGCTCAGGGAGCTGTTGCAAGCGCCGCCTGGGGCAAGCGTCACAGTGTCTCCGTCATGCACGGCCCGCACCATACCCTCCCAGGTCAGGGCCGGAAACGCGGGCAAAAGGCAGCCGAGAATAAAGAGGACAAGAAAGCATGCCACTTTGTTCATATCCATGAAGAACTAGCCTCTCCGCGAATGAGTGTCCAGAAAACAAGCGATACTTCGGCGGCACTTGCGCCGCCCGCGCGAGTTCGTAAATCTTTTTTCCCCATCCCTTGACTATACACATTTTTATGTGTATAAAGTAAACAGAAAATTTTTTGAGGAGGAGGAATGAAGCCTGGTGAAGTGATGAAAATCCTCAAAGATGCAGGATGGACTGAGGGCAAGGGAAGAGAACATGCCATAGAGGCCGTCAGCCCAACGGGATACAGGGTGCCGATATCAAACCACCCATCCAGGGATATCCCGACGGGCACGTTGAAAAAAATTGAAAGACTCACAGGGGTGACGCTGAGATGAACGAAAGGGGTGAAAACCCCTTTCGAGAAAAATTCAGCCATACTATATATCTAATAGAATTTCTCAGGAAAGGTAGTCATATGCAGTCGTATTACATCGCCGGTATCGTGAAAGAGGATGACGGAAGTGGTTTTTCCGTATATTTTCCTGACATTCCCAATATTGCGGCGGGCGGTGCAACAACAGAGGAAGCAATCAAAAACGCCACGGATGCACTGTATGTGGCATTGCGCGGCATAGCTGAAAAAAATGAAACGATACCCGTTCCATCAACTCTTGAGGAAGCCAGACGCAAGGTAAGGGAAGAGCGGGAGGCGGATTGTCTGCCATATCCCGAAGACACTTTGTATCAGTATTTTGCCTCTCCCTCTCTTGATATCGTGCCGGTACGGGTCAATATCACCATTCCCCGCTCCACGTTGCAGGAGATAGACGCCAAGGCAAAGCTGTCCGGCATGACCCGAAGCGGATATCTGGCCGCAGCCGCACAGGCCTTCGCACGTTAATGACAGCGGGGCCGGGATCACTCCCGGCCCCGCTTATTTTTTATCCCCGGTCGCATCGGCCAGGCGCTCCAGTTCCGCGCGCTCCAGGGCGCGCAGTTTTTTGAACAGGCGCTCCGTCACCGGCACATGCAGCACACAGGCGACGGCAAAGGCCGCGGGCCAGTCCATGCCCACCACCCCGAAGCCGGTGGCGCGCCACTGGGTCTGAATCTCTCCCCAGAGGCGCAGGGCCTCCTCATTCTCGGCCCAGAGCCGGGGCGGCCCGTGCACGCAGGCCGCACAGTCCAGGCGCAGGCCGCGCTTGCGGCTTATTGCGTGACAGTCGGCGCAGTAGTCGGCCCGTTCGCGGTCGCCGCGCCATCGCCACCAGCGAACAAGTTTTTTATGGCGGCCACCGGCTCGGCCATGCTGTATTTGTAGGTGGCGTCCAGCAGCAAGAGAATGTCGCGGGCCGGCATATCCTCAAAGTCCATATCTGGATACAGGGCCATAAGGCGGTCCCGGCGCTGGTCCAGGCCGTCGAAAACGGCCTGTGTCCTTTCCTCCCCCTCGGGCTTGAGAAAGGAGTCGCGTTCGGCTTTAAGCATCTCCTGGCAGACCTTGTAGGGCAGGCAGACCAGATGCACTCTTTTTTTGCTGACGGGCAGGGTGACTTCCATGTTACGCTCCATAGCTGGCAATAGTGTTGGTCAAGGTGGCCGTGATGGCCGCATCCTCAGGCTTGACGCTGTAGGCCTGATAATTCCAGGTCACGCGCAGACCGGCCGGGCCGTCCGTGACCGGACCGGCGACCTGCAACTGGGTTTTGGGCAGGCCGAAGGCCAGGGATGCCCCATTCGCTTTGCTGAACCTCAGTTTCAGGCTCAGCGGCGTGGAATCCAGAGCCTTCTGGTACAGGCTTTCGTCCTTGAGCAGCACGGTCATAGCCCCGGAGACGCCCATCAGGCCTTCCGGCAGGTCGCCGCGAAAGCCGCCTCCGCCCAGGGTGTAGGTGTCGCCGTCCAGGCCGTTGTCCAGCTGCACGGAGAAGGTGGTGGCGTCGCCGTATTCCACGTCGTCCATTTCCAGCACGGCCATGAAGTTGGACATGCGGTCCAGGCCCAGGTCGGTGGGCGAAGCCGCCACCGGGGCGGCCTGACTGCGCTGCACGCCGCCCATGCAGGACAGGGTGGCGGTCAGTTCCTGGTCGCCGCCGGCCTCCATGGAAAAGGAATTGATCTTGACGCCTGTGCTGACCTTGTAAAAGGGCGTGCCCGTGGCGAAACGTGTCTGCACCCAGATGCTGGGCATCTCCTCCCCGGCCTGAAACACATGGCTGTAGGTTCCCGCCGCCGTGTCCTCGGTGGTGACGGGCGCTCCGAACATGGCGCGCAGCCACAGGCCGAAGGAGTTGGCGTCCACCGGCACCACAATGTCGCCGGTGACGTCCGTGTTGCCGTCAAAGGGTTCGGCGGGGTTGCGCGTGCCGCGCAGGGTTGCCGCCGTGTTCTTGGGCCGGGCAATGGCCACGGCCTCGGTATTGAACGGGATCAGCCAGCCGACGGGCGGATCGGGGATAACGCCGTACCCCTCCTCAAAGCCCATGACTGTCTGGCTTCTGTAGCCTCGTGCCTGCTGTGCCATATGGCCTCCTTATTTCCAGGCGTTTTGCCCGATGCCGATGGTGTTGGGTTGCGTGACAGTGACCAGAATGTTTTTCTCACAATAGCCGTTGGTGACCGGGGAAATTTCGCCGTCCCCCTGGCCGGGAGGAAACCCGCTATTCATCAGGCTGCTCAGGATACGCGGGGCGAATTCCCCTTCCATCAGGGTCAGAGCCGGGTGCACATACAGGCCCGGTTCCGGCTGATCGTATTTTTCTTTCAGGGCCACGCCCAGAAACAGGGCTATGCCGCAGGTGTTTTCCCCGCGTTCCGGGCCGCGCCCGTCTTCCACGGGCTGCATGACCACATAGGGGCAGTCGGCGCGCCCGAACTCGCGCACGTCGTCATAGCCCACGAAAATATGCAGATCCGCGTCGCAGGCCGCACGGATGAAATCCCGCAGCGCCGCGTCCGCCCGCAGGGTGTCGGCCCAGTCCAGGCAAATCTCAGTTGAAGTCATGGAATCCCGCCTTTCTGTAAGTTTCCGCGCGCGGCTCATACGGCCCCAGCACCAGAGTCTCCACGCGCAGCCGGATATATTTGTGAATAGCGCCCTTGTACTGGTCGAATATGGGCCGAATCAGGGGACGCTTGGGCCGATCAAGAACACGTTTTTTTGACAGGGGAATTCTGGCCAGCCAGAACAGGCGGCGCATCTTGGGCGTAATGATCTGCCCGTTTCCGATGCCTTTTCTGACGGATTTGCCGTCTTGCACCGCTGACAGATATTCTTTCAGGCCCGGCCTCAAAACGCCGATGGATACACCGTCGCCGCCCTCGTTCACCTTATAGCGAATAAGCCCTATCATCCGCTGCATGCTGCGCTCGGGCCGCAGGCCGCCTGGGGGACGCTTCCAGTAACTCATGGCTTCAGCCATGCGGTAGGACTGCCCCTTGCCGGTTTCCGTAAAGCGGTGCTGTTTTTCATACAGCTTTTTACTCATCCCCTTCAGGTACATCTGGCGATCATCGGGAAGCAGACGCCCCAGCATGTCCAGCCGTCTGTATCTCTGCATGCGCGAGAGCGTTTGCCATTTATGGCCTCTGGGGCCATTGCCCCTGATGGCCCCTTGAATTTTTCCGCGCATGACCCAGCCCAGGCCGGACAGCACTCGTTGCATCTCCTTTGGGAAGACGCGCTGCAAGTGTCTGAATTCCTGAATAACAGCGTCATCCATGACGGCGGAAAACTGTATGCCTGGCGTATCGATCAGATCCGGCATATCCACTCCTATCTGCCGCGCGTTTTTTCCTCACGGGACAGGGTCAGTTGCAGTACCTGTCCCTGCCCCGTGCCCAGAATATCCGCTTCGCGGATCTGCCATTCCGTATCCCAAAGGCGCGCGACGTCGCCACGCTCCGGCTCAAAGGGCAAGTCCGCAAGAATCAGATGCACGCGGGCCAGCCGGGCCCGCTCGCCGCTGAAAGCAGCCGCGTCCGAGTCCAGCCGCCGCCCGCCCATGCGCCGGGCCAGACAGTCCGCCGTCACGGCGGTTCCGTCCGGCCCGGTCAGCTCCAGTTTTTCCGCGCCTTCGGCGGCCATGACGGCGCGGAAATCCTCAGTCAGCGGGGGCATTTCACCTCCCCGATATGCAGTTTCGTTTCCACGCGGGCCATACGCTCCTGCAGCAGATGCACATCCTTGTCATTCAGATCCAGACGCCCAGACATGGCCTGCATGGCCTGGCGGCAATCTCCCCTGTGCATCAGCTTGATCCGGACATCCCTCAATTCCTGCACTTCAGCGGCCAGTTCCCGGACTTCACGCCTGAGAGACAAAAAGACGTACACCACCAGGGATGTCAGCAGCAGTAAAAGCACGCCGATGATGCTGAAGGCGTAAGCCAGAACGGTTTCCAATCCTAACGGCATGATTCCTCCGCACGGCGTCAGTTCATATACCCAGGCTCAACAGGCCGCTCAGCAGCCCCGCGTCGATAGGCGGAAAACCCACCTCAGGGAAAAAATAATTGAGCACGGGCCAGAGAATGAAGTGCCAGACAACCATGAAACCAAGCACATACGCTATGGCTTTCGTGGATTTTCGCGCCTTGCGCCGCGTGACCCGCGCGCCGTCTCCCGCCACGGTGGTGACCTTTTTGACGAACAGACCGGCCAGACCCCCGGCAAGAGTGGAAAGCACGCCCATTATGCGACCTCCTCCAAAAGTTTGCCCTCCAGGGCGCGGCGTTTCTGATAGCCGCTCCATAGCCTGCCGTTCTTGAGACGAGCGGTGGCGTCCTGCCAGTCCTGATTGACGAAAGCCTTCCAAGTGTTGGGATATTTGCGCGGGCTGTTGACCCCGCGCTGATACTGGATGCTGACGATGACGGCCTGGGCCTGCCAGGGCAGCGTTGCGAACCGGCCCGGCAGACCTACGGCCCGGTCATAATAGTCGGCAATTTTTGTGATGTGATGGTTGAGCATGGCCGCATCCAGCTCGTCGGCCACGGCCTGGCTGATCGTCAGCGGCAGACGGTGCAGCGCGTCCACGGCGGCGGCCTTGCTCCGGCTCAGATAGGGGCGGAGTTGATTGACAATGCCGGGGCTCACGCCCATGCCGTTGAGCGTCTCGGCGTCCGTCTGACCCAGGTCCACGCCCGTGCCGATGGTCACGCCGCTGATGCCCATGGGGATATACCGCTCCGGGTTGGGGCCGCCGTAGTAATTGGCTGTGCCGCCCGTGCTCAGATCGCAGGGGATATAGCCCCGCAACTGCTGCGGCCCCTCGAAGCCGGGACAGCGTAGGACATTGTGGATTTTGTCGGTGAAAATGGGCATTGGCTACGATCCTGCCTTGTGGCTTATGGGCCGGGGGCGCTGAGTGGGTGGAATGCGCCCCCGGCCTAGTTGGGGAAGGAGAAGAATGCTAGTAAATGCCGGGGCCGGGCAGGCCGTTGAGCAGCACGTCCACCGTGGCCGCTTCCGCCGTGGCCGGGGCAAAGGCAATACCCGCCAGCTCATTGTCTGTGGCCGTGGCCGTGATCTTTCCCGCTGTATTGGCGTAAACCTTTACGCCCTGGGCAATGGCCGCATTGTCCTTGGGCAGCCGCACAACTCCGGATATGGCGCACGCGCCGACCCCACCGGCGGGAATGTCCGTCACGGCCACCACAAAGAGTTCCCCTGCATGGAGCAGTTCACCGGATTTGACCGCCGCTGCGGACTGATAGTCCATGACATGGCCAGGCTGAATGTAATTCCGCATCGTCCTCTCCTTATGCGCCGGCTGTGCCGGGATTTTTGACCACGCCGCGCCAGTCCATCCATCCCGCGCCCATGCAGCCGCGCGCCTTGTAGGATATGGCATCCGTGCGGAAGCTCATTTCCTCCACCACATCCGGGACGTCCCGGCCGTTGAGATAGGCCACGTCAATGGTGGGTACCTGGTTGGGGCTGGCCGTCAGATACCAGGCCGCAGGGCCGGAATCCGGCTCCAGCCGGGCTTCCACAATGGGAGTGATGCGCGAGTCGCGCCAGGGGTTATACACGCCGCTGGACATGTTGGCGTCCGGCGCGGCCGCGGAATTCAGCAGCACCAGGGCCTCGTTTTCCAGGCTGGGCGGCACCAGCAGGAAAGACGGAGTGATGTTCAGGCGCGCGCCGTTCATGCCCTTCTGCATGCGCATCATCTGGCGCGCGGCGCTCATGCCCGCGTCGTCAATGCCCGTGCCCGCGTCCGCGACATTGCTGTGCGGCGCGCTGAACACCTTGTTGCCGTCGGCCATCGCCGGATTACCGGTCAGCAGGCCGTACACGATATCCGACTGCTTGCGGCCCCAGGCCGCGCCGAAGAGCTGCGGCAGTCGGGTAAAGGCTCCCAGATCGTCGTTGACGATCATTTCCCAGGTGATGGAAAGTATCTTGCCGTATTTGGCTATCTTGAAGGATTCGGCATGGTCCTTCAGCGCACCGTCCTTGTATTCCGCTCCTTCGCGCACCAGTTCGAAATCCGGCGCTTCGGACAGGGAAATACCGTAGATTTCCTTGAAATCTCGGGCCGTGCGCCGTGTGGTCCAGGGTTCGAAGGTGCGGCCTGATTCGGCATAGGCCTGCAGCAGAATTTTGTTGGCCACGTCCATGTACACGGCGGCGAAATCCGAGGTGGAGGCCGTCAGCCGGTAGGTGGTGGAAAAAATCCTGTCGGCCATCTGGTCACGCGAAAGGCCGGCGCAGTTGCAGCCCGCGCGCTCCAGGGTCAGGCGCACGAAATCCGCAAGGCCCATGTTGCGGAATCGGTTGCTGCCCTGCTGCGGTTTTTCCACCCGCACGCCGTAGGTCATGGCCAGACCTTCGGAAGCCAGAGCGCGGAATTTGTCGCCCTCGTCCAGGCCCATGTCCACCCGGCCCGCCGGGGCCCCGCCAGGACGCGCGGCCAGCAGGTCCAGGGCCTCGGCGCGGGCCGCGTCCAGGCTTAGATTGCGCCCTACCATGTCGCTGACCGTATCCTCGCCCAGGCTGAGCTTGGCGCAGAGCGCGGCAATGCCGTTGACGCGCTCGCGTTCCCTGCTCAGGGCCGCCTGCACGGCGGACTCCACGTCCGGGGCCGGAGCCGGGAGGATGGGCGCCGGGCCGGGCGCGGGAGCGGGGTTCTGCTTTCCATCAGCGGCCAGCGTAGCCATCTGTTCATCGGCCTGGGGCTTATTGGCCTCATAAAAAACCCGCGCCTGTTTGTCGTCGGCCGTTTCCGGCATGCCCAGCGCAAGCAGGATGGCCCTCAATTTCGGGTCCATAAACACCTCCTGATTTTCAGCGGACATGGCAATGGCCGCCGTGTTGTCATCCGCGCCCAGGGCCACGAAAGATATTTCGCTCACCTGGGATTGCTGCCAAATGTCGATGGGGCCGCGCACGCCGCGCCCGTTCACCGTGGCGACGGCTCCGGCCTCCACTTTGAGAATCTGTAACGGGCTGACCCCGATGCTGGCCTGCCAGGGGAAGCCCTCGTCAGCCAGGGCCAGCACTTCCGCCGCGTCCGACGTGGCTTTGGAAAACGTGCCGAAAAGATGCAACCCCTGATCGTCCACCCGGCTTTCGTCAGTCATGCCCACAATGCGGTCCCGCTCATGCTCGCGCAGGGCCGGAATGGCCGTTTTCAGGCTGATGCCGGACAGTTCGATCACAAAGCGGTAGCCCCAGATTTCCACTTCCGCGCCGGTGTAGCCCAGAATGGCGAAACGCCGGGCCGTCGCGGCCTCTCCGCCGCCGCCGTCAGCGGATGCCTCCGGGGCACCCTGATCGGCGGCCAGCACCCGCACCGGCGCGCGCAGCTCCATATCGGCTTCCAGGCCGGAAAGATCGGCCTGGCGGCAGGCCAGCGCGCAGACCGTGAAAGCCTCGCTTTCGGACATGCCGTCCGCCGTGCACTGCGTCACGCAACGCCGCAGATAGGCCTGTTTGCTCTCATGCGCGCGGGGCGCTGGAGTCTGAGCCATTGTCGTCTCCTTGTTTCCGCGCCGGCGGCAGGGCCGCCCGCGGTTCGTCCGCAGCCTCGGCCGCGATCTGGGCCTTGATCTCGTCGTAATCCAGGCCCTGCTCCTCGCAGAGCACGCGCCGGGACACGATGCCCATATCCAGCCGCGTTTTGGCCGCGTTGGCGTCCTTCTGCGGGTCTACCCAGCTCCATCCCGCGCACTGCCAGCGCGCGGGGACGCGCTCGTCCCCGCGCAGAAACAGCGCCCGAAAGCGGCACCAGACTTCCCAGAACGGCTCGCAGACCTGTTCCAGCAAAAAGGATTGCTGCATGCGGTAGCCGCGCCGCTCTTCCAGCACCGCCTGCCGCACCGAGGAAAACGACGCGTCCGAATAGTCGTTGCTGAAGGCCTCGCAGCTCATGTTCAGGCCCGAGGATGCCGAGCGCTGGGTATTTTTCACAAAGGGCTGATAATTGCCGCCGGGTCGCTCGTTCTTGGCCTGTTCGATCCTGGCGCCGGAGGGCAGGGCGTCGATCCGGCCCTGGCTGATGAATTCCTTGCCGCTGATGATCCTGTCCAGCGTGTCCGTTCCGCCGCTCAGCGCCGGAATGGGCTTGCCGTTCAGATCATTGCCTCCCTGCCCTTCCGGCAGAATCACGAAAATGCCGAATGCGGCCGCCAGCCGGGCCGCGATGCGCTCCGCGCTCTGGTACTCGTTGAGATCATGCATGGTGGTAATGATGCTGTGCATCCAACTCACGGGCAGCAGCTGGCCGATGCGCTTTCTGCGCATGATCATCCGGCAGTTGGAAGCGGGCAGCCGCACGGATTCGCCCAAGCTCCAGCCCGGCGCGCCGTTGCCGCCCGGCGTGAAGCCCAGGCCGTCCAGGCCGCCGTCCAGGGCTTCCTCGCGCACGTGGTAGGCCACCGGTTCGCCATAACTGTTGATTTCTATGCCATACCACGCCCGGTTGCCGTTGGGCTGCACGCCGTGCACGCCCTGATCCAGACTGTCCAGGTCCAGAAGCTCCAGTCCCAGGGGCGTCAGGCCCTCGGCCAGAAAATCCCGGCGCGGATACCAGTGCAGCAGGCAGCCGCCGTCCATCCAACAATGGCGCAGCGCCATTTCAAGAAGAGCCCGCCACTGCTGCCGCCGGGCCCAGGCCGCGAAGTCGCATTCCACGGCGTTGTTGGCCGCCTCAAAGAGCTTGCCGTCCCGGCCCGTAATCTGGGCCTGCGGCTTGATGCCCGTATAGATCACGTTGGCGATGATCTTTTCCAGCGCGCCGGACACGTTGGGATTGTCGTCCACCAGCTGGCGCGCCCTGGCCTGAATGGTCCGCCTGTCTTTGGCGTTGCGCGCGTTGATATTGCCGTCCATGGGCAGGTAACGGCCGTTGGGGCCGTCCAGGCGCGCGGCCTCGTAGCCGCAGGCGCGGGCCAGCTCAGCCCGGCGCCGGGCATAGCCGAGGGCCGCGCCCGGCGCGAAGATGCCCAGCAGCCCGGCCACCGCCGAGGTTACGGCCTGATACGCGCCCACCTAGAACACCACCTGCGTGGTCACGATGCCGCCCAGGGTGGGCCGTGCCGTACCGCTCTGGGCCACGCTCTGCCGCAGCCCGGCGATCATCTGCTGTACCCGGAAAAGATCGGCCCGGGTAAAGGTCATGCCGTCCATGCTGTAGCTCTGGTGGCCGGTCAGAATGGCCTTTTCCGCCGCAATGTAGAGGTCCAGACGTTCAGCGTCGCTCAGCGGTCGCTGGGGACCGTTGTCCGGGGTAGGGATGCTCTGGCTCATGGGCAAGTCCTTTTTCCACAAAGCTACACCTCATTGGGGGGCAAAAGGCAAGAAAAAAGAGTCAAAGTTGTAAAATTTACAACTTTGACTCTCAATTTTAGATGTTGGTATATCTTTTGCTTATTGCTGGTCGGATATCCGCTTGCGCCACGCCTCATTCAGGCGCAGCCCGCCCAACAGCAGGGACGGCTTGTCCCGGATGACACGCGCGCCGGAGAGTTTGCGCATCCTGACGGCAAAAGTCTTCAGGCCGATCAGATCCTTGCCGTCAGTGCCCAGGGCTTCCGGCGCCCAGAGCCTGAACGCCAGCCAGAGCTTTTGCGTGCCGGTGCGGAAACTCTCGTCCCGCTCGCAGGTTTCTGCCAGAAAGCGGGCCAGCTCGTCCGCGTCCGCGCAAGGCAGTTCCCGCGCGCCGCTCACCAGGCGGCAGCAGGAGATGAAGGTTTCCCGCAAGGCCTCCGGGCTGTCCTGCCCGGTGAGCCGGGCCATTTGCAGGGCGTAGAAAAGGCAGCGCGCCCGCAGCTTGCGGTTCAGGTCCAGCACATCCGCCGGCAGGTCCTCCAGAGGCGGCACCATGGAGCGCGTCAGCGCCTTGTGCTCGCCCGGCAGGCTGTACGTCCCGCTCTTGCGCAGCATGGGCAGCACTTCCCCGGCCAGCCATTTCTGAAACGGCAGGGCTCTGGGCTTGTCGCTGCGGCCCAGGAAGAAATACAGGCCCTGTTCGGAGAGGGTTGAAACTTCTTGCATTCCGCCGGGGGTCACAACGGATGTGACCCCCCTCCATTCTTCCGGGACATGAACGATTCGACTTACGCCGTTCCACTGATAGCCCAGGGCCAGGGCCACGTCCTTGGCCACAAACCAGGGATCGCCGTTCTCGTCCGTGATGCTGCGCACCAGATGTTCGCCAAAGGCAAAGGGCGTCAGGCTACTGGGCATGGCGCACCTCCGCGGACACGATTACCTCATCTTCGGGCAATTCCCCGAAAACATGATCAATATTCTCCAGAGACGCGTCCAGAACGGCGGCCATCTCATGCAGGCAGTCAGCCTCCAGTTGATGCTTTTCCATGAGGACAAGCAACTGCCGTACAACTCGGATCTGGGAGCGGGCACGGTCCAGAAGATCGGGAAGAAGGATGGGATTAGACATGGGACACCTCGATAATTTGGGAGTTAGAAACAAAAAGGCGGAACAACGCTCCCCGGCTTATCGAAGGCCGCCGGGACCTCACGGTTACCCGGACGTTGCTCCGCCAATTTATAACCAACACCCAACGAGGTGCTATAGTGGCAGAAACAAGAAAAACCGCTCTTTTTATCATGTGGGGCATGACAAAGGCTACGGCTGCGCCTTCGATAATTAGGGAGTTCAGCTTGAAAAAAAAGCGGACGACTGTCAAGCCGCGCAGTTGGGAGCGTGAACGCCACAATTGGTCGGAGGGGGAAAGATGGGAAGAAGACACGGGACACCTCGTTAGGTTCTTTCATTGGAGTCCGCAAAACGCAAAAAACTCCGGGTGCTGAAAACGGCCTAACGAACCGCGGGCTATTTCCCCTTTCGGGTTTTGTATTTCGCCCACACCCGGAGCTGAACTCCGTATTTGCCCCTCAGAGGATAAACCTCAGGCACAAAAATCCACGGTTACGAGCGTGGTCCCGCGTTAGGAAAGGTGTTTTCAGCACCTGTTCAGGCCTTGCCAAAAACGAGAAGCCATGTCAAGGCAATTTCACAGGAAACATCCGTCAGCAGGAGAGACATCCGTGCTCATTGCCTATGGCTTGCTTATGACTCTCATGTTCATTATTGGCATACTTACCGGTTACAGCATCTCCAATACCGCTACGCTGGTCGCCACCCTTATTTCCGCCGCCATCGGAGGCGCTATCGGTTGCATTCTTTTCTTTTGGCAGGACAAGCGCCACCGGAAAAAGAAAGCTGAGATCTTAGTCGCCAACATCCGAGACTATGAAGCGCGCTTGCGGGCCGCAAAAACAAAATGTGACGCGCAGCACGTCGAACTTTTTGACGCCATCGGAAAATCTTTTTTAAAAGATATCCAAGCGATAGAAAGAAAACAGTAAACCAGCTTATATGAAAGGGCCGGGATCGCTCCCGGCCTTGCCTGTTAAACCCCGCCCGGCTCCGCCATCCGACTGGAAGCGCCGCGCCCATCCTTTTTCCGCTCCACGCTTTTCACCAGCAGGGCCATGCTGCTCAGAATGCAATCCGGATTTGTGCACTTGTGATAACGCACGCGCGGAACGCGCGCCTTGCGCCCGCTGGACTCGGTGCGCATCCTCCGGCCGCACATCGGGCAGTTCGCCCCGTGGTTCCACACCACGCCCTTGCGCACCAGGGCCAGCACCCGGCAAACCAGATCATTGAGTCCCATAATTTCCCCGCTCAGTTGCCGTCATGCCCGGCCAGAGCCGCCAGCGACGGCGCCCACTGCCAGTTTTCCAGAGCCGCATGGCCCACCAGGCAATCCAGAAAATGGTTTGCCCGCACGGCCTTCCAGACTTCGCGCCCGTTACGGTCCTTTTCCAGCCGCTCCGACGCAATCTGCTTCAGGTATTCTTCCGTGGTGCCCGCGTGGAAGGTGATAGGCTCCTCTTCCGCGCCCTCGGCCAGCCGCCAGTAAATGGACCGCTTGAAGGCGTCGCTGTGCAGCAGGTGCAGCCGCTGGCCGTCCGCCAGTCTGCGGCCCTTCGCGTCCACTTCCGTGGTGCTGACCTTGACCAGCACGCCCGGCGTCTCCCGGCTCATGCCCTTGGTGCCGAACATGACGCCCGGCCGCAGGCCGCGCAGCCATTTGTAGGCCTGCAAGGTACGGCTGTCCTCATCCCGAAAATGCCGTGTGCCGCCCGTGTCCAGGGCGCCGCGCCAGATGCCCAGCATGCGGCCGTCTTCCGTGCCGTAGCGGGCCGCAAAAAGCAGCTGCTCCAGCTCGTCAAAACGGTCCACGCGCCCGTAATCCACGATGTGCAGCCGGGACGGGGACAGCCCGTGGGCCGCCACGCTCCAGAAAAAGTGATCCATCTGCATGTCCGCGGCAAAGGTCAGGGCCACGGTCCAGCCCGGCGCAACGCCGGGGGCGAGATCCTGACGAATGTGCCTGGCCAGCAGGCTGTGATCCGTCTCCAGCTGGACGAATTTGTACGGCTTGGCGCAGATGTTGTTATCCCAGAGCTGCAGGGCGCGCGGGTTGTTCTGGGCCTCGAACCACTTGGCCAGCACGTCCGAAAGGCTCACCAGTGGGCTTTCCCACTGGCGGATATGATAGGCCAGGATGGTGGCTTCCTCCATGTCGCCTGTCAGGCTGGCCATGCGCCCGGCGCGAAGGGCCATGTTGCGCATCTGGTCACTCCAGGTGTTGCGGCAATGCGGGCAGCGGTAGCGACCCAGCTTTTTCTGCCGGATCTCGCCGGGGTCATGGCTGCCGTTGTCCGAAACGATATCCGCATGCTCCATGCGCGTGTATTCCTGGCACAGCGGGCAACGCGCCTCATACACGCACCAAGCCTCGGCCTGTGTTTTGGCCGCGTTCCAGATGCTGCTGGAGTCTTCGCTGCCCTTGGGCCGACAGACGCGCATGATCTTGGAAAGCTGCATGTTGTCGTAAGCGCTGGTGCGCTCTTCCATAACCGCCGCCGCGCCCGGATCGGGGAAGGCGTCCTCTTCCTCCACAAGCACCAACGGCATGGACTCTGCGCGCATAGTGGAATCGGACCCGGCCCACATGCCCAGCACGGCCGCGCCGCCCTCCAGGTTGATAAAGAAATTGTTCAGCGCGTCGCGCCCGCGCAGTTGCGCGCGCAACTCGGGGATGTTTGAAAAGTAGGACGCCATCCGGCCCGTGAAGTATTTGCGCACCGCCTCCTGATCCGGCATGCCTATGCCGAAATTGTCCCGCATGCGCAGCAAGGCCGAGAGAAAGCAGATCAGCGCGATGGTGGATTTCGTGGTCTGGGAAGGCTGGATCAAGAAGATTTTACGCACGTGCGGGCGGTCAAAGGCATCCATGATGGGGCGCGCGAAGGGCGAAACGTCCGGATTCCAGAGCTGCCCCTTGAACGGCCCGGATACCAGACGCACGTTTTTACGCGCCCAGTCAAACGTGCTGACGCGCGGTCTGGCCCGCAGTACGGATTCCTCGCCCGAGGTGAAGCTGAACGGCAATATCTCCACCATGTGCGGCGGCATAGCGGAGATCCCGCGGCTGGTGCTATTCATGAGCATCATAGGCCGCCCCCTCCTCGAATCTGGCCCAAGCAACGCGCATTTCGTCCGTCCACCAGCGGCCCGTGGCATAGGCGTCCAGGAAACGCTCCACCCTGTCCCGCCAGTGCGCGGAAAAAACCTGCGAGCGCGCGAGAACAAAATTCTGAATCGTTACCTGAGCTTGAGCAAGCGCCTCGTCAGCAAAACCCAGACGCTGGGCCAGATCGCGCGCGGCCCGCGCGTTGCCGCCGAAGTCAGCGGCCACGGATTCCGCCTCTTCCGTGCCGAAACGCTCCAAGCCCAGCCGGAAGGCCCGCGCCCGCGCGGTAAGTTCGTCCATGACAATCCTGGTTTCCGTGAGCTTGCCGCGCTCGCGCATGAAATCCATTTCAGCCCGCTGGCGCTGCACGGCCAGCAGGCTGGCCTGCTCCCGCTGCTTTTGCTCGCTGATGCTCTGCGGCTGCAGAGTATCGCCCTGGCCGTCGGCGGCATCCGCGCCCATGACCGGCGACAGTGCCGGGGCATCCGCTTCCGGACTGGCGTCGACCTTGCGGGTGAGCATGGACCGCGCCCACTGCTCCACCGTGCGCGCGGTCCAGCCGCCGCCCCGCCGCTGGGTCAGCTCGTGGTTCTCGATAGCCTTGTTCACACGGTAATGTGTCACCTGATACTGGTCCGCCAGATGCTTGACGATCTGGTACGGATTTTTCAGGCACGGCTCGTTGTCAGGCATGGTTTCCTCCGCTCTTTTCGCTTGCCCCGCGCAGGTACTGGTTAATCAGCGGCCCGTTGGCCTTGAAAAAAATCCACAGATCCGGCACCAGCTCCAAACGTGGCTTTTCCGACACCCAAAAATCATTGCCGTCCAATTCAAGCGCCAGATTCCAGGCTGCAAGCACATGGCCGATCTGATCCGGATGCGTGTACCGCCTGCGCAGGGGATAGAAATCGCGCGGCGTCCACGGTTCAGGAATTTCAATGGCGCTTTCAGCAGTTTCGTTTTCCGTTTTCTCTCCGGCCAGGGCCGCGCAGATTTCCGCCTTATGCTTGCGGCAGAGCTCGCGGGCCTGGGCAGCCTTGTCGGTCTCAATGCCACCCAGGCCGTTGACCATGAAGCCCTTGCCGCCGTTCGTCAGACGCAGCGCAAGCCCCATCTCCCGCAGGATCTGGACAACGCCGCGCGACTTTTGCGCCACGCCCATCAGAATTCCTCTCCCTTATCCGCCGCCGCTTTCGCGGCCTCGCCGGCTACCAGCCGTGCTTCGCAATAGCTGCGTGCATGCCCCGGCAGACCGGCCAAAGCCCATTCACGCACACACACCGGGCCGCCGGCATGATACCATTCCGCCAGGTTGCCCGCGTCCTTGCCGATCTCACGCGGTGTCAGCCAACGCACGCACTGGGGATATGTCAGATTCCAGGAAAAACGCCTGCCAGGGGTAAATGCCCAGCTTGTCCGGCGTCCGGCCGCGTCATTGTCCAGCGCGTTGACGATGCAGACGGAGCGCTCCAGGATGGCATGGGCACGGGCGTCCGGAGGCAGGCTTGCGTTGCCCGTGGCCATGGCGCCGATTTCATAGGCCGCCAGATCCTGCCAGAGCAGCATGGCGTCACGCTCCGTCTCCACCACGAGCCAGACGCGCCATTCGGGTTTGCCGAAAATGGCGTACCCGGTATCGCTGCCCACGATGATTTTATATTTCGGCTCGCCATCCCTGGGCTGATCCAGGCGCACCTTGACGCGCTGCAGGCTGCCGTCGGCATAAAAGCTGGGAAACACCAAACCAGCCGGAAGGTGAATGCAGCGCTCGTGCCCCTTGTTGTTTTCCGCATAGGGCAGACCCCAGTGCGTGAATTTCACGAAGCGGTCTTCAGGCGCGTAGCCGATGTGACAGGCGGCAGCCGTTTCCGGCGTGATGCCCCAGGCCGCCAGCTTTACGAGCTGCGCCCGGCCAAGTCTTTGCGTGCTTTTTTCCACCCACGCTGTAGCGCCTTCTACCCAGCTGGCCGCCGGGGGCATCGTTTCCCTGGCCACAAATCCGGATTGTCCCACCTCTCGTTGCTGCCGGGATACGCGCTCCAGCTTGGCATTGGGCGCATACTTGGCGAAAAAGGCCTTAATTCCATCACGGCTGCCCATTTCGTAGCCATTGACCGCGCAGAAAATGTCCACCAGATCGCCATGCTGCTGGCAGCCGTAGCATACGGCGCGATCCTCTTCCGGGTCATACCAGCAGGCGCCGGGCGTGGATTCACTGTGCCAGGGACAGACGATCCCCAACCGCAGGCCACTTGTTTTACCCGTTAATTGAACAAGTTCGCCCAGAATTCTTTTACACATGGCCGCGCCGAGTTGTTTTGCAAGAGGCATATTTCTTCCCCACGTTAGAGATTGCTAGGGATGATTAGGCGTATTTTTCCCATCTCTAAACAGATTTTTATTTTTATTTTAGATAGTTATAGCAAAAAAAATTCTCAAATTAGGTTTTTAGACATGTTCCCTATATTCTTTTATATAGAGAGCCCTTATATCTCCCTTTAAACCTTCTTTTATTTTTCTCTTATGCGATAATAGGACAAAAAAACCTAGAAAAGTCTAAAAAGAGAGAAGGTCCGCCCTTTTTGAGGCTTAGACATCCGAAAAAACACCTAACAAAACCTAAAGATGTCTACTTGTCCTGCTCACTGGAGGCATTCAGCTTGTCCTCCCAGTCCTGATTCAGGCGTACTCCACCCCAGACAATAGCGGGCTTTTTTCTTTCTACAATAATTCCAGGACGCTCTTTTATATTTTGAGAAAAGCTTTTTGCCTTCATAATGCTTTTATCATCAATACAAAGCATTTCCTTGCACCATAATTTAAACGCATTATACAGTTTTGAACTCGGAAGTTTTTGTGCGCTTTTATCTAATACACATGCTCCTTCCAAAAATGCGCCGATGCTGTCTTGTGCATCAAAATAATCTGTTGAAGTATCTATAACGCACTGCGGCGTCGTATATTGCATGCCATTTTTGAAAAATCGCAATGCATATCGCGCTATCCAGGATGTAATGGCTGGCAGGGCAGCCTTGCGCTTGGCGTCTATGGCACTTTTAGGAAGCATGGCATACTTGTGCCTTGCCGGATCGACTTCATCAGGATTTGGCACGAACTGCGCGTTAAAGGGCACCAGACGCAGACGTTTTACAAATCCGGTGTCATACTCTGACAAATTCGGCACCTTGTTGGTATGCAGCCAAAGTTTGACATCAGAGCGTAAGAGTTTTGTGTCCGTATACATGCCTCGGGCGCGTACCCCGTCGTCGCCGGTAATGGCCTTGATCTGGTCCACGGAAAATTTTTGTTTGGAGGTGGCCTCGCTGGCGATGCCCATGCGCAGGCCGTCCAGCACCATCAGGTCCGGGTCCGGCCCGCTGCTTCCTCCCCGTCGATCTTTTTCCAGCAGCACCTCCACGCGAATGGTTGTGGCCACGCTGCCCACGGCATCCTTGATCGCATTGAACACAGTGCTTTTCCCGTTGTCCGCCAGCGGACCGATGGCGCAGAAAAAATCCTTGTTAGCCCGCAACCCTGTCACGCTATAGGCGATTGTCATTCCAAAATAGTCCATTAACTCTTCATCGCCGCAAAACACCTTGCGCAATAGATCATCCCACCAGTCGTCATGCGTATTGAGACCGGGAAATTCCAAAGAACTGCCCATGGTCAGGTACAAATTACGGTCAGGTTTGAGCAGGCGGCCGCTTTCCAGATCCAGAACGCCATTGGCAAAGGCCAGCAATGTGGGATGCTGGTCAAATTCTTCGCCGGTCATCCCAAGGTTGCCTGTGCCCAGGCTGGATACACGCAACACGTCGCGCGCCCGCTTGTTGGTCCTGAGCTGCCGGGCCCTGTCCTGGGCCTTTTTGCGGCCGCCCGAGGCAAGGCCCATGTAGCGGCTGTATTCAGCCTTGGCGCTCTTCAGGTCCGCTTCAATATCGGTTTTATCTTCACCCGAGGCGATGGCTTGTTGCAGCGATTGTTCCAGTTGCACAACATCGCCGTTTGTTTTTTCCGCCTGTTCCGCAAAATAGCGATACCGTTCCTCACCGGCATTCTCATAGGCATCAGCAACAGTGCTCATTACCGCACGTTGCGCCTGCCCCACGCTGTCTTTGTTCCAGATGACGCCGCCGAAGCTGAGCCAGAGTCCTTTGCTGTGGTCAAAGCGATAATCCTCACCGCAACGGCGTATGAACAACTCGGCGTCGCCAACTTCATTGCGGTCAAGATGGACAAAAACTTCCTTGGTGCTCAGCGGCTCAGCTTGCGCGTCTTTCTGTTTCAGATTCAGCCAAGGCATAACATCTGCGGCTGGCCGTTGCCGCTCATGGTCCAGGATATCGGCTTTGTCCCGCTCCAGTTCTTCTTTCCATGCCAGTAGCCTTTCTTCCGCGACCTGCTGGCGGATCAGCTTGCACATTTCGTCCAGATTCTGCGGAACAGCGCTCGGCACATTTTCCTGATTCTTCGTCATGGGAGCATCCTTTTATTCTCAACTCATTAAGTAAATGCACGATTTTCAAATTTCAAAAAAATGCCCAACGTCAGATACGCCAGAACAAAGTGCTGCTTTCGACCCCTGTCTTTTGGACACACCAGGAGGACCCGCGGAGCCGGGGGCATACCCACGCCGAAAGTTTGCGTTGTATAGGTTTGGGGTTCTCCCTTTTTAAGGGGAGGAGTGGAGGGCTAAGAGATAGAAGGTGCCTGCGCGTATGCTTATGCGGTCGCACCAGCAGCGCTACGCTTGCTGGTGCACATAACAATGGCCGGAAAAGAACAGGTGCAAAAATGCTATCCATGGGCACCAGATGGGCACCAAAAGAAAAAACAGGATACATCCGAAGTAGATGTAACCTGCTGAAATAAATTGTTGCGCCTGGAAGGAAGTGAATTTGGAGGCTATAGCTTGCCCAGCTCAAAGTCGTTGACCCCAATGGCGACCTGAACGGCGGCAAACCCTGGGCCACCACCAGCGAGGTGCAGGCCGCTTTCACCGCCAACGGCCTGACCGCCGAGCAGCATTTCGAACAGTACGGCCAGTATGAGGGCCTGAACCCGGTGGCTGAATTCGTCGCTGACGAATATCTGGCCATGAAAGCCGCGCAGCTCAACAGCATCAAGCAGGACGGCAAGAGCGACTGGACCGCCGACTCCGCTCTGGCCGCCATCCAGGGCGCCGGCCTGTCCGCGTGGAGCCACTATGTCCAGTATGGCGACAAGGAAGGCATCAGCCCCTCTTACGCCCTGGACGAGGACAAATACTGCCAGGCCAAGGCCGACGCCATGAACGCCGCCGCCGGTGAAGGCGAAAAGAGCGACTGGACCGCCGCCGAAATCAAGACCGCCATCAATGACGCCAACATGAGCGTGCTTGATCACTTTGAAACCTATGCCGGCACGGCTGCCAATGAGGCCGACAGGGCCGATTATCCCGTGGACCACAAGCCGTTTCAGTTTGATCTGACTACGGATGTCGACACCGTCGTCGGCACGGCCGCCGACGAAATCATCAACGGCGCTACCGGCACCAGCCGTGTGGCGACCCTGAACGACGGGGACATGATCGACGGCGGCGCGGGCACCGACACGCTCAACGTCGATATGGCCAAAAATTTCACCGGATTCAAAGACGGCTACATGAAAGATGTGGAAATCGTCAATCTCGATTCTTCCGCCAGCTCCGCCGTGTCCTTCAGCGGCAAGGGCAGCGAGGGCGTGCAGACCTATAATCTTTCGGGCGTGGTGAATCTGCAAGACCTCTCCGCCGCCGACATTACTGTGAATCTGGCCGACCGCGCCAAGGGCGCGGCCAGCATCAAATTTGCCGACGAGGCCGTCAAGGGCATGGCGGACACCCTGACTCTCGGCCTTGACAATGTGGGCACTGTGGATGCGGACAAGGGGGATACCCCTGTTGCCGTTACCATCAACGGCATTGAGGAGCTCACGGTCAACGCCGCCGGTGAAAACGCGGTAACCCTGAACGGCGGCAACGCTGTCAAGGCGCTGACAGTGACGGGCGACGGCGACCTCAATGCCGCACTTGCCGACACCTCGCTGGAAAGCGTGGACGCGTCCGCCGCCACCGGCGACCTGAGTATTGACCTCACCGCCGCCAATTCCAAGCTGGCCAGCGTGATCCTCGGCTCCGGCAACGATACGCTCACTCTGGGCGCCAACGCTGCCATTGATTGCAGCATTAACGGCGGCGCGGGCGACGACGAGGTCGTGCTGCAGGGTCTTGCCGGCGGGGTCAAGGAACTGCAGATGGGCAATGTGGAAACCCTGACCATAGATAGCAACACTGTCGCGCTGACCCTGTCCGGCGCCAAGACCACCGGTCTGCAGACCGTCAAGCTGGATGCCGCTGGCGCTGCCGTGACCCTGGCGGACTTCCAGAACAGCGCGCTGAACCTGCAGTTCGTGGATGCCAACACCGTTGACGCAGATGTGATTGTGGCCGACGTGGCCAATCTGAACCTCATTGTGGGCGACGATGACGACACGGTTGACAGCATGGCTGGCGACATCACTGCCGCGGATGCGACCAGCATCGCTCTGAACATTGCGGACAAGGCCTCCTTCTCTGGCGCGCTTGTCGCCGACCAGGCCACAAGCCTGACCCTGGACAGCGCGTCCAGCCTGGCACTGAATTTTGGTGCGGTTACGGATCTTTCGTCCATTGAAAACATGGTCCTGAAGAGCAATGGCATAGTTTCTTTCACTGGTGTTGCCCATCTCGGCGGCAACTCCGACAGCATTGCGGTGGACGCAGCGGCTGTGAAGGGTGCGTTCTCGGCTGGATTCGATGCCTATGCTAAGGGTGGCGCGTCGCTGGAAGTGGTCGGTAGTCATCTGGCTGCGAATATAATCACGGTTAACGGCGGCTACGACGACATCGACGTGACCGGCGGCATCCAGATTGACACGATTACCCTGAAGGATGTCGATGACGCCGACATCAGGCTGAACACCGGCCTCGGCACGGATGTCGTCAACATTACCGCCGCTGCCAAAGCTGAAGACATCAGCGTTTCCGGCAACCTGGGCAATAATGAGGAAGACGTGACCGTGGACGGCTCAACCGCCACCGGCGGCATCAAGATCGATCTCAGCGGCCTTGAGGGCTATGCGACCAGCACCATCAACGGCGTTGACGACAAGGCTGACACCCTGATCGGCGGCAGTGGTAGTGATACCATTACGGCTGGTACGATAATGGCTATCGGAACAAATGATATGCTGACCGGTGGAGCCGGTGCGGATACCTTTGTTCTGAGTAAAATAACTACGCCGGGAGACAATGTTGGTGTCTCTGCCACTATTACGGATTTCGGCAATGGTGCTGATACGATTAAAGGATTTGGGAATGGTACTGGTGGTGATGTATTTGTAACTCTCGATTCTGCTGCTGATCTTTCCGCGCTATGGGCTGCTGTAAAGCTCGACACGAGTGCGGTCAAGGCTGCCACAAATATTGTGGCGGGCATGGTTGGAGAAGATACTTATATCTTCTCCGTTACTGTAACTACTCCTGGCAGCGACGTAACAACTGATGCCATTGTGAAACTGGCTGGCGTTGATGTCACTGATATCTCTGCTGATATGTTCGTCGCTTAACCCTTACAAGCGCAACCCATGACGCAAAGCCCCGCCCCTACCGGGGGCGGGGCTTTTTATGTTCCCTTCTGCCCGCCGCCGCGCGGCGTCCCTTCCGGGAAGTCCGTCATGTCCGCACCCGCCGTCACGGTCATTGTGCCCAGCTACAACTACGCCCGCTACTTGCC
>ERZ857951.131-NODE-131-length-99582-cov-6.075135_pt1 | contig 99582 bp, 98 predicted proteins | sample MGYA00519759_ERZ857951 | MGnify/ENA primary metagenome ERZ857951 (study PRJEB31778, sample SAMEA3449377) | human gut metagenome | biome: human gut; feature: human-associated habitat; material: faeces | place: United Kingdom | collected 2010/2012 ...
CGTTGCCCTGCTCGATGAGGCCGAGGAGAGCGTGGGCGGTGTTGCCCACGGCCTCGATCTGCTCGACGGGGTTGTTGCCGAGGGCGTTGCCGCCAAGGGCGACGACAATACGATCGGGCTTGCCAAGAGGCTTAGACATTGCTGGAATCCTTTCTGTAAAAGGCCTACAACCCATTAATAACCCGCGTCCGTGCGATACGCGAGTTTATTAAGGTTTATATTCTCTTTATCGCTCATTTTATTCATTTTGAAAATAGCGGAACGGTGAACGGTCGTTTTTGTCCGCTCAGCGTACAGAACACCAGCTCAGACATATCTACGCCATTTACGTGCAACTTTATTTAAATGCAGCGAAGATTATGTCGGATTATGCAAACTACATCTCTGCTAAACACAAAACGGACAGCGCAATATCTTACTCGCGCTATACGAGATTCTATGCACTTATAAGTCGAGTATGCACCCCTGCAAAAACAAGGGACCTTTCATCCAGCATAAGGAATAAAGAAGGGCTCCGAAAAGGCGGCAACAGCCAAGTCCCCCATCCATCCCCAAAGTGGCGCGAGGTTTCGCGGCAAAGCCGCGAAGCAGCGAAGGGGGCGGAATTCCCGGCCAACTACGTCCTTCATCCGCCCACACAATCCGAGGACGTAGTCGTAGCAGGATCTGAGGGCTAACCTTCGCGGACACTCCGCAGGACGAAAGAACCCCCGCCGCACGTAGTGCGCAGCGGGGGTTCTTTCATGTCCAAGGACGTCCGCGAAGGTTAGCCCTCAGATCCTGCGGTGGGAGACCTAGGCCTCGTTGTACACCGTCTTGAGCTTCAGCAGGTGCTGATAGCGGTCCATAGCGGCCTGCTCATTCTCCTTGAAGAGCTCCTCGGCGCGCTCGGGGAAGGAACGCGTCAGCGAAGCGTAACGGGCCTCGTTCATCAGGAACTCTTGATAACCGCCCGCGGGCTCCTTGGAATCGAGCGAGAACTTCTTGCCGGCAGCAGCCTCGGGGTTGAAGCGGAAGAGGTTCCAGTAACCGCACTCGACAGCCTTCTTCATCTCGGCCTGGCAGTTCTGCATGCCGCCCTTCTTGATGGAGTGCATCTCGCAGGGGCTGTAGCCGATAATGAGGGACGGGCCGTCGTAGGCCTCGGCCTCGTGAATGGCCTTGAGGGTCTGAGCCGGGTTGGCGCCCATGGCGACCTGCGCCACGTAGACGTAGCCGTAGCTCATGGCGATCTCGGCCAGGGACTTCTTCTTGGTCACCTTACCGGCAGCGGCGAACTGAGCGACCTGGCCCAGGTTCGAGGCCTTGGAGGCCTGACCGCCGGTGTTGGAGTAGACCTCGGTGTCGAAGACGAAGACGTTGACGTTGTGGCCGGAAGCCAGGACGTGGTCCAGGCCACCGAAGCCGATGTCGTAGGCCCAGCCGTCGCCGCCGAAGATCCAGAAGGACTTCTTGGTGAGATAAGCCTTGTCGGCGAGGATTGCCTTGGAAGCGTCGCAACCGCACTTCTCGAGCTCGGCAACGTAGGCAGCTGCAGCGGCCTTAGAAGCCTCGGCGTCGTTGACGGAGTCGATCCAAGCCTGGCCGGCAGCCTTGAGCTCATCGGACGGACCATCGGCAGCGATGATGTCCTGGGTAGCGGCGATCAGCTTGTGCTGAACGGCCTCATAGCCAACGGCCATGCCCAGACCATGCTCGGCATTGTCCTCGAACAGGGAGTTGTTCCACGCCGGGCCGTGACCGTCCTTGTCCTTGCAGTAAGGAGCGGTGGCAGCGGGGTTGCCCCAAATGGAGGAGCAGCCGGTGGCGTTGGAGATGAACATGCGGTCGCCGGCAACCTGGGTCACCAGACGTGCATAGGCGGTCTCGGCGCAGCCGGCGCAGGAGCCGGAGAACTCCAGGTAGGGCTGCTTAAACTGGCTGCCCTTGACGTTGGCCGCGATGAGCTCCTTCTTCTCGGAGACGTTCTCGACCATGTAGTCCCAAACGGGCTGCTGGTCCATCTCCTGCTCGGTGGGAACCATCTCGAGGGCGCCCTTGGGGCAAACCTTGACGCAGTTGGTGCAACCCATGCAGTCGAGCGGGGACACAGCCATGGTGAACTTCATGCCCTTGGCCTTGGGGCCCATAGCGTCGAGCGTGCGGGTAGCCTCGGGCGCGGCGGCAGCCTCGTCCTCGGTCATCGCGAACGGACGGATGGTGGCATGCGGGCACACGTAGGCGCACTGGTTGCACTGGATGCACTTGGTCTCGTCCCAGTGGGGAACGACCACGGCGACGCCGCGCTTCTCGTATGCGGAGGCGCCCAGCTCAAACTGGCCGTCGGCGCAACCGACGAAGGCGGAAACAGGCAGGCTGTCGCCGTCCATGCGATCGATGGGCTCGAGCAGGTTCTTGACCTGCTGGGCGATAGCGGACTTGGTCTCCTCGGAGAGCTCGACGGGAGCGGCATCCTCGGCGGTAGCCCAGTCGGCCGGAACCTCGAACTTACGGAAGGCGGTAGCGCCGGCATCGATAGCCTTGTGGTTGGCGTCGACGATAGCCTGGCCCTTCTTCATGTAGGACTTGGTAGCCGCGTCCTTCATGTACTGCAGGGCGTCCTCGGCGGGCAGGACCTTGGCCAGCGCAAAGAAGGCGGACTGGAGCACCGTGTTGGTGCGCTTGCCCATGCCGACCTTAGCGGCCAGGTCGATAGCGTCGATCAGGTAGACGTTGACGTTGTTGTTCGCGATGTAGCGCTTGGCCACGGCGGGCATGTGCTCGGCGAACTCCTCGTCGCTCCACTGGCAGTTGACCAGGAAGGTGCCGCCCGGCTTGACGTCGCGGACCATCTTGAAGCCCTTAACGATGTAGCTGGGGTTATGGCAGGCGACAAAGTCGGCCTTGGTCACATAGTACGGCGAACGGATCGGGGAATCACCAAAGCGCAGGTGCGAGACGGTGACGCCGCCAGTCTTCTTGGAGTCGTACTGGAAGTAGGCCTGGACGTACTTGTCGGTGTGGTCGCCGATGATCTTGATCGAGTTCTTGTTGGCGCCGACGGTACCGTCGCCACCCAGACCCCAGAACTTGCACTCGATGGTGCCGGGGGCTGCGGTGTTGGGCGCATCCTCGACCTCGGGCAGGCTCAGGTTGGTCACGTCATCGACGATGCCAATGGTGAACTCGCGCTTGGGCTCGTCCTTCTTAAGCTCCTCGAAGACAGCGAACGCGGACGCGGGAGGCGTGTCCTTGCTGCCCAGGCCATAACGGCCGCCGACGACCTTGATGCCCGTCTTGCCGGCCTCGTAGAGAGCGGAGACGACATCCTGGTAGAGCGGCTCGCCGATGGAACCCGGCTCCTTGGTGCGGTCCATGACGGCGATCTTCTGGACGGTCTCGGGAAGAACGTCGACGAAGTGCTTGATGGAGAACGGACGGAACAGACGAACCTTGACCAGGCCGACCTTCTCGCCGTGAGCGTTGAGGTAGTCGATGACTTCCTCGAGCACGTCGCAGAAGGAGCCCATGCACACGACGACGCGGTCGGCATCGGGAGCGCCGTAGTAGTTGAACAGGCCGTAATCGGTGCCGAGCTTCTCGTTGATCTTCTTCATGTAGCCCTCGACGACGGCGGGAAGCTCGTCGTAGACCTTGTTGCAGGCCTCACGGTTCTGGAAGAAGATATCGCCGTTCTCGTGGCTGCCGCGGGTGTGCGGGTGCTCAGGGTTGAGCGCGTGGTCGCGGAAAGCCTGGACGGCGTCCATGTCGCACATCTCGGCCAGATCCTTGTAGTCCCACATGGCGACCTTCTGGATCTCGTGGCTGGTGCGGAAGCCGTCGAAGAAGTTAAGGAACGGGGTCTTACCCTCGATGGCGGCAAGGTGAGCCACCGGCGAGAGGTCCATGACCTCCTGGACGTTGCCCTCGGCGAGCATGGCGAAGCCGGTCTGACGACAGGCCATGACGTCGGAGTGATCGCCAAAAATGTTCAGGGCGTGGGAAGCGACGCAACGCGCGGAGACGTGGAAGACGCCCGGGAGCTGCTCGCCCGCGATCTTGTACATGTTCGGGATCATCAGGAGCAGACCCTGAGAAGCCGTGTAGGTGGTGGTCAGAGCACCGGCGCCCAGCGAACCGTGAACGGTACCGGCTGCACCTGCCTCGGACTCCATCTCGACGACCTTGACCGGGGTGCCGAAGATGTTCTTGCGACCCTGGGCCGCCCACTGGTCGACATGGTCGGCCATCGGGCTGGACGGCGTAATGGGATAGATTCCCGCTACCTCGGTGTACGCATACGAAACATATGCGGCCGCCTCGTTGCCGTCCATAGACTTAAACTTACGCGCCATATACCCCTCTCCTCTCATATAGGTATACAGGCCCCGGCGATCGCCGGGATGTTGGCGTGATGGGATTTACGCTGTTGCTTCCAATCATCTGGCAGGCAGGCTCAGCAGCAGGTACGTGGCGTGGAGAGAAGACATGCCGAGGCGAGGGGCAACTGATGCGCCCCACAGACCCGACCGCCCGTCTTGCACATGACCGAGCGCCGCAAAGGCCGCATGCCGGATGCTCCCGGGCACGCCCCGGCGATGGGAAGCGCCCGCAACGGAAATCCGCATGCGGGTTTATTGTACCCCGCCGTCAAGTGTAATTTCGGCAAATATAGGCGGGCGGTAAAGGTTTACCTCGGGTGACTGCCGGGAGCAAAATGATCCCTTGGAGACGGAGGGACCATTTGGCGGGACTGGCTAGAGGGCACCGAAGAGGATGGCGTAGGTAGTGGATTCGCCGAGCTTGAGCTCGTCGCCGGGATTGAGTTGGGCGGAACGGCCGGGCTCGACCTGAATGCAAACGCGCGTGGCCCCGTTTACCACCACGGTTCCGTTGGTGGACGACAAGTCCTCGACGTGCCAGATATTTTGAGCATCGCACCAGATATGGGCATGGCGGGCCGAGACATCGTCGCCGACGTCGGTAATATCGCCCTCACCAGTGGCCAGCGCGCCAATCTCAACACCCTGCTCGCTCGGCTGAATCCAGCGCGGGGCGCTCACGACAAAACTGTTTTGTACGCGCAGCAAGCCCAAGGGGTGCGCCGGGGCGGGTTCGCGTTCGCCCGCGGTCATCGACATGCCAAGCGAACGCGGCGTGGAGGTGCCTCCGCCACAGGTCGCGTGCGCGTAGTCGATGGCATAGTTCACCGAGGACCGCACATCCGCCGAACAACCGACGGCGACAAACAGCACCAGCACGGCCTCGGCGCGCTCGGCGGGCATGAGTTCCGCCGCCTGGGACAGGCGATCGAGCGCGTTGCGATAGAGATTCGTGTCCTGGTGGCACTCTTCGAGCGCGCGCACCATCGGTTCACCTGCAGGACCGCACACCATATTGATCACAGCCGTGGAGTCCATGGGGTTGCGCTGGCGCAGGGCCAGTTGTGACATAATACGCGCAGCCGAGGTACCGTATTCGGCAAAGTAGCGCTGCTGAAGCGTGCCGACCGGCGCGCGAACGATAAAGCGGGAAACCCAAGAGCGATCGGCGGCCCGGCTCTGCGGGCTGCGGCCGTCGGCGAGCGGACGGGACGAAAGCACCAAGCCGCACAGCTCGATATGGCTCAGATGCGCCGCGCGCTTAAAGATGTCAAACATGGCCCCGCATGGGGTGAGCTCAACTTGAGATGCCATGACCTAGGCCTCCTTGGTCGTAGAAATAGAATCGGACGATACCTCGACAGGTCTGCCAAAAGTACGGGCAGCTGCGGCTCCACCGGCAAGCGGAGTCGCCATCTGGGCTTTTGTGCGTCGCGGTGCCGAAACGGGAAGTTCAAAGGCAAAGCCCATCGCAAGCAAAAACCACATAAGCGTATAGGTTGCAACCAGAGCGGCAACAAGGCCGCCCATCACGGCGCGTTGGGAAAATACGCTACATGCAGCCACAACCAGCACCGGAACCTCGCAGGCAGAAAGCGCAAGCACACCCTGCAGGAACCCCGAGCGCCGATCGCGAGCAAGTGCCCCCGCGGTAACGCCGGCTATGCCTGGCAGCGCCAACGCCAGTGCGGCAATAATACCCGGTAGCGACCCAGACCACACGAGCGATCCCAAAGTCGCCGTCACGCGGGCGCCCGACGCCAGCAGCGCGGCCGAAACCACGACCACAGCCCAAACCACGCCACAGACGACCGTCGCGCCGACCATCAGCGCGCGACGAACCGCGCGGCCAGACGCATCCATGGGGCACGGCGTGAGCGGCTCGCCGCGGAGCGAACGACCGACATTTTGCGCATAGTGGTCACAAAACGCCGAGAGCGCCGCCTCGACCGCCGCCGGCTCGGGACGATCTTTTTGATGGCTGGACAGACAGGCCATCACCACGTCGAACAGCTGGACATCGACAAACGCCAGCGCATCGCGTAGCTCTTCGGAATCCGGCTCAAGCCCTAGCTGCTGGGCCTGCTCGGCCGCGGCGAGCGCCACATCGGGCTCACGACGAAGTAGCTGAGTCAAATCACAACCGGGCGCATGGGCACCAATGGGATAGTCGGGCCGCGTGTCCATCTTGAGACGGTAGGGGCTCGCGATGTCGCGCGTCTTTTTGCGCGAACCCGAGGTGCCCGAAGTGCTCGACGCGGCTTCGTATGGCGCGACGCCGGCAATGAGCTCGTAAACCGTGCTTGCCGCGGCATAGACGTCGATCGCCGGCGACATACGCAAAGCGCGCAGGTCGGGAATATCGTCGGTGAGCATCTCGGGCGGGGCATAGGCAACCGTCGCGCGACGCAGCGTGGCATAACGCTCCGTAAACGACGCCTTGCCGCCGGTACCGGCCACGGCCGACGCAGGCTCGAGCGCCAGCGACGAGCCAAAGTCGATCAGGCACAGGTCAAAGGTGCCCTCGGCAAGCTGCCGGTCAAGCGGCAGGCGCGCCGTACGCACCATAATATTAGCGGGCGAGATATCGCGATGGACAAAGCCCTCACCCACCAGGCTCATGCGGCAGAGCAGGTCGAACAGGTCGCGCCCCAAGCGCGCCGCCACAAGCGGCGATAGGCGGCCGGCATCGTCCACGGCAAAGCGCGAGCGCAAGCGGGCGAGCGTCTCGCCCTCGACCCATTCCATGACAATTGCAGGCACACCGTCGACCTCGCCCCAGCCATAGAGGCGGGGAAAGCCCTTAAGGCCCGAAAGGGCGCGATGGCATTCGTATTCCTCGCGAAACGCCGCCTTGAACTTGGCGACCAGCGCCTCGTGAGCGGCATCGTCGTCAAACTCATCGCGCGTCGGCAAGATGAGCTGCTTGAGTGCCACGGCCACGCCTTGGGCGTTGACGGCACGCGTCACGCGGCCGATACCGCCACGGCGCATGGTGGCATCGTCGGCAAACAGCATCGTAAAACGACGCAGATAGGCAGGCAGTTCGTCCTGACCGAGCGCAATGGCCGGCTCAAACCCGTCGACACGCGCCAGGCGCAGGCCGACCATCGGATCGCGACCGAGCGATTGTGGTGTGGTGGATGCAAGATCGGTCATCATAGGGCAAGCGCCGCCACGTTATTGTTGAAGTTACCGAGCGCGACGTCATCATCGCCGTAATGGCCGACCCATTGACATAGGTTGGTGTAACAGCCCCACAGATTGGCATACTGCTGATACCACTTTGACCGGGGCGAGAATGTCTGACGACCGAACTCGGCTCGAATGACAAACATCTCCCCGACCAGGCTGTCGCACGGCCTGGGATCTCCCGTAGAGTTATAGGTCGAGACCACGTCATTGGCACGAGAAACGTAACTGTCGAGCATGTTGTACTTGGTCACAAGCCAACTGTGAATGCTCTCTTCCTCAGCAGCGGAAAGGCCACCGGAGTTTGCATCGTTGTCAGTGTTGCCGCCCGTCGAGCCGCCGTTTCCAGACCCTCCGGTAGAGGAACCCGCCCCAGAGCCGCCGCCCGAACTTGATGAATCCGAGCCGGAGCCAGAAGTATCCGAGCTACCGGGCTTTCCGGACTGCTGGGCGTCCTGCTCCTTCTGCTGCTCGACCTTATTCACCGTTGTCGCCACGTTATTGTTGGACAACCGATCGATGATCTTGGTGTTGGTGAGCACGATGGTTTTGCCATTGGCAAGCGTGACTTTGTTGTCCGGGGCCTCGGCGCCGTCCGCATCGTCGGTGCCAAACACAATATGCGCGACCACACTTGCCCAAGCATATCCAGTCGTGGTACCCAGATCACTTTTGACCTCATGCCCCACGCGCGGTTCGCGTGCGGCATGCGCCTGCATCATGGACGGCACGGTCATGCCATAGGCAGTAACGCCAGCCATGACCAGCACCAGCGAGCACGACAGCAGCACGTACGCCCGAGGCGCCAAGCCCAATCGGCGTCGGATGCGCACCGCGGCGCCGCGCTTTGTCTGATTGCCACCGGGCCGCATGCGTTCTCCTCCAACAAAAACACGCCGCTCGGGAGCGGCGCATTCATTCGAATCCATATTTGAGTGTATCAGCGAACCAAAAAGGTTGCGCAACGAATGGACAAATTAAGGATGCGAGCAGAAGCATCCATGCGATAAGCGGATACGAAGCATCTTTGTTGCACAACAAACTCACAGTCGCACGGGGAAATTATGACTACCCCGTGCGTCGCGAGGAAAACATACGGCAGGAGCAGGCTCGCCACCTAAATCGCGCGGCGGGCCTCGATGGCGCGGCCAAGCGTAAGCTCGTCGGCATACTCCAGGTCGCCGCCCACGGGCAGGCCGCTCGCCAGACGCGACACCTCGACGCCCAGCGGCTTGATAGTGCGGGCCAGGTAGCTCGCCGTGGTCTCGCCCTCAATATTGGAGTTGGTGGCGATGATGACCTCATGGATGTCCTCGTGGCCCAAGCGTGCCAGCAGCTCGCGAATGTGCAACTGCTCGGGGCCAATCTTGTCCATGGGACTGATCACGCCGCCCAATACGTGGTAGAGACCGTGGTAGCTGCCCGTGCGCTCGATTGCCTGGACGTCGCGCGGCTCGCCCACCACGCAAATGCGAGTGGTATCGCGCATCGGGTCCTGGCAGATGGAGCACTCGTCGGCCGTGGCGTAGTTAAAGCAACGGCTGCAAAAGTGGACCTCCTGCTTGACCTCCAGGATGGCCTCGGCCAGGCGGCGGGCCTCCTCGGCATCGACCTCGAGCAGGTAATAGGCGATGCGCTGGGCCGACTTGGGACCAATGCCCGGCAGACGGCCCAGCTCATCGAGCAGTTTTTGCAGACTGTGATTCGCACTCATATATATGCGTGTCTTAGAACGGCATGCCCGGGATGTTGAGGCCGCCGGTGATGGCGCCCATCTGCTTGTTGGCGAGCTCGTTGACGCCGCGGACGGCCTCGTTGACGGCAGCCATGATCATATCCTGCAGCATATCGACGTCCTCGGGATCGAGGGCATCGGGATCGATGGTGAGGTTGACGAGCTCCATCTCGCCGTTAACGGTCACCTTGACCATGCCGCCGCCGGCAGAGGCGTCGACGGTCTGGGACTTGAGGTTCTCCTGCGCGGCGGCAAGCTGCTCTTGCATCTTGCGAGCCTGCTTCATCATCTGCTGCATGTTCATACCGGCCATGATGGCTCCTTTACGTGCGGCCGCACGCCGAGCTGCAAGGGCAGCCGGAGCACGGCGGGACTTTCAAACTCAAGAATCGTACCACGGCGCGAGGCCAGCAAGCGGGGCGGACACGCCACCTCAGTCGATATACATGTCCTGGAGCGCAAGCCGCACCCAAAAATTATGCAAAGTTGAATAATTCGCATCTGCATAATATTGAAAGCCAAATCTTGTAGAGCCGGAATCCGACATTTTATGCGTCCCACTAAATGGCTAAATGCCGAGCCACTACTCGAGGCGGCGCACATGGCGGTGGGGTATAATTTGATTGCTATAGATAGCAATTTGGAGGTACCCCATGAATGCCCCTGACGTGCTCCAAAACATCCGCTCAAAACACCCCGTTGCATATGTGGTTCTCTATCTCTTTGTCGGCTGGGCATTGCTGGTTGTCATCACCCATGCTATAGCCTTTGGAGCAGAACTGCTGGTAGCCAGCTCGGATAAGCCCGTTGTCAAATGGGAGGCGATCGACGAGTGCGTCGACGGAACCCGAACCGTTTACTACAACAGCCCGTCCCTCTACCAAGAGCTCAAGGTCGAGATTAATAACTCCAAGATTGTCGATGCCGAGCTAGGCGACTATTCGACAATCGGAGCAACCGTCGACGCCGAGCAAGTCGAGCACACAGACAGCCATGCGACGTATCGTATCGACCTCAACATCCTAGGCCGACCGTCACGCACCTGCCTGCTCGAATGCGAGATACGCGGCACCACGTTGCACATGTCCGAAATACAGATGCGCCCGGGCAAGGGGTTCTCTTCTTGAGCAGTATACCCGCCCGTACAGCTACTCCACCGGTTTGAAGATGGTGGCCTGACCGAAGACACTGCGGATGAGGTCTTTGGCCTCGTCCTCGGTCTGCGGGATGCTCGGGGCTGCGCCCTGGTGGCCGAAGGGGCTGCCGGCACCGGGGTTGGACTCCCAGGGAGCCGCAGGGGCGTCGTCGCTTGCGGGGGCCGTGGATGCCGCCGCAGCGGGCTTGGGCGCGGGCGTCGCACCCGGCACGTCGAACGGAGGCAGATCGTCCCCGCTCGCATCGCCAGCGAAGCCGCCGACCATAGCGTCGTCGTAGGGCACCTGCTCGGATTCCCACGGCGCGGACTGCGCGACAGGCTGGGCCTTGGGAGCAGCCGAGCGCTCGGGCGCACGGGATGCGGGCTCGGTCGGGAGCTTACCCGTGGCAGGAGCGCCGGCGGGGTTGTCGGAGCGTAGCCAGGGGGCTTTGCCCAGGTCAGACGACTTGGGCGCGGGCGAGACGGGCTTGAGCGCGGGTGTCGGAGCAGCCGGTTTGGGCGCTGCGGGCTTAGGCGCCAACGGGGTCGATGCCGCTACCGGCGCCGCTTGCTGCTGCGGCGCGCTGGCGCTCGAGGATACAGGGGCCGCCGAGGACACGGGTTGCGGGTCCGCAGATGCCGCAGCCCGTGCAGATGGAGAATGCTCCTCATGTTGAGGAGCCGGCGTGCCACCCCCATCCAGGACATAGTCGACGGTACGACGACCGAAGACCGCGCAGACCGTCGGCAGGACCACCGATTGCGTGTCAGCGCGGCCGAGCATCTTGATGGCAAAGGTCGAACCCGCGGGGAACGAGACGGTGAGCTTGGAGCCGTCGTCGGCCGTGGCGCGGGCGTTGAGCAAAAGCCCTGCGTAGGAAGCCTGACGCGCCTTGACACGCTCGACGACCTCGGCCCATTTGCGCTGCAGCTCTCCGGCATCCTCGACCGCGGGCGTCTCGGCAGCACCGGCGGCGGCAACCTGGGCGGCATTGTTGGACTGGGGCTTAGGTGCCGGAGCGGTGGCAGGCGCGGGGGCAGCAACGGGCTGAGGCGTCGAAGCCGGCGCAGGCTGAGGTGCAGGCGCTGCAGACTTGGAAGCTGACACGGACGCAGAACGGGGAGCAGGCTGGGCAGCCGGAACAGCAGCGCCGCGGTCCCAAGGCATGCCACCCTGATGCGCGGACGTAGCAGCGGGGGCAGCGGATGCCGCCGGAGCGGCAGCACGGGCGCCCGAAATGAGCGTCGGCTGTTGGGCAGCAGCGGGTACGGATGCTGCAGGCGCGGCGGCCTGAGCAGCAGCCACGCTCGCCGGCACGGCGGCATTGGCAACCATGGCCTCCAGGCGTGCCACGCGCTCGGCCAATGCCTCAATCGTTATATCAGCCTCGGGACGTGCCAGACGCGTGCAGGCAATCTCGAGCACCAGGCGTACGTCGCTCGCGCCCCTCATCTCCAGTGCGGCATCGTCAAGCACTGTCAGCACACGGGCCAGGCGGTCGGCAGGATGCTCGCCAAAGGCAGCGGCCTCGGCAGCAAGCGCCTCGGCCTGCTCGGAGCCGCCCTCAAACAGCTCGGCACGGGCACCGGCAACGCAGGCAACGTACACGTCACGCACATGCGCCACCAGGTCGCGCGTCAGCTCCAGCAGGTCGTTTCCTTCCTCGACCTGCGCACGGATCAGTCCATATAGCTCGGCAACATCGCGATCGGCAATGGCGCGGGCAAACTCGCCCAGGATCTGGTCCGAAACCTCGCCTAAAAGCGAGCGGGCGTCGTCCGCATGCACAGAACCGTTGCCAAAGACGCTCAGTTGCTCCAGCGTGGACAACGCGTCGCGCATGCCGCCCTTGGCATGGCGCGCCACGATAGCCAGCGCCTCGTCGTCGTAATCGAAGCCCTCCTGCTCGCACACGTATGCCAGGCGATGCTCAATATCCTCGTTGCCGATGCGATGGAAATCGAAACGCTGGCAGCGCGAGAGGATGGTCTCCAGAATCTTTTGCGGGTCGGTGGTGCACAGCACAAAGATCACGTGTGCCGGCGGCTCCTCGAGCGTCTTGAGCAGCGCGTTGAACGCCGCCGTCGTGAGCATGTGGACCTCGTCGATGATATAGATCTTGTACTTGCCACGCACCGGGGCAAAGTTGACGGAGTTGATGATTTCCTCGCGCACATTGTCCACGCCCGTGCGGGAGGCGGCATCGAGCTCGTAGACATCGGGGTGGTTACCCTCGGCAATGAGCTCGCACTCCTCGCAAGTACCGTCGGGCATGCAGCCGCTTGCACCCTCGGCGCGCGCCGCCTCGGCATTGCGGCACAGCAGCGCCTTAGCCAGGATGCGCGCCATGGTGGTCTTGCCCGTGCCGCGCGGACCGCAGAACAGGTACGCATGGGACAGGCGTCCCTCGGTGATGGCGTGCTCGAGCGTCGAGACGATATGCTGCTGGCCCACCACGGAGTCGAAGGTGAGCGGGCGATACTTTCGGTACAACGATTCCATGGGTGCTCCCCCGGGTATACTGAGTCTTGTTGCCGCGGCGGCCATGCGGTCGCACGGCATACTGCATTCCATAATAACCCGTACGGCGAGCCCGCCGCGATAGGAGTCCAAAGAGCATGGCAGACGCAGAGAGCAACCTCGTTCCCTCCGAAGCAGCCGACCAGGTCGAGGTCGCGCTCGAGGAGCAGGCCGCAGCCGACGACGGCATCCTGTACCTCAACGAGTACCAGTACGAAAACGACCTCGTCACCGACTTCGCCCGCCTGGTCGCCTCGCCCAGGCGTCGCGGCTCGCTGTATGTCGCCGCCGCGATTGCCGCGCTCATCGGCATCGGCATGTTGGTGGCCGGCGGCAACTGGATCAAGTTCGGCGTCGTCCTGATCGTATTCGGCGCCTTTTTGGCCTGGTGGAGCAAGAACCTGCACCACACGCTCGCCCGCGACTTTATCGACGCCGTCGAGGCAGACGAGTCCATGGGCGGCCGCTACCGCCGCGTAGCCGCCAACGAGGACGGCCTGATGGTCTGGGGCAAGAGCGGCAAGTCGCAGTTCTTCCCGTTTGAAAAGCTCGACCACGTGCTCGACGGCGAGCGCATCTTTGTGGCCATGTTCGCCGACCAGGGCGTGACGATCCCTAAGGACACCTTTGTTCGCGGCGATGCCGAGCAGTTTGGCACCTTCCTTAAGGCACGCATCAACAAAAAACTCCGCATCGAGACCAAACGCAAGAAGATGAAGGCAGAAAAGGCCGCCGCCGAAGCCAAACAGGGCGACAAGCCCCAGGAGACCAAGGGCAAGCAGCGCAAGCAGAAGAAGAACAAGAAGAAGCGCTAAGGCCAAGCCAGACAGGCAGCCTCGCATCCCGCTATCCTCCCCATGCACCCGAGCGTGCTACACTAGCAGCATCTATGCCACCGCGAACGACTTGGCCCCGCGCCTGCCGCTCGCAAACGAACTTTAAACGCACGAGGGTTGGCCATGCCGCTTTTCTCGCAACATACCGCCCGGTTCTCGCCGGACGTTCCCTTGGAGGGCACCAGCTCTCGCGAGCTGCTCAAGCGGTACCAGCCGCTCGAGACACTTGCGACTGGCGGTTTTGGCTCCATCGAGATCTGCCGCGACACGCACCTGCGCCGCCGCGTCGCCATTAAGCGCATCCCCCTTATCAACGGCGCCGGCATGCCCGCCAGCGACATCATGGATGTCCTGCGCGAGGCGCACACTGCCGCCATGCTTCAACATCCCAACATCGTGCAGGTCATCGACTTTACGCACGACACAGCCTATGCCTACCTGGTTATGGAATATGTCGATGGCATGTCGCTGGCCGAGTTTTTGCATCGCGTGGACGGCCACTCACTTACCTTTGACGAGGCCGCGGCCATTGCCGATGCCCTGGGTCAGGCGCTCACCTTCGCCCATAGTAATGGCGTACTCCACCTGGACATTAAGCCCGCCAACGTGCTCATCGACCACTCGGGCAATGTAAAGCTCACCGACTTTGGCATGGCGCGACTGTCGTCCGCCGGTGGCTTTGGCGGCTCGCGCGGTGGCACCATCGGCTACATGCCACCCGAGCAGCTCGATATCGAGACCGGCACGGTCGACGAACGCGCTGATGTCTTTGCCCTTGCCTGCGTTATCTACGAGGGCCTGTGCGGCAGCGCTCCCTTTATGGCGGCCACGCCCGCCGACTCGCTCGACCGCATCATCGGCGGCGCCACCTATCCCAGCGAGCTGATACCACACTTTCCCCCGGGAGCCGAGGCCACGCTCATGAGTGCACTCTCCCCCATGCCGCAGGACCGCCCCAGCAGCATCGAGGCATTTTGCGACCAGCTCCTTGCCGGTCTGGGCAGCGTGCGCGAGGGCCGTCGCAGCCTGGAGCAAATGATTGGCGAGCTTTCGGATGACGAGCAGGAGCTCGACGATATCGAACCGTCGCACTACGGGGACGACGCCATCGAGGTCGACCCCGCACTCGGCTGGGCGGGCACGCGCTGGAGCCATGCGCGCGACTACACCATGCGCGCTATCTCGGCGCTAACGTGCGGCACCTTTAGCTTTTTGCTGATGCAAACGGCCGGGGTCGCGGCGCTTCCAGGCCTAGTCATTGCGGCCATCGCGATCGGAGCGGCGGCTGGCCTGGCCCCCCAGATTGGCTCGGCCATCTCGGCTGTGGGCTTTTTGGTGCTCATGGCCAACGCCACCATGCAGGCACAGGGCATCCTGTCGATGCTGCCCGTCGCGGTGATCTTTGCCGCCGCCATGTCCGGTTGGTGGATCGCCTGGGGTCGCACCGAGACTGCCGCGAGCGCCACGCTCACCTGTGCACTCGCGCTTGGCTGTCTGACCGGCAATACCTTCCTGGCAGCTGGGGTCGCCGCCGGCGTCGCGTCATTTTGGCTCGGCCCGGCAAGCGCCGCCGCGGCAACGGGCATGGGCGCGCTTTTTGCCCGTCTGGCCACGGTCGCGCTTTCAGCCGGAGGCGTGCTGGGGCTCGGTAACGTTGCCGCAGCGCTGGGAGACCCGCTCCTTTGGGCTGCCTTTGTGCTGGTCGCGGCAACTGCCGCAGCGTCATCCGCGCTGCTCAATGCCCATGCCAAGCGTGCCGATCAGAGCTCAAACCTTGCCGCAATCGCCGCAATCGCTGTCACCGGCATCGGCTGCGTAGCGGCGTCCTGTCTTGCACACCATATGGAAATTGCCGGCCTTGCAGCCGCGGTCATCGCCAAGGCGGCGGTTGCGGGAATCCTATCCTCTATAATCGTTGGGTTATGCCTATATTTGCTCGGATACCAAAGAACCTATACGGAGAGTGATCTTTCGTGAACTTCCTGAACATCTTCGAGGACCACGTGGCCGGCATCTTCGGTGCCACCCGTGCCCCGTTCTCCTTTAAGAAGCTTGCCAAGCAGGCCGCTCGCGACATGGAGGATCAGACTCTGGTGATCAACGGCGTCAACACGGCGCCGGCACTCTATACCATCCTTATCGCCGCCGACGACGATCCCATGCTCGCCCCGTTCTACCCCGAGCTTTCGCGCGAGGTCCGCGAGTTTGTGAAGGCGCAGGCCGAAAAGCGCCGCTATGTCTTTGTCGGCGAGCCCCTCGTGCGTTTTATGATCGATCCGCAGCTACGCGCCGGCAAGTTCTCGGTCTTTGCCGAGAACGTCGATACCCCCACGCTCGGCCGCCTGTACGAAGAAGAGCGCGCCTATCAAAACGGCCTGGGCCAGAACAACTCCGCGGCAAGCCGTGCCGCCAGCGCCCCGCGCGCCGGCCAGCAGCAGTTTGCTGCCCCGCAGCAGCAGCGCCCCGCCGCCATGCCCCAGCAGCAGCCGACGCCTCGCGCCGCCGCTCCCGACCCGCTTGCCGTGGCAGACCCCTTCGCGCCTAGCGTCCCCGACCCCGCCGCAGCACCCATCCCGGTGCCGCAGACCGTCTCGCGCGACGCGCTTGCCGGCATGGGCGGAGCCGCCGCGACCGGTGCCGCCGTGGGCCTAGGCGCCGCAGCCGGCATCGCCTCCAACATGGCGAGCACTCGCGCCCCGCAGCGCCCGCTCGCCCAGCTCGTCGACGTCGTGAGCGGCGAGAGCCATAGCATCACCTCCGCACAGGTGACCATCGGTCGCGAGCGCTCAGTTTCCGACATTGCCCTGCGCGACCCCAACGTGTCGCGCCGCCACGCCCAGCTCACCTTTACGGGCTCGGATTGGTCGATCGAGGACCTCAATTCCACCAACGGCACGCTCGTCAACAACCGCCGCATTACGCGCTGCCCGCTGCGCAACGGCGATCTGCTGACGTTTGGCCTGAGCACCTTTGAATTTAGGGGATAGTCGCTTATGAACATCGATATCGTCCTTTTTGCAGGCCGCATCGTCCTGGTCGCCCTGCTCTATATCTTCCTGTTCGCCGTCATGAAGACCGGCGTGGGACTTGTGCGCGGACAGCGCCGCGACTCGGCCATTTGGACGATCGATGTGGACAAGGGTCCGCGCGGCATCCGCGGCATCCACGTAGACATGCTCGGCCCCGTCATCGTCGGCCGCTCGCCGTCTTCGGACATCTGCATCAACGAGCCGTTTGTCTCGGCCTCGCATGCGCGCTTTTCGCTGCAGGGCCCGGCGCTCATCATCGAGGACCTCAACTCGCTTAACGGCACGCTCGTCAACGGCCGCCAGCTCGTGGAGCCCGCGACGCTGCGTGAGGGCGACGAAGTCCAGATTGGCGACGTGGTCATGAAGGTGAACCGTCGATGATCGACGAGGAGAACAAGTCCGCAACCATGACCGAGGCACCGGCTGCCGCCGTAGCTGCACCGGCCCACGCCGCTCCGGCGGACTCCACACCCGTGGAGCCCGAGGACACCGTGTTCTCCCTGCCTCTTTCGCATGTAACGCATGATATTTCGGATCTCGCCGATAACGAGGACGAAGAGGATGCCGTAGCGGCGCCCATCGGCGCACATGCTGCGGAACAGCCCACAGCGCCCGAAGCAACCCCGGCGCCGGCTCACTTTGCAGAGCCCGTCGCCGCGGCAATCAACGAGAGCGCTGCGGTGTTTGCGGCACCCGAGCCCGCCGCGCCGGCGTTTCCCATAGCCCCGGCATCCGAGGTTGCGCCCGCGTCTACGCCGGCGCCCGAGGCGGGGACATCCCCCGAGGACGGCCCTGCACCCAAGACCCCGCAGCCTGCGCCCGCAAGCGAGTCCGATGCCGTGGCCGAGCCCGCCGCCCAGTCGCAAAACACGCCCGCGCCGTCGCACTTTGCGACGCCCGAGCCTATAGACGTCAGCCCGCAAGATGACGAGTCGACCGCCCGCGTGTCCGAGGAGCCCGACTCCCCGGACACCGGCGATTCCGAATCAAACGCCGAGACCGACACCGTCTCTCCCGGTGACACTGCCGAGATCGACGTTGCCGCCGTTGAGGCCAAGCTCAAAGACCCCGGCTCGACCATGAGCTTTGAACCCCTAACCGAGGAGCGCATCGAGACCGACTCGACCTATGATGCCGGCACCACCACGCAACTCATGTGGGGCGCCCGCTCCGACGTTGGCTGCGTGCGCCCGCACAATGAGGATTCCTACCTGGTGCAGTCGCCGCTCTTTTGCGTATGCGACGGCATGGGTGGTCACGCTGCCGGCGAGGTGGCCTCTTCTATCGCTGTCGAGACCATCGCCAAGACAGCTCCTCAGTCTGCCGACGCCGCACGCCTGGCGGCAGCCGTCGAGGCCGCCAACGCCGCCGTAATCGAGGCTGCCTTGAATGGCCTGGGCAAGCCCGGCATGGGCTGCACAGCCACTTGCGCCTATATCGAAAACGACACGCTCGCCATCGCCCACGTGGGTGACTCTCGCGCCTACCTGCTCCACGAGGGCACGCTCATCCGCGTGACCCGCGACCACTCCTACGTGGAGGAGCTCGTGGACGCCGGCGAGATCACGGCAGACGAGGCTCGCGTCCACCCCAACCGTTCGGTCATCACCCGCGCGCTGGGCTCGGACCCCGCTATGTATGCCGACCACTTCACTCTGCATATCGAGGAAGGCGACCGTCTGATCCTGTGCTCCGACGGCCTTTCGAGCATGATTCCCGATAGCGATATCGAGAACATCGCCACGCAGTCCTCAACCGCGCAAATCTGCGTCGACAACCTAGTGGACGCGGCGCTTGCCGCCGGCGGCCACGACAACGTGACCGTAGTAGTCGTTGACCTGGTTGACGATGGCGTTATGCGCGAGGCGCAGCGCGTGCGTCGCCGCAACATTACTATCGCCGCCATCCTGGCCCTCGTCTTTGTGCTGGCAGCTGGCATCTGGGCCTACACGGGTGTCACCGGCTCGTACTACCTGGGTACCTACCAGGGCAATGTCGCCGTCTGGCGCGGCCTGCCCGGCAAGCCGCTCGGACTCAAGCTCCACTGGCTCGAAAGCGAAACCAGCATCAAGCTATCCGACCTGCCCGAAGACACGCAAAACCGCCTCAAGGCGGGTATTCCGCAAACAAGTGTCGACGATGCGCAGGACACGATATCCAAGTACCGCCACCAGATCGACGAGGAGCAGACCCGCCAGGTGATCGACGCGCAAACGATTCGCGACAACACCAATCAGGGATCGACCTCCGAATCAGATTCCGAGAAAACCGCCGAACAGTCCGCCGAGGCCGAAGCCTCCGATAAGAATTAGAAAGGGAGTGCCGCTTATGAGTCGCCGCAACACCGAGCTGCTCTTGCTCATCGCCTCGGCGTTCCCCGTCATCCTGCTGTATGCGATGTACGTGCTCACCGCGGGCGCTGCCATCTCCTTTGAGACGCTCGCCGTACCGATCGGCCTCTTTGCCGCCTTTGCCGCGGCCCACATTGCCGTGCGAATCTTGGCGCCCGGTGCCGACCCCGCCATCCTACCCATCGTATTTATACTTTCGGGCATCGGTATCACGTTCGTGACGCGTCTCGCCCCCGCTCTCGCGATCTCACAGCTCATCATCCTGTTTGTCTCGGTGGCGCTCATGGTGGGAACGCTCGCACTGGTCAAAAACCTCGACGTGGTCATGCGCTACAAGTACACCTTTGGCATTATCGGCATCATCCTGCTGATGCTGCCCATCTTTATCGGCACCACGATCTCGGGCTCCAAGCTCTGGATTCGCATCGCGGGCTTTACCATCCAGCCCGGCGAGTTCGCCAAGGTCTTTATCGTCCTGTTCCTGGCCGGGTACCTGGCCGAGAACCGCGAGCTGCTCTCCATCTCCAACCGCAAGATCCTGGGCTTTAAGATCCCTCGCCTGCGACTGCTGCTGCCGCTGTTTGCCGTGTGGGGTGTGTGCCTGCTCGTCGTCGTCTTCGAACGCGATCTGGGTTCGGCCGTGCTGTTCTACACCATCTTCTTGCTGATGCTCTACGTTGCCACGGGGCGCTTTTCGTATGTCGTTATCGGCCTTGCGCTGCTGGCCGTTGGAGCCGTGGGCGCCTACAAGTTCCTGTCTCACGTTCAGGTGCGTTTCCAGGTTTGGCTCGATCCGTTTAAGGACGCCCAGGGCCAGGGCTACCAGATCGTCCAGTCGCTCTTCTCGCTTGCCGATGGCGGTCTGGTCGGTGTTGGCATCGGCAACGGCATGGCCAACAACATCCCTGTCGTCGAGTCCGACTTTATCTTCTCGGCTATCGGCGAGGAGATGGGCCTTTTGGGCGGCGGCGCCGTGCTCATCCTGTTTATGCTCTTTGCCGTTCGCGGCCTGACCACGGCTGCCCGCGCAAAGTCCGACCTCGCCGCCTTTAGTGCCACGGGCCTTACGGCAGCCATCAGCTTCCAGGCCTTTTTGATCGTGGGCGGCGTCACCCGCCTGATCCCGCTGACCGGCGTCACTCTGCCCTTTATGAGCCAGGGCGGCTCCTCGCTGCTGGCGAGCTTTATCATCGTCGCGCTCCTGCTGCGCGCCGGTGACGAGGCGACCGGACGCGAGGCCGAGCTTACCGGCACCGGCACCATGGCCGCCATCACCGATGATCAGGTCGCATCTGCCGCCGCCCCGACGGGCACGCGCTTTGCCACCTCGTCTTCCTACGGCAGCGGCAGCCATTCCGTCGGCTCGCGCATGCGACGTCGCCTGCTCGACACGCCTGAATCCGGTGTGCTCGGCCGCGTTGCGCTCGCCAACCGTCTAACCCGCGCGGTGCTCGCCTTTACGGCGCTGTTCGCCATCCTTATCGGGAACCTCACCTATGTCCAGGTCATTAAGGCCAAGGACTATCAGGACATGCCGACCAACAACCACACCATCGCCCGCTCCAAGTACATCCAGCGCGGCTCCATCATCACGTCCGACGGCGTGACGCTGGCCGAGTCGCTGCAGCAGGAGGACGGCACCTACGTACGCTCCTACCCCAACGGTAACCTGGCAGCGCACGTGGTTGGCTACGTGAGCCAGCAGTATGGCACCACCGCCATCGAGAGCGTCATGAACGACACGCTCACCGGTTCTAAGGACTACTCTAGCTGGAACAACGCCATCGCGTCGCTCGCGGGCCAGACCCAGCCGGGCAACACCGCCAAGCTCACCATCGACTCGCGTATCCAGACGGCGGCCGAGCAGGCACTCAAGGGCTTTAAGGGCGCTGTAGTGGTCATCGACCCGCGTACCGGCGCGGTGCTCGCATGTGCCAGCTCGCCCACCTACGACAACACCAACATCGATGCCCTGCTGCAGACGGGCGGCGGCGAGGACGGCTCCATGTACAATCGCGCCATGGACGCGCTGTACACGCCGGGCTCCACGTTTAAGGTCGTTACGCTTTCCGCGGCACTCGAGACCGGTACCGCCAGCCTTACCAGCACCTACCAGGCGCCCGGCTCCATGGACATCGGCAACGCACCGGTCACCAACTATGCCAACGAGAGCTACGGCACCATCAGCCTACAGCAGGCCTTTGCCGTGTCCTCCAACGTCGTCTTCGGCCAGGTGGCAAACGAAGTTGGCGCAAACACGCTCGTGCAGTTTGCCAACGCCTTTGGCTACGGCCAAAAGCTCGGCCAGGACCTGACCTCCGCGGCCTCCATCATGGCCGACCCGTCGCTCATGACCGAGTGGGAGACCGCCTGGGCCGGCGCCGGCCAGCCTGTCGGCATGGACCACACGCCCGGCCCGCAGACCACCGTCATGCAAAACGCCGTGATTGCCGCCGCCATCGCTAACAGCGGCGTGGTCATGGACCCGTACTTTGTAGCCCAGGTACTCGCCCCGGACGGAACCGTGGTCAAGACCACGCAGTCCCGCTCGCTGGGTCAGGCCGTCAGCTCCGCCACGGCCGACCAGGTCAAGCAGGCCATGCTTGCCGTCGTCCAGTCCGGCACCGGCACCGATGCCCAGATCCCCGGCGTCAAAGTCGCCGGCAAGACCGGCTCGGCCGAGATCGGCGGCACCAACGTCAACTCGATGTTTGTTGGCTTTGCACCTTACGATTCACCCACGGTCGCTATCTCGGTGGCCTTGGAGGATTTCGACAAGCATGACGTCAAGGCCGCCAAGATCGCCGGTATCGTCCTGACCGCGGCGCTTGCCGCACAGGGAGCGTGATGCCCATGATCGAATCGGACACCAGAGGCGCGCCGCGGCCGAAGAGCTAGCGGCAACGCGCCACACGGCCCCAGCGGCCACATCGTAGGTACTACACACATCGTTGAGCGAATAATTATGTTAGGAGCAGGAATGGAACAGAGGGTCCTCGGGGGAAGATACCTCCTCAAGGATAAGGTGGGAACAGGCGGCATGGCGACCGTCTACCGTGCACAGGACCAGGTCCTCGACCGCACGGTTGCCGTCAAGATCATGCTGCCGCAGTATGCTGGCGACGCAACCTTCGCCGCACGCTTTAAGCAGGAGGCCCAGGCAGCAGCCGGTCTCTCCTCCCCCTATATCGTGGGCGTCTACGATTGGGGCAAGGACGGCGACACCTATTACATCGTCATGGAGTACCTGCGCGGCACCGACCTTAAGAGCGGCATCAAGAGCCACGGCGCCCTCGACCCCAAGAAGGTCGCCCAGATCGGCTCGCAGATCAGCTCTGCGCTTTCGGTCGCCCACAAGCACGAGATCATCCACCGCGACATTAAGCCGCAGAACATCATGGTGCTGCCCGACGGCAACATCAAGGTGATGGACTTTGGCATCGCGCGCGCCAAGAACAGCCACCTCACGCAAGACAACAACGTGCTGGGAACCGCCCACTACGTCAGCCCCGAGCAGACCCGTGGTCAGGACCTCGGCCCCACCTCGGATATCTACTCGCTGGGCGTCGTGATGTATGAGTGCGCCACCGGCCGCGTTCCCTTTGACGGTGACGACGCTATCTCGGTCGCACTCAAGCAGGTCAACGAGCTGCCTATTCCGCCGAGCCAGATCAACTCCGGTGTCGACGCCGACCTTGAGCGCATCATCCTCAAGTGCATGGAGAAGGACCCCGCTAACCGCTTCCAGACCGCCGACGAGCTGCGTCAGGTGCTCAACAGCTACCTGTCGGGCCGTGCCGTCAACGTCTCGGAGCCCACGCGCATCATCGGTGCCCCCGGTGAGTTGGGCGCCACCAAGACTCGCGAGCTTTCCGATCAGACGCGCGCCATGGTGCGTCCCGTCTCGGGCGTGAGCGGCCAGAATACCGCCCGTAGCTCGGTTTCGGGCTCCACCGGCTCCTACGAGGTCGAAGAGCCCAAATCCAACAAGAACAAGATCATCGCCGCCGTGGTGGCAGCGGTTGCCGTCATCGGCATCGTGGTGGCCTTTGCCACAGGACTCTTTGGCGGCGAGCAGGTCACCGTGCCCGACGTGCTGGGCAAGGACCAGCAGACTGCCGTCGAGCTGATCAGGGAAGCCGGCCTCGAGGTCGGCACCATCGACCAAAGCTACAACGACGATGTCGACGAGGGCAAGGTCGCCGAGCAGACGCCCAACGGCAACACCAAGAAAGCCAAGGGCACCAAGGTGAACCTGGTAATCTCCAAGGGCCCCAAGCCCTCCGAGAAGGTTGAGGTTCCCCAGCTTGTCGGCCTGACCAAGGACCAGGCCGAGGCCGCGTTGGCAAGCGTTGGCCTGAAGGGCAACGCCTCAGAGGAGGCCAACGAGGCCGATGAGGGCCAGGTCTTCGAGCAGGGCACCGACGCCGGTAAGGAAGTCGCGAAGGGCACGACCATCTCGTACAAGGTCTCGAGCGGCCCGGATACCACGTCCGTCCCCGATCTGACCGACATGACCGAGGCCCAGGCGCGCAACGCCCTCGATATGGCAGGCTTTGGCGTCGACGTGAGCTACCAGGAGAACGACTCGGTTACCGAGGGCACCGTGATCAGCTGGAACCCCAGCGGCAAGCAGAAGCCCGGCGCCACGATTACCGTCGTCATTGCCAAGAAGTCCGGCAAGGCCACCGTCCCGGGCAACCTGTACGGCAAGAGCATCTCCGCCGCCGTCACCGCGCTCAACAACGCCGGTTTCTATAACATCGGCTTCTGTGACCAGAACGGCAATCCCGTGAGCGGTAACGAGGATGCCACCGTTACGGGCGTCTCCCCCACTGGCAAGCAGTCCACCGACAGCACGATCACGCTAACAGTCGCACTTTCTGGCTCGGGCTCTGGCTCTGGCTCGGGCACGGGCGACGATTCCGGTACGACCAACTAGTCGCCACCCCACCGCTCATCACGGCTTTCGCCGCAAACATATTCGCTCACAGGCGCCCGCTTGCTCCCCCAGCAAGCGGGCGCTTTCTTTATCTGAAGCAGCGAATACTACGGCATGCCTTAAACCAAAAGAGCCCGGCACCGTAACGGTACCGGGCTCGATATTCCTCTGGTGCCCCCGGGCGGATTCGAAAACCCCCCCCCCCCGCGGGGAAATGAGTGACGCGGGTGTCGACGGTCCGAATCCGGCCTTTAGACCAGAAGAGCCCGGCACCGTAGTGGTACCGGGCTCGGCAAATTTCTGGTGCACCATTTGCGCATCTCCTCGAACCGAGGTGTGCGCAATCGGCACGATTATCTTCGTTAGGATACCACGAGCGGCCTAGGGAACAACCAGGCGCATGCCGGGATAGATCAGGTTCGGGTTTGAGATGCCGTTCTTGGCGGCGAGATCCTGATAGGTCGTGCCGTACTTTGAGGCGATTCCGGAAAGGGTGTCGCCGCTTTGCACCACGTACACCTGCTCGGTTTCGGCCTGCCCGTTGATGACCGCCATAACCTCGTCGTAGCGCGGCCCCAAAACAGCCTTGCGGCGGCTGCCGTTGCCGTAATCGCCCGCCCAGGTCTCAGTGGCCAGATCCTCGGCGGATGCCGTGAGGATGTGGTTCACGAGCGCCTGCACCTCGGAGTAGCGGTTGCCCAGCGCGTGCTTGCGGTCGTCGCCGTCGCCGAACTCGCCCGCGAGCACCTTTGCCGCGAGGTCTGCCGCAGGCGTCTCGTCGATGCCGTGGATAAGCGAGTCGGGATCGCCGTTGGAGCCGCCTGCCATTGTCTCCCACTCGGCGCGGGAGATGTAGCACTTGTTGATGTCGAGGTTGCCCGCCCAGCCGTCCAGACGCCCGCACGAGGAGTACTGGCGGATTGCGCAGTCGTAAGCGCCCTCGTTCCATGGCGCGTCCTGGTAGCCCGTGGGGTTCATGTCGGCGTACTGCGCCACCCACGTCTTGGCCGTGGTGAGGTTCCACGGGAACACGCTCTTGCTGGCGTAGATGCCGATGCGATCCATGCTCACGCCAAGCAGCTCGGCAAGGCGCTCGGCCATGGCCTTGAGGTATGACGTGTCGCCCCACGCCTTGTTGCCCTTGTCCTCCCAGTCGATGAAGAACGCGGCCTTGCCCACGTAGCCCTTGCAGTGCTCGTAGAAGTACTCGGCCTCCGCCTCGGCGTTGCCGCCGTTGACGTAGTGGTACACGCCCACGAGCTTGCCGAGGCCGATCGCCTGCTGGATCTGGCGGTCGCAGTCGGGCGAAACGTAATGCGTGCCCTCGGTGGCCTTGCAGATAACGAAGTCGAAAGGCACAGCCGCGAGGTTGATGCCGTTCTGCCAGTTGGAAATGTCGATGCCGTTCATTATTCAGCGCTCCCTATAGCTATGAAATAAGCCCAATTCACTTGTTCGTACTGTTCGCGGCTCAGCCGCACCACGCCCTCGTAGGGGTCGTGGAAGGTCGCCGCCTCGCCGTCCCATCCGCAAAGCAGGACGATGTGCCCGCCGTAGTTCTTGCCGCCTTCGCGGAGCTGGCCAGTTAGGCTGCAAAACACCATCCACCCGCTTGCCGCCTCGTTCAGTGCGGCATCGGCGTTGTCATGGATCGGCGTGTAGCCCAAAGCCTGGTCGTGCGCGTTCATCCAGCGGCAGAACTTGTCCATGTCGTTCACGCCGTCGGTCAGGCACGACTCGCCAACGAGATCGAGCATCTGCGCCGGCGTGCAGGTTTGGCCGTATAGCCATTCCCATGCCATGGCAGCGCACGTGAGGCCGCAGCCGGCAGCAGCCAGGTCTTCGCCCGCATACGAAAGCCCGCCCCAGCGCTCGTCTGCTTGGAGGTAGACGGGCACCTCGGCGGGCTTGTCGAGCGGCTTGTCGTAGATGACGGGCAAAGGCTCTTCCTTCGGCGCCTTCGGCACGTTAGAGGCTATAAGCGCCACGTCGGCGAAGGCGGCGAGCAAAGCAAGCAGCGAGATGGCGGCGGCTATGCGCACGAGGCGCTTGCCGCCCATTCCTAGTCGTCCTTCTTCGGAGTGCCCATGGCGAGCAGCGCGTCGAGCCACTTGTCCGTCACGCCGACCGCCTTGAAGGCGGCGTATGCCACCTGCACGCCGCCTACCGCGGCGAAGATGGACGTAACCCACGCCGTGGGGTCAGTCGGCATACCCCCGGCCATGGCCGTCAATGCGCCGCACAGCGCCGATACTGCGATGGCCGTCCAGCGGGCGACATTGCCGGTCATCGCCTTCGTCTTGATAGCCTGCACGATATAGGGCACCACGAGGACGGTCAGCACCGTGAGTCCTGCCTGTATATCAGTCATCTTTATCTCCCTGTCTCCTTGTTGTACATGAGGTCGACTCGGTCGTAGATATGGTCGACCTTCTCGGCCATGCCCTGGCTACGCGCCTGGCTGTGGACCAAGTCCGCGTGGAGGACGTCATTTGACGCGACAACCGACTCCATGAGCGTTTTCATTCCTTCAATCAGGGTGTTGCTGCGCTCCATCTGGGCGGCGATGCGCCCCTCCATTTGGGACCGCTCGCGGTCGCGCTGCGCCCTCTCGTCGACTTCGGCCTGCTTGCGCTCCTCGCGCTTCAGGTCGAGCTCGCCCTTCCGCTGGTTTTGGCGTTTGTACTCCTCAAGAAATTGTCTCCCGAAGTAGAACGCAACGAGCGTCAGGAGCACGCCGCCAAGCCAAGCCGGTCCGTAAGGCGCAAAAAGCTTGAGCACTTCCATCCTGGGCGCCCTCCTTCCGCCTATTCGGCCGTGTACTCCTCGCCGGTGATTTCCTTGTACTCGTCGGCGGTGATCCATTTGCACTCGACAGCCTTGTAGACGCGCGCCTTGCTCCAAAGGTCTTTGTCGTAGTACTTCTTGACCTTCGCGAAGTGCTTGGAATGCTCAACGGTTTTCTTCGTAGCCATTACTGGTCACCTCCCACGGTCATGAGCAGGTAGTCGATGTTCGCCGTGTTGGTCTCGGTCTGCGTCGGCTGGGACGCCTGCTCGCGCATCTGTTCGAGCAGCGCCGGGAGGTCGGGCACCTCGCCGTTGGCGTAGGCGGCGAGCGCGGAGGTGTAGGCGAGCTTTCGCGCCTTCCGCTCCACGTACTCGTCATCGTCGATAACGCCCGCGTCGTGCGCCGCGTCGGGGTCGCCGATCTGCGACAGCAAGTCGCGCAGGGCGTTGACCTCGGCCAGGGTGCCGTCTCGAAGCTCGTCGGGGCGCGGCATGTCTTCCTCAGTGTCCATGCGGACTCCTTCCTTATCGGGGAATGTGCCGCCATCGTATTAGCGCCGTGAGATTGCCTGGCCGTTTGGGCGGGCGCGAAGAAAGAAGGCGCGCCGCAGCACGCCTTCGCTGTCTTGGTTATTTCGTTTTCGACCCGTCTAGGCCGCCGTTTTGAGTTGCCGCCCTTCCGCTATGGCGAGGGCGTTCCGCCCGAATCGTCTCTCGGGCTTGATTGCATTGAGCAACCCCCCCCCCGCGAGATTTTCGAACAGGCTGCGGTACAGCGCGTCCATGGCCAGCACGCTGCGGTGCGCGTCCAAGTGAGCCATGCCGCCGCGCCAGCTCTGGTAGCTCTGCTGCACCTGTTCGGGCGTCATGACCCCCTCGGCCACCATGCGGGCCATCTTCTTCAGCTTGCGTCGCTCGCGCGTGATGGAGTCGCGGCACGGCTTCATGACGATGCGGCCCGTTTCGGTGTAGAAGATGCGCTTCTTCAGCCACGTGAAGCCGCGCGTCAGCTTCACCACGCGGGTCTTGCGCGGGTTCAGCGCGATGCCGAGCTTCGCGCACTCGTGCTCTATCAGCAGAAGGCACACTTGCAGGTACTCCTTGGACTCGTGGATCAGGTAGAAGTCGTCCATGTAGCGCCCGTAGGCCTCGGGGCGCAGCATCTCGGCCACGTAGTGGTCGATGCGGTTGGGGTGCGCCACCGCGCATATCTGGTTTGGCTCGCTGCCCAGGCCCAGGCCGACCTCGCCCTGCGCGTCTATCAGGCGGTGCTCAAGGGCGACCACGCGCGGGTCGAGCAGCGCGTCGGCCACCTGTCGCTTGACCGGCTCGTGGGCAATGCGCGCGAAGTAGTCGGAGAAGTCGCCCAGCAGTATGTAGCCCTCGCGCCCATGCCGCCGCCAGTGGTCGGCCAGGTGGCGCTTGAGCAGCTTAAGGGCGTAGTCGGTGCCGCGCCCCTTGATGTTGGCGGAGTTCGCGGATACGAGCGTGGGGACTATCGCGGGCACGAGGGCGTTCTGGGACAGCGACTTCTGCACCACGCGCTCGGGGAAGTGCACTGCACTGATGTGGCGCAGCTTGCCGCGCTCCCACAGGTCGAAGCGGATGAAACCCCGGCATATGTCGCGGCCCTCCAAAAGGTCTTGGCGCGATTTCACGGCGTTTCGCAGGTAGTCCTTCATGTACCGCTGCGTCGAGGCCTTCCACATGACGCCACGCGCGGCCTGCTTGGAAGCCTTGCACAGGCTGTTGAGGTCGGCCACCGTCTCAAGGGTGCACGCCTTGACGCGCTCGGCCTTGGCCCTGGCGCGCTTCTCCTCGCGGCGCTTCCGGCGTGCGGCCCGCCTTTGCTCCGAGTTCATAGAAGGCACCCCGCACGGCTTGCAATGTGGCTCTGACAGCCGCTTGAGGTATGGCCATGAAACGCGGCGAAGCCACGGAGCGCCGCGCCATGCAAGCAGCGTCCGGCCACCCTCGCGGGGTGCGTATTTACGGGCTCGCGCCCGATGGTCGCGCCTTCCTTCCTCTCCGCGCTCTGCTTTCGGCCCGCTGGCCTACTCGGTCTGGCAGTAAGGGAATCCGGGGCGGGGGCGAACCCAGGTGTTCGTCGCCGAATTGCAGCCGGCAATGCCGTTGTTGCTGACGTAGCACACGCCGGACGAGGAGCCACCCATGACGGAACGCAGCCACCAATTGTACCGATATACAAGGCGGGACCGCCGCCCATTATAACGAACGCAGGCGCTCTAGCTCGGCCTCGGCCTCGGCTATGCGCTCGTCGGTCGTCTTCTTGCCGGTGACGCGTACGTTCTTGCGCGCGCCCTTGAGCAGTTTGATCTCCTCCTCGACCATGCCCGCCAGCGCCTCGAAGCGGTTGGCGTTCACGGGCAGGCCGATATCCATGAGGCACTGCATGTCCAGCATCAGCTGCTCGCAGTCAGCTATGGCCAGCGTCAGGTAGCGTTTCCTCTCCAGCGCGTTGAACGAGGTGTTGGGGTAGAAGCAGTCGGCGCGGTTGACGTTGTATACGATGCTGCGCGCGGTCTCCACCGTGGGGACTGCGTTCAGCAGCCTGTAGGCTTTCGGCACGACCGACGAGGAGGCCATGAGCTTGTTGACCTCCACGCGGATGGCGATGGCCTGCGTGAAGAACTTGTACTCGGACACCTCGCGGTTTCGCTGGTAGACGCCGCTCATGGCACCTCCCGGAAATAGTGGCAAAAAAACGGCCCGCTGCGCGGGCAGGGATGCGACCGCGCAAGGCGGTCGCATCGAAAGAGAAGTATAGAGCACTCGGCTGGCTAGCCGACGAGGAAGCCGGGGCGGGGGCGAACCCAGGTGTGCGTCGCGGAGTCGCAGTAGGCATCGCCGGTGTAGTTGACGGAGCACACGTCGGACGACGAGCCACCCATGACGGAACGCAGCCACCAGTAGCACCGATTTCCGTTGACTCGGTGAGCGGTGTCGCGGAACAGGTCCCACTGGCAGTCGAAGCCGACGCTGTAGCCCTTGGTGCCCCACACGGGGCAGCCGTACACCTCCATCTCCGACAGCGAGAACACCTTGCCGATATCCTGCCAGCTCCACGAGTTGGAGTCGTTGAGCGCGCCGCTTGCGCTGTAACGCTCCTCCAGCAGGACGCGCTGGGTCAGCAGGTACTTGGTCAGCCCCTCGGGCAGGCAGGCCTCGAAGGCCGTCTCCCACGCCTTGAGGTTGCTGTTGGGGTAGGGGCATTTCTGGTCGGCGGTGCCCTGGTTCGTGTTGGTGGTGTTCCACATTAGGAAGCTGTCGTTTGCCACGCCTGTCACGGATTTTGCCACGGCCACGGGGGCGGACGCCACGAACGCGATATGGTGGCCCTTGCTGTTGTCGCCGCAGTAGAGGTACGGGTCGATGTGGGCAAGCAGGAACCGCGCAGATTGCTGGGTGGTGACGGCGGACGCGCTCACGAGAGGCACATCGATGTAGTCCCCGACGCGAAGGCCCGCGAAGTTGCCGGCCGCCGCTCGCTTGTGCAGCGCGTCGTACACGCTGCCGCTGCCGATCTCTCCCGCCAGGATGGTGGCGATGTTCTGCCCGCCGTACTTGCCGATTTGGCCCTGGCGGTTGTACTCGGCGTTGTTGAGCGCCGTCTGCGCGTTGCTGCGCGCGGTATCGTCGATGACGTTGAGCGACTGGCCGCCGACGACCAGTGTCTTTGCATTTGCCATTTATCCTCCTTAGGCAAGGGTTACCGTGCTGCCCGAGACCGAGCACGTGCCGCCGAACGACACCGTGTCGCCGGACACCGACGCCTTGGATGCCGGGCAGTAGACGGTCCCGTCCATGTAGATGAACTTCCCCGTCGCGTCGGCGAGCATCGTCGCGAGCTGGCCGTTCTGACGGCGCAGCTCCGCGATATCGGATTCGCCGCCGGCGCCCTGCGCCACCGAGTTCGCGATCTGCAGCGCCTGGTTCGCGGCGGCCTCGGCATGAGACGCCGCGCCGTTGGCCGCGGCGGCCGCATTGCTCGCCAGCGACGCGGCGCTCTCGGCCCTCTTTCGCGCCGCCTCGACTTCGTCGTAGTTTGCCGGGCGGAACAGGTAGGTGGTGATGCTACCGTCGCTCTCCGTCACGTCGAGGCCGTCGATATAGTCGTCCTCCCCGATCTTCACCTCGTAGACGGCGGACCCGTCGCTGTTGTTGGCCATGCGGATTCCCTTCCGCGGGCCTGCGCCCGCACGATAATCAAGCGATGATCCCGATCGCCGTCCAGAGCGGCGGCGACCCGATGAGGATGGCGCGCTGACCGGGCGCCGCGCCCCGACAGGACGTCGTCATGCAGATGCCGGCGACAACCGAGCCCCCGATGCGCACGTCGACGGTCCTGGAGTCCGCCGCGACGACGGTGCCGTAGGCGATCGAGACGCCGGGCGCCGAAGGGCCGGCGACGATATCGGCAAGGTCCGCGGCCAGGGACGGCATGGCGCTCACGAGGCATCACCCCTCATGTACATGCGGAGCTCGATCCTCATGGGGCATCCCATCGAGAGCTCGAGGTCCATCTTCCGGATGCAGGCGCGGGCGAGCTCGATCCCGACAGACGGCAGCCTGATGGCGCACGCCGAGTAGACGTCCGCCGACGGGTTGAAGATCGCCGTGATGATCGGGCGGCGGATGACCGAGCACTCGGTGGCGAGCAGGCTCGCCGCCTTCTCGTTCGCAGCCTCGACCGCGAACTGCGTTGCCACAACGCCCTCCTCGACCTTGACCTGCGCTACGTCGATGTACGATCCGGTCGGCGCGCTAGCGGCAAGGTAGATGTAGCCCGCGCTGTATTCCTCGGACTTGGCCGGGGTGGCCGTGAGCGACAGCCTCGTCCAGCCTGGCCCGATGGCGACCGTCGCGGTCTCTCCCCCGTCGTCCTCGCGCCAGATTGGCTGGACCCTCACCTGCACCCTCTGCGACGCGTAGAGGTAAACGGACTCGGTGTACGGCTGGCCCTTCTTGAGGAATATCTTGTTCTGGGCGATGCCGATCTCACCGGAGCCCGACCCCTTCGTGATGCGGATCGCCTGGCTGATGCCGCCGATCGGGCACCCGGAAACGCCGACGGTCTCGATGGTCCCCCCGCCGCCACTGCACCTGAAGGTCGCGCTGTCGTGGGTGCCGTCTCCGGCGAGCGGGTAGGAGCCGCCGGCGATGACGCTCTCCCCTGACGGGAGGTCGCTGTACTGGTACCGCTTCACGATGCGGCGGCCCGTGGAGACGGTCGACCACTCGCTCTGCGGGCTGTCGTCCGAGGCCGTTCCCCTGACGCTCTCGCCCTGGGTAGCGAAGTCGACGTGCACCACGTTCACCGCGTCGAAGTCGTCCTGCTCGTCGGTGAGGTCGGGAAGCACCCGGCAGTCCTCGCCCTCTGAGAAGGTGTGGTCGATCGGCCTCGCCGCCGGTTCCAGGTAACGCCTGAACAGCACGCGCCCGTAGGCGTCGGTCGACGCGCTCCTGAATCCTGCAGCGGAGAGCAGCCTATTGACCGCGCCCAGCTTGTTGTCCGGCGTGTCCGCCGTGGCGGCGATCCCGAAGACCCATGCCGTCGACAGCGTGTAGTCGCTCGGCTCCGCGACCACCTCGAGCCCGCACCCCTCCGCGATCGCCTTGGCCGCGGAGACCGCGTTTGCGCCGGCCGGCACGGTGTACGGCTCGTCGAAGTCGTCCTTCGCGAGGTCGTGGAGTCTGCCGTAGAGCGTCGCGATGCCGGTCGCCACCTCGCCGCTCACCGTGCGGGACGGCGTCGAGCACTCGAAGGTCCCCAGGCACACGGTGCGCGACGCGCCCGAGATCGGGTCCTCCGCGTCGAGGTAGATGCGCACGAAGTCGTTGCCCATGTCGAGCCTGCCGACGTAGTCCAGCGATGCGGACTCATAGGTGTCCGTGTCCTGGTTGCGGCTGATGCTCCCGCCGGTGAAGCACTCGATGGCGCCGGTCTCCAGACCGGTCGACCGCGAAACGCGGGCGTACCGGTAGGAGGTCCTGAACGATGCGAGCCAGATATCATCCGACACCGTTGGGCTCCCTCCATCGCTCCCTCTTCGTCGATACGGACACCCTGTAGTCCTCGGGCGCGCACCTGGTGAGCGTCCCCGTGACGGCGGCGAAGCCGCGGTCGCCCAGATGGGGTCGCACCCAGGCGCTTCCGTAGCGGCCGAACAGGCCGCGGACGCGCAGGTAGTCGTCCTCCTCGATCGTGAACTCCATCGACTCCTTCATCGAGAGGTTGCCGCTCTCGAACCCCATGGGCAGGCCGCCGCCGACGAAGTGGAACTGGTCGCGCTCGCGCTCGGGGCTCGCCGAGTACTGCGGCGGGCCGCCCATGTTCCTGTCGCCCACGACGACCTCGGAGGCGTCCGGCCCGAAGTTGAGGGCGAACCCGTCGCACGGGCACACGGTCCCCACCTCGGTCGTCGAGGTGGTTCCGGAGGCCGCGTAGCCGCGCGCGACGTAGGAGAACCCGACGTTGAGCGGCGGCAGGCGGTCGATGACGCTCTGCCCGGACTTGAGGCCGCTCGCGAGCAGGAGCCTCGAGCCGTCCGCGAGCACGCGCTCGATATCGAACGAGGCGCACGGCGGGAGGCTGTGGACGGTTGCGCGCGTCCCCTTTATGGACATGCCGCCCCTGATGCGGATGTTGCCCTCGGGCGTCATGGCCATGGGGCCGCGCAGCTTGTGGTCCCTGACGGAGAACTCCGAGATGCCGTCGCGCACCGTGACGACGGCTGCGAGCGCGTCGCTGTAGGAGACGTTGACGATGGGCGTGGCGGGCACGAGCCAGTCGGTCGAGAACGAGCGGGTGACGGTCGTGGACAGGCTCGAGCCGCCGCGGACGGTGAGCTCGAGGACGTACGCGGACCTGTTCTCCAGGCCGGAGGCGATCTCGTGCGACCGCGCGCCCGCGGCGACCGATGTGTCGATGACCGCGGAGCCGCCGCGCAGCAGCCTCAGGCGCTGGTAGGTGATGCCGGTCTCGTCGACAGCGGCCCAGGCGGCGCGCAGCGGGAGCTCGACGACGGCCTCGCCGTCCTCCGCGGGGGTCGTGAAGAACGCCTGCGGCGGGTCGGCGACCCTGAACACCGCGTACTCCGACCACGCTCCCCATGAGGGGTCGGCGCCCTTGGTGCGGACGCGTAGCCGGTAGGTGCCCTTCGCGGACAGGCTCAGGGATGTCGTCGACGCGGGCCCGGTGATGTGGTGCGGGACGGTCTTGCCATCGGGCCCGACCAGCTCAATCTGCGCCGCCGTCTGGGCTGTCCCGTCGGGGTGGTTCCGCGTCCAGCCGATGGTCGCCGTCGACCCAGTCGGGTAGGCGGGGTCGACCCCGGAGACGGCGGGCGCGTACGGCGGGCAGATCGTCGCCACTGCGTTGGATGCCGTCCACGCGGAGAAGACGGTGTCCCCCGCGCCCGACACGGGCTCCTCGCGGTAGGTGCGGACCTCGTAGACGACCTTCTCTCCCGCCACGGCAGACGGGTCGGTCATGGTCCAGACGCCCGGCTCCTGTCTGTCGGCGGTAAGGGCGCGGGGCTTGTAGGTCCTGCCGCCGTCGGAGGTCGCGCGGACATCGAAGCCGCTAATCCAGAACGGGATATCGGGACCCCTGACGACCAGCGAGACCTCGCCGTCGCCGGAGCGCGATAGCGAGACCGATGCCGGTGGGGAGGGCGTCTTGTAGACGCGCACGGAGCTCGTTCTCTCCGACGTGCCGCCTCGCCAGCGCGCCCTTACGTCGTAGTCGTAGTAATTGTTTGCCGATGTCGACGTGTCGCGCCAGTTGGAGATCGTGACGCTGTTGTAGGGGTTCTCGGTGTCGCCGCCGTTGGTATGGCGGTAGACGTTGATGCCGTCGTAGTACTTCCTAGCATCGTCGTCCGGGTGGTTGACCCACTCGAGCTCGGTTGTCCCGTCGGTCGAGCGCGTGACCCTGAGGTCGGTCGGGGCCGCGGGCTCGTATGCCGGGACCTTGCCGATCCTGGCGCCCTCGCCGCAGGAGGTCGTCGCGCCGACCCCGCCGTAGCCGTTGACTGCCACGGACTCGGTGTACGCCTCGACCCAGACGTCGTAGTCGTTGTCCTTGCGCTCCGCGTCGGTGTACCCACTGACGGTGACGGCGCGCTTCCAGGAGGAGGTCGTGTAGCCGTCGCCCGACGCGCGCCAGACGCCGCCGACCTTGACGTGCAGGCGCACGCCGTAGTAGTACCAGTCTCCGAAGTCGACGGTGGCGGTCCAGTAGATGCGGGCCGTGGTGTCGTTCACGTTCGACACGGACGTGGAGAGGTTGACGGTGTAGTACGTCACGCCTCCCCTGGTCGTCTGCGCTGATGCCACCTGCTACCCCCTTCCGGTCCTGACGGTCCTCTTGAGTTCGGAGACCAGCGCCCTGAGCGCCTCCGCGACGCGCTCGTCGACCTCAAGGGCCGACCCGTCGAGGTAGATGTTGTAGACGTCGCCGCGCTGGCCCCCGAGCTTTGCCATCTGCTCGGCGATGGTCGCCGCGAACGGCTCCGAGTACTTTCGGTTGGTGAGCGGCACGATTGCCTCGGCGCCGTCCTCGCCCACCCAGTCGAGCGGGTAGCCGGTCACCGGCGCGTCGACGATGGCTCCGTGCGCGTGCATGCGGATGCCGCCGTCGGCGTGCCGTATGCCGCCTGCGGCCTTCTCGTTGCGCGTCCTGTTGACGGTCACGTAGGTCGTGGTGATCGTCGCCGACCTTGAGTGGAACGGCTCGTTCATCACCGCCTGCATCGCAGACTGGCACTTCGGCAGCGTCCCGTAGCTCGCCTTGGCGGTCATCTCCTTGCTCTTGAGCTTGGTGCCGTTGAGCTTGTCCACCGAGGTCTGCGCCCTGTCGACTTCCTTCTTGTCGACCTTTGTCTTGGCGCTCTTGGACTGGAGAGCCGTGCCGTTCCAAGTCACGAGGTTGCCCTGGGCGTCGCGCAGGTCGCCGACGCTCACGTCGACGACGCCGTTCTTGTCCATCAGCTGCGAGCCGTTCCAGGTGTAAACGTTGCCCTGGGCGTCCATGAGCTGGGCCTGGTTGACGGTAACGTTGCCGTTCTTGTCGACGATGGGCTGCGCGTTGTAGTTCTGGACGGCCCACACCATCTGGTCGATGTTGCCGTTGAAGTTGCTTGCGAGCGCGGCGAGGTTGGCGGAGCCGATGCTGTTGAGCGTCTCGGTCGACACGCCGGCGGCGGCGCAGGCGTCCGAGAACGCGCCGAAGTCGATGTTCTCCTTCGAGAACGCCTTCTTGAGCTTGCCGCCCATGTCATCGAGCGCGGCCTGGATCTGGCTCGCCGCGCGGACCGTCGAGGCGGCGCCCTCGTCCATCGAGACGCCCCACCCGTCGAGGTCGTCGACGATGGAGCGGGCGGTGCCGTCGTAGTCCTGCGCCAGCTTGGCGAGCTGATCGTCGCTGAGGCTCGCCAGCTGCTCGGTGTCGACACCGAGCTGCGTGAGCGATCCGGAGACGGCGGACAGGGTCTCGCCGTTGGCCGAGAGCTGCGCCTGGAAGAGCGTGAGCTGCGCCTGGGCGAAGTGCTCGAAGGTGCTGCCGGCCTCCTGCGTGGTCAGGCTTGCGTCGCCGAGCTTGCCGTTGAGGACGTCGATGCTCTCCGAGGCGGAGTCGAACTGCTTCTTTGCCTCGTTGTACTCCCTGCCGACCTTCTCGGTGCAGGCGAGCGCCTCGAGCTCTCCCTTTGAGAGCTCCGGGTAGCTCTTCGCCAGCTCCTTGAGGCGGTCCTGGTAGGGCTTCGTCTTGGAGGCGAGCGTGTCGGCCGCCTCGGACTGGGCCTGGTACGCCTCGGTGAGGTTCGCCGTGAGGGCACTCACCTCGGCGTCCTTCTTCTTGGAGGCGACGAGCTCGTCGATGGACTGCTTGAGGTTCTTGACGTTGCCGTCCGCGTCGACGTACTTCCCGTTCGCCACGTCCTGCGCCGAGATGTTGAGCCCGAGCTGGTCGTTGAGCAGCTGCAGCGCCCATGTGAGCCTGCCCTGTGCGTCGGTGGACAGGTCGGTCTTGCCGGCGTAGTTGTCGATGATCTGCTGCGCGGTGTTGAGCTGCGCGATCTGCGACTCGGCCGCCCTCGTGTTCTCGTTCATGGCGTCGACGTGCTTGCCGATCGATTCTGCGAGCTCGTCGACGGACATCGCCGAGAATGAGGACTTCTTGCCTACATTCTCGACCCTGCCGGCGTAGGACTCGAGCGCCACGGTGTTTGAGGCCGCGTCGACCAGGCCAGTCGTGGCCTTGTTCAGGGCGTCCGTGCGGGCCTGCCACTCGACCTGCTTCTCGATGAGTATGCCGATGCCGGCGGCCGCGACGGTGCAGCCGATTGCGACCGGGTTGAAGCCGACGCCCACCGCCTCGAGCGCCTCGGCGAACGTGCCGGCGCCTCCGCGGGCGAGCTTGAACGCCTCGGTTGCCTTGCCCACGCCGCTCGCGACGCCGGAGAGGACTGGCACCGCCTTCTGCCACGCCGCGATGCCCGCCGCCCCCGAGACGATCTCGGGCGCCAGGCTCTTGAACCCGCCGTAGAGCTGCTTGACCATCGGCATCGACGCCGAGACGCCGCCGTTGACGACCTTGAAGAAGCCGTTCACGGCGCCCTTCGCGTCGTCGAGCACCCCGGCGATGTTGTTCCTGCCGATCGACTCGAGCGTGCCGGTGACGCCCTTTGTCACGGCGTTCGACATGTTCTGGACGCTCGTCTGGACGCCGCCGGCGGCGGTCTCGGCCTGGTCCCTGAAGGACGCGAAGCTCGCGCCGCCCTGCGTGTCGAGCTCGACCATCTTGTCCATGAGCTGGTCGAGCGTGATGGTCGGGTCCTTGCCCCCGCCGCCGAGCGCTGCGTACAGGTCGTTGGCGTTTGCCGTGGGGCCGAGCATGGATTTCGCCAGCTGGTCCATCTGGCCCGGCGCGGCCGTCGTCAGCGAGCGCCAGTCCTCCATCTCGGGCTTGCCCTTGGAGAGGATCTGGCGGAACTGCTCCATCGCCGCCGAGCACAGCTGGGTCGAGCTGCCCGAGGCGATGAGCATGTCGTTGAGCGCGAGGCCGACGTCGGTGGCCTTGTCGAGGTCCCCGACCGTGGCGGTGATGCCCTGGACGACCGAGACCATGTCGTCGAGCCTGGTGGGCAGGGTCGACAGGCGGTCGGACATCTTGCCGATCGACGCGTTGGCGGAATCAGCTGAGTACCCGAGGGACTGCATGACCTTCGGGTAGTTGTTGAGCGTGTCGAAGCGGCTGATCGCCGACCCGACATGGGCCGAGATGGAGTCCATGGCCTTCGACGTGAGCGTCGAGAAGGCGCCTATCATCGCGCCGGAGCCGGCCAGCCCCTTCCCGAACCCGGAGCCCGTGCTCTTGCCGAGGCTGGAGCCGGACTTGCTCGCCTGCCCCTCGCACTTGCCGAGCGCGGACTCGACCGACTTGGTAAGGTTGTCGAACCTGGGGACGATCAGCAGGTCCACGCGTCCGATCTCAGCCATCCGTCACCTCCACCCACTCGGTGTTCTCGATGCGGGCGCGGACCGATGCCGCGCGCTCTGCCGCGGCGCCGGCGGCGGCCACGTCCCGCGGGCGGGGCACCCTCGGGGCTTCCGATGCCTTGCCGCCGCACAGCGCGGTCACCGCCGCGTAGACGCTGTCCACGATGTCCGCCGCCAGGTGCTGCTCTCGGGTCCAGCTGCGCTCCGGGTGGAGGGCCGCCACGGTGAGCGAGCCGTCGGGCAGCGTCCTCACGAGGTCGTACGCCTCGGCGGTGCCGACCTCGTCGTAGCAGCAGCCGTAGTAGGCCCTGAAGTCGTGCCTGAGCAGGGGCAGGTGACGATCCTCGAGGTCGGCGAGCTCTAGAAGTTTTTTAGTTCGGCCGAGTAGAGCAGCTTGTTGTATGCGTAGCCCAGCGCGTCGTCGTCCTGCGTGCCGTCATCCTCGGTCACGGCCTCCATGAGGCTCGCGTACTGCTCGTCGCCTAGGAGGAAGCGGAACGCCCCGTCGAGCTCCTCGGTCGTGCGGTCCTCCTTGTTCATGGCATCGATGAAGCGGCGGTCGTGCGCGCGCTTGACGGGGATGCTCATGGCGATGCCGAGCACGGTCAGCTCGGCGCAGTGGCCGCGCTTCTGCTCGATGAGCTTCGCCTTGTCGGCCGCCGTCTGCGCGGCGGCGGTCGTGAAGCCGAGGACCTTGGCGTACGCCTCGAGCTCGCCCTCGTCCATCATTGCCAGGTAGTCCTTGTTCATCTTTCCTCCCAGATAAAGGGCCGCCCCGGCAAAACCGGGGCGGCGTTCTCGTTATGGCCCTGCCTACGCGGCGGGCTTAGCGCGGTAGATGTCGAACAGCGGCTTGCCCGCGGTCTTGAGGACCGTGAAGGTGAAGCCGTACTGGACCAGGCCGCCGGGCTTGTGCTCGACGTCGTCGTAGGAGTCGATGGAGACGCGCGGGATGACGGTGCGGCGCAGGTTGCCCGTGTCCTCGAGCTCGTCGATGACGAGCGGGACGCGCACGTCGGAGTTGGCGATGACCTTGATGTGGCTGAACGTTCCGTCCTCGTTCGTCTCGACGTTGCCGGCGCCGTAGCGCAGCTTGGCGACGGAGGAGCGGACGGACTCGATGAAGACCATCTTGTACTGGTGCTTCTCCTCGGAGACCTTGGTGAGCACGATGGACTGGTGCCAGCCCTTGAACTCGTTGACCGTAACGCTCTTGGATGCCGTGAAGCCGTCGGGCGACAGGTCGCCCAGCGATACGAGGTCGGTGAGCGTGGAGATCTTGGTCGCGGCGTCGGCCGGGAGCGTCGGGTTGGCCTTGAAGCTCGTGTACACGCAGCCGCCCTCGACGGGCGAGCCGGTGGTGACGAGCGAGGGGTCGATGTCGTTTGCGGGAGTCGCGTCCTCGGAGGCGAGGGCGATCTTGCCCTCCTCGTTGTTAGGTGCCATTTATCCTTCTTTCGGTTGGAATGTCTTCAGTCGGTACAGCGCGTACCAGCGCGGGGACCGGGCGACGTAGTCGTAGTCGGTCCGCATCTCGAGCTCCTCGCAGGCGCAGAAGCCCCGCGTGAACGGCAGGCGCGACATGGCGTCGCCCACGCGCTCGGCGAGCCCCTCGGCCTCGGCCTCGGTGGGCGCCCACATGAGCACCTCCACCTGCGGCGAGTCGACGAGGGCGTCCTGCCGCGCGCCCCCGCACCGGCGGACCACGACGACGGTCCCCGGCCGTTCCCCGGGCAGGTCGACCCGCACGGGCACGCCGCCCAGGGCGGACTCGAGGATCTCCCTGAGCTCGCCCATCACGTTGAGTCTCGGCACGTTCCCTCCTTAGAGCAGGTGGTCGAGGGTGTGGTTGCGGTTCTGGTCGAATGCGCCGGCCGGGGTCGCGGCGCGAACGACGCCGAGGGTGTCACAGGAACCCGACTTGACGACGCCCACGTAGGGGGCGCTGTCGAATGTCCCCGGGTATTTCTTCTCGAGGGACCTGCGGTAGCCCGACGGCACGTGGTGCGACGCGGCCGCGGCGTTGGCCCTCGCCGTGAGGCGGGCGGTCTCGATCGCAACCCAGGCGCGGACGCCCGCGCCCTTCGTGACGGCGATGACGCCCGCGTCGCTGTGGACGAAGCGTCCGAACTTGATCTTGTCAGCCATGGACCCTCCCTGCCGTCGCCGTCATGTTCCACGCCGTGGGGCAGGGGTTCGTAATGTCGGGGGAACCGACCACCAGCAGCGCGGTATCGGGGTCTGCGGGCATGCCGCGCCCCGTCAGGGCGATGCGGCAGCGCGCCAGCGGCGGCCCCGCGTACGTCTTGGGGAACGCGATGGAGTAGCTTGCCACGATGCCTTCCGGCCGGACGGCGTCCCCCGCGTCCGAGCCGGCCAGGGGCCGCACGAGGCACCCCGGGACGACGGTGGGCTCCCACTCGACGGTGGGCTCTCCCATGGCGTCCCTGCCCGTCTCCGTGCTCGACAGCACCGTCACCTCCTCGCCCATCACGGCCTGCGCCCGTAACTCGGGCACACGGTGCCGATGCGCTGGCCGCGCCCGAGGAGCCTCTTGAGCGCGGCGAGCGTCGAACGGTCGAAGTAGGCCGTTCCGCTCGGGTTCTGGTAGGTAAAGCTCCCCTGGAACCCGTTGGCCGTGAAGCTCGACTGCGAGACGCCGGTGAGGTCCTCCACGCCCATGGGCGCGCAGGCCGGCTGGACCAGCTTCTTGCGGGTCGCGTCGGTCACCAGGTCGCGGGCCAGCTCCCTGGCATCGCCCGTCAGGGAGCGGAAGCGCGGCATGCCGAGGGTCGCGCGGAGCTTGGCACTCTGCCGCGACAGCTCGGCCGCGACGCGTTCCTCGTCGCTCGCCGCGTCCCCCGTGTCGATGCGGTACTCGTCGACCGTAGCGAACGCGTAGTCGTCCATGCTGGCCTCCTTACTTGGCGGTGATGGTTCCCTTCACGATGTAGTCCTTCACCTCGGGGAAGAACGTCGCGCCGGCGAGCACGTTCGTCTCGACGGACACGTGGTCGTACGCCGGGGTGTGCGCGACGCCGATCAGGCCGGAGTCGGATACCGTGTACGTGAGGCCCGAGGTCGCGAGCTCGCCGAAGTCCACGCCGAAAATGCGGATGTTGTCGGCGGGGGTGGCGATCATGGTTCCCTTGGCGACCTGGTTGGTCAGGAAGACGCCCGAGAGGCCCAGGAAGTTCTCGAGGTAGGTGAGGCCGAACAGGTTCTGGTCGGTGATGGTCGCGTTGCCGAGGTAGTCGGCTGCGTCGTCTCGGTTGATGAAGTGGACGACGCGCTCGGCGGCGTCGCCGTTGGTCTCGAGGGTGTTGCCGAGCTTGGCGTCGACGGCCGCGGCGCAGGCCTGCAGGCCCTTGCCGGTCGCCGTGCCCGTTCCCTTGAGCAGGAAGGAGAAGAACTGCGAGACGATGCTGCGGCGCACGAGCGAGGCCATGTGCTTGTCGGTCTTGAGCACGGCGTTGACGTAGCCGGACTGCTGGATCGCCTTGTGCGTGGTCATGCGGCGGTACGGGAAGGCCTCGGCCTCGCCCACGGGTTCGTAGGTGGCGGTGAACTTGGACAGCGCGACCTCGTCGCCCTCGACGTAGGCGGTGCCGGAGCTGGAGCCCAGCTGGACGGCGGCGTCGCCGGTGGCGGACTCCTTGGAGCCGGCGGTCTTGGAGTCGTTGAGCTCACCGGTCACCTTGAGCATCTTGAGCGTGGTGCCGGCGGCAATGGTCTCGGCGCCGAAGATGCCGAGGACCTCGAGCAGGCGGTCGAGGTCGCCCTCGAAGTTGCGGATGAACTCCTGGTCCATCGAGGCGTTGATGGCCGTGGAGTCGGAGATGTTTGCGGGTACGGGCATGTTTGCCCCTTTCTTACTTGTAGAGTTCCATGTGCGCGGCGCGGGCCATGATGCGCTTGGCGGGGTCCTTGATGGACTCGATGGACTCCCTGTTCACTTTCTTGCCTCCGCCGGATCCGCCCTTGTCGAGCGGGTAGCCCGGCTGGCGCGACTCGGCGAAGTCGGCGACGGCCTTGGCCGATGCCGTCATCGACTCCTCGTCGTCGCCGTGGATGAGTGCGGCGGGGACGCCGGTGGCCTGTGACACGCGGGCCAGGGTGCGCTCGCGCTCGCGCTCGGCCTCGGACGCGGCAAGGCGTCCCTTCAGGTCGTTGAGCTCGTCGTTGAGGGACTCGACGGTGGGCGCCTGCGCGCCCTGGGCGTCCCACAGGTCGGCCTTGCCCTTGTTCTCCTTGGCCCGGGCCTCCCACTTGCGGGACTCCTTCTTGAATCGCTCGGCCTCGGCCTTCCAGTCGATCGCGGGCGGCTCCTGCGGCGCGCCGGGCTCTTGGCCGGCACCGGGTTCCGCCGGCGCGGCAGGCTGCGGGGGCTCGACGGGATCGGTCACGTTGTTGGCTTGCTGTTGGGTCGGCATCTTGCACTCCTTCCGCCCCGTGCGGGGCTCGTCTCGCGCCCCGTGCGGTGGCGCTGGCGGTGTTTTGGCATGGAAAAGGCCGCCTCCCGTGCGGGCTGCGGCCTCGTGTTCCTGCCGGCGCGTTGCGTGTCTTCGCCGGCGACGCTTGATGGCGCGTCGCGCCCGCCCTCCCACGGGGCGTCCTCACTTGGCCGAGAGCCTCTTGCTCACGCTCGCCGCGGTCTGCGCGAGCGACTTGGCGTAGGGGCTCCCGGGCTTGAAGCCCATGGCCAGACCCGCCCTGTTCGCGGTGGCCATGCGGGCCTTGAGGTCATCTGGGGACGATGCCCCCTCCATGTACCTCCGGATGTCGCCGATGCTCCCGAACCTCTTCCCGTCCACGAACGCGGCGACTACCTTGCCGCCCCTGCGGTGGCCGCGGGACCCCGAGCGCCTGGACCCCCATTCGGGGTGCTTCCCGTGGTACTCGTCGTAGAGCGCCGCCGGGTCGTAGCCGTCGAGCGCGGGGCTGTCGGAGAAGTCGGCGACCGGTATGCACCTGCAGCTCGGGTGGCGCTCGGCGCCGGCTGTCGCCGAGCTCTTGAACACGAAGCCGCGCGAGCCGATCATCCGGCACCAGTCGCACGCGCCCGCGTGCGGCACCAGCGCCCAGCGCGGGTGCGCGGGGTCGGCCATGGCGTTGCCCTGGATCGTGGCGTCCGCGTAGCCCATGGCGCGCTGCACGGCCCTCGCCGCGAGGGCCGAGGCGGGCGCGGAAACCCGCAGCGCCTCGTCGACGTCGCTCGCGAGGAGCCCGCCGTGGCCGGGGTCGAACTGCCGCGGCTCGTATCCCTGCGCCGGGCCGGCGCCCGAGCGCATGGCGGCGTAGAACTCGACGGCCGCGGCGGCGGCGAAAGATCCGAACTTGGCCACGAGCGCCGCGTAGGTGCGCGCCAGCGCCCGGTAGAGCTCCTCGCCGTAAAGTCCGGCGAACTCGTCTATCGCCTGCGCGACCGCCGCCTGCAGCAGGTCGGCGTTGATGCCGAGCGCGCGGGCATAGCGGTCGAAGTCATCGCGCGGTATCACTCCGCCTCACCGCCGGCGGGCGGCAGGGCCGCGGCCTTCGCGGCCTGTACGGCCATCGTCTCCGCCATGGCGTTTAGCGACGCGATGGCTCCGCTCTGCTGCTTCTCGCGCTCCAGGCGGTCGATGGTCGGCTGGGACAGGCCCACACCCTCGTAGTAGACGCGGGTGCCCAGCATGCTCTCGTCCGCGGCGGCGAGCTTCGTCCACGCGTCGGCGCGCGCGGCGATGGTGGGCATCGAGGGGTCCTTGAAGTACGCCTGGACGGCGCGCTGCTCGTCGGTGAGCCCGGTTATCGGGACGCCGTCCTTGACCGCCATCATCATCTGCGCGACCGTCTCGAGCGCCTCGGCGTTATGCTCGTTGATCTGCTCCACCTCGAGGATGAGCGGGTCGTTCGCCGCGCCCAGGGCGTCCGAGGACGTGTAGGTGTTCGACAGCACGCCCAGCTGCGCCAGCGGGACGTTGGTCGCGCCGGAGAACCGCTGCGCGTCGTTCTCGAAGACGCGCGTGAAGTTGTCCGCGGTCGGTGCGGCGAACTGTCCCACGGTCGGGACATCGCCGTCCTCGTCCTTGGTGATGGCGAGGAACGACCCGACGTACGCGTTGAACTTGGCGATGGGCGACGGCGGGGCGGCGGTGCCGTCCTCGTCCCCGTCATCGTCATCTCCCTCTCCGCCGTCCCCGTCCTTCACGGAGAAGAGGTTGTCCTTGGCGCCGAGGATGTATCGCTGGGGGAACGTGAAGAACTCCGCGCCGACCTCCATGCGCAGCACGTCGCGCATTGCCTTGTCGACGATGCCCAGGATCTCGGGCGTGAGCATGGAGTGGCCGAGCGGGCGGTCCGGGTCGGGGTCGTAGGTGAACACCTCCATGAGCGGGCGCCCCATGGGGTTCGGCTCCGTCTCGCAGCCCCACTCGTATGGGCCGCCGCCCGAGCCGATGCGCACCAGCGTGAGCACCGCGTCCGGGAAGTGGCACACGTAGCGGGAGGCGTTGCCCGACCGGTCGACGTCGGCGAGGACGACGCCGCAGCGGATGCGGCGGGCGTCCTTGTCCCACAGGCAGCAGAACTGGTTCGCGCTGAACACGCGGACCATCGCCTCGGGCTGTCCGGAGCCGCCCCTCATGACGGTCATGGCCGACACGCCGTAGGTGAGGGCGCTCGCGCACGCCTGCCGGTAGAGCGACCTCAGGCGGTTCTCGCGCACGAGGCGCTTGAGGTCCTGGTCCTCCGCGCCGTCGAAGACGAAGCCGTCGAAGACGGAGCGCACGGAGTGCGCCTTGATGGCCTTGGCGCACCACCCGGTGACGCAGTTGACCATCTCGAGCATGGGCGGGACGGAGATGCCGAGGCTCTTCATCTCGTTCTTCATGTCGTAGTAGCGCTTGAGGACGGTGTTGCGAGCCGATATGTCGCCCCAGGTGTCGAACATGTCCTCCACGGCGGCTCGGTACGGCTCGGGTACGGCGTCGAGGTTCGGTGTCTCGACGGAGGCCCCCTGCCCAATTCTCTGTATCACAGTGCCCTCTGCTTCCTGCGCGGGTTGCGCTTGGTGTTCCTCGCGCCCCACAGCGCGAGCGAGCAAGATTCGAGTGGCTCGGGCGACACGGTCGCGTCCTCGGGGGAGCCGAAGCCCCACCCGCCGCGGGACCCGATCTTCCTGCGCACGCACTTCCTCGCCGAATCCTCGAGCGTCGGGTCGTAGGTGTGCGCGAGCGTGCCGTCGTTGAGCGCGTCCACGAAGCCGACGGCGGCGGCGACCACGTCGCGCGTCTGCGGCCTCACGACGTAGCCGCGCGGCGGCTTCATCTCGGCGAGGCGGTCGATGAGCGCGTCGGCGCCCGACATGCCGTCGATGACGACGACCGACGCGGTCGTGCGGCGGTCGTAGAGCCACTCGGCGAGCTCGCGGGCGCCGCCCGCCGTCGTTCCGACCCTGATGAGCTCGACGGCCGCCTTGCCCTTGAGCGTGCACTGGCCGAGCTTGCAGCCCGACAGCGCGTAGGTCGACCCGTCCCTCGAGAACTTCACCCCGAAGGCCTTCTTGCCGCGGTACCGGTCGCCGATGGCGTCGATGAGCGCGCCGTCCCACGATGCCCGCGGGATGGCCCTCGTGAGCATGGCAGCGGGGCTGAACCAGCCCAGGCGCTCGTGGGCGAAGCCGGTGATCGACCCGCCGGCGAACTCCGTGCGGGTGAAGTCGAGCGACAGGATGATGCCCATGCTCGGGTTCGATTCGTAGATGAGGTCCACCACGTCGTCGAACGTGGCGTCCTGGCGCGGGCACTCGTCGGTCGCCCACGAGCACCACTCGGTGCTCGGGATGTCGCCGGCTAGGATGGCCGCGCGCGTGCGCGCGAACACGGTGCCGGGGCAGTCCTCGTTGGGCGGCGTGCCCGTGTAGATGATCTGGCGCTCTCCGGTCGCGGACGCGGCGAGCGTGTACATGATGGCGTCGTACTGGGAGTCGGTGAGCTCCTGCGCCTCGTCGAACACGACGAGCTGGATGTCATCGAAGCCTCGCGCGCTTCCGTTGGTGCGCGCCGAGAACTCGATGGAGCCGCCGTTGGTGAGGTAGATGGCCTCCTCGCCGTTCGTGCGGCGGATCCTCTCGACGAGGCACGAGAGCTCGGGGTGCTCCTTGTCCGTAAAGTAGCGGACGAGTCGGTTGAACGCCTTCTTGGCGGTCTTGACGCGGTGCGCGGTGTGGAGGATGTGCCAGCCGCAGACCGCCAGGCGGAACACCTCGTATATCTCGATGACGGCGTTCTTGCCGTTCTGGCGTGGCACGTCCAGGCCGCACGTGACGTAGGCGGGGCGGCCCTCAGCATCGCACGCGCACCAGTCGGACAGAACCAGGGACTGCCACTCGATGGGCTCCATGCCCAGGTCTCCGCCGAGCTCGGCGGCGTCCTCGCCCTCCGAGTAGGCGACCTCGCCCACGGCGACCCTATACCGCGGCTCTTGCCTTCCGCGCCTCGTGGCGCTCGGCGATCGAGAAGAGCTTGGTCTGGACGTTCCGGACATCTGGCGCCCCCTCGTGGCCGTCGGTTATGCCGAGTTGCTTGTTGAGCTGCCTGATCTCCGCCGACGCGGTCTTCAGGGTCGCTATCTGCGGGAAGGACTTCAGGTCCCCCATGTCGTTCTGGTAGGCGGTCTGCTCGCCGAAGCTGTCGAGCTCGTCCTGGGCGAGCTGGACGATCTTGTACCACTGGCACAGCAGCGCGAGCGTAGGCGCGTCGGACTGGGTGAATGAGCGGCCGGCTGTGAGCTCGTCCCATTTGGCGCTCTTCACGGGGTCGCCGGCGACCGCGGCGGGCTTCTCGAGGGGCATCCGCCACCTCCAATCGGCATAAAAAAGCCGCCCCTGGGGGACGGCTTTAAAAAATCCTGAATACCGGCAGCCTATCTGAACTGCGAGAGCATCTCGGCGTACGGGCTCAGCTCGGGCGGCTCATAGATGATGTCGCCGCCGTCTTCGGTGCGGTAGTTTCCCGGCGGGAGGTACCTGCCGTTGGGGAGCAGGCAGAGGTTCCCGCGCCACTTGACGCCGTTGGGCATCATCGCCGTGCCGAACTCGTCCTCGTCAAACTCGAAATCGTAGTCAACGTCGTATGCCATCTGGCATCAACCCCTATCACGCATAGGTGCCGGTCTTCTGGGTCACGAGAAGCCCGCTTTTCTTCGGTTGCTTCTCATAGCTGATCTCAATGCCTATTTTAGCAAACTCCGAGGTGTAGGCCTTGTTCATGGCTCTCCACATCGCGATTTCGCTCTGGTATTTCCTGCTCATGACCGAAGCGTCGGCTCGCTTTGCGGCAGACTTGACGGCCTTGCCGCTCACGCTTTTCGTCACGAGCGCGGAATAGGTCCCCTCGTTCGACGTCGCGACGATCCTTTTGACGCGTCCTCCGCTCCTGTTGTAGGCCGAGGCGATGTATTCCAGGTCGCCGCCGGAAAGCGGGCCTCCCCATTTGCGACCGTCCGCGCCGCCATGAGGATGGTTATGGATAATCGTCGAGACGCCCTTTTCATGGGCGACGGCGGACAGCGGTGCGACTCTGGTCGACCCTTCGTTACCAGTCGACCCCAGCGCATGGACATATCCCGCGTCATCGATATAGGCCGAGTGCTCGTACCTATTGTCCATCAGCTGCTCGCGAAAGCGGGCTATGGCAGACTCCACCGCCGTTCCCCCAGCAGTACCCTTGTTCAGGGATGCGACCGCGTAGGCTGACAGTGTCGATCCGTCCTTGGCTGAACGCTTGCCGGAGTAAGAGTATGAGCCCCTACCTCCCACGGAAACCGCCTCCCTTGTACTCGACGACCTCGCAGCCGCCGAAATCGAATCCAATGTCGCCGCCGTAGAGCAGCACGCGCGCGGGCTCCAGGCGGCTCATTGCCTCCGCCATGCCCTCGCGCCAGACGGCCAGGGAGTTCTCGTCCCCCTTCACGCCGACGGTCGACACGGCGACGGTCGAGCGGCGCGGGACGCCGTCGAACGCGAAGCGGAAGCTCCGGCGCTGCGCCCACGACAGGGTCGGGACTACACGGAGGCCCTGCTCCTGCCACCAGTGGCCGAGCGCCTGGGAGCGGTAGCGGTTCCACCGCTGCATGGCGTCGGGCATGTCGAGGTAGAGCGAGAAGTCGGGCGTGAGCACGCAGTCGAAGCCGCGCAGGCACTCGAGGTAGGCCGCGGGACGGGCCCACACGCGCTCGAACTGGTAGTCGTCGATGAAGAAGTGGCAACAGCGGTCGGCCTTGTCGGCCTCGGACGTGCTCTTGGCGTAGTTGAACCCGATCATTTCCGCAGGCCTGGCCATGCACCGTTTCATGCGGGGCATGCCGTCGCGTCCGCAGTCGGACCGGCTGACGAGGCGCAGGTTGTACGCATCGTCCGTCCTCAGGCGCTCGTGGCCGTAGTCGAGGCGCTTGCTCTTGAAGTCCAGCCCGAACCTCGACATGTCGAAGTCCTTGAGGCTGCGGACCTCCTCGCGCAGCATCGACTTATTCCAGGTCGCCACCTCGCCGGTCTTGTTGTCGGCGATGCGGAAGGCCTTGATCTGCTCGTCCGTCAGGTCGTCGCAGTACTCGATTTTGGAGTCGGGAATCTCGTCCCACCCCAGGCTCCTGCACGCCTCGACGCGCGTGTGCCCCCATACAATAACCGGGCGCTCGCGGCTCTCCAGACCGATAGTCCCGCGCAGCCCGAACTCCTTGATGGAGTCGGCGACCACGGGGACGGCGGAGGCGTTGTGCCGGGCATTTCGCTCATATGGGACGATGTCGTGTATCTTCACGTACACACCCGCCTAGTTTTTCTCGGTTTAGCTGCGGTTTTGGCTTGACTTCTGTAAAAAAGCGTAATCGGGGGTATTGCGGCCCTGGCGCGGGATGGTGGCCTGTCACCTTCCGGCAAAAGACCCCCGTGGGGTCGAGCGCCGAGGCGCATCCCCTACCACGAGGTCGTAGCCCGCGGCTGTTTCTCGGGTACGGACGGGGGGCCAATAACGGAGGCGCGATCGTCCTTGAGCGCCTTGCACAGCGCGACGAACGTCTCGGGCGAGCTCCAGGCGGCGCGGCGCGCGGCGAGCGCGGACCGGACGGCCGAGACCTCGGCGACGCTGCGGGCGCGGCGCCAGTTGTTGCAGCAGCGGTGCGCGGAGGCGACGTTGTCGCGGTCGAAGGGCGATCCGCCGCGGCTGACCGGGACGAGCTCGTCGCACTCGAAGGCCCGGGGCTCGCCCGCAGGCACCCCGTAGTCTATGGGTAGCCCACATATCCAGCAGGGCCTGCCCTGCGAGCGGAGCCACCGCACGACATGGCGGCGGCGGGCGCCGTTGGCCTTGCGCGGGTTGCCCATCCCCTACCACTCCACCGGGGAGCGCCCTCGGTTGGACATGCACGCCTCGATGCCCCCGTAGCGCAACGCCTCCAGGCGCACGCCGCCGGCACCCCCCGGTCGGCGGCGGGGCGCCGCCGTGACCCCCAGGGCGCGGCGGAACGCCCACGCCATGACCGTGTCGTGGCGGCGGGCGGATCGCGCGATGTACTCTCTGCTGACCACGGGCATCATCCCCTATTGAATTAAACGTAATAGAAAGGCCGGAGTCCCTGAACTGCTGAAGGGAACCCCGGCCACTCATCTGTGCTTCCACGCACATCCGACCCGCACACCGCGCGGGCGGCGCTGCGAATCGACACCCTAGTTATATCCCAGAAGAAACCTGCAACGGTCTGCAATTGTGTGCAATTGTCTGCAACTATCTGCAATTGTCTGCAATTGTCTGCAATTGTCTGCAGAAGCGTGCAATCGTCTGCAATTGCCTGCAGTCCCATAAAGACAAAAGGCCCCGACCGCACATGGCGATCGGGGCCGACATGCCGACGCGAACCAGCCATCCAACTATATTGCCGCACGGCCCACGCCAGCCCTTGCGGTGGCGATGCCCACCATATCGACCCAGTCTAGGGCCGATGACATATCTGAATGGACCGACCTCACCGATACGCCCAGCGTCCCCGCGATCTCCTGCAGCGTGCGGTCCTCGCAGTAGCGCAGCTCCAGCACGTCGCCCCATCGCTTGCCCGGGTTGGCGGAGCGCACGCCCGAGCAGAGCTCGCGCCCCCGCTCCACCTCGCGCCGGAGCTCGGACAGCTCGGCGCCGCTGCGGCGCTCGTAGTCTATGCGGTCGTCGGTGGACCTCATGAAATCCGTCCCGTGCGCGCCCTTGCCCACGGCGTCGTAGCGCTGGGCGCGGACCTGCTCGCGCGCCTGCATCGACTCGATGACCGCCAGGCGGCGGTCGATGCCGCGCTGGGCGGCCCGTACGGTATCGAAGTATTCCCTTGCGTCCATGTGACCTCCCGCGTGGTACCATGCTCTACGCCACATAGAGGATGCCGGGAGGCGTCTTTGCCAAAGGCCGCCGGCGCTCCAACGCCAGCGGCCTTAATTATATATCTACCTATGTCTACCTGCGGAAACTCAATATCTCGACGCGACTTCGCGGCGCATGGCCATAATCTCGTCATGGACCAGCCCGCTGCCAGCGAGATAGCGGTCGACCTTGTCGCGCTTCGGCTTGGTACCCTTACGGCGGGCCTCCTTCGCGCGGTCCTGCTCGTGCTTGCGCCGGCAGTCCTCCGAGCAGTACTTGGCCTTCGGCGCCTGCGGGATGAAAATCCTTCCGCAGACTGCGCAGTTCCTCTCCTGCACGTCCCACATCACGGTCATCTCATCGACCTCCTGCACCTGCGGGCGCGCCGCGCCTCGATGCTCTTGCGCACTCGGCGGTTCTCGATGATTATCCGCCACAACCTCTCAAACAACCTCATCGCTTAGCCTTCCTCGACCTCTTGAGCGCGCGGGCCCGGTCGCGTTCCAGCGCACGCGCCCTCCGCTCCGTCTCCCCGATCTGCGCAGACGTCACCCGCGGCGCGTCGGCCCGACCGTGCGCGAGCGCCCGGCGCGCGGGACCCGTCACCAGATCGGGCACCGCGCGCCTGGCGGAACGGCGGCAGGTCCATGCTTCCCCACGCGATGCTGTTCGACATCCCGCAGGCGGGGCATTTCACGCTCATCACGTTGGGCTTGGTCAGGGAACGCTCGCGCACGTCCTCCATCTTGGGCTCGACCCCGCACCGGGGGCACGCCTTGAACTCGACATCGTTAAAGGTCATAACTCTCTCCTGTCTCGTTGAACACATCCCACGTCGTTCGCCACCTCGAGTACGAGTCCATCAGCATCGCCCAGAGCAGGCAGAGTGTCGAATCTTCCCTCAGGCTCTTCGCGGCTTGCATCCGAAGGTCGTACGTAAGCCGCAGGGCGCCGCCGTTGTCGGGGCAGTAGACCTGCACGCCAAACGGCAGGAGACGCTCATCGTACAGCTCGTGTGCGAGGTCCCGGGGACACACGAGCCAGTTCTCGTCGCCGAGGAACGTGAGGCCGTGGCCACTCTTGAAGTCCGCCATGCACGACTTGACCTCGACGAATACGAATTTCCCGTGCTCGAGCGCCGCATTCCGCCCTCCACTCGCGTCCTGTTGCAAAGCCTCACCGAGATCCTTCAGCAGCCTCTCGAAGCTGTCGGGCCTGCGGAGATAGCAGTCGTCGGCGTACGCGTCCCTACCGGAGCCAAGGTGCACGACCCACCGCTGAGACCAGGTCGAGAACTCGTACGACTCAACTTTAATGAACCTCCCCTCCGCGTCGAACAGCTTTACGGTGTCCAGCGGAATACGACCGCCCTGCGCGTCGACTGGGCCCAGCGGCCCCAGCGTCGGCAGCTGAACCACCTCCCCATCCGCAGTCATTAAGCTATCGACCACAAGGCGCTCGCTCATTTCTCGCTCCATTCCTTCACGATCTCCTTCTCCTCAGCGACCATGATCAGCGCCTTGTTGAGGCATCGCCTCGCCTGGCGCAGTTCCTCGCAGATGTCGCACCCCTGTCGCAGCCTGTCGCACTCCCCGAGCGACCTCTTGGCGTCCTCGAGCCTGCCGATGGCGAGGTCGATCCAATCGGAAGGGCCGCACCTGTAGCTCATCGGGACTCACCCCTCACGCCGAAGATGTCGGCCAGGATGTCGCCCGGCGTGGCCATGAACGGCTCGGTGCTGATCGGCTCGTACTGCACCTCGAGGTAGTTCGGGTAGCCGATGGTCACGCCCGTGGGCTCGCGCCCGGGCAGGCACTGGTAGCCCCAAATCACGCTCACCCTGTGCTCGTCGAGGATGGTCTCGGTGCGCTCAACGCGCAGCCTGTAGCCGCCCACCCTCTCGGTGTCGTACGTGTCGTCGGCCCAGGGAATCCGGTGCCTGTCGAGGGCGTCTCGGTAGGCCCTCATCACCGCTGAGATCTCTGCCAAAACTTCTCTCACTCTCCTTCTCAAAAGAATTAGGTGTTCTTTGCGCCGGGGGCTTCCCCGACGGCGTCGTTTCCGCCCTCTAGCGGCGGGAACCCCATCGCCTGCTGGCCCAGCTGACCCGCTGCCGTTGGCACACCTTTGGCATACCTCCAGCTTGGCTCCTTGCCGCGCGCGAGCTTGGCGATGTCCTCGTACAGGTCGGCCTTCTGCTTCCGGCTGGCACGCGCCGCGGCAAGCTTCTGTTTCTTGGCCAGCAGAACGGCCTCCCTGCTCGACATGACGTTCGCCATGTAGATGCGCGTTATGTCGAGCGGCCGGCCGTGGGCGGGGTCAGCCTTCTCGTTCCTGAGCATCTCCATGAGCGTGATCATGACGCCTCCGCTATCTGGCGCTCGAGCTCGGCTATGAGCTCGTCATCGGTCTTCACGGGCTGCCACACCGCCGCGCGCTCGACCTCCTGGGAGGTCTGCCCGCCCCGCGCCTTGCGGTCCGCATCGAAGCCGACCTGCTTGCGGCTCCAGTTGCGGGCGAGCGCCCACACGTCGGTCACGGGCAGGCCGCTCGGCAGCGTCCAGCCCTGCGCGGCGTAGTGGTCGAAGAACTGGCGGGCGTCGCCCCGGAGGCAGTTGGCGGCGAAGTACGCCTCCACGTCCTCCGCCGACGGGGGCTCGAAATCATCGGGCGCTTGGCGGGCCGCGCTATAGCCCGCTAGGGCTATCTCCTTCTCCTTCTCTTTCTGTCGGCTACCCCCTTGGCTGCTGGGTTGGCTACCCCCTTGGCTACCCCCTTGGCTAGACCCCTGACCGCCGGCATTGGCAGCCCTCCTGAGACCCCCAAGGCTACCGTTGACCATGGCGTCGATACGGCCCCTTGCGAAGGTGAACGCCGCCATGGTCGTCGGCTTCAGCTTGGGCTCGACGCCCTCGTAGCCGTAGCGCAGCATCGCCCAGGCGAGCGCCATGCCCTCCCTGTCGCCCAGGGCACGGCAGCCCTCGTAGAAGTCCCTGTTGAAGTTGAAGTTATTCATCCGTCTCACCTCCGTGTGATATCGAATCGGTAAAGGCCGCGGCGGCGGCCTGGTCGCGACCCGGCATGACCGAGCCGTAGATGTCGAGCGTAGTCTTGACGCTCGCGTGTCCCAGGCGCTCCTGGATGGTCCTCATGTCGAACCCGTTCATGAGCAGCCATGAGGCGTGCGTATGCCTCAGGGAGTGGAACACCGTCTCCTCCGGCAGCCCCAGGTCCCTCACGAGCGACTTGAAGCAGCTCGTTACGGTGGACGGGCGCGCGATGCCGCCTGCCGGCCCGAAGGTCACCACCATCGCCGCCGGGCCCTTGCGCGAGAGCCACGTGTCCTGCCACTCCAGGTGGCGCTGCAGCTGCGCCTCCACCGCCGGGGCGAGCGCCACGTTGCGCACGCGCCTGCCCTTGGTGTAGGCCTGCCGGTGCAGCTCTGGGTGCTCGACCGCCTGCCCCACGACGTGCAGGTCGTGCAGGGCGCGGCGCCAGTCTCGGCGCTGCAGCCCGCAGATCTCCCCGCAGCGCAGGCCCGTGTTGAGGGCGAGGTAGACCGCCATGGCCTCGGTGCGCCGCGAGATGTTGGCTCCCGAGGCGGATCGCGAGGACATGGCGGAGGCCAGCGCCCGGGAGAGCTCGTCGGTGTCGAGCTCGGACAGCGCGAAGGGCTCCACGGGGTCGGGCGAGGGCGCGGGCACGTCGAGCATGATGTCCCGGCCCAGCGCCGGTCGCCAAGAGCGGTAGGCGCCCTTCAGCAGCGCGTGCATCTTGAGCAGCGTCTTGGGCGACAGCCCCTTGCCGCTCCTGGGGGCGAGCAGCATGCGGTACGCCGCCGACACGTCCCAGGGCTCAAGCTGGTCGTAGGGAAGCCGCCCGATGGTCGGCTCCACCATCGTCCTGACCACGCTGCGGTACGTGGCCACGGAGTTGTCGGACAGGCCGTTGACGGGGTCGGAGATGTACGTCTCGAGCATCGAGGACAGGCGCTTCGAGCTGTCCCGTGCCGACGACGGGTCGAACGTGGCCGCCCACCTGTCGCACTCGGCTTGGGCCTGCTCGCGCGTCAGCTCCGCGTCCCACGACCTGTAGGGCCTGATCCGCCTGCCGGTCACACGGTCGGTGCCCATATAAGGACGGGCGAACCAGCGCCCGTCCTCCCCGCGCTGCACGACCGCCCGGCGCTCGCTAGATGTCGGCATCGACACCGAGGTCCTCGGCAATGCGGGCGATCTCGTCGCGTGCACCGAAATGGTGTCGGCCACCAGCGCGGACACCTCGCGGTCCTCCCCGTAGATGGACGACAGCGCGCGGTAGCGGCGCTCGCCGTCCACGATGCGGTAGACGTTGCCGTCTGCCACGACCACGGGCGGGTTCAGCGGCTCGCCGCCGGTCGCCTCGATGCTGCGGGCCAGGGCGCCGATATCGCCGAAGTCCTCGCGCGGGTTCTGCTCGCTGGGCCTGATGTCGCCCAGGCGAACCTGCCTCTTCTCGAACTGCATGACATATCCTCCTGACTAGTAGTACATCCCGCTCGGCGCGGTTCCCTCGATGGCGCCCGCGACGGCGATGAGCACGAGCATCACGACGGCGCACACCACGCTGCGCACGCGCTCGGGCAGCGTGTTCCACCACTCGCCGAGCCTGCAGCCGGCATCCCAGATAAGGTCGACCATCACGCCACCCGCCTCGGACGGCGAGCGGGCACGCAGTCGGGCGAGGGCAGCGCCGGCACCGCGCCGCGCGCCATGATGGCGGCGTCGATGTCCTCGCTGCGCACCACCTCGCGCGAGCTGTTGGGGTTGAGCGACGGGTAGCGCGGGATGACCCCTTGCATGACCATCGCTCGAAAAGTCACGGAGTCGCAGCAGGCATACTTTGCGCCCTTTGCTATAGACATCCACATGGCCTTATCTCCTTTCGTCTGTTAAAGCCAATCCCTTGCCGGAGGGCCGCACCAAATGGCGCAGCCGGAGGGCGCTCCCCCGCCAAAGGGAGCGGTGCCGCCGCCCCGCCAAGTCGGCGGCGGACACCTTATGGGCCGGAAGTAGGGGTCCGGCCCCGTCGCGCCACGGGCCCCGCGGAATGGGGGCGGTACGGAACCCGTGGCGCGACGGGGGCGGGCCCGGCCTCAGTCGAAGAGCGAGGCGAGTGCCCACGCCGCGATGAACGGCAGCGCGGCCGAGAAGCACACCCGCGCCAGCCCGTAGGCCCCCTGCGCGGTACATGCCCACCCTGCGGCGTCCATCACGACGGCCGAGGCCAGCAGCGCCCGGGTCATTCGCAACCGCGGCCGAACGGCCGCTCGCCCGGCGCGGGGTCGATCTCCATGACGTCGTAGGACACCGGGTCGAGCGCCTGCCTGCGGTCGAGCGCGACCAGGCGTGCGAGGTAGGCGACGTCGCCGGCCCGAACGTGCTCGCGGAACGCGTAGCGCGCGTCGGCCAGGAACTCGAACACCTCCGTGTGCCACACGTCGTGCTCGTCGGCCCACGACACCATGCCGCCCAGGCCCGTGATGTCGTGGGGCAGCTCGTAGCTCCTGCCTGTCATTCCTCTTCCTCCAGATCCTCCATGGACACGCCCAGCGCCATCGCGAGCCGCTTGGCATCTGCGCCGGGTCCATAAATCTGGCGCTGAAGCCACGCATCGGCGGCGGGCCTGACATCGAGCCCGTCGATTTCGGGGTCGAGGGCGTCGTACTTGTTCATCGGCACGGTGCGCACGATCCCTCCGTAAAAAGCGCCTTCGCGGAGTACCTTTGCGAGGTACCCGCGCGCACCGGCAAACTGCGGGAACCCCAGGCGGTGGGGATGACAGTCCTCGTCAAGCCAATCGACGATGGCAACGATCTCGAAAGGAAGCTCGATTGCCTTATCGCGGCTGTATTTCTTAAAGGGGACCAGGCCAACCTCAACTTTCTCCATCTCTTCCCCCATCCCTATGCGGCCTCGTCCGTGTTCCAGCCCATCAGGTCGTTGGGCGTGCAGCCGAGGGCCAACCCCAACGCCGCGAGGCTCTCGAGCGAAGGCGTCGAAGCCTTGGCCAGATAGTTGCGGATGCTGTATACCGACACGCCCGATGCCGCGGAAAGCTCCTCAGCGGTCTTGATGTCGGCGTGAGCCATGAAGATGCGCAAGTTATGGGCAAAAGACTCTTTAACGTCCGTCATGTGTACCTCCTTAATCTGAAATGTACGGATTTCGTATCTCGCTAATTAGATTACTACGTATCTCGTACTTGTCAACAATTAAATACGGATTTCGTATACGTTTATCTAACTAATTGGTACACTCCTGTCTAAGGAGGTACGAAATATGAACTTTTCACTTCGATTGAGGGCCCTTAGAGAAGCCAAGGGTCTAAAGCAAAACCAGATGCCGGAACTTGTTGGCACGACCGCTCGCATATATGGCTCTTGGGAGCGTGGCGAAACGCCGATCCTCCTTGAGGATGCTTTCAGATGCGCTCAGGTACTCGGATGCACGCCTAACGACCTATGCGGATGGCCGCCCGGGCTCAACGATGGTGCCGCCGATAACCTCGACCCCGAGGAAGGCGAGCTGCTCTACTGCTACCGGCAGAGCACCGAGAAGAGGCGCTCGAAGATCCTGGAGACGGCACGCGACCAGGCCGAGCTGTCCCAAAATCAGGCTGCAGCGCCTGAAATCGAAGGGCTGGAAGCGGATCAAGTAAGGTCCGCGTAGGCATTCAAAGGAACCACCTGCGAGATTGGCAGATAACATGGGAATGTACGATTCAATCGACCGCCTGGTGAACCTGTGCGACGAGGTCATCGAGAGCGACCCGCCCGGTCTCAGGCAGAAGGTGGTGGCACGGTATATGACGGCATTCGGGGAAATCATCGAGCGCGAGACCGGGACCAGGGTGAAGGCCGACGTCAGCCCCGGCATGATCGACATCACGTCCATCGAGACGATCCGCGATCTGCTGCTGGCGCACAGGGACCGCATGGAGTACGACTACATGATGGCCAAGGCGACTGCCGACCAGATCGAAGCGAGGGCGACCGCCACCGTCGAGGCGACCGTCACGGTCGACTTCAACCAGACGATCAAACAGATATCGAACAGCCAGGGCCTGTCGCCCGAGGACCTCGCCGCCGTGAAGCTCGCCCTCGCCGACCTGCGTTTCGCCGCCGAGGAGAAGGACGAGGGAGGCTTCGCCGAGAAGGCAAAGGACGCGCTCGACCTCGCATCCAAGGCCGCGGGGCTCGTCCCCAAGGTGGCCAAGGCGATCGGCACCCTCGCGGCGCTCCTCGGGGCGTAGGCGCTAGTTAAAAGAATAGGGCGCACCCGGAGGCACGCCCTATCCGACCTTCCCAACTATCGCCAAGCGAAGAACCCAGGGGTACGTATCGATGGGAGGGGACCTTTTACGAACCATTCTAACTGTCGGAGGGAAGATCGCGAGCTTCCTCTAGACGCCCATGTATCCGATGAGGACCCATTGACCGGTCTGCGGGCACCTCACGGCGCGCACGTCGTACTCGGATGCCAGGGAGTACGCGCACGGCCTGAGCGTCGCAAACGGGACGGGGCCCGCGGTGCCGTCCTTCACGCCCAGGGCGACGACCCTCACGGTGTCCCCGCGCTCCTGCGACACGAGTTCGTACCCCAAGCTCAACGGGATGCCCGTGAGCCCGTCGTAGATCATCGTGTCGAGGGAATCGTCCTCGTACGTGTACGCGCCGACGCTATAGCGAGCCATGGGTACCTCCAGGAGCGGGAATGGTGTTCATCACGATTATGAGCCGCGGCGCGGCTAGGTTTTTTCGGTTTTTCCGGAAAAACCTCCAACGGCCACACCGAAAGGCCAGCTACTCCCCCATTTTCGTAACCCCACGAAAATGGGCAAGCACGTGATACAAACTTGTGGACAGGAGGCAGCATGGAGGTCGACAGCGCCATCGCATCGTCTCTCATCGGCGCGGCTGCGACTATCATCGTAGCTGTAATCGCAAGGCCATCGCAGGCAGAGAGGGGACGTACCGTGGACAGGGATATCGAGATTCTGAAGCTGCTCGATCAGATGGACCGCCCGTCACAGGACGGCGAGATGCACGCCCTCAAAGTCAAGGTGGCGCGCAGGATGGTCGCCGAGCGTACGGAGGTCAGGCCCATGTCCGACCGGGAGCAGACGCTCGCGGTCGCGGCCCGTCACCCGTTCCTGACGTTCTACGCCTTCTGGCTCCTGAGCTACCTGCTGCTCGGCGGCGAGGACATGGCATCCGCGACGCTGCTCGCATGCGCCTGCTGCGTCCTCGATATCGCCAAACACCTGCTCGGCATGCTCGACCTATGGCTGCGGCGCAAAGACCATTAGACATAAAGAAACCCCGTGCGGCAATCTTGGCGGATCCGTGTGGTCAATTTTAAAACTGTAAATACTTGATAATTTACTTGATTGCTAACTATCAACTGTTTATAATTAAATTGTCGAAAGGAGGAGAGATGCCCAAGGAGCAGGAGCCCGCGCAGGTGCTCAAGCGGTTCAAGAAGGAGGGTTGGACGCTCTACACCGGCAAGGGCAGCCATGTGGTCGCGCGAAAGGACGGGGTCCAGATCAGCGTGCCCACCTCCAAGAAGGAGATACCGATAGGGACGTACCGAAAAATAGCTAAGACGGCGGGGTGGCTCTAGCCCCGCCCCCTTGGGGGTCGAAAGATATGAAGACATACGTTTACCAAGCAGTGCTCACACCCGACGAGGACGGCGGCTACGACGTGGAGTTTCCCTCACTGCCGGGATGCTTCACCTGCGGCGACACGATTGCCGAGGCCGCCGAGCAGTCCGTGGACGCGGCGAGCACCTACGTGGCCGCGCTCGTGAAGGACGGTCTTGCCGTGCCTGAGCCCGAGTTCATCGAGCCCGCAGACGGCGGGCTCTCCATGATGGTCGCCTTCTCCACGGACGAGGGTTACATCGTGGAGGGCGAGACGGTCTCGGCGGCCGAAGCCGCGCGCAGGCTCTCCGTCTCCCCCGGCAGGATCACCCACATGCTCGACTCGGGGATCCTTACGGGCTACCGCAAGGGCCGCCGCACCTACGTGACCGTGGAGAGCATAGCGGCGCGCCTGATCGACACGCCCCGCTCGGGCAGGCCCAAGCGCCGCGCAGTCGCGTAGACGGCCTCAACGCAAACAAAAAGCCCCGTGCGGCAATCTTGGCGGATCCGCACGGGGCATATGCCCTCCGGCAAAAGGGAAAGGCAGGACCATTATATGGCAACCAACGATACTTCAAGGTCAAAACTCGGCTCGAAGCGCGAGGTCGCGCCCGGCAAGTGGGTGATCCGCGTGCAGGCGGGCTTCCGCGCAGACGGCCACGTACGGCGCGTGTCGCGCACCGTGTACGGCACCGAGACCGAGGCCGATATCGCCATCGCACAGCTCGCGCAGGAGCTGGGCGTGTCCCAGGCGGCGCACGCGGGCGTGACGCTCGACATGTACTACTGGGGAGTTTTCCGCGACTCCCCCAGCAACCGCGGCAAGCCGCGCTCAAAGGCGAGCCTGCGCGAGTACGACGGCCAAATGGACAATTACATCTCCCCCGTCCTGGGGAGCGTCGATATCTCCGAGATCACGCACGACATGATGCGCAGCTGCATCGAGCGCTCGGGCGCGCCGGCCAAGACCAAGACGACCCTGCGCGCCGTCATGCGCCGCGCCTACGACGACGGCTGGGTGACGGTGGAGCCCTTCCGCCGCCGCGTCATCGCGCCCAAGGCCAGGCAGGCACCCGTGGAGCCGTGGAGCATCCCCGAGGCGGCCGAGGCGCTGCGCAGGCTCGCCGCCAGCGACGACCGCGCGGACCTGGTCATGAACGCCTATCTCATCCTCGGCCTGAGCGGCCTGCGCAAGGAGGAGGCGCTTGCCGTGCGCCCGTGCGACCTCAAGGTCACCACGACCTACGACTTCGCCACGGGCAAGCCGACCGTGTCGGAGTACATCGAGGTCTGCCGCGCGTACACGGACGAGGACGGCGTGAAGGAGACCAAGAACGCCCATTCCGTGCGCACCGTGCCGGTTTTATTGGCGGGCCGCGAGCGCCTGCACCAGATCATGGACGAGTTGCGCCCGAGCATAACCGTCGAGGGCGGCACTTCGGTTACGGAGCAGGTGCGCGAATGGAGCGGCCAGCGCATCGTGAACATGCGCGGCGACAACCTCGTGCGGGCGTGGCGGCGCATGTGCGTGCGCCATGACCTGCGGTATATACCGCCAAAGGCCCTGCGCCACACGTCCGAGACCATCATGGCGGCGACCGAGGTCGACCCCCTGAGCATCATGGACCTGCACGGCCATACGGACCTGGGGACAGATTACCGCCACTATATAAAACCGGGTCTGGCGGAGCGCGAGAAGGCCGCCAGGCAGGTCGGCCGCGCCCTGCAGATCGTCGAGGGCGGCGGCGCGGACGGCGGTTTTAATGGCACCGGCCGCAGCGCCGAGACGCTCTAAAACGGTGTTCCCTAGGTCCATTACCTGCTAAATGCATAAAACGCCCCCTGCCGCGCATAAACGGCAGGGGGCGTAAAACACGAACGGTAACGGACGGTTATGATTCGGCTTCTCGGTAAACAAAAAAGGTCAGCGCCGAAGCGCTGACCTGTGCGTTCTTTGGTGGGCCGTCAGGGGGTCGAACCCTGGACCTTGGGATTAAGAGTCCCCTGCTCTACCAACTGAGCTAACGACCCGATATCAACACGAAGCAAGAACTGGGGTGGGTAAAGGGACTCGAACCCTCGACCTACGGGACCACAACCCGTCGCTCTAGCCAACTGAGCTACACCCACCGTGTCCTGTGCGCTTCGCGCTCGACTATTATTGCAAGGAACGCCACGTGATGCAAGCCCCAATTTTCAAGAATTTTGAAAAGAGTCTTTCGAGACCATTTCGAGCAAATCCCACCGGTTTCATAGGAGTAAACTTGCCCCACTGCAAATGCTCGAAAGGACCGTCATGAAAGAACTCTCCAACCGCACGGCAACGTTTACCGATTCGGTCATCCGCCGCATGACACGCATCTCCAATAAGTACGGCGCTGTCAATCTCTCGCAGGGCTTCCCTGACTTCGATCCCCCAGCGCAGCTGCTCGATAGCCTCAGCACCATCGCCACCGACCCCAAGCCGCTTTACCACCAGTACTCCATCACCTGGGGCTCCCAGGCCATGCGTGAGGCGCTTGCCGCCAAGCAGGAGCATTTTATGGGCATGTCGGTAAACCCCAACGAGAATATCGTAGTCACCTGCGGCTCCACCGAGGCCATGATGGCCGCCATGATGACGGTTACGAACCCCGGAGACAAGGTCGTCATCTTCTCGCCGTTCTACGAGAACTACGGCGCCGACACGATCCTTTCGGGTGCCGAGCCTATCTACGTGCCGCTCAACCCGCCCACATTCGACTTTGACCGCGAGACACTCGAGGCGGCCTTCCGCGACAACGACCCCAAGGCCATCGTCCTGTGCAACCCTTCCAACCCTTGCGGCAAGGTCTTTACGCGCGAGGAGCTCACCTTTATCGCCGACCTCTGCAAAAAGTACGACACCTACTGCATCACCGACGAGGTGTACGAGCACATCGTCTACGCGCCCCACGAGCACGTCTATATGGCCACGCTGCCCGGCATGTTCGAGCGAACCATCAGCTGCAGCTCGCTGTCCAAAACGTACTCCATCACCGGCTGGCGTCTGGGCTACACCATTGCCCCGGCCCAGATCACCGAGCGCATCAAGAAGGTCCACGACTTCCTCACCGTGGGTGCCGCCGCTCCCCTGCAGGAAGCTGTCGTCACCGCCCTCAACTTCGACGACAGCTATTACCAGGAGGTCCTCGACCTCTACACCGCCAAGCGCGACCTGTTCTGTCAGGGACTCGGCAGCATCGGCCTCACGCACAACGTGCCGCAGGGCGCCTACTACGTCATGATGGACATCTCTGAGTTTGGCTATGACAGCGACCTCGAATTCTGCGAGGACCTCGCGTCTAAGGTGGGCGTGGGCGCCGTGCCCGGCTCGAGCTTCTTCCGCGAGCCCGTCAACCATCTGATTCGTTTCCACTTTGCCAAGCGAGACGAGACGCTTAACGCGGCGCTGGAGAACCTCAAGTCGCTACGTGATAAAATCAAGCCGCGCGGGTAAGGACGGCCCGGCAACTAAAGCAACCAAAGAAGCCCCGCACCGCCCGCCGCGTTGCGAGGCTTCTTTCTATAGCGCTTTCTTAAATAGTTTAGAGCTCTATACTTTAGTCACGGAGCAACTCGTCCCAGAGAGAGGAATACTATGGCAGAGCAGCAGCTTATCGGAGCGCTCGAGGCCGGTGGCACCAAGATGGTCTGCGCCACGGGCTATGCGGACGGTACGGTCCTAGAGCGCGAGCAGATCGCGACCACGACCCCGCAGGAGACCGTTGAGGCCGTCAACGCATGGTTTGCCGACAAGGGCATCGCCGCGCTGGGCATCGGCGCCTTTGGCCCCACCACAGTCAACCCTGCCTCGCCCCAATACGGCAAGATCCTGGAGACGCCCAAAACGGCATGGCGCTACTTTGACCTGCTGGGCACTATCCAAAACGAGCTCAATATCCCCTGCGGCTACGATACCGACGTCAACGTCGCCTGCCTGGGCGAGGTCACGTTTGGTTGCGCCAAGGGCCTCACCGACGTGGTCTACCTGACCATCGGCACCGGCGTGGGCGCCGGCGTGCTCTCGGGCGGTAAGCTCGTGCACGGCATGATGCATCCCGAGGCCGGCCACATCCTGGTCACGCGCGACCCGCGCGACACCATTGGCGAGCACAGCGCCTGCCCCTTCCACGACAACTGTCTCGAGGGCCTCATCGCCGGCCCCGGCGTTAAAAAGCGCTGGGATGGCAAGAGCGCCGGAGACATGGCCGATGACCCGGAGGCCATGGACCTGCTCGCCGGCTATCTGGCACAGGCGCTCATGACCTACACGCTGTGCTACGCGCCGCAAAAGATCATCATCGGCGGCGGCGTGGCCGACCACACCCCCATCGTGCCGCTCGCACGCAAGAAATGTGCCGAAATGCTCAACGGCTATATCGTCACGCCCGAGGTCAACGACATCGATACCTACATTGTCAACAACAGCCTCGAGGGCAAGCAGGGCATCATGGGTTGCCTTGCCCTGGGCGCACAGGCGCTTCAGTAACAGACGCACCCACGGGGCGTGGCGCGCCCAGCAAATCCGACCAATGGAACGACGCCACCACGCCTCATATAAGCCCTCAAATAAAAAAGGCCGCCTAGGACCAAACAATACGTCCTAGGCGGCCTTTTTGGCGTACATCAGCGACCGTAAGAGATATCGGAGCACAACGCCCATTGCCGCTCCACAGCAGTCGATCATCACATCGGTGATCATGCCGGCGCGTCCCGGCACAAAGAGCTGAATCGTCTCGTCGATCGAGGGAATCAGCAGCAGGAACACCGCCGTGGGCAGCAGCACGTCAAAGGTGTGCCGGCCCTCAAAATCAAAAGCGTGCGTTGCCAGGATGCCGAGCACCATATACTCGGTAAAATGCGCGCACTTGCGAACAACAAAGTTGGTCACCCATTCATATGGAAGTCCCACGCCGTGCAGGAAACCGCGGATAGCTTCCATGACCGTTAGGCTCAGCGAGCCCGACCCCGAGCCGGGAACCAGCGAATTGCCCCAGATCAAGAGCGCCATCAGGCAGGTCACGACCGCCCATTTTCGATTGATCTTAACCATGCAGAAGTTATGCCTCCGCGCGGAGCGGCGCGAAGCTGGCGGTACCGCCCTCGATAACGCTCAGATAGGCACGGCCCGTACGCTTGGCGGTAGAGGACTGCAGGCGCTCGATCTCTTCCTCGAGGATCTGATTGACGCGCTCGTGACGACGATTTTCCATAATGCCGGCGGCAATAGCCTCGGCCCGCTCGATGCTCTCGCGCGAGATACGGGCGGTATCCTCGGGGAACACAGCGCTGTGACGGCCGACATAGGCGGGAGCAGCAGGCTGAGGGGCAGCGACGGGAGTGGGGACTGCAACAGGAGCGGGCTCGTCAATCTCATCCAGAATCGCGGTGGCGGCGGCCCACATGTCCTCGTGGCCCGAGTAATCGGCCATGGGGACATCGACCTCGAGCGAGGCGTCCGGAAGGTCGCCGGTGTCGATGCGATCTTGGGCATCAATCGATGCGGTGATGGCTGCAGGTTCATCGAGGTCGTCAAGATCGATGTCCGCGGCACCGGAGATGATAGGCATGCTGGCGAGGTTTGCGTTGTACGGCGCAGCCTCAGCCGCCTGCTGCTGAGCAGGAGCGCCCCAAAGCGAGCTCTCGGCGGCACGGCGGGCGGCAACGGCCTCCTCGTCCGCGGTAATGGCTTCATCAACGTACGAATAATCGGCAGAAGCGTTCGCGTCGCCCGAGGTAGCGTTGTAGGCGTTATTGGCTGCCGCGTTGGCAACGAGTGCCACGAAAGCCGCCGTGCTGCCCGCAGGGGCGGCCTGGGAGCCCGACACGGCGCGCGCCGCGGCGGCGATGTCGTCACGATTGAAGGAGCCGGTCTGCCCGCCGTTGGTAAGCTCGTCGATGGCGACTTGATAGACGTCGCGCGAGTGTGCAGGGTCGCAGCTCACCGGCGAATCGTCGTCGAGCATACTGTCGATCATGGACCAAGCCTCGGCCTCGTCCATAGCATCTGCGGCTCGAGCGATGGTAGGGACACCATCATCGGCATGACGGCGCTGGAACGCACCAGTCAGGCCGGAAAGGTATGCCGAGGTAGACTGCTCCGCCTGAGCCTGAGAAGCAGAAGCCGCAGCGTAAGGAGTCGCATCCTGCTGCTGAGCCGGAATCGAGGCGGTCTTGAACTCACTTTGATGTTGATTGAGATTGGCAGCACCGCCCATGGCATCGGGCTGGAACAGACGCTCTTCACGCTGCGCACGGTACTCGGAGATGCCCAGCGAGGCGGCATAGATACCCACGCCCGCCACCGCGCCCACGGCGAAGGGAACCGCACCCGCCACGACCGTCTCGTTCACCGACGAAAACGGCAGCGTCGCGGCATACATAACCACGGGGGCGGCCAGGCCGATCCCGCACGAAAGTCCGGCAAGGACTGCTCGTTGTGTTGCATCAGAAGAAGCCATGAGCTCTCCCCATCTTCCAGCACCCAAATCGCATCATTCAGTTGGCTGCGCGAGAGAAGATGAAGCGGGGCTATGCCCCAAAGCAACGGTATATGGTTCGTTTCATCTGCGTTTTCCGTCGCGAAGCTTAAAAGCTATTATGCGAAACCGCCCTGTCGATTGCAAGCGACGATGTCGGATTGAAACGGGAAACCTGCTGCTTGCCAGTCTTATGGTCGATAACTGGCGCCGAGTGGCGATATAAAAAGGGCCGAGGCGCAAGCCCCGACCCTTCATCGCGCCGGCAATAACGCCGCGTGCGGTTGACGACTTAGAACGTCTGCTCGTAGTCGCTATGCTTTTTGGCCGAACGCACCAGGAACTCCTGGTTGGTGTTGGTGCCCTTGAGGCCCTTGATAAACGATGCGGCCGCGCGCTCGGTATTGTTCATGCCGGCGAGGATGCGACGCAGACCAAAGACAAACGGGCGCATCTGCTCGTCGACCAGCAGGTCCTCGTTGCGCGTACCCGAGGCAACAGGGTCGATGGCCGGGAAAATGCGGCGATCGGCCAGGTCGCGGTCGAGCTTGAGCTCCATGTTGCCGGTACCCTTGAACTCCTCAAAGATGACCTCGTCCATCTTGGAACCGGTATCGATGAGTGCGGAGGCCAGGATGGTGAGCGAGCCACCGTTCTCGATATTGCGGGCTGCACCCAGAAAACGCTTGGGCGGATACAGTGCCGCCGAATCAACGCCGCCCGAAAGGATGCGGCCTGAGGCGGGCGCCGCCAAGTTGTAGGCGCGGGCAAGACGCGTGATGGAGTCGAGCACAACTACAACATCGCCGCCCAGTTCCACGATGCGCTTGGCGCGCTCGATGACGAGCTCTGCCACGCGAGTGTGGTTGTCGGCGGGCATATCGAAGGTCGACGCCACAACCTCGCCCTTGATGGAACGCTGCATATCGGTGACCTCTTCGGGGCGCTCGTCGACGAGCAGGCAGATGAGGTGCACCTCGGGGTTGTTAATCGAGATAGACTGGCAGATTTTCTTGAGGATCGTCGTCTTGCCGGCCTTAGGCGGGGACACAATCAGGCCACGCTGACCCTTGCCGATCGGCGACACGATGTCGATGGCACGACCGGTAATGGAATCCTTGCCATGCTCCATGCGCAGCGGCTCGTTGGGATAGACCGGGGTGAGGTCGCCGAACTTGGGGCGATTGCGAATCTGCTCAGGATCCATGCCGTTGACGGTCGTGATCTTGGCGAGGCCGGCGCGCTTGTCGCCGCCGCGCGAAGGACGCAGCGAGCCCTCGATGACATCGCCCGTGCGCAGACGCGCGGAACGGATGAGGTATGCGGGCACGAAGGCGTCGTCGTTGGACTTCATGTAGCCATGGGCGTGGATGATGCCGGAGCTGTCTGGGCGAATCTGCAGAATGCCCTTGATATCGCGGAAACCCTCGGCCTTTGCGGCGGTAGTGTAGATCTCCTCGACGAGCTCGGCCTTCTTCTTGCCGGTCGTCTCGATCTCGAACTCCTTGGCCTTCTCGCGCAGCTCGGCGACCTTCATGGCCGCGAGCTCCTCGCGCGAAAGCGTGGGCTCAGTCGGAGCGGCATTGCGCTCCTTATTGCGCTGCTTGCGGTCGCGCTGACGGTTGCGGCGATCGTTGTTACGCTCGTCCTTGCGCTCGTTGCGGTCATTACGCTCGTCGTTGCGCTTGTGCTGACGGCGGTTGGGGCGAGCGCTCTCTTCGGTCTCGACGGGGGCGGTGCCATCGGTTGCGGAGGCGTCTTCGTTAGCCGAAGCATCATCGCTGGCCTCGGCATTGGAATCGCCCTGCGGCTCGGCCTCGGCATGCTGCTCGACGGCCTTGGCCTTAGCGGACTTCTTGCGACCGCGCTTGGGCTTCTCGGACGCAGACTGTTCGACGTCTTGGGGCTCGGCGGCATCAGTCGATGCATCGGCGGTCGTCTCGGCGGAAACCTCGGACGCACCCTTCTTGGCAGCCTTGGCCTTGGACGTGCGCTTAGCAGCAGTACGATGGCTGCGACCAGGACGGACGTCGGCGGGCTCGACATCGGCAGAAACGGCCTCGGAAGTCGTAGCATCCTGGACGGGCGCGTCGGCAGCGGTTGCAGGCTCGGCGGTCGCCGCAGCATCCCGAGCGGCGGCGGCTGCGGCTGCGGCCTTCTCGGCCTCGACGAAAGCCTTGGGCTTGCGACCGCGACGGTGCGGGCGCAAAGCCGGATCGACAACGGGAACTTCGCTGGCCTCGACAGGCGCAGCGGGCTCAACAGGCGATGTGCCCTCCCCTGCCGCGGAACGGACCGAAGCCTCAGTGAGCTCGGGGGTTACCTGATCGGCAACCTGCTCGGCCTTAGCAGCCGTGCGACGGCGTGTGCGCGGTACCGGCTTCTCGGTCGGCTGGTCGGCGACAGGGGTCTCGGTGGCGGCAGGCGTCTCGGGCACAGACGGAGCTGCAAGCTCGGTCAGAGCCGCGGCCTCGCGCTCGGCAGCACGACGGCGGGCGCGCACCACCTGAGCCTCGCTAATCTGCGCCAACGCACGTGCCTGCGCGACCTCATCGGAAATCGGCGCCGAGGAGTCAGCTGCAACGGTGCGCTTGACGCGCGTCGTGCGCGTGGTACGGCGCTTGGGCTTGGTGACCTCCTCGCCGTCAGCAGCAGGCTTGGCCGTGCGGCGCGTACGCTTGGGCTTTGCCGGAGCAGCCTCCTCACCAGTTGCAGGCACGGCCTTCTCAGCCGTTGCAGCCTTAGGCGTCTCAGGAGCCGACGTTTGCGCGGGCGCCGCGACTTGGTCCGACGCAACCGGTGCAGCGGGAGCGGCTTGCGTCGTCGTTATTTCGTTTTCTTGCTGTTGATCAGACACAGTGTTTGCTCAACTTTCTTTTCAAGCCCTGTGATCACATGCTCCCTGCATAAACCTTCAGGGCGGCTAAACAGTCTAGTTCCGTTCAAAACGACGGACATCATTGATCTGTATCGAGATGATTGCGCCATATACGCAGCGTTAGTGTAACACAACCGCCGCCACCTGCAACTTAGTCATTGGGAACGCTCTTAAACGACTAGTCAAAAGGGACACTCTTTGGTTTAACACCCACAAATCTGACTGCCTCCGCCAAAACTATGGCGGTTTACTACGATGAATCGCTCAACCGCGACCACTCCGAAACTTGTTGAACTAAAACCGCAGGTAGATGCCTTGCACTTTTTGCGAAAAGCCGGCGTGGTTGGAATTTCTCATTTCATCGTAGTAAACCGGCATAGTTTCGTATTTCCAGCAGTTCCAAATTCGTCAATACGTCGGCGTTTGCAAAAAGCCCGACCTCCGTGGGAGATCGGGCTTTCAAGGCTTAGTTAAACCAAGTCTGTACGGTCAAATGACTCGCAGATTACATCTGCTCGGGCGCGGAAACGCCAACAAGGGTGAGCACCAGGGCGAGCGTCACGCGGACGGCGTCGCAAGCGGCCAGACGGGCACGCGAAAGCTCGGGGTCGACGGGACGGCCCTCGCTCGGCAGAACCTGGCAGGCAGCGTAGAAGCTGTGGAAGTCGCCGGCGAGTTCCTCAGCAAAGTGCGTCAGACGGAACGGGGCGCGGTCGCGAGCGCAGCTGGCGATGAGGTCGGTGAGCTCGTTGAGCTTACGCGAAAGGGCGAGCTCGGTCGGGTCGGTCAGCAGCGAGTAATCGACGTTCTCACCGATGGCCTTGGCGGCGACGGCCTTCATGCCCATCTCGTCAGCCTGCTCGGGCGTAACGTCAGCGGCACGGCGCAGGATGGAGCACACACGGGCGTGAGCGTACTGCACGTAGTACACCGGGTTGGAGTTGTCGCGTTTCTTAACGGCCTCAATATCGAAGTCGACCATCTGGTTGGAGCTCTTGGAGATGAGCGTGTAGCGAGCGGCATCGGAGCCGACCTCGTCGACGAGCTCCTGCAGGGTCACCATGGTGCCCTTGCGCTTGGACATACGGACGGGCTTGCCGTTGCGCAGCAGGTTGACGAGCTGGCCCAGCAGAACCTCGAACTTGCCGGGATAGCCAAGAGCGTCGCAGACGCAGCGGACGCGCTCGATGTAGCCGTGGTGGTCGGCGCCCCAGATGTCGATGACGTGGTCGACGCGCTGGAACTTATCCCAGTGATAGGCAACGTCGGAGGCGAAGTAGGTGTACTCGCCGTCGGACTTGATCAGGACGCGGTCCTTGTCATCGCCCAGGTCGGTGGAGCGGAACCACAGGGCGCCGTCCTTGGTGTAGAGGTAGCCCATCTTGTCGAGCTTCTCAAAAGCGCGGTCGACGGCGGAGGTGCCGGCGGTCTCGCCCTCGGTGTCCTTCACATACAGCGAGCGCTCGGAGAACCAACGATCGAAGTCGCAGTTAACGGCATGGCAAAGGTCGCGCATGTTGTCGACCATCTTTACATAGCCGCGCTCGCGGAAGCCCTCCATGCGCTCCTGCGGATCGGCGTTGACCCACTTATCGCCGTCGGTGCGCCAGAACTCGGCGGCCTCGTCGATGATGTAGTCGCCGCCGTAGGAGTCCTTGCCCAGGGTCTCGGCAAAGTTATCCTGGTACGGATGGGTCTCGGGATGCTCGTCGTTCTCGTCGGCAACGAAAGCGTCGCGGTCGGCGATCAGCAGCTTGTGAGCCTCGTCGATATCCACGCCCTGCTTGGCGATGATGTCGGCAAGCTGCATATAGCGCGTGCTGATGGAGTTGCCGAAGGTGTTCATCTGAGAGCCGTGGTCGTTGATGTAGAACTCACGCTGGATGTCGTAACCGGCGTGGTCCATAACACGGCAGAGCGAGTCGCCCAGCGCGGCCCAGCGGCCGTGGCCGATGTGCATGGGGCCGACGGGGTTGGCGGAAACGAACTCGACCTGGGTCTTCAGGCCACCACCGACGTTGGACTTAGCGAAGTCCATACCCTTCTCGCGAGCCTCGCCAAAGATGGCATTCTTGACGGCAACGGAGAGGTAGAAGTTGATGAAGCCGGGGCCTGCGATCTCGACCTTCTCGATCGCGGGGTCCTCGGGCATATGGGCAACGATGGCCTCGGCGATCTTGCGCGGGGCGCAGTGGGCCAGCTTGGCGGACTTCAGGGCCATGGTAGAGGTCCACTCGCCATGAGAAGTGTCAGCCGGTCGCTCGATAGCGCAATCGTCAAGTTCAAATGCGGAAAGGTCGCCGGCCTCCTGGGCCGCAGCAAGCGCAGCGCGTACCAGCTCTTCAATCTTCTCGGGCATAGATCCTCCTTGTGTTAAAGCCCCCGAGCTCTTGGTCACTCGTAGGGCAAAAGCCAGAGTTTGTAGCACTCTATCACAAGCGACGGGCACTGTCGCAGGGTAAAGCCAATCGATATTGCATATGCACAAAATTGACTACAGCTTGTATGGAGTCACTCAAAGATGCCGGTCTGCCTGCAGATTATGCACGCGTTGAAAATGCATAAAGGTGTGAATGAGCTGTGTCTTTTATCGAATACTCTTACCTATCAGAGTTGTGTGCTTTTCCTGCATAAAGTAAGGGTTTCCGCACGTCAGCGTGGTATTCTAGACATACGCAAATTCGTATAAGTTGGAGGTAGCATGTTCTCAATCGGTCAACACGTCATTCATCCGGGTCAGGGAGTCTGCACCGTCGTCGGTTTTAGGGACGACACACCGCAGCCCATGCTGCTACTCGAGACCAAGCAGGGACATGCGCAGACGATCCTCATGTACCCCGTGGCGCAGGCCGACCGTTTGCACGCCGCTATCTCGCAGCAAGATGCCGAGCACCTGCTGAGCCACTACGACGAGCTGGAGTGCGACACCTTTACCGAGCGCAACAGCTCACTTGAGGAGACGCACTTTAAGCAGCAGCTCAAGCTCGGCGCACCCGAGACGGTCCGCGTGGCAAAGACCATGATGCACCGCATTCGCCAAGCCGAGGAAGCTGATAAAAAGCCCAGCTCCTACTACATGCGCGTACTCAAGGAGGCCAAGCGTCGCTCCATCGAGGAGTTCGCCGTGGCCTTGGGCGTCACCGAGGAGGACGCCGAAGCTCGCCTAGCCCAAGCCGCCCTCAACTAACCCATCCGCGCCAAAAACCACCACAAAGGGGACAGACACCTTTGTGGTGGTTTTCTTGTTCTAGTAGTATTCATTCTTATCGATACCCACGAGCACAAGGAGTCTCTTATGGCAGAGCCGCTTACCGCCGGAATCACCCGCGACCGCGCGTTCGAACTGCTCAACGAACACAACAAGGACCCGTTCCACATCACCCACGGCGAGACGGTCGAGGGCACCATGCGCTACTTTGCACGCGAGTTCGACCCTGAGAACGAGGAGTTTTGGGGCATCGTCGGTCTGCTGCACGACCTGGATTGGGAGGAGCATGAGGACGACCCCATGAACCACACCATCTATGCTGCCGAGATTCTTGAGGGCGAAGGTGCGTCTCCCGAGCTCATTCGCGCCATCCAGACGCACACGTCGGACTTCAACACCTCGCTGCCCAAGCCCGAGCTGCAGATGGAAAAGATCCTGTTTGCCTGCGATGAGCTCACCGGCCTAATCGGCGCTGCAGTCATCATGCGCCCGAGCAAGAGCGTTATGGACTTTACGACCAAGTCGCTCAAGAAGAAGTTCAAGGACAAACGCTTTGCCGCCGGCTGCTCGCGCGACGTGATTTCGCAGGGCGCCGAGATGTTGGGCTGGGAGCTCCCCGAGCTCTTTGACCGCACCATCGCGGCCATGCAGTCCTTCGCGCCCGATCGCGATACCTTCCAGGCCTAATCGCCCACGCCACCTAAAACCGCCACAAAGGGGACAGGCACCTTTGTGGTGGTTTTTGTTTGCGCGGGCGCTTAGGGGCGGACCTGGCCGGTGCCGCGGAGCTTGTATTTGTAGGTGGTGAGGGCCTCGGCGGCAAAGGGTCCACGGGCGTGGAGCTTTTGGGTCGAGATGCCAATCTCGGCGCCCAGGCCAAACTCGCCGCCGTCGGTGAAGCGCGTGCTGGCGTTGGCATACACGGCCGAGGCATCGACCGCATCCAGGAAGCGCTCACAAGCATCCGTGTCCTCGGCAACGATGGCCTCGGAGTGCATCGTGCCGTAGCGGTTGATGTGCGCGATGGCCTCGTCCTCGTTTGCCACGACCTTCACGCTCATCTCGAGCGCCAGATACTCGCGACCCCAGTCCTCCTCAGTCGCGGCGGCGTAGTCATCGCCCTCCACAAAGCCGGCGTCGGCGCACGCGGCGCACGTGGCCTCGTCGCCGTGCATGAGCACGCCGTGGTCATGCAGCACGGCAACGACCGCGGGCAAAAACGCATCGGCCACGGCACGGTCGACCAGCAGCGACTCGGCGGCATTGCACACGCCCACGCGCTGGGTCTTGGCATTAACGATAATGTTGAGTGCCTTATCAAAGTCGGCGGATTCATGCACGTAGATATGGCAATTGCCCGTGCCCGTCTCGATCACCGGCACGAGCGACTCGCGCATGCAGCGCTGGATCAGGCCCGCACCGCCACGCGGAATGAGCACATCGACAATACCGCGGAGCTTCATGAGCTCGCCGGTGGCCTCGCGGTCGGTAGACTCGATCATCGAGACGGCCTCGCGCGGGAAACCCTGGGCCTCAAGCGCATCGGCCAGCAGCTCGGCAATCATGGCGCACGAGTGATAGGCCAGCGAACCGCCGCGCAGGATGCAGGCGTTGCCGGTGCGGATGCAGATGCCCGCGGCATCGGCCGTCACGTTGGGGCGCGCCTCGTAGACCATGGCAACCAGGCCCAGCGGCACACTCACGCGCGTAAGGTCCACGCCACTCGCAAGCACACGGTGATCGAGCACGCGGCCGACGGGATCGGGCAGCTCGGCGAGCTTTTCCAGGCCGGCGGCCATGCCCTCGACGCGCTCAGGCGTCAGCAGCAGACGGTCGAGCAGACCGGCCGAAGTGCCCGCATCGCGTGCGGCGGACATATCGAGCTCGTTAGCGGCGACGATGGAGTCAACACCGTTGCGCAGTGCTGCGGCCATGGCGCGCACGGCCTCCTGACGCTGCTCATCGCTCGCCGTGGCAAGCGAGGCCGACGCTGCCTTGGCGGCAACGGCAAGATCGTGGACATACGTGGCTATATCGACCGACATGGGCGGCCCTTTCTCCTAGAAGTTTGCAACCATGGTAGCCGATTTGCGCATGGCCTCGCCCGCGGCGGTAGAATTGGTCAACCCGAAACACCGCAACGAACGGAAGACTCACATGGCCCTCATCACTTCGTACCACGTCCCCGGCCTTTATGTCGAGGACCACAGCATCGACGTCCCCCTTGACTGGCGCGGCCTGGAGCCGATGCTCCTGGCCGTCGGCAGCACCATGCGCCGCGGCGCTATGCCGGCACCAATCGCCGGCGCGCCCGAGAGCATCAAGCTCTTCTACCGCGTGGTTTGCGCGCCTGACCGCATCAACGACGATCTGCCGCTGCTCCTGTTTTTGCAGGGCGGCCCCGGCGGCGAGAGCCCGCGTCCGCTGTCGCCTACAAGCGACGGCTGGATCGAGGAGGCCGTCAAGCACTTCCGCGTGGTCCTTCCCGACCAGCGCGGCACCGGACGCAGTAGCTGCGTGGACGGACGCACGATCAAGGCACTGGGCGATCGCGCAACGGCCGCCGGCGCCGATACAGCACGCTCGCAGGCCGACTTCCTCAAGCGCCACCTCGCCAGCTCCATCGTGCGCGATTTTGAGTACCTGCGTCTGGTGGGCTTTGGCGGCAAGCCCTGGGTCACGCTCGGCCAGAGCTACGGCGGCTTTTTGACGTTGAGTTATCTGTCGCTCTTCCCCGAGGGCGTGGCGGCGAGCTTTACCTGCGGCGGCATCCCCCACGTGCCGGCGAGCGCCAGCGAGGTCTACGCGCACACCTTCCCGCGCATGGCCGCCAAGACGCAGCAGTATTACGACCGCTACCCCGCCGACGTCGAGCGCGTGGCAGCCCTGGCCGATGCGCTCGAGGCACAGAAGCCCGTGCTGCCCGACGGCTCGCCGATGACGGTCGAGCGCCTACAGCTCATGGGCAGCGACTTTGGCATGAAGCCGAGCTTTGAGCGCATGCATTGGACTATCGATCACGCTTTTGTTACTGACGACGGTACGCTGAGCTGCGGCTCCTCGGTATCCGACAGCTTTTTGATGCGCGCCTTCGAGCGCACCAACACACGCACGAACCCGCTGTACTGGACACTGCAGGAGTTTATCTACGCCGACGGCGACACCATGCCCATTCGCTGGGCCGCAGCAGAGGAGAAGGCCCATCGTGCCGAGTTCGACACACTCGCGCGCCCGCTCATGTTTACCGGCGAGGCCATGTTCCCGTGGATGTTCGAGCAGATGCCCGAGCTCAAGCCCTTCAAGCCCGCCATGGACCTGCTGATGGAAGACACCAGCTGGGACAAGATCTACGACCCGCAGCGACTGGCGTGCAACGAGGTGCCCCTGCAGGCCGCGGTGTATTTCGACGACATGTACGTGGATTCGGGCCTGCAGCTTGATACGCTCAGCCGCGTGGGCAACTCGCATGCCTGGGTGACCAACGAGTTCGAGCACGACGGCCTGCACGGCAGCGTGGTATTCAAGCACCTCTTCGACGAGGCCCTCAACCGCGGAGACCTGCGCCGAATCTTCTAGCAAAGGAGTGTCCCCACCTGCCGGCACAAAAGAAACGTCCCCAGGTGCCGGCACGAGAAAGACAGCGCTGCGGGAAACGATCCGCAGCGCTGTCTTTCTTTATGCAAATACGATCAAGTTATCCCTGTGTATCGCCGGCTTCTCGGCCAGGTTAGCGAGCAGGCGGTTGCTGGCGATCTGGTCCTGGCGGCGACCGGCAGCAAGTTCCAGCACGTCCGAATCGGCCTCGGCGATACCGCGGGCGACAACCATACCGCTCGGGTCGCACACGTCGAGCACATCGCCCTCGGCAAACTGGCCATCGACCTCGCGAATACCCACCGCAAGCAGGGAAGAGCCACGGCTGACCAGCGCCTTCGCAGCACCATCATCGACCGTCACCGAGCCATGCGCCTTGTCGCCCAGTGCGATCCACAGCTTGCGGGGTGCGATGTCCAGACGCTCCGCCGGCGGATCGAACAGCGTGCCCACGCTCTCGCCGCGGGCGAGGCGCACGAGCGCATCGGGCTCCTCGCCCGAGCAAATCACGCTCTGAATGCCCGCCGTCATCAGGATGCGGCTCGCGCGAATCTTGGTAATCATGCCGCCCGTGCCCACCGATGTGGAAGAATCGCCCGCCGAGGCAATAATCTTGGCATCGATCTTATGCACGACAGGAACAAACTCGGCCGTGGGGTCCTCATGCGGATTGGCAGTATAGAGGCCATCGATGTCCGAGAGCGTCACGCACAGATCGGCAGAAACCAGGCAGCTCACAAGCGCCGCCAGTGTGTCGTTGTCGCCGAACTTGATCTCATCGACGGTAACGGTATCGTTCTCGTTGACGACCGGCACCACGCCAAGCTTCACCAGGCGCAGCAGGGCGTCGCGCGCGTGCAGGTAGGACGTACGGCGCGCCGTGTCGTGACGCGTGAGCAGCACGAGCGAGGTGAGCAGGTCGCGCGCATGAAACTCCTCGTCGTAGGCCGACGAGATAATGCACTGGCCGGCCGAAGCGCAGGCCTGCAGGCTCGGCAGGTCGCCGACCGGCTTACGGTCGAAGCCCAGCACGGGATAGCCACAGGCGATAGCGCCCGAGCTCACCACGACCAGACGCCAGCCGAGCTTGCGCAGCGCTGCGGCCTGATCGGCAAGCCCGCCGATAAAGGCGCGGTTGACCTTGCCGTCGGCGCCCACCACCGTGGACGAACCGATCTTTACCACCATCGTTTTATAAGAAGTCGTCATACGTCAAACCAATCGACTGTTCAGCGAACGGGCGAACGGGCGAGCGAGAAAATGATACGTTTTCCTCCGTCGCATGCGGATCATTTTGCCCAGGGGAAAGCCGAGGCCGCGGCCATGTTCTTGCGCACGAGCTCGTCGCGCACCTGAGCCAGGCCCTGCTCCATGCCCACCACATAGGTCTGCGGGTACAGAAAGCGCTTGAAAGCTGCGTCCAGATGATCGAGCGCCCAAGCACAGCGCTCGCGCGCGTCCTGGATGCTCTCACGCGGAGCCACCGCACTGCCATCGCGCACGATCGGCACCAGCAGCTCGCGATACTCAAGTTCGGACACGTCGGTCACCAGGGCGGCATCATTCACGGCCACGAGGGTATTGCCGCGCGCGGCGCCCTCCCCCGCCAGATGGCCCTCGTCGTAAATCATGTCGCAAACCGGGCCGCCAAAACCGTCGTAATAACGACGCACGCGTTGCACGCCCGGGATCGTGCGCTTGTAGGGCTGCTCGGAGAGCTTGACCACCGGCGTCCATGGATCTGCCTCGCTCGCACGGCGGGCGGAAAGCTTGTACACGCCGCCCAGCGCCGGCTGGTCATAGCAGGTCGCAAGCTTGGTACCCACGCCAAAGCTGTCGATGGGCGCGCCCTGGTCGAGCAGCGACTGAATCGTGTACTCATCCAGATCGTTGGAAACCGAGATCCCCACATAGGGCAGGCCCTCGGCATCAAAACGGCCGCGAACATACTTGGAGAGCTTGGCGAGGTCGCCGGAGTCGATGCGAATGGCCGACAGGCGCTCGCCCACCGCTTCCATCTCCTTGGCAACCGTAATGGCATGTTCGCAGCCCTCGCGCACGTCATAGGTGTCGATGAGCAGCGTGCAGTTCTTGGGGCTCGATTTGGCAAAGGCACGGAAGGCCTCGAGCTCGGAATCGAAGCTCATCACCCAGCTGTGCGCATGCGTGCCAAAGACGGGAATACCGTAGCGGCGGCCGGCGAGCACATTGGACGTAGAGGAGCAGCCGGCAACGTAGCTCGCGCGCGCAACGGCCAGGCCGCCATCGGGACCCTGGGCTCGGCGCAGGCCAAACTCCGCCACAGGGCGACCGTCGGCGGCGAGCACCACGCGCGCCGTCTTGGTGGCGACAAGCGTTTGGAACCCGACGATGTTGAGCAGCGCCGTCTCGAGCAGCTGGCACTCGAGCGCAGGACCGGTGACGCGCACCATGGGCTCGCGCGGAAAGACGAGCTCGCCCTCGGGCACGGCGTCGATATTTACATGCGCACGAAAATCGCGCAGGTAGTCGAGGAATGCGGACTTGAACATCGCGCCGCCGGCCGGGGCCTCAAGCGATGCGAGGTAGTCGATATCCTCGGGCGTAAAGCGCAGGTTCTCGACCAGCTCGGGCAACTCGGCGGTGCCGCACATGACGGCATAAGCGCTGCCAAAGGGATGGTCGCGGTAAAACGCGGTAAAACAACCCTGCTCATTGGCCTTGCCGCTCTCCCACAGGCCCTGGGCCATAGTGAGCTCGTACAGATCGGTGAGCATTGCAATGTCGGTGGGATGCGAGATGTCGGTCAAAGCCATGGGGCGACCTTTCGGATGTGTGGTGCAGAATTTGAGGGCTGGACGAGAGCAGAGCATGCGGACATGACGCCCGATGCAAATCGGTTAGAGCAGGCCCATGCTGGTCAGGATCGTGTAGCCCATAAAGATGACAAACGCGATGAGGGCAAGGACAATGATGATTTTTTGAGCCGGCGCCATGCCAGGGATCTCGTTCTCGCCCGTAGGTTCCTTGGAGGTAACCATGCGCTGGGCAAAGGTCATCTCGTCACGGCTCGGCTTGGGCTCGACGGACTTAAGACGAGCGGCCTTTTTAGGCTGAGGTTTGGGCGCGGCAGGTGCAGGCTTCGCAGCAGCGGGCTTGGGTGCGGGCGCGGGCTTGCGCTCGGATGCGGCGTTCGAGGCGGCCTCCTCGGCCTTCGCACGCTCGGCACGCAGGGCAGTCAGCTCCTCACGCTCGCGACGGGCCTCTTCCCGAGCCTCGCGGCGGGCCTTCTCAGCGCGGAGCTCTTCCAACTCGGCGCGCTCCTCGTCGGACAATGGTTGGGACTCAAGCTCGGCCATGGTATAGCCCTTTCTTTTAAAAAAAGCCGCCGACACAATGTCAGCGGCTTATCAAATCCAAGGGTGGAGACGAAGGGAGTCGAACCCTCGGCCTCTGCCATGCGACGGCAGCGCTCTCCCAACTGAGCTACGTCCCCAGGACAAGTCGATATTTTACCTACGGCTCGCCAACTGTCAACGCCCAATAACCAGTCTTTTTGGGGCGCGGCTATTTTGACAACTTTTCGAACAGGCGATCCTCTCGATGATTTTTTAATCCCCGTCCCAGAAAAATCATCGGCGAACGTGCTACTTTGCGCTGGTAAGGACGCCGGTGGTGTCGAAGGCCGGGGTGAAGCTCTCATCTACAGCGCCGCCCTCTTGCCAGAACATCGTCGTAAAGCCCAAGTCATCGGCATGGTCGAGCACCTGCTCGTACTCCTCGCGCGTCACGGCACGCGCCAGATCGCCGCCCTGCTCGCGCATGAGGGCATTGGGCGTGTACTGGTTCATGACCGAGATCGGCACGTCGCCCACCGTCTGCCACACCAGGTCCAGAACGCGGCACGAATCGTCCGCATGCCCCGGCAGCACCAGGTGGCGCACGATGATGCCGCGCTTCATGAGCCCGTCCTCGTCCACCAGCTCTCCCCCGCGGCGCTCGATCTCGCACGCCATCTGTGCCAGGCCCGACACGGCCACGCGCGGGTAATCCTTAATATGAGAAAGCGACTGCGCAAGCCCAGCATCGGCATATTTAAAGTCGGTGAGCCACACATCGACCAGGTCGCCCAGCGCCGCCACGGCACTCGCGCGCTCGTAACCACTCGTGTTGTAGACAATCGGGATGTCCAGCCCGCGCTCCCGCGCTGCGACAATCGCGGCAGGCAATAGGTGCGCATAGTGCGTCGCCGTCACCAAATTGATGTTGTTGGCACCCTGGTCCTGCAGTTCCAGCATAATCTCGACCAGGCGCTCAGGCGAAATCTCAAGCCCAAAATTGCCGGTCGAGATCTCGTGATTCTGGCAGTAGATACATTTAAGCGAGCAGCCGCTAAAGAAGATCGTGCCCGAACCGGCTTCGCCCGAGATAGGCGGCTCCTCCCACATATGAAGCGCCGCGCGAGCGACCTTAAGCGTGTCGTCGGCACCGCATACGCCACGCGCACCCTCATCACGCGCCGCACCGCAACGGCGCGGACACAAATGGCAGGCGGGCGAAAAAAGTTCGGTCAACGACGTCGGCATGAAAACATGCTCCAAAACAACGATTCAGCAGCTCAAACATTAAGGCCCGGACCGCGCAGACGGCTCCAAGCCTAAGGCGCCGTAATCGTCCGACACGATTTTTGTAATGTCAAGACTGGAATCGATAAAGTGCCGCTTTATGATGTAGGTATTCCGCCCCCCGCGGAGCAACTGGGTGAACCGTCGCGTTTATTTAGGGAGCCCACACAGTCGTACCTAGTACAGGTATCCTTCGTTGTTAAGGACGCTGGAACAGTCGATGAGGGCACCCACCTGTTTTAGGTGGGTTCATTTTCGTAACGTGGGGGGTGGTTTTCTTTTGCCGAAAATCACCATTACAGTCCATATGAATCCCCGCCGGCATCCCGACAAGCTATCGACAACATCCCAATATCTGGTAAGCGCGTGATTATCGCTGCGTGCAATTCCATGCACCCCCCTTGGTCGAGTATTATGGTTCGGCTATGCCCTTTGCGCATGGCGTTCTTCTGACCTTTTCCTTCGACGCTTGGCGGTTTTTAGATTCATGGCTTCATCCCCGAGCTACATACCGTACCTATGCGTGGCAGCGGCGGCCTTTATCACGACCTTCCTCATGGTGCCCCTGGTCAAGCGCTTGGCAATTAAGCTCGATGCCGTCGACTATCCTTCTAAGCGCCGCATCAACACCAAGCCCATCCCACGTTTGGGCGGAGCGGCGGTGTTTTTGGGCCTGGTCGTTGCCTGCATTGTGCAAATCCTAGGCACCTGGTACCTAGGCTGGCCACCCGTCCTGGTGCCGCACCCGCGCCTTCACATTAGCTATCCCATGCTGGCGCTCTCCTTTACCGTCATCTTTGCGACCGGCGCTATCGACGACGTCTTCCAGCTCACGCCCAAGCAAAAGCTGGCCGGACAAGTCCTCGCCGCGCTTATCGCCTGTATCGGCGGCCTAAAAATCGGCGTCATCGTCAACCCGTTTGCCCCCGGCGAGATCATGCTCGGATGGCTCGCCTACCCCATCACCGTGATCTATCTGGTGGCATTCACCAACATCATTAACCTCATCGACGGCCTCGACGGCTTGGCCACGGGCATCTGCGGCATCGCGTCATTCACCATGTTCTCAATGGCCGTGCTCTCGGGCCGCATCGACGCCGCCGCGCTCTCTATTGCGCTCTTTGGCGCCTGTCTAGCCTTTTTGCACTACAACTTCAACCCCGCAAGCATCTTCTTGGGCGACTCGGGGTCGCTGCTGCTGGGCTTTGCGCTGGGCTCCATCTCGCTGCTCAACGTGAGCCGCACCGCCGCACTCACCTCGCTTATCATCCCGCTCATCGTTGCCGGCGTGCCTATCATCGACACGTTTAGCGCCATCGTGCGCCGCAAGCGCGCCCACATTAGCATCGGGCAGGCCGACAAGGGCCACATCCACCACCGCCTGATCCAAGAAGGCTACAACCAAAAACAGGCTGTGCTGCTCATCTATGCCTGGTGCATTATGCTTTCGGCCGGCGCCGCCGCCATCAATCAGGTCGAGGTGCCCATGCGCGTGCTCATCTTTACCGTGCTTGCCATTGGCTCGGCGGCCTTTGCCAAGCACCTGCACCTGTTTGAACCCGTGCTGCGCCACCATTACAACAAGCGCACGCACGAGGACGAACTGGTCACCCCCGACGACCCCGCCTTTAAGCAGGAGGAGCAGGCAGCTGAGGAACGTAAGGAAGAGCGCCACCACAAGCTCTAGGGCAAGCTGCCGAGGATGTGCCAAGGCACCGTTGGCCAAGCGCGGCCGCGCCGCGCCCATCGCACAAGCCACCCCTCTCCCGCCCCTCGCCTACTTACGCCCCGCCCCTCCAATAAACGCGTTATCATCTTGACCCATGAACATACGTTAGGAGCAATCATGCCAAACGAGAACAGCTACGAAGTCGCGCTGCAAAAGAGCAACGCCATTCGCGAGGGCCTGGCCAAGACGCCCGAGAAGTTCACCATGCTTACCGGCGACCGCCCCACCGGCCGTCTGCACCTGGGTCACTACTTTGGCACCCTCAAGGGCCGCGTGGAGCTGCAGAACATGGGCGCCAGGACCAACGTACTCATCGCCGACTACCAGGTCATCACCGACCGCGACACCACCGAGCACATCCAGGACAACGTGTACAACATGGTCATGGACTACCTTGCCTGCGGTATCGACCCCGACAAGACCATGATCTACGCGCACTCCGCCGTGCCCGCCGCCAACCAGCTCATGCTGCCGTTCCTGTCGCTGGTGTCCGAGGCCGAGCTGGCGCGCAACCCCACGGTCAAGGCCGAGATGGAGGCCTCGGGCCACGAGCTCACCGGCCTTCTGCTCACCTACCCGGTGCACCAGGCCTGCGACATCCTGTTCTGCAAGGGCAATGTGGTGCCCGTCGGCCGCGACCAGCTGCCGCACATCGAGCTCACCCGTACCATCGCCCGCCGCTTTAACAACCGCTACGGCAAGGTATTTCCCGAGGTCGAGGCGCTGCTGTCCGAGACCCCGCTGCTGCCCGGCCTTGACGGTCGCAAGATGAGCAAGAGCTACGGCAACGCCATCAATATTTCGATGACCGCCGAGGAAACGGCCAAGCGCATCAAGAAGAGCCAGACCGACTCCGAGCGCATGATCACGTTCGACCCCGAGAACCGCCCCGGTGTGTCCGGCCTGCTTTCGACGGCTGCAATCTGCACCGGTCGCTCCGAGGTCGAGATTGCCGAGGAGATTGGCATGGGCGGCTCCGGCCAGCTCAAGAAGTACGTGACCGAGGCCGTCAACGAGTACTTCGCACCTATCCGCGAGCGTCGCCAGCGCTACGAGAACGATCTGGACTATGTGAAGGACGTCCTGCATGAGGGCAACCGTCGCGCCAACGAGATCGCCGAGCAGACCCTGGCCGAGGTTCAGGACGCCATGGGTATGGTGTACTAGGCCGATCTGCTGACTTGAGCTTTCGATTGCTATAGGGCGGGCGCTACGGCGTCCGCCTTTTTTGGAGCGGACCGCTTCGGCTCCGTCCATCGCACTCCCCCGACAAACAGGAACAGGCCCGCTGGCAGTTAGTTGCCAGCGGGCCTGTTCCCGAAGTACACCGTTGAATCGCACAGAGGGGAGGAATGCGAATCAAACTCAACAGGGCAGGCTTTTTCATCGCCTATTGCCTGCTCCGTTGCTGAAACCAATATAGTTCACCGTGGTTTACTTTGCAGCATCAATATCCGCCGCCATAGCTTCTCCATAAGTTAGCCCAAGTAAACTAAACCACCACAAAGGGGGCAGGCACCTTTGTGGTGGTTTTGGCCACGGCAGAGCGCTAGAGCCCTGCTGGCCAGCGACAGGCGGGCAAGTCGACGTGCATGTCGTCCTTAAACGCCACACCCTCCCCTAGCAAAAGCTCACGTTGAGCATCGGGACCGCCAAAAGCGAAGCCCTCGCATATGTGCCCGTCGGCAAACACCACGCGGTGACAGGGAATCTCGCCGGGACGCGGATTACTATGCAGGGCATACCCCACGTACCGCGCACTTCGTGGACGACCGGCAAGCAGCGCCACCTGACCATACGTGGCGACCATCCCCTCGGGGATCTGCTCGACCACCTCGTACACCCGTTCAAAAAAGCCCTCAGACGCCATTGCTCGCTCCCTTCCACCCGGAAAAGCATAAACCACCACAAAGGTGCCTGTCCCCTTTGTGGTGGTTTATGGCAGATCGGTTAGTTGGCGGGCTGGAAGAAGGCTACGGCGACGGCGCCGGGGCCTACGTGGGTGCCGATGGTGGCGCCGATGGTGTGAACGGGCAACTCGCCTTCGGTGTGGCCAGCCCAAAGTGCCGCGCTGTCCTCGATATACTTCTTGAGCACCGCATCCGAAAGGCCCGTATAGCCTAGCGCCAGCGGCATGGAAAAGTCGATGCCGCCCGCCTTTTCGACCTTCTGGTTGAGCAGGTTACGTCCGTTCTTGGAACCGCGCGCCTTGCCCAGCTGCACGATCAGACCGTCCTCGGCAGCCACCACGGGCTTTACGTTGAGCAGCGTACCCACGGCACCGGCCGCAGCAGACAGGCGACCGCCGCGCACCAGGTACTCCAACGTCTCGAGCAGGCCGATGACGACCACGCGGTCGCGCACGGCCTCGACAGCCGCCGCAACCTGAGCCGCGCCCTGGCCCTCGTCCACCAGGCGCAGCGCATACTCGACCAGCACGCGCTCGCCCAAGGTCACGTTATTGCTGTCCACGACGAACATGTCGCCGCCCGGCGCCTCGGCAAGTGCCGTACGAGCACTCTGGTTGGTGCCCGAGAGCTTGGCGCCCACGGTAATAATCACGGCCTCATCGCCGGCCTCACGCGCTTCGGCAATCGCCTGCGAAAAGGCGTACGGGTTGACCTGACCGGTCTTGGGCAGCTCGTCGCGCTCCACAAGCATCTCGTAAAAGCGCTGGTGATCGATGTCGACGCCATCCATATACACATCGGTGCCAAAGGTGACGGACAGCGGCAGAACACGCAGAGCGGGGTGCTCCGCCGGCGACATATCGCTTGCGGAATCGGTAATAATGCGGACGGACATAACGAATCCTTTCTTGCGCAGGTCTCGCGCAGGGAATTTTGACAGCAATGTCCCGGCACGGCGTACGCGCTCAAACGGGACGATGCAGTTCTTGGCTGAAAGCTAGCGCCAGCGCGGCTCTAGATCTCGCGCAGGGTGTTGAGGATCGTGCGCAGCGATGCATACATCTGCTCGCGCTGCTCCACGCCCATGGCCTTGCCGGTGGTATCGAGCACCTCGCGAATGATGCGATCGGCCTCGCTCATGCTCTCGCCGCCCAGGGCAGTCAGGCGCACCGGAGCACGATACTTGACGGCCGCATCACCCGAGTCGTCAACCTCGACGTAGCCGCCCTCCTCCAGATGTGCCAGTGTGCGCGAAACGGCGGCACGGGTAACGCCGGCCATGCGGGCGAGGTCGGCGCCAGTCAGGCCGTCCTTGCTGCGCTCAAGATAGTACAGGCACATAACGTCGGAGCCCTTGAGGCCCAGCCTTGCGCCTTCGGACGTCTTGATACGCTGAATCTCCTTGTAGAGGCCGCTGATCAGTCCGACAAAGTCCTCAAAACGTGTCTCGTCGTTCTGCTGCATGGTGACGACCGCCTTTCGCTTACATGATGCTAACGGGTAAACATCTTAGCCGCACAAGGCAACACCCGTACCCAAATATCCCATTTGTTAACCCATCAACATAAAAACCACCACAAAGGGGACAGGCACCTTTGTGGTGGTTTGGGGCATCGAGTTTGATCCGCAGACTTCGCTACAGCCCCACGCAAGGATTGTCGCGGGTCACAAGCGTTTTAACGACAACCGTCGCTCCCAGATAGCGCTCGAGCAGCTCGGCTAAGCGATCGATCGCGGCCTGGCAATCCCCCATCCGCTCGGGCTCCACGCACTCAATCGCCAGGAAAGCATCGGCCGAATCATCGGACAACGCCGTTCGAACGCCATCGCGCCAGTTCCAGCAGCGGCATACGGCGCCCGCATCATCGATGTAGGCGAGCTCGCCGGGCAGCGTCGGGTCATCTGTCTCCTCGCCAAGCGGCAGAAATGAATCGCCACCGTCGGTCACCTTCAGGCAAAGGTCTCCCTCAATCGCGTGCAAATCCTCGCCGCCTACGGGCAGCGCGTAGGACAGCGACACCGTGTTGTAGATGTCCACCGCGGGCGTAATGTGGCCCACCAGCTTTCCTTTGAGCACGCGCTTGAGCAGGTTCTCAATTGAGCAACGCGCGCCCTTCTTGGTCTTGAATAGGCGATATGCCTCGCGCCATGCCTTAACCGGCGCATTCTCGCTGATGGTATCACTCGTCAGGTGACGCTCCGCATCGATATTGGCGCGGTCGAGCAACGCGGCAATCGCATCAACGTCCTCTTGAGGAATCTGAGCCGCGGGCTTCATGCCCTTTACGACCACAACACCGACAGCCGCCTGCGGAAATAGCTCCCAAAACGAATCCTCGGCAACGAAACTCTTCATGTGCTCTCCCTTCATAGCATGCGCCCGAGCCCGGGTGCCTAAACAAAAAGCGCCCTTACGACGGCCACCTTCAAAGTCCTACGGTGCCGCCACAAGAGCGCTTACGCTGCCCCCATCCGGAGAAGGGGGCGATATGTCAGGCGTATTGTAACCCGAGTCATTCGCCCAAGCAAAACCGCCACAAAGGTGCCTGTCCCCTTTGTGGCGGATATGGAATCGCGGCGACGCTAGTGTCGGAGTCCCAGCAGGCCGCGGCCGCGATGACGGGCGTCGGCGTGCACCTGAGCGTGCGGACCGGCGGCCTTCACGGACTCGGGCAGGTGCGAGTACTTCTTCTCGAAGTTCTCCTCGAACATCACGGCCAAGTTGTGCGCCGCCTCGTCGTAGCGCGCGGTGCTCTGCCAGTACTGGCGCGGCACCAGGATGCCGTCGGGCACGCCGTGGCACGTGGTGGGAATGTCAACGTTAAAGATATCGTCATGCACGAATTCGCTGTCCTCGATGGTACCGTCGAGGGCGCGGGCCACCAGGGCGCGCGTGTAGGCAAGCTCGATGCGATGGCCCACGCCGTAGCCGCCGCCAATCCAGCCGGTGTTGACCAGGTACACACGCGTGCGGCCGTCGGCGATGCGCTCACCGAGCATCTTGGCATAGACCATGGGGTCGAGCGGCATAAACGGCTCGCCAAACAGCGAAGAGAACGTGGGCGTGGGCTCGGTGACGCCGACCTCGGTGCCGGGGATCTTGGCCGTAAAGCCCGTCACAAAGTGATACATGGCGGCGTCGGCCGTCAGGCGCGAGATGGGCGGCAGCACGCCAAAGGCGTCGCAGGTCAAAAACAGCACGACGCTCGGAGTGGTGCCCATGCCCTTGGTCCACGCGTTGGGAATGTGCTCCACAGGGTAGGCCACGCGCGTGTTGTGCGTGACCGAGACGTCATCGTAGTTGGGCTTGCGGCTCTCGTCGAGCACCACGTTTTCGCAGATCGCGCCAAAGCGGACGGCGTTGAAGATCTCAGGCTCGTGGAACGCGTCCAGGCCCTCGCATTTGGCGTAGCAGCCACCCTCGATGTTGAAGATGCCCATGTCGGACCAACCGTGCTCGTCGTCGCCGATCAGCAGCCGCGTGGGGTTGGCCGAAAGCGTGGTCTTGCCGGTGCCCGACAGGCCAAAGAACACCGCGGTCTCGCGCGTGACGGGATCCATACTGGCCGAGCAATGCATGGGCAGCACGTCGTCCTCGACGGGCAGCAGGTAATTCATGACGCTGAAGATGGACTTTTTGATCTCGCCGGAGTAGCCGGTACCCGCGACCAAAATCACGCGCTCCTGGAAGTTGATGACCACGGCGGCGCTGGAGTTGAGGCCCTTGATGGCGGGATCGCACTGGTAGCTCGGCGCGGCGAGCACACAGAAGTCCGGCTCGCCGGTGCGCGCGATTTCGCGGGCAAGCGGGCGGGCGAGCATCTGCTTAATGAAGAGTGCCTGGCTGGCGCGCTCGCAGGCGACGAGCAGTCGGCGCGTGTGGTTGCGGTCGGCGCCGGCCATGCCGCGGGTGACGAACACGTCGCGCTCGTTGAGGTAGTCGACGATGCCGGCCTTGATGGCCTCGTAGCTCTCGATCGAAAGCGGGCGGTTGACGGCGCCCCAGGCAATCTTGTCGTGCACGTCGGACGTATCGACGATAAAGCGGTCATTAGGCGAGCGGCCAGTGCGCTCTCCCGTCTCGATCACCAGTGCGCCGTTGGAGGCCATGCGGCCTTCGTTGAGGCGAATGGCATGCTCGACGAGCTCGGCTGCCGGCAGGTCAACCAGCAGGCGGGGCTGGTTCTCGGCGGGGTCTTCGACCAGCGTAATGCCAAGGTTGGATAGAACTTCTGCAGGGGTAACACCTGGCATGGGGCCTCCTTTAAAAACGCGACACGTGGGCGCGGCGCGCACTTTACTCACGTAAAGCCCGTTGTACCCGATATGCAAAAACGTTTTTGCGGAAACGACGAAGCGCCCGCCCAACGGTCAAAAATCGCAGGCAAGCGGCCTAGTCATGGACGTTTTTAAACGACTAGTCGTTGGGGACACTCTTGAACAGGCAACAACCAAGGAGCGACCCCGGATGCCGGCACTTAGGGACGTTCCCAAAGTGCCGGCACATAAGGAACGTCCCCAAATGCCGTCTACTGAATGGCACCGCCGAAATTATCGAACAACCTGTTCAAAAACACGAACGAACACCGTCGCGTCTATACTAGAGCGCAGCAATAGAAAGGACTCCGCTTTGAGCATCACGCCCATCGATAGCATTCGCCGCGCCATCGCCCGCCGCAATGGCGCGGCCGACCCCACCGTATCGGACGGGGCGCACGGGCAGGGCGGACGCATCGAGAACGGCCTGTTCCCCGCATCGCACACCGCCGAGGAGCTCGCACGAATCCAAGAGCTAAGCCAGCGTAACGCCGGCGGTCCCGACAGCAGCCAGGCCACACGCCGTCGCCGCGAGCGCGATCGCCAGCCCGGCCCCATCCACCGCATGGTCAATGCCTGGTGGAACCGCCTGCTCGGAGCCGTCTACGGCGGCGGCTTCTCCACGCAAGAAGCCGAGTACGAAGATCACGCCACCCGTCGCGACTACCTTTGGAATACCCTGGGCACCGCCGTGTGGGGCATGGCGTTTCCGTTGCTCACCATCGTGTCTACGCAGCTCGTGGGCGCCGAGGAGGCTGGCAAATTCTCCATCGCCTTTGTCACCGGCACGCTCATCATGATCGCGTGCAACTACGGCGTGCGCAATTTCCAGGTCTCGGACATCGACGAAAAGACGTCCTTTGCCTCTTACCAGCTCAACCGCTGGATCTGCGGAGCGCTCGCGCTGGCATGCGGCCTGGTATACAGCAGCGCCCGCGGCTACGATGCGCAGATGGCCACAATCGGCCTGGGCGTCTACCTGTATAAGGTGATCGACGGCATTGCCGACGTGTACGAGGGCCGCCTGCAGCAGGCCGACAAACTCTACCTGGCCGGCATAAGCCAAACGCTACGATCCGTCGGCGTCATCGCGGTCTTTAGCGTGGCACTGTTCCTCACGCGCAGCATGCCCATCGCCGCCATGGCCATGGGCATCGCCGCGATCGCCTCGCTCGTGCTGGTCACCGCGCCGCTCGCCCTGCTCGAAACCGAAAAATCGCGCCGCGTGAGCCTGCGCGAGGTCGGTCACCTGTTTATCCAGTGCGCCCCGCTTTTTAGCGCGCTGTTCCTGTTCAACCTTATCGAGAGCATGCCCAAGTTCGTGATGGAAGGCACGCTGGCCTACAAGTATCAGCTGTACTTTAATGCCCTCTTTTTTCCAGCTCAGGCTATTCTGTTGAGCATTGGATTTGTCTATAAACCACAGCTCCTGCGCTTGTCGAGCATTTGGGCTAATCCTCGCAAGCGTCATCGCTTTGACCTGATTATTGTTGCCGTTATGGCACTGATCGTGGTCATTACCGGAGCGTGCGCCGCATTTATGGCAGGTCCCGGTATTCCCCTCATGAGCTTTATGTACGGTCTCAGCTTTGAGCGCTACCGTACGCTGGCGCTGCTGATGGTCGTCGCCGGCGGCGTCACCGCGGCCATCGATTTTATCTACGCCATCATCACGGTGCTGCGCCATGCCGGCGACGTCACCAAGGTCTACCTGATCTGCTTCGCCGTAAGCGTGGTGCTGCCGGTGATCCTGATCAACCTGCTGGGTCTGATGGGCGCCGTGGTGAGCTACCTAGCCATCATGGCCCTACTCCTGGTGCTGCTGATTATCGAATACGCCCACATCCGCCAACGCATCGAGCGCGACCGCAACCCGTACGGCGCCTAATTGGCGCAATGGGGGTCTCGTTGCGGACGATTTGCGACACGCAAAACTAAGTGAGTAGACTTTTGCCGAATCCCTGACCACACCGGCAAAACACAAGTCAGTGACCTGCGGTTTTGTTGAGGCAAATTTGCCGGCTGCTCGGCATTTCCAAAAAAGTCTACTCACTTAGCCAGCGGGCAGCCAAAAAAGAACCGTCGCAACGTCGTTTGACTCCGTTGCGACGGTTTTTCGAGCATTTTCGCACTGCCGAGGACGCAGACGCTCCTCATTTCTCGCGCTTACCGAGCAAGAAGGCGCTATTCTCCGAAAGTAGTCAAAAAAGCTCCGTCCCAAATTAGCTACCCTTTGCACCGATTATTCGCCTGGGTTGATATTCGCATAGAACTCGGCGCCGTCATCAAGGCGCAGGATACCGACGCGGCCGAACTCGGAGCCGGTGGCGGCGGCGCAGTCGATATCGATGCGATCGGGCACGCCGGCGGTATCCTCGCCACCCAGGCGCACAATCTGCCCGCGGCCCGACTCCTCATCGAGCCCCGCCAGGCCGCCAACCTCGCAATAGCGCCCAAGCGACACCGTGGGCGTGTGGCCGCTCACCACGACCGGGCCCTCGCCCTCGGCAGAAAGCAGTCCCGTCGGCGCATCCCAATAGCCGTGACGAATCCACAGCAGGTCATCGGACGACTGCACCGCGAGCATCTGCTGCAGCAGCTCGCGATCGGCACCCACCGCTCCAACGCCATCGGCACAATCGACGCCATGCTCAAGCAAAAACGCGCGCGCCGCCTTCATCTCGATTCCAGCATGTACCAGCAGATACGGGCGCTCCTCGGTCTCGGCCACCGCGTAGAGCGGCAGCGCGGCCATCCATCGCACGAGCTCCTCGTATGCGTCAAATTCCATGTCGTTGAGCTGCTCGCGCGTCGTCCAGCCACCGTTGATATCCCAGGTCTCGGCATCGAGCGGATCCTGGCCAATGATGGCATCGAGCATGATCTGCTCGTGATTACCCTTGAGCACGCGAGCGTTGGGCAGCGAGCGCACGAGCTTAATAACGCCGACCGGATCGGGCCCGCGATCGATCATGTCGCCCAGCACGTACAGCGTGTCGTCGGACGCCAACGAGATCTTAGACAGGGCCTCGTCAAGCGCACGCACGTGCCCGTGAGCATCAGATGTCACATAGATCGCCATGGTACGCCTCTCCTTGCATTGCGGCCAAAGCCCGGCGCCGCAACTAAAACTTCAAGTTGAACTTAAACGTTACCCATTGTACTCCGTTGCAATAAAGCTGGAAAGGGTTTCCGAGCAGAGGCAAAGACGGCAGCCGTCTATGACGATATCGCGCACGCCCGCAATCCAACCCCATAAACCCACCATCTTTGGGTACAAATAACCGCAGACAACTAACCGTGCCACGCCAACCACCCAGGAGCGGACACCATCCATGAACCAGATCCTTCTTTTTATCGGCCTCGTCATCATTTTGTGCCTGACCATCAAACCCGTCGGCAAAAAGCTCCCCTTCCCCACCCTGCTTATCTTTATCGCGCTCGGCATGCTGTTGGGCGTCAACGGCCCGGCGCATATCGACTTTAGCGACTACGCACTCACCGAAACCGTCTGCAGCACGGCGCTATTGTTCATCATGTTCTACGGCGGCTTTAACACCAACATAGACCGCGCCAAGCCCGTCGCCGCGCCGGCGGTGCTGCTGAGCACGCTCGGCGTCGTCATCACCGCAGGCATCACCGGCGTGTTCGCCCACTTTGTGCTGGGCTTCGACTGGATCGGCGGCCTGCTGCTGGGATCGGTCGTGGCGTCCACCGACGCGGCCAGCGTCTTTAGCGTTCTGCGCGAGCACAGCCTTTCGCTGAGGGGCGGCACCGACTCGCTGCTCGAGGTCGAATCGGGCTCCAACGACCCCGTCGCCTACATGCTCACCGCCGTGCTCGCGACCCTCGCGGCGGGCGGCAATATCGACATTCCCGTGCTGCTGACCAAGCAGATCATCCTGGGCGTGGGGTTGGGCCTTGCCATCGGCTGGACATCCAGCCGTCTGATTGAGCGCGCACACGCAACGGCCGAAGGCGCGCAGACCATCTTCTTGTTCGCCGTGGCCATCGTCGCCTACGCGCTGCCGAGCTACCTGGGCGGCAACGGCTTTTTGGCCGTATACCTTGCAGGCATTGTGCTGGGCGCAAGCGACATCACCGGTAAGGTCGAGATGGCGCACTTCTTCGACACCCTCACCGAGATGGCAGAGATGACCATCTTCTTCTTGCTCGGCCTGCTCGTAACGCCCGCACGCCTGCCGCAGATGCTGCTGCCGGGCCTGGCGCTCATGGCGTTCATGCTCTTCGTGAGCCGCCCCATCGCCGTCGGCGTGCTCCTAGCGCCCTTTAAGACGAATCCCAGCCAGGTCGCGCTCGTAAGCTGGGCGGGCCTGCGCGGAGCAGCTTCGGTCGTCTTTAGTCTCTTTGCCGTGGTGGCCGGCGTTCCCGGCGGACACGACCTATTTGACCTGGTGTTTGTGATTGCCGCGTCGAGCATCGTGGTGCAGGGCTCGCTGCTGCCGGCGGTGGCGAAGAAGCTCGATATGATCGATGCGACCGGCGACGTGCGCCGCACCTTTAACGACTACCGCGACGAGGACGGCATGTCGTTTGTAAAGCTCAAGGTGGGCGCTGGCCATCCGTTTGCCGGACGCTCGCTCGCGGACATTGGCAGCGCGACGGACATGCTCGTGGTCCTGGTGCTGCGCGACGGGGCGCATCCGGTACTGCCCAATGGCGACACCGTGATCCAGGAAGGCGATCTGCTGGTGATGGCCGCCCCAACGTTCGAAGAGCGTGCCGAGGTTACCCTGCGCGAGGTCACCGTGACGCCCCACGGTCGCCTGGCCGGTCAGCGCCTGCGCGACGTGCCGCAAGGCAAGCATCCGTTTATTGTAGTGATGCTCAAGCGCGACGGCCAAACGATCATTCCCGATGGCAACACCCTAATATACGCCGGCGACGAAGCCGTCATCGCCACGCTCGCGTCGTAGCGGCCAGGGGGGTAGCTAATTTGCGACGAAGAAATCAAGCGCCTAGAGAACCTCATGCCTTCGCTCGCAGATTTGGATTTGCCCGAGGAGTAAAGCACCCCTCCCCCATATAACCATCCTGTAAATCATAGCGGCGCACTCGGGTTTTGCTGTGATTCGGTCGCGCCTGACGCTCCACTGTGCTAAAGTATCCCGAACGTTCAAACGACTACGAGGGGAACTAGAAGATGGCACGTGTGCACAACTTCTCAGCTGGCCCGGCCGCGCTGCCTACAAGCGTGCTCGCCGAGATCGCCGACGAGATGATGGACTACCGCGGTTGCGGCATGTCCGTGCTCGAGATGAGCCATCGATCTAGCATGTACCAGCAGATTATCAACGACGCCGAGGCAACCCTGCGCCGTCTGCTGAGCATCCCCGACAACTACCGCGTCCTGTTTTTGCAGGGCGGCGCCACGCTGCAGTTTGCGGGCATCCCCATGAACCTCATGCGCCGCGGCCGCGCCGGCTACGTCGTGACCGGCAACTTTGCCAACAAGGCGTACAAGGAGGCCGCCAAGTACGGCGAGGCCGTGCTGCTCGCGAGCTCCGAAGACACCAACTTCGACCGCATCCCCGACATGGCCGACATCAACGCGCGTATTGCCGCCGAGGCTGCGGGCGACGGGCTCGACTACGTCTACATCTGCCAGAACAACACCATCTTTGGCACCATGTACCACGAGCTGCCCAATTGCGGCGACGTGCCGCTGGTCGCCGATGTCTCGAGCTGCTTTCTGTCGCAGCCGCTCGACGTTGAGCGCTACGGGCTCATCTACGCCGGCGCGCAGAAAAACGCCGGCGCCGCGGGCGTGACCGTGGTCATCGTGCGCGACGACCTTATCGCCGAAGGTCCGGCCTGTGCGCAGACGCCGCAGTACATGGACCTTAAGACCCAAGCCGCCAAGGGCTCCATGCTCAACACGCCCAACACCTTTGGCATCTACGTGTGCGGCAAGGTGTTCCACTGGGTCGAGGAGACCGGCGGACTTGCCGCCATGGCCGAGCGCAACTGGGCCAAGGCCAACCTGCTCTATGATCTACTCGAGCTCAGCGAGCTGTTCCATGGCACCGCGCAGGCCGATAGCCGCTCCATCGCCAACGTCACCTTCCGTACCGGCGATGCCGAACTCGACGCGGCCTTCGTTGCGGGCGCGGCAGAGCACCAGATCCAAAACGTCAAGGGTCATCGTCTCGTCGGCGGCATGCGCGCCAGCGTGTACAACGCCGTCACCATGGAAGACGTGCAGGCACTGGCCTCGTATATGAAGGACTTCGAAGCGCAGCATAGTTTGAGTCCGCGATCTAACTAGCCCGCAACGAGCGGGCCGACCAGCCACTTCAAACCACTTGTTATAAACAAATCCGCTAAGGAGTTTTTCATGCGCAAGATTAAAACCATCGACGACATTACCAAGGACGGCAAAGTCGAATTTGGCGAGGGCTACGAGTTTGTGGGCACCGCCGAGGAGGCCGACGCTATTCTGATGCGCTCCACCGACCTGCACGGCCACGAGCTGCCCGAGGGCATCCGCGCCATCGCCCGCTGCGGCGCCGGCGTCAACAACATCCCCGTCGAGGAGTACGCCAGAAAGGGCGTCGTCGTCTTTAACTCTCCCGGTGCCAACAGCAACGCCGTCAAGGAGCTCGTCCTGGGCATGCTGGTGCTTTCGAGCCGCGGCGTCGTGCAGTCGATGAACTGGGTGCGCGACAACGCCGACGACCCCGAGATCCAGGTCGATGCCGAAAAAGCCAAGAAGGCCTTTGTGGGCCGCGAGCTCAAGGGCAAGCGCATCGGCGTCATCGGCCTGGGCAACGTAGGCTCCAAGGTCGCCAACGCCTGTGTCGACCTGGGCATGGACGTTTACGGCTACGATCCGTTCATTTCCGTCGAGCACGCGTGGGTGCTGAGCCGCGAGGTGCAGCGCGTGGGCACGCTCGAGGATCTGTGCCGCGGCTGCGACTACCTCACCGTGCACGTGCCCAGCAAGGCCGATACCATCGGCATGATCAGCACCGAGCAGATCGACCTGCTGGCCCCGGACGCCGTGCTCATCAACTACGCGCGCGAGACCATCATTGACGAGGACGCCGTCGACGCCGCCCTGCGCGCGGGCAAGCTCAGCTGGTTTAGCTGCGACTTTGCCACGCTCAAGACCGTCAAGATGCCCAACACGTTTATCACCACGCATTCGGGCGCCGGCACCGGCGAGGCCGAGGCCAACTGCGCCGACATGGCCATCAGCGAGCTCAAGGATTACCTGGAAAACGGCAACATCGCGCACAGCGTCAACTACCCCGCCTGCAGCATGGGCAAGGCGCGCGCCGCAAGCCGCATTGCCTGCCTGCATGCCAACGTGCCCAACATGATCGGCCAGATCACGGCCATTCTCGCCAAGGACAACGCCAACGTGCAGCGCATGACCAACGAGTCCGCTGGCGAGAACGCCTACACCATGTTCGACACCGACGAGCACCTGGACAGCAGCACCATCGAGGCGCTCAAGCAGATTCCGTCGATGTATCGCGTGCGCGTGATCAAATAGCGCCGGCTGATCTGACGGGCAGTTCCCCATGTGGCCTGCCCGTCACTGACATTGAATGCCCGCGGGGGCGCCTTTCGCATGAGAGGCGCCCCCGTTTCTGTGAGCACTCCATTAAATGCACCGAGCCGCTTCTTGGCATACAATCTGTATGTTGACCTAACTATCTGTGAGGTGCCTATGGTTGATACAGATTTTGCTTGGCGGCTTACGCAAGGACTCGTGCGGATCGACAGTTCCGACCCAGGTGCGTATGAGGGCGAGATTGAACGCTATATCAAAGCGTTGGTTGAGGAACAGTTGGCGCAGCTGAGCCATCCGGTACTCGATGCCGTGCAGATTGCAGAGCTCGAAGTACTCCCCGGGCGCCGCAACCTTATGGTCACCGTGCCGGGCCAAAGCGACGAGCCGCGACTCGTCTATATCTGCCATATGGATACCGTTACGCTGGGCGATGGCTGGGACGCGGACATTCCGCCGCTCGGGACGGTTGTGCGTAACGACAAACTCTATGGCCGTGGCGCCTGCGACATGAAGGGTGGCCTGGCCTGCGCCATTGCCGCACTGGTCCATACGCTCGAGCGCGTGGCGGCGGATGGCGCGCTACCCCGCCGCGGCTTTTCGCTCATCTGCTCGGTCGACGAAGAGGACTTTATGCGAGGCTCCGAGGCAGCCATCGATGCCGGCTGGGTCGGTTCGCGCGAATGGGTGCTGGACACCGAGCCCACCGACGGACAGATCCAGGTGGCGCACAAGGGGCGTACGTGGTTCGAGATTGAAATGGCTGGCGTGACGGCACACGCGAGCCAGCCTTGGAAGGGCGCCGATGCCGTCGCCGCCATGGCCGAGGCCGTCTGCGCGCTGCGCCATGCGTTCGCAGCGCTGCCCGAGCATGATGAGCTGGGGTCTTCGACCATCACGTTTGGCCAAATTGAGGGCGGATATCGCCCCTATGTCGTGCCCGACCGCGCCAAGGTCTGGGTCGATATGCGCCTGACTCCGCCGACCGATACGGCAGCCGCGAAGCGCATGGTAGAGCAGGCCATCGCCGTCGCCAAAGCCGCCATTCCCGGTTGCCATGGCAGCTACACCGTGACGGGCGACCGCCCCGCCATCGAGCGCGACCCGAACTCTCCCCTTCTAGCAGCGCTCAAGCGTGCCGCCGATGACGTGACGGACGCGGACACAACCGTCGGCTTCTTTACCGGCTACACCGACACCGCCGTCATTGCCGGCAAGACAGGTAACCGCAATTGCATGAGCTACGGTCCCGGGTCGCTCGCGCTCGCGCACAAGCCCAACGAATATGTGCCCCACGCCGATATCGTTCGCTGTCAGAACGTGCTCATCGCGCTCGCCGATAACGTGCTCTGGGACGCGAATGGGCAAGTTGGGGCATAATAAGCCGCGAACAAACCAACTCGTGCGTTAGGACCGCCCATGAAAGCACTTCCGTTTCCCTGCATCCGCCCGGCTCAGGACCGCGTGCTCGAGGCGTTGCCCGCAATGGGCAGCATCCTGAGCGGCAACGATGCTCTGCGCGGAGCCATTGCCGATGGCCTGATGCTCAAGGACCCGGGTGCGGCGTATTACGTGTACGAATGCTCGGGGGAGCCGGGGCGCGTGACGGGCGTTGTGGCGATCTGCCCGGTTGGTGCGCTGGCGGGGTTGCCGCCGATACGGCCGCCGCTGCGCGCGCATTCGCCGACCTCAAGGTACAGCCCCGTCCCGTAACGCTCGCCTACGAGGCCTCGCCCGTCATGGATATCATCCTGGGCGCCGCCAAAGAGGGCGCCTCGCTCTACGCCGTCACCGATCCTGCGGGCATTACACACCGCGTGTGGGAGGTTAAGCGCGAGGACGCCGTCGGCGCCATCCGTGCCATGCTCGACCAGGCGCCGGAGCCGGTACTGGCCGACGACCCTGCCTACGCTGGCGCACTAGTCGGGGTATCACAGCTCCTGGCCGATGAGGCCCGTTCCGCCGGAACGTACACCGGCAAGGAGCCGTTCAACTTTACCGTTGCCGCGCTCTTCCCCGCTGCGCAGGTCAGCGGCGGCGCACCGCAGGTTCCGACGGGTCTGCTCACGCACCAAGTCGCGCGGTTCTAGCAAGACCAGACCGCGCAGCACAAAAATCGGCAGCTCAACAAACAGGGGGCGGAGATGCAGCAGGTACATGCATCTCCGCCCCTTTTGCGTCGAGAAGTTATGCCGGCGACCCGAGCCGCCACGCTCGCGTTATCCGCGCTGCGGACCTGCAGTAGCCACAAGCGGTTCAAGGCCCAGCTCGCGTGCGTAATCCTCCTGCGTAAAAATCTCAATCAGCTCAAACGTGTCGGATTCGTCGTCAAACGCAAAGTGCAGCACCGAGCAGTTGCCCGGCACGCGTTCGCGCTCGTCTGCCGCCGCGCCCCGCACGTGGTCCAAAAACTCCTTGATAGCCGAGCCGTGGCTCACCGCGAGCACGCACTCGTGGTCCGGACGTCGCATAAGCTCGGTCAGCGTCGCCACCATGCGCTCACGCACCTGCATCTGGCCCTCGCCGCCAAACTGACGATAGAAATCGCGCCACGGGCGCTCGGGCATAAGCATCACGCGCTCGGCCTCAAAGTCGCCAAAGAACCACTCGCGCAGACCGTCCAGGCGCTCGTACGCCAAGCCCGGCCACAGGTTGGCGATAGTCTGCTCGGTGCGATGAAGCGTGGAGGTGTAGGCATGATCGGGCTCAATGCCGCGCGCACGTAAAAACATGCCGGCGCGCGCCGCCTGGTCGCAACCCAACTGCGTAAGCGGCGAGTCACTCCACCCCTGAATGATACGCTTAAGGTTGAATATCGTCTGTCCATGACGGACCAGATACAGATCTTTATTCATAGGGGTCCTTTCGTTCGTTACCAATCAAGGAGCGAAAACGCACCGTCGCAATAGCCAAAATGAAGCACGGCACCGTTGTCGGGTAGCTCTCCCCTGCCAGTCACATACTCAAGAAACTCCTGGCAGGAAGAGCCGTGGGAGACTGCCAGCACACAGTCGTGCTGCGGCCTGGCCATGATGTGGGACAGCGCCGCGACCATGCGCGACTGGAGCTCGCCTTCAGACTCGCCACCAAAGGCCACCGGATAATCACCCCAGGGCTGCGGCGGCATCTCGCGATTTGATGTACCCTCCAGCGAGCCCAAATGCCACTCGCGCAGGTCATCGACCAGCTCTATCGAGCAGCCCTCACCAGCAATTAGCTCAGCCGTATGCCGCGCCCGGCCCAACGGCGAGGAATACACACGGTCAAAGGTCACGCCACGCGCCTCAAACGCCGCGCGCGTCGCCAGCGCCTGCTCGCGCCCGCGCGCCGTAAGCGGCGAATCGTGCCCACCCTGCAAAATGTTCTGCACATTGAGCTCAGTCTGCCCATGCCGCACCAAATACAAATCTGCCACACGTCCTCCCCTCGCACCACCGCAAAGGGGACAGGTACCTTTGTGGTGGTTTACCGCCGGATTGCGCCGCAACGACGCACAACTACAGCAGCACGTCGGCAAGCGGACGCTTGGGTACGTGGTGCACCCGCGCCTCGTCGCGCCAATAATTGATGGAGCCGTCGGGGTTGGAATCGATCGCATCGATCACCTGTGTCTCGGCCGGAACGCCAAACGCCATGATCAGCTTGAGCTCATATTTGTCGTTATCGAGCCCCATGGCATCGATCGCGTGGGGCGTAAAGGCCTTGAAAATGCAGGCTGCCACCTCGGGCGTGGCGCTGCGGGCGGCGAGCATCATCGTCTGCGCGGCAATGCCCGTGTCGACATCGGTAATGGGAGCGGCGGGCTTGCCCGGAACGG